>Ga0160505_101187_pt1 | contig 12748 bp, 9 predicted proteins | sample DIDeMG_FD_108225 | JGI IMG/M metagenome (GOLD analysis project Ga0160505, IMG submission 108225) | Enriched chicken feces microbial communities from UW Madison campus, WI, USA - DID2874_E49_Stillage MG | ecosystem: Host-associated > Birds > Digestive system > Large intestine > Fecal ... | reverse complement strand
TTATTTTTTTTGATAATATTAAATATTTTAATATTTTTTTTTTTTTTTTTTTTTTTTTTTTTTTTTTTTTTTTTTTTTTTTTTTTTTTTGCTTTAAATCCTGAGGCGTTAAGAAAAGCACTCAGGAGTAGTAACCTTATCGATTTCCGTCCGTTGGTTTTCGGGTTACTAACCATGTATTATAGTGTAATTTTAATGTACGGTCCACATACGCATTGAGCAAATGCACTAAAGCCTACTTGCGTGAATAAGTTACATAATCAGACTAGGGTGTAATTTTTAAGTACCTGATTCTGTATCACCAACCTTGACTAGGCCCTGAAAAAATTTTCACTTTAAAGATCCAAGTTCATCAGAGATATAAATATAAGTGGACTTCTCTTCTTATTCTCGATCAATTGATATAGAATTTTATTCAACAACAATAATTATCTTTTAACTATCAAGATGTATGTGTTTCTCCTGTTCTTACCATGATTTCGTGCAATAGTTGCTGTAGAAGCGTTGAACCTATCTTTGGGCATCATCAATGTTGGGCTCTTACTACTTACGACAAGCATAGCTATGCACTGAAATTTGAGATGTTTTCAGTATTAAATAAACAATTAACTAACGTCAAACTATAGCCGATATATTTCACTCCTTTTAACCTATATCGAATCCTCCACTCCTTTTCTCAACTATCGACACTCCTTAAACTAAATCTACAGTCCGTTCATTATGCTATTTTCAAACGTTGCTGCCGTCTCACTCTTGGGTCTTTGCCATCTCTCCTCGGCTCTGCCCGTCCCTTCTTTTGAACAACATAAACACAATTTGCATCACAGACAAGTTGACAGTAGCCAATCCTCGTCCAATACTGTCTCTGCTGATTCAGATTTAAAAATAGCAACTGGTGATGATTCTACTTCTGCTATTGGCTCAAGTAAACTCTCAAAGGCTGTGAGTGCTTACAGCACGATCAATTCCAACTTCGAGGATGGTACTATTGACTGTTCTTCTTTCCCTTCTGATGTTCCTGGCGTTATGTCCCTGGATTATCTCGGATTTGGTGGATGGTCTGGCATCTACAATCCTTCTGATAACAACTCACCTAATAAATGCACTGAGGGATCATACTGTTCTTACTCTTGTCAGCCTGGAATGTCCAAGACTCAATGGCCTTCAGACCAACCGGCCAATGGCGTTTCTGTTGGTGGTTTGATTTGCAAAAATGGCAAGCTTTACAGAACCAACTCCGAAAAGAAGAATTTGTGTGAATGGGGTCTTGAGTCCGCCGTTGTCGTGTCCGAGCTTTCAGACTCTGTTTCCATTTGCAGAACTGATTACCCTGGTACTGAAAACATGGTTATTCCTACCATTGTTGGTCCTGGTTCTACTGCTGCACTCACCACTGTCGACCAATCCACATACTACCAATGGCAGGGTAAAGGAACTTCTGCTCAATATTATGTGAATAATGCTGGCGTTTCTCAAGAAAAGGGCTGTGTTTGGGGTGAAGCTGGCTCTGGCGTTGGAAACTGGGCTCCTTTGAACTTTGGTGCTGGCTCCGTCAATGGAATCACCTATTTGTCCTTGATTCCCAATCCTAACAATAAGACCCCTGCAAACTTCAATGTGAAGATTGTAGCAACTGATGGTGCTGTTGTTAACGGTGAATGCAAGTATGAAAATGGCGTTTATTCTGGCGGCGAGAACGGTTGTACTGTGACTGTCACTAAGGGACAGGCCAAGTTTGTTCTTTACAAATAAATTAGATAGATAATTATAAAACTGATAGAATTGAAATTTATTTATTACATATATTCAAAGACATACTTTCAAAAAGTGCACTATATTTTTACACATGAAATTAATAGTTGAAATTCCTAAGTCTTTTATAGGAATAAGCTGATTGAACTGTGTAGACAAATGGAAGACAGTGAGTTGATGCAAAATTTAATATGTTGATAAAACCAACCAAGTTATAGAGCTTTTGCTTTTTTTTTAATAGAGAAACTGATACATATTAGATGGCTAACTCTATGTTTCATTTCTTCGAAAAATTTAGGAACACCGCTGAATAGAAAATATGATCAATGAATCAAGCCAATTTAGATGTTTTTTTAATAATTTGATAACAGAGTGATTATAAAACATTTTTGATATTCAACAAAGAGTGTACTATTCAGGGAAATTTGTTTCTTTTAGTAGTCCCAGAACATCCGGAAAAAAATCTTAGAGAACTGTTTTGGTCTTGGTTTTCAAATTTTATACTAAAGTTCTCAAACGGACAAAAACCAAAAGAGAAAAAGATACCATATGGTAAGATCAAATTTGGATAATGGTACACACACTACACATATAACATAGATTTATAAAATATATTCTGCGTTCAGGGCATGCGGCTAATTAATACAAGTTGCAGAAAGAGATTTTTAAGGAATGATAAAAAGTCAGTTAGCATTCGATTAACAAGGGCTCTAAGTTGAGTGTCAGAACATAATTCATGGTCAAAAGAGTAACAGTTGAATCTCATTAATATATCCTTCAGTTGACATCTGGGTTTCAAGAGACCAACCAGACATTCAAACTGAAAAACTTCAATCCAATTTTATATATAGATACTTAAATGTAAAAGGTACCTCGTTCGTCCCCTACATCCCTAGGTCGAATTGAGATGGCTATTTCTAAACAAGAAACAAACGCTAAACTTCTCAATAGCTAATATATTTACATCATATTAGAGAAATATTTAGTATAGTAGAAAATAGTATTGTGCAAAGATATTTCTAAAAAATGTCATCAGGCTAAGAGCAACTTACTTTTGGTTTGCAAAAAAATCATTTACTGCTCCAATGAGTTGGGGTTTTCGTAAATTTGAGGTTGAAATACCATTCCCGTTAAGAAAAGATGAAAGAACAGCAACCGTTAACTTGTTCAACTTTCCAGTTTCATATAAAAGCTTTATTTGATCTGGATCATCAAGTTTTCTGTGCTTAGACTCATTATTACTGTTCATTTGACTTTCTTCGGAGGTTCTTTTCAGAGTGGTTTTAGTTTCCACTGAATCTAGATTAAGATTCCATTCTTCAATAAAATGACCAGCACGCTAAAACACTTAGTAAACAAGCAAAAAAAGATAGAAGAGTGAAAAACTACAAAACATACCGTATTAATAGACTTGAATTTTGGAAGTGTTTTGTCATCCACGGCCATTGGTAGCTCATCTAAAGCGGCTGCCTGTATAACCCTATTAAACCACATTAGAAGAGGATTAGGATATCTTTCGGACTGGTACCCATTAGGCATAGTGAGCTTCCTCACAATGCTGGTGAGAGGGTTGATTAATTCTTGCGGAGCTGATAGTAAATGTTAGTGATGTTAATAAAAGTTTGGGAAGGATTAGCATACGCTTGTTATTGGCCTCAAAAGGGGGAACATCTCTTATGTCGTCTGAAAAAGGTAGAGAAACAAAATGCAAACCTTGGGGCTCATTCTCAGATACAGACGGAATAAGCGCTCCCATTCGCCCTGAGGAGTTGCGACGAAAAATAGCCCAGACAATAGCAACCTTATTCGTCTTCCACAAAGATTTAACCAGCGACGTGAATGATCTGACGGATCCAACAAAGTTATCCTCAGTTGGGTATAGAAAGTAAGACGAATTCACGTTGTACATCCATTCAACTGATGATGAAGGCTTAAAGCCAATCAGTTTTATGATGGGATCACCAATAGATGTAATCTCACTAATCTGTTCTGGAAGAAATTGAAGATAGTTGGGACCAAACTTGAAAGTTTTTCGTATTTCTTGAGGCTCCAAAGTTTTACCTGTATTCTGAATCAAGTTAATATCGTGATATAGATAAATGAAATCATGTAAACTTACAACACCAACATTGATGCTTTTTCGCTCAACAAAGCGATATTGGTTTCCTACTCTACAGGCTTGTGTAGTTTTCACCGGCATTGTTTTGGAATAAATCTTGTACCCCTTTACACCAATTTTAACACCAGGCGTGAGCTCAATATAGTTCGTGAATAGTGCTCGTTTGATCGCTTTTAATGCAGATATAGCATTTTTTAATTCTCCAAGCCCATCAACTGTATTCATTTCAGAAACGCCATCATCCCACCTTATACTGGGAATAGCGTAGAACAAGTCCTTTTGCAAGTTAGTAAATGTAAATGAGTATTTTGTTGAATATCCTCACCTCGTAGAAAAGACTAGGATCAAACTTGGATTCCCCTGACAAAAAGTAGGGAATGAAAGAAATACCAATATCTCCTAGATCTTTGGCTCTAGTGATTGCTGCAGTTTTACTAGGCTTGTCGATATTAGGCCTGTCATTGCTAGTGATAAATAGAATCCGGCGAGAAAAGTACTTGGTAGGACTGCAAATGTTAAATACAGTCCGTGGAAATAAAATTGACAGTACATACCTTTGAGAAAATTGTTGATTTGCAAGGAACAGAACATTTGCTATTGATGCCGAATTGGTGTTTGTAGTATTCACCTTTAAGCTTGCGATATCTATTACCATAATCAGAAAAAGAAAAACAAACAAACAAATTGAACGCAAAAAATACCTTTAATGAGCTCTTTTATCTGTCTTAATCCATCAACTGTAGGAATCGCCAAGTCTAAAAGAACTTTACATCCCTCCATCCCACTTTCTGTTTTTCCTTCAAGACCGAAAAGTAGAATTCCACATGCATCTGTTGGGGAACTCATAACTCTATCAATAATCGCTTCATATACAGTCTGAAGAACTATTTCCAGAGGTGTGATTTCATTAGAAGACTTCAGCATATATGAGTCTACTTCAATCACGTATAGTAAGGCATCTTTATGATCGAGAAACTCCTACATTGAGTCAGATTCAATGGTGAATTATACAGAATAAGAAACGCAGACCTACATAATCATATACTGAATCGGGTGTGTCGAGCTGACCAATATCTAAATCCCATGATTTATTTTCCATTCTGAAGGGTTGTGAATAATTTATGAGAAGGGTGGTTTAGATTTGACAAAAAAGTAGTGAGTAGAAACAAGAAACAAAAAAAAAAAGTTCAAAAAACGTTCAATCCAGCACCTTGAGATTTGACTGATCAGCATTTTCCAAACCTTGAAATTTAAAAGTGATTTCTTAGATGACAGAAATGTTTATACAGATACAAGTGCACTTATAAAACCTAGAACACGGTCTTATATATATATATATAATATGGATAAACAAAAATAACACTAATTTTATGGGACTATGTACAATCAATCAAACTAATTTTTTTTTTCTAACGTTGTCTATCGAGAAGCGTGGTGGTAAGCGAGACCAAAGCTGAGCGTGCTTCAGAATCAGGCAAAACCTTTAACTGGTCAATGGCATCTTTGGAGTATTTCAAAGCCAATTCTTTAGTTTTTTCCAATCCCTGAGCCTGCTTAACCAATTCTTTGATCTCTTTGATATCATTGGGATGGCTGAACTGTCTTCTGATCATATCTCCAACTTGAGGAAATTTCTCCCATGCAAATAAAACCGGTGCAGTCTTCAAAGCACGCTTTGCAACTGAATCACTAGCAGCAGCACTAGAGCTGTTAAATTTCGCATAGTCGTTAATATCATCAACAATCTGGAAGCAGATACCTAGGTTACGACCAAATTGGTAACATCCATCAACGACATTCTCTCTGGCACCTGAGAGCAACGCAGAAGCGCGACAAGATTTAGACATTAAACTAGCCGTCTTGAGATAGGTCCGGTGGATATAGTACTCAAAATCGGCACGGTTAGCATCACTGTTCTCTACAGAAGTATCATCGAGTTGCATAAACTCTCCCTCGACCAAGTTTGAGATAGTAGTGGAAAGAAGTTCAATGACCTCAGCATTCTTTAACCTCGCAATAGCAACTGAAGCTCTTCCAAGAAGAAAATCGCCAGCCAAAATTGCCATCTTGTTTCCAAAAGCCGTACTTCCTGTAGACAAGACACGCTTAGCAGCAGCGTTATCAATGATTTCGTCATGAAGTAACGAAGCAGTATGAATCATTTCGACAATCTCCGCAAGGCGACGTTGTTTCGGCAAAATGCCATCAGTTTCTGAGGGAAAGTCGTCCATAGGGCGGCTTAAAGGATTGAGGACGACATCAGGATTGACCTTGTGAAGGATTGCCAAAGGACTCAGGTCATCTTCCGCACCAGATGAGAAACTAGATGACTTAACATCAGATTCATCTCTAGCACCACTATCCTTTTCAGCCAAAGGAATTTCAGATAGAGCTTTGCTCAGAGTCAGTACTATTAACGGCCGAATGTGCTTTCCCTCACTTTTAAAATAGTACATGGCAAATTTATTTAGCGTCGGATGGCTTGAGCCCAGCAGCTTGCCAATGTTTGAGGCTAAAGTAGACATTTCCTTTGAAACAATCGAAAAGGGATCATCGACAGGCTTTTGAGGCTGGATCAGTTTCGAGGCATTGTTGATCGCGGCTGATAGTGGAGATTCAAAGGGCTTGACCGAGGATAGTACAGCGGATGCAGCATGCGAAAGTATTGATTTGTTGCGATGAGCCAAGGTCAGCTGGACAACCTTCGAACAATGAGGTCTCACACTGCGTAGTAATGAATGTTTAATCATGAGGCTTTTGTTTCGCCAATTTAGATGCTATGATCGCTGGAGGAAGTAAACCTGGTTGGTTGTCAGGACTTAAGAATGAGTGGGAAAAAAAAGAAATAAAAATTCTGTATAACTGCAAATCACGTGACTACTAAAAAAGCCAATGAGCTTTAACATTTTGCATCGTAGCTATTGCCTCTACAAAAGTGCTCTCGTGAAGAATCGAAGATTTTAGACACCAGTAAGATGCCTTGGTACATTTCTCGTCTAAACATTATCCATTGATTGAAATATATACTACTGTTTATTCTATGTTATTTCGCTAGCTCACAAAACCCAGCATTAGCTGAACTAAAAGTTTAATAAAAAATATCAAATCTTTGCGCTTCTAGCTTTAATCCTTGCAAGCCAGGAACAGTGTTTGACCACAGTCATTATTATTAGTATTTTGGATTAGAATATATTTATTATAGTAAATATGCTCAAAGAGAGCTTTTTTACTCATTTTTTTTCATTTTTTTTTTAGAACCCAAATTCAATATCATTAGTGCTAGCATTGTGAATCTGCATTGAAAATTTAACGGCTTCTGCTAGTCTAATTCTTAATAATAAAAAAATAGATGGATGAAGGCACATTTAAGGCATATAACAAGCGTAACCTACCACTTGAGAGTGGTTCCATGCTAACTTCTAGAAAGATGTTCTGTTCAAGGAAATCATTTTTCTGCTATCGCAGAAATAGAGTAAAAGAGTGTTTGCGCAAAGTCATGAACAAAAATCACAAATAGTATGCATTGAAAACAGTTATTAAACAGCTAAGAACAAATAAATAAAATAAAATCCATAAATGCTAGACAGCTTCGGGATGATCTAAGTCTATTAACAGCGAGTGAAGTTGCGGGCGACGAAGAGGTTTAGCTAGAAAATGATCCATTCCCACAGCCAAACACTCATCAATATTTGACGTATCGGTGAATGCAGAAACAGCAATTATTGTTCTAGTAAACGCCAACTCTTTTCTAATAATCTCAGTGGCCTGAATGCCATCAAGTATTGGCATCTGGATATCCATGAAAATAATATCAAAGGAAGAACCCGTCCCAACACGAGCCTTGACAGCTTCCACAGCCTCAGATCCATTTTTCGCAACAGTCACATTTTGAAGACCTTCTAGCTTTAGCATCCTTACTAAGACTTCTTGATTGACCCTATTGTCTTCTGCAATCAAAACTGAAAGCTTGCTGAAAGAAAAATTTTCAGATTTGGAGTTGATAGTAGCAGGTGCTTTGTAAATGGTCGATCGCTCTTCTGGGATAGAAGACTCGTTTTCCACAACAGTAGAAGACTTTGTCTGTGATGTCATGTCTACTGGCGGTTGAACTGGCACAGACGGCAATTCTAAGATCGAAATAACTTTAAGAGGAACAACAAAAAAGAATTCAGTTCCTACGCCCAGCTCAGACTTCAAGGAGAGTTCTCCATTCATCATCTGAGTTAGTTGGCGACAAATAGACAAACCTAAACCAACACCTCCTCTTTTTTCTGAAAGAGCCAAGTCTCCTTGAACGAACGGTTCAAAAACTCTGGATTGCAAGTGGGGCGCAATTCCTGGACCGTCATCTTCTACAACCACAGTAAGCATTACACTTTCAAGATTATGCAAAAGTGGATCAAGGTCAACATAGTTTGCGAGGCTTTCAACTGGGGTACCATCTTTCAACTTCAGAACTGTTCCTGAGATCTTTACGTTGACATGACCGTTATTCTGAGTAAACTTCAGACTATTGGAGACCAAGTTCATAATAACTTGAAGAATTCTATTCAAATCACCTAATAGTTCCAAACGGTCAAGAAATGGCAAATCCATTTTAATGGTGAAAAAAGTGTGATTGAGCTTACTTTGCTCATCAAAAATAGCATGCAACTGGGAAGTAACTTCTGACAGCTTGAATCCCTTGGGTTCCAATTTCATGTTATCAACTTGACTTTTTGAAAAGCTCAATAAATCAGTTAAAAGACGTAAGAGCAGCTCACCTGACTTGAAGATCACTTTGAGAGCTTCTCTAATACTTTCAGGGTTGGTCTCAGCCATTGAAACTGCTGCCATACCAAGGATTCCATTGAGGGGAGTTCTAAGCTCATGCGTGATATTCGCAATAAAAAGCGACTTAGCCTCATTAGCCGTTTCTGCAAGAACCTTTGCGGTTTTGATCTCTTTAGTTCGTTGAACGACACGCTCTTCCAAAACAGTATATTGCTTTCGAAGTTCTGAAGTCATTTCATTAAAAGTTTCAGTAAGCTCAGTAAGCTCATCTTTAATATACTTTCTCGTGACAACCTTTTCAGGAATTCTGAATTCAGATCCTGTCGACGAGGGCTGTGAAAAAGCTAGCTGCGAGTCTTTACCGTGCAAATTAAATATCCATCTGTAAAATTTCCATAGAGATCGCTCTTTGAGTGGCTTGTTTGGGTTTGTTGATTGTTCAGTAGCAGCCCTTAGGCGGATAATGGGTTTAACGACCCATCCAGATAAAAAGAAGGTAGCAACGCAAACACCAGCACCAATTGCAAAAACAGAAGCCAGAAGAATATCCCGTAAAGTCCGAATGGGTGCATACATAACAGAATGAGCTTGATAAATAAGGACACCCCAAATTTGACTTATAGAAGAAACAGGCGCATAGCCAACGGCAGTCTTACCATAACCTGGTAGATCATAAGACAAAACTGAGCCCCATGTGGCATTGACAAGAGCTAAATAACTTGGTGAATCTCGTCTTATTGCAAAATTGAAACCGTAACAGACCGTACAGACATTGGAAGGCAAAACATAGGTGTAATTTAGTGAAGGACTTTTTAAGCTTTCGGCTCTAGAATAACCCCCATCGATAGAAATCAGGGCCATTCGACTGCCATCTTCCAGGTTCAAGGATTTTGTAACTGATAACAGTGAGGAAGCCTGCGATACAATAGTAATATATCCTACTACAGTACCGTCAAAAGTGGAGTTGACTTTTTCGAAGTCTGGACTATTTTTGACTATAGGCCCTGTGAATGATAAAAAATATAAATCGTTGATTTGGAAAGGGCCGCGCATGTAGCCTCTACTACTGGCGTTCTCATTGATTTCCTCAAGTTCAGTAAAATTTTCGGGATTATGATTATCGAGAGGAAAGAGATCTGATGGGAACGAGATATTTGATAAAGCGGTTTGGTTGTTTTGGTAGTAGAGAATCTGCGTGAGGTCGTTGCTGTATATTTTACCACCTACGCTGTTATCTGCTGATTCGATTACCAGTTGAAAATCGTTGACGGAGCTGGTATCAATATTCTTAGGCCCAAGAGTGTAATAAGACGAGAGCATCGTTTGTAGAAAGCCTCTCGAGCTGATGAGAATTACTTCACCAAAAATAGCTGAGACGACCTGAGTAATCTGAGCAGCTTTGAGTCTTGCCACAACAGCCAATCTATCAGATCTCAAATCAAGAGCTACTGAGTGATTGTTAATAGACTACTATTGTTAGTTAAGATTGTAACGCAAAGCATGTCAAGGGGTATAGCATACTGTGACAATAGACAGAACTCCGAGGCCCACTAAAGCTGAAATACACACAAGGAGGCATAGCTGAGAGTTTATACCTATGTGTATCTTGCTGAAATGTGCTTTTTTCTTCATGATGTCGAAAAAGCCAGAGTGTATGCCATAGACACTTTGGTTAAAAAGGGGCGGGGGGTTAATATGCTAGAATTATGAGAGAAAATAAAATTGAATATGGTTTGGTTATATGGAACGGAACGGGACAAACGTAACAATGACAATATGTATATTTTAAGATCTCACTGCAACATTCAGTCCTATCAAATCACCCAAATCTAAATTAAAAAATTTTATACTTTTAATAAATGAAATACCCAAACCCTGTATTTTAGACGGCAACGCTTGGAACTATTTAAGTTAAATATACTAAGTAGGAAGTTGGAAAGCTCAACAAAAATAGTATATAAACCTAACGGTAATGATTCTATGTCACTATTAACTAAGAAGACTTTTACCTGGTTCTAGGGGTAGATCACTCAGGAAGCAAAAGTGTCCATTATGCACTGACCACGACATTTAGTGGGCAAATAATTCTTGCAGAGATTGACAACGCAATAGAAACTCTGTACGTATTTAATATTACTGTAGAATAAGCTATACCTCAGCCATTAAATGGGTTATTGCAGGACCTATGTAGTCCCTTGCGAATCTTGGGAAACCAAACCCGTTTAATTACATCACCAACAGCCCAAAAATCAAGGGAAGACGCAATAGGCTTTAGGATATAGATTGTCGGGACAGGTTATGCTAAAGAAGTTTAACCTTAATATCAGTACACTTTCACTATGAGACAGGGCTTAAATATGCAATAATTAGTATGAACTTTAGGATATTATCAAAAAGTCAAAAGCACCAAGATTTAGCGGCATTAAATCTTAAGATAGACTTCTGATTTCATTAACAATAAAAAGAAAATGGTAAAGTTCCCAAAATATACTGATCATTTTTAACTTTAGTTTTAATCCAAAAACCAACAAGACGCTGACCACAGCTAAGATTTAATTATAGTCTTATTTCAGAGATAAAAGTAAGGAAAACTATCTAACCGATTCAGAAAAGTAACAATATCTATAGTATAACTAGTAGAATTGGATTGTAACTGAAAATATTGGTATTTCTTTTATAATTGTAAATCATATGGCTTTCGAGCTGTTAAATAACCTGTTGTAAACGAGAAAGGACATGACTAGAGTGATCTATTGGCAAAAGTGTATTTTTAATATAGAGTTGAAGTGTAGACTTTTACAATCCAAGGCTAAGATAGAGACAAGTTCAGAAGTATTCAGGGGAATTTCCTGAAGAGACCATTCGATACCGTCAAAACTTTTTCTTTTTAGGTACTAGAGATGGAAGCAGCAATCCCCTCTGTAAAATTGAGACTTGGGTATCTGGCTGCAATCAAGTCAATAAGACTCAAAAATGAGTTAAACAAAGAGAATCTAGTGAAGGAACTCCCTACTATTACTGACAAAAAAAAAAAACTCCAATAAACCACAACATGAGATATCTTAGTGACTCAAAAATTTTGAAGAAACCTGATCTACCGCCCGGAATGATACACTGGTCAAATGGCAGTCATAAAAAGAATATCATGAGAAACGGTAGAATTTCTGGTTATAAGCTAAAAAAGTGAAAAGTGAAATGCAAAAAGTGAAATGTTTGAAGCATTGTAAGGAAAGTGGAAGCATAGCCAAACGAGGTAGGCATGGATACTGTCGCATATACTACCCCGTGTTAAATTAAGCGTAATGGTTCCCAAGTTAATCACCAAACAAAAATTGCGGAACGAACCACGTCACATCTCGAACACCATCATTTGGCTTCATACGGGTCATGGCTCAAGCCAACAGTGGTTTGAGAGATTCCATATATCACAGGACTCTCAAGAACATGAATGCGGCGACCTCAAAACCACACAATATATCCTCATTGAGTGCGTCTAGCACAGTGACATAAAGCAAAAACCTAAACGAATACTCCCAGTATTAATCCTCTCGGCGCTGCTCAACACAAAATATGAACTTCAAGCAATTGTCAGCTTTTGGAAATTGAGGGATAAATTTCTCCCAATTTATCATACCGCTGCTAAAATTCTGTTAAGAACTTTTGCTAAAACCATTGTGGATTATCACTTTTCGATGTTTATTGTTAACTTGAAATAACTTTTTTTATTTACTGGGTCCCTGTTTTATTAGATAGCTTTTATTGTAAGCCAATTTACTGGGCAAAAAACTTATTATTATTATTATTATTATTATTATTATTATTATTGTAACGAGGGGCCTTTATACTTACAATAATAGAATATAAATTGAGTAATGTGATTGGATATAATTAAGTAGAAAGAAGACTAACGGGAACAACGCTTAGACAATATCGAGTATCATAAGTTAGTTGCAGGAGTTAATCCTATATGGGGTTCTTAATTATATATCAGAATTGCTTGATTGTTGAATCCCCGGAAGATCTTCTTTATTTATAAACATGTTTGGGACACCGAGCTCTTTCCATCAAAACCAACGTAACATTTAGACTCGCCGTCTAATTGTTT
>Ga0160505_101186_pt1 | contig 12752 bp, 6 predicted proteins | sample DIDeMG_FD_108225 | JGI IMG/M metagenome (GOLD analysis project Ga0160505, IMG submission 108225) | Enriched chicken feces microbial communities from UW Madison campus, WI, USA - DID2874_E49_Stillage MG | ecosystem: Host-associated > Birds > Digestive system > Large intestine > Fecal ... | reverse complement strand
GCGAGATCTGAGTTGCTCAACGTCTCTCTCGTACCGCCCCGTGTCGAGTTTTATACAGCTCTACCTGTATCGATTGTTGGCCGCTACTAACTCAGGGAGTTTACTCCCATTTGACTATACGTGATATAAGGAAGGCATAAGTTTGTAGCATTTCCAGACTAAGTTTTCACAACTTGTTTTTTCTTTATTGATGCCCGCTTTTGGAGGTCTTTAACACTACTTAATGCTTGTTATATGACATTCATTTGTCACCATTGATATGAGTCGGCACATCAGTGAAGATAATTTCATATAACAGGAAATAACTTCCAATCACAACTCTCAGCACCCTCATCCAGGAGTTTCGTGTGAAGTTCGTGAGTGGAACTCAGAACACTGGGATAAGGTTCCCATGAAAGCATGAACGTGGCGTAATGCATGACCCGTCAGGAAGACGGGTCGTGACAATATGCCAAGTTCAGTTTTTATTAAGGGTTGAGTTACAGTCGTTAGGCAAAAATCTACAAATTTTCCTAATACAACAAAATTTTATATTCAGATAGAAGCAATATAATCTCACACAGAAGAATGAGATGTAAATTCTTTTTATAAGATATTTAACTACGATTGATAAATGGTATATAAATGATGTGTATTCATTTTAAAATTAATAGCTTTGTATACCACCCCTTGGCCTCTAAAATTGCATTATCACGGCTTTCCATGCATATTGTCATGAGATTGGTATAATCATCGCCTAAACTCCTCCAATGTCACCTCAACCACTTTATAAAACTGCTCTTTTAGTTGCCTTTTAATACCATCAAAAGATTCACGGTCTGGATAAAGCATATATATACACTTCAAGTTTAGCCCAGTCATGCTCCTTGGAACTATCCCTTATCCCTACCCATTTAGTAGATTGTTATATTGCCATTACCATAGACTGCCTCCTGGATCATAGTAGATGTTTCTTTATCTTCTTTGTGGAAGATGACATGCTCTTTTTTTCTTCCATTTTTCGTTGTGGTAGTCAAGCCGCCATAACCACTGAGTTTTTGTTTCTCTTGGCCAAGCTCAGGAAAACTTTAATCACCTTAGTTAACCTTGCCCCACTACTCGTATGCCCAAATCCTCACGCGCAAATGCCAAGTAATAGCATAGTTCAGCTATTTAACCTTTTAAAGTCTTTTTTGCACTTCCCAATGGCCATATCCAGATTTTTATTTTATCACACGAGCAACAGTACACGTGGAAATAGGCTTGCCAAGTGATTTGAAGATATCTTTTACTTTCATAAAGGGATACCACCTGGTTTGGAAATGAGTATATTTCCTATCAATATCAGAAAGAATCACTGGCCGTCCGGAGTAGGGAGAGCTGATCCCGGTAGTAGAGGTCTGATATGTTTTGATAATGGTATTTATTGTTAAATAAAGCAAAATCCATTGTGGGCTGAGTATCATTCTGTTTTCTGGTCTGCAAGATATCGACCAACTGTAGTTCTACGTTGAAATATGTCTAATTCTCTTCTAGTAGTTTTATTCAAAAGTGGGAGCTGTAAAACGCATGCGAGGCATGGCCTAGGTGGTTGTAAAGAAGGAGTAAGATATGAGGTGGTGCATCACAAACTTTTGTAAACTTTTTCTTAGGAACTGTAAGCTCCAATATCAAGCAGCTCTCTACAAAATACCTTTATTGGGTTCAACCTCATTGCTACATAAGATCCAAGTTTGAATTTTGGTCACTTGTAGAAATATGAAAGTAATGACTTGGTTCAACAGGAATTCCCCACGTTTTAGCACTTAAAACTTTAGCTGCCACACTTTCAACCATGAAAAAGGGAAATAAAAATGGGTGTCACAAGTATAGTGAACGTATCTTTTTTTTATTCTATTTTTTCATTTTATTTACTGAACAACCGGTCCTGTTGGCGTCCCCTTTTTTCAAGGGGGTCCAAACTCTGAAAAAGCAAAAGTAAAAGCTTCAAAATGCATCAAATAGAACACTGCATGTTATTATGGCAAGAAAATATGCTTTTTGCCAACTTTTATTGTGTCTTGTCAGCCAAAAAGTTTATATTGTCACAAGGGGGGAATAGGAACGTTTATAAAGAGATATAAGCATAGTTATCCTCCCTTCTGATCCTATTACGAGCATCTATAGAAGCATCAATGCAACGCTAGACTGTTTTGTTTATTATAATAGCTATTACGTCGATTAAAACTTCTTTAAAAAAGAATTCACAGCGTTTGACTAAACGCAAAATTACTATAAACCGCTTAAATAAAACCAAACCTTATACTTGAACAAACCCATCAAACAAAAAAAAAATAAAGTCAAGAAACAAACTCAACGAGTCGTAAATATAACAGATTTAAGATAAGTTGATAGATTGTGCTGATATATATATACATAAATAACATAAATGCAAATAACTGTGTACATGAAGAAGAAAAAAAATAAAATAAGAGAAAGACAAAAAAAAAAGACAACGCCAGAGAATTGTAAAAATCCCGATAACATCAATAACTACTGTTGCATGATAGACTAGTAAAAGCTGCCACAGTAGCCACGTAAAAGAGTGATATGCAAAAAAGAGCTTGTTTCTTGATACCCAAGGTTAGAAGCACTGTGGGTAAAAAGAAATAAATAAAAAGGCATGAATGGACATAAAGAAAGGTAACAAAAAAGGAAAGAAAAGTAGTCAACCAGGAGAAAACCTAGGGTGCGACTCCATTAGGTTGATATACTGTTGCAGGGGGCAAAGGTGGTGGCGGAGGGTACAAGGTAGGAGGCTGCGGAGGTGGTGGCGGGGGATACAAGGCCGAATGTTGGGGAGGTGGTGAAGCCATAACTTGGCGCTGACCCTGGGGAGTATATACCACTTTTTTTGAAGCGACCACAGGTTTGCGGCTGCGGCAGCAGCAAAAGTAGCAAATAATGAGAAATAAGATGAGCACAACGCTTCCACCAGCGGCAGAAACTGCAATAATAAGTGTGCGATTTCGGTCAAAGGTGGATTCACCACTACTGCTATCATTTCCATCACCGTAGTTGCCATTGTTGCCGCTGTTGTCGTTGTTGCTATCACCGTTGTTACTGCCACCGTTTCCATTATTTGTACCACCAAAATCGTTCCAGCCGGTGTTGCCACCAATGCATTCGCCTGTTTGGCAACGCCCGGTGCCGCGGCAAGGTGTGCCGTCAAGAAAGTTTTGCGAGGTGAGAAAGCAGACACTGCCGTCACCAAGATTTGGATCGACGCAGGCAAGACGGCAGGAGCTATCATCGTCGCAAGAGCGTGTAGCTCTCACAACGGTACCGCCGAGTGAAACAGTTGTGTTTGCTAGTAAGGTGCGGCATTGCATATCACGACTTGTGCACTGACTCGAAATGCACTGCAAATCTGTTTCATCACTGTTGTCAGGTAAACTGCAGGACTCGCCGTCCGGGCGCGAGCGCAAAGGCGGGCAGACCGATGAATCTCCCGAACACGTAATGTCAAAGTCACAGGGTCCTGTGGATTCGTGACAAACAGTGTCTGTAGATGAAAAGCGACAGTTCTCGCAGCAGGTTTCATTGGAATCATCGCATTGTGCCTGTGGGCGAAATCTACAGGTGAGCGGATCACAACAGCGGTTTCCGGCACAGTTATCAACTCCACCGCAATCGCATTCTTCACCCTCCTCAACAATGCCGTTGCCGCACTCGTTGGTGGTGAGTAGTCGCACACCAGAGTTGGAAGTAAGACAAGCACCTTCGACGGAGTTACGACCAAGCGCGGCGCAGATATTACCAACGGTACAGGCCGAAAATTCATTTTGAGTGCCACCACTAGCCGGGTTCATGAGAAAGTCACCGTTGGCAGCACAGGTATTCGCTGCAAGTGGGCAACAATCCTGGGAGCGGTCAAGACCCTGTGCACAGGTGTCGCTTGTGCAGTCATGCACGGCACCAAAAGTGTGGCCAACTTCATGGGCATATACCCGCCAGCCAAACGAGGTACGGGCAACAACGTTGGTGCCAGAAACATCGGAATTTCTGTCACCACTTTGACATGCCATGCCCATCCATGAAAGACCAACAACAGCAGCCTGTGTGCAAGATGTCATAAGTGTCCAGGTTGCAAGGCCGTCATTAGCATGATTGGTGCTTCGCCAGCGAGAAAAACGCGCCAATCTGTCACTCATACCACTATCAGGCTGTACTGAACAGTCGTAATTCCAATTAAACGCACCATTTCCACTACCAGTAACAGAAGGTAGCGTTGTTGGGCATGTGGTGTCATTTACAAGAGTAATGGCTGAGACACCAAGGGTGATATTGAATGCAGTCTCATAGGCCTGCGATGCGGTATTAACCATGTTAATTATAAACTCATGCGCAGCCGACGAATTACCATTAAACGACTGCAAAAAGTTACAATCGCCGGCAAGTCCTACAAGCGCAATCTTGCGGCGGTCAGGACAGCCAGCTGTGCTACCAATCGTTGAGAGCAAGTTTGTGCCTGAGGAAAAACCAGAATCACCTGCAGTGTCATTATCACTACCTGCACGGCGTTCTAGCTCAGTGGCATGATAGGATTCCAGTGGTGTCATATACTTGTGGTCGTCAAAGCAAAAGGACCGTTCATCCTTAGGATCACAATCTTTGGGCGCGGCATTCAGGTCAAATAAGTTACCAAAAAAAGATGCACGCTTTGTTATTTTGGGCTTAGTCCTATCACGAATTTTTGAATCAATCATGTCAATGTCTCGCCAAAGCACAAATCGGTCGGTTTTTGCAATAGACTCTTCCAGCAGAGCGCGCTCATATTCCGCAACGGGCAGCGTATCGGTGGCGACACCATTGGAAGCAGCTTCAAAATGCTCGCGCTTGGAAATATGGTAAATGGCGGGCTGCACGCCGAGACCCGCGGGATCACTAACGCGAAATGCACCAGTGATTGCCCGTTCAGCCTCTAGAACTGTCACGCGTGCCCAGCCAACTTCACGGTACCGCACGACTAAATCATTTGATGCCGGGTCGATTGTAATGAGCTGACGGTACGCCTTGCCACGATACGGTGCAATGCCAGATGTCAATGGGTGTTGGTCATGTTGATAATTAGAAAGCAGCTCATCGTTAGGTTGTAGTACGAGACGAAAAGTTTGTGTGTCGCGTGGGTATTCAATTAGTGTTCGATTAGCGGTCAGGTACTGCCACAAGCCATGTGAATCAAGCGATCCAACCGGCTCAGACTCGTGGCCGCCAAATAGGCTGCCGGTTAGGTCGACAGCATTAGTCAAATCAAAGTTGAGTTCATTGGGGTCGGCAAGCGCAAACCATCGACGGCGCAGGTTACTATAGTTGTCTGAAAACGGGATTTCAACGTCGACGGTGATTGTGGTGCTATGATCAGCACTTGGCGGGGTGAGAAAAGTAACGTTGGAAATAGGCGAAAAATACGAGATGGGATGTGCCTGCTGGTATGACGTAGCTTGTACGCCGCTTCCGCTTAAGTAGAGCAGCACAGCATACGCTGGCAAAAGTATAGAAGATATCATAATTTGGCTTTATTGACTGTTAAAGGACAATAAAAATTCAAGGAATAAATAAATAAATAAAAAGCCGGACGAAGTAACATATTTAAACAAGCGTTTGAATGCCGTTATTTTTTTTCTGTTACAACCGGCGGTGTTTAGGAAACATTATGTATTATTATGGGTGGTAAGATTGCTTTAGAGGTTTGTTTATAAAATGTGATTAAGGCTTCTGGACTGTAGTTCTGGAAATACCAAGCATGGCGGATTTAAAATGTCTACTTAATAACATGTGTGCCAAGGAAAATTTCTCAAACCGGTAAAAGGGCTAAGCCCAGCTTCGAGAAACGGGGCAGCGGCTACATTTAAAAAAGAAGAAAAGAAACAATAATTTGGACAAAAGTTTGTATGATTAGAAATTAAATCCCGAAATCTCCTTCGTTGCGATATCAAGAAAAAAAAGAAACAACAACAAAAACAGCTCCATGCAGTATGCGTAAAAGAGCACACAAATAGATGGGTGCTGGGATGCCGAGATCCCGTAGAGTAAAGTCACATTTTCACGAAGCGTTCTACAGGACCCAAACACTAAAACTGTGGTCTGTCGCATAAACAGTCTCAAAGTTTATTATAACCGTGATGTGCTTGAGGCTGGGCCCATGTCTGTAGAAAGTAGGTGTCTGACCAAGGGACCATACCATATTATAAAGTCATTATTGGTATTTGCAGCTTCGTATCTGATGGCCGCCACTTGTGCTTTGGTACTTGTACTCTGAACTGTTGGCACGCTTCGTTGGGAGTCTTAATTTATCCGTTTTTTACATCTGAATAATTCAATGAGGTCAGTGATTCAAAACGGATGTCGTAGTTCTTTCTTTTATTTGACGCAACTCGTATATAATTAACCGTTTTGCAGGACTCTAAAACATAGCCTATTCTGAGTATCTTACTGGATATATTTATTTAGGCAATGAAGATAAGTAAAAAAAAAAAAAAATTTTTAAATAGATAAACAGAAATTTTCCAATCAAGGCCTTGCGCAAATACTACATTTTCTTTGTTAATAACGATAACCGTACCTGTTCACATCCCGTCCAGGTTCTAAAAATAGAGATGAAAAGGTATTTTTCAACCGGCAAGTTTCCCATATTTATAACGGGATTTCTACACGAAGTAATGCTGCTGCAAAATGCGCTAGTACCATTAGGTTAATCGTAGTCGGTCACCGTTCTGGATCTGAAGACACCCAAACAAGTCGTGAGTACTAGAATCTCCACTTGCCTGTTTATTAAGAGTCAATTTATGACTAGGGTTTAACTCACAATACCTTAGGATTTCTTATTACTTGTGAATAAATCATAGTTCTTTGGTCATCAGATTGTCGAATTTGAAAGCGATGAGGATCCCATCGGATATCATTGAGTACAGATTTTTTAAGCTGTAAACGTGATAATAAGAGTTTAAAATATGGAGAGATTGATACACCCCGATGTAATGGAGCAACAACTAATAATATAAAGACTTTCTTTACTATAATGGGCATTCTGAGCGTCAAGGTATTCAACTCCGAAAATCACTGCCATCTTGAGCCAAATTTAGACAATAAAAGTGCAAGTAGATAAAAGGATAGAAAATCAGTTTATCGTCTGTACATCAAATCGTTACAAAAAAAAACATACAACAAAATAAGATACAGACATGAATTTCAAAAAAAGTAATTTCCCATTACGAGGACTGGCAGGGTAGCATTGCCAGCGCGCGTTATAAATTCCGATGTTTGATGACGCTGAGTTCTCCATGAATAATTTCCATATGTCAAGGGAAATCGTACAAGTAAATAATAGTTTATGAATTCGGAAGCTTACAGAAAGCCAAGATGGCTGAGAAACTTTACCCACGGGCCATGGGAAACAATAATCAAATGTATCTCGGGCAGTGGATTGAAAATTGCTTGTGCTGTACTTATCTTTAAGAGAAATGTAGTATATATATGCAGTTATGTTGTCATCAGTTGTGCTCCTATTATGGTTGGGGGGAGTTTACACGTTCTGAGAAAGGAGGGGGAGGAGAATTGATATCCGGAATGCCTGGATCTGGCTGGAAACATTGTTTATTCCCCAGACAAAGCCAGTAAAAAAGAAAGAAAAGAAGAAGCCTTTATTTCTAATAGCTACAAGAGGTTAGACGACCAGCATCTCTATATTTAAGTACTATGATAATAATATTTATCTAATGTTTGTAACTTTTTCACTCTTTCCATATTCTTCATAACCTTCGGGCTGTCGTCTTTAGTTGGATTAAACAAGCATATCTTAGAAAGCTTAAACAGTTTGTCAAAGTGATTTATAATTCTATCCCACTAGGTAATATCATGTTGTTATCATTATATTCCAAGACAAGAATTTTTAGTCTCAATTGAAAAAAATCCATTCTAGCAGCCTGAAAATAGCCAGGATTATAACCAGTATCGATGGAAGGGCCTCTTAAGAACCTTATGACGATCAACTCAGAGTAATTCCCAGCAACACCAGCCAAATGTCACGGCAACAGCCGTCAGAGACAGCAAAAGAGTCTTCTTCAGACACCTTAGTAATTGCGACAACCTAGGAGTAATTACATGTACGAAAAGGAAATTGCCATGTCTCACCTAGCTAAAAATTGATTCCATGCTACGACTTGAAATGAACAAAGCTTGGCCAAAGCTTTTATGTAATGAAATCAAAATGATAAAAAAAAAGGGGTGGGATCGTTTACAACTTTTTTTATTTTCTTCTGCAACGTTTTTCTGCAAAGTCCTGATATGAAACGTTTGAAATTTAAGGTCCACCAAAGACTGTAGCAAAAGAGTCAAAAATTTACTAAACTTCATGTTTGTAATTGTTGACAACATGGCCGATTTAATATTTAAATAGTATTATATGGCTGTAGATTAAAGAAAGTATCATTGACACTCTTATTCACCGATAGCTGATTAGGAGCAAGGGTGGGCAGATTATAAATTTATGTAAAAGTAGTACCAAAGAAAAAAAAAACCTGTAAATGAATAATAAAAATATGAGATATTTGAATATAGCAGACGCAACACACATACTACCCCCTCTAGAAGTTGCTGTGTGTGTTCCGGTACTTCTCGGGGACCCGCTTGCGGATCTTCCAGTGACGCGACCACCGGGCATCACAGTCACCGGGAATCCAGCAACCGGCAAAGTGAATTGTTAAATCGCCATCCTCGAATCCACTCCACAGGTCATCAGCAATGTAGGAGTTGAGCATGCGTTGAGGAACAATACCAATCCGCTCGCGAACTGCCTTGTGGTTTACATTAAGATGGCCAAGTGTGTCCTGCTCTCTGAAAGTGAACTCGCGGTCCACAAAAACAGGGTCACTCCAGTAATCCAGTAACAGTTCAATGAAATTGGACCGACGAATAAAGAAGGATCCAGCATTGAGTCCCCAGTAGTCTTGATCGATAATGAGGTCAATCTTGTTTACATCAGCGTACTCATAGTCCTCAAGCTCAATATCATCATAAATTGGCTTGGCCGCACCCGGTGGAAGCGGTACATCGGGGTTGTAGCCTGTACGTATGTTTGAAAACTGGGCATAAGATGGGTGCTTGATTGGACGGCCGTAGGATAAGCGTTTCTTGAGAACCTCAGGGTTCAAAGCGTGCTTGGCAAGATCAATCTCTGGGTTCATGATGATCATATCAACATCCATCCACCAAATCCACTCAACGTCGGGGTGGTCATCAAAGGCCTTTTGCAAGGCGTTAAGTTTGCCCCATACCGGATGCGCTCCCTGGAGATCAAATTGGGAGATATTAATGAACTTGTACACATAGTTGTGGTAGTCACAGTACTCGCGACGGTTCTCCTCAGCCATGTCCATGACATTTTTGATGAGACTATTGGCTCCATTACCATCTGACGCGGTCAACACCATGACCTTTTGGCCAGAAGGTTCGACGACCTCGCCCTCCTTAAACAAGCCCAGATCGTACTTGTAGTTTTTCTGGTCGTTTACAGCAATCTCACGCTCAATCGCACTAAGCTGCTTTTGAAGCATCTCTCTTCTTTTATTTTCTTCTTCCTTCTTAATATCTTTGATGGCCTTTTCGGCATGCTCAAGCTTTTTCTTCATCTTTTCATCAATATCGCGCTTTTTCAGGAGAGGGTCGAGACCAGAATCCTGATAGCGTTTGAAAAGCGGTGCAGGGGGTGGTTTTTGAAAATCAACAGGTATCGTCTCAAGCTGATTAAGATCGTAATTGTTACCTTGAAAGGGACTGTTACTCCTGTGGTGTGAGCATACATGGTGTGCAGAGAGTGTTAAAACCAAGAGCAGGCAACTTGCCAGCGAAGAAATGATAGCAACCTTGAAGAGAAAATGAACGTAGCGCCTGGGTTTAGGCTCTAGCTCCATGAGCTCCGGGTCAGCGACGGAGCTGTCTACCAACGGTTGAAGCAGCTGATCCTTCTCTTGTTGCGACATTGAACACGGAAAGGGGTGATAAATAATCGTCGAGGGAGGCGAAACAGGGATAAAGGAGTCGGTAAGAAAATAAATAAAAAATTAAAAAGAAAAAAAAGAAAACAAATATTAAAAAATATTTAAATAATAAAGAGTTGGTGGTGATGAAGCCAGGTTTTTGTATGATTTCTAGTTTTAAATTTCGCGCGAACTTTGTATAGCTTTCTTGTGTGAATTTTTTTTTTTTGTTGTTCATTTTTATTTTTTTTGAACTTTTCAAGGTTGACCGCTTTTAGTGATAGTCGCATCTGGTAGTGAAAATGAGTACTTGTGTAGGGCATAGGATGATCTTCTGATGATAACCGAGCAAGGGATTTGTTAAAATTTCACTCAAATTCAATGCGTTGAAGTTGAGGTTTTAATGAACTCACGACAGTAATTGTTGAGGTCTAACGGAATGTGAGTATCTCGTATATATGCACTTGATTATAACAATGTTGAAGCAACTAGATTGGTTACGTTTCATTATACTTTTTGCCATGATCATGATCTAGATACTGTGTAGGGTAACCAGTGTCGACAAGGCAAATTTACATGTCTAATAAAACCAAGAAATTGTCTAAGACTTTTAAGAAACGCATGAGTGATCAACCTGTTTAATGATCGCGATGAATCCAAAAACCCTAGCAAACTAAACCCATTTTTGGTATTTAATGTTTGCAACTTGTGACTTATCTGTTAATTTTGTAGTATTCTTGTTGCAGATTAGTAGTAGTAGTAGTACCATTCTAGATACAGATATATAACCTCATGCATGTAGTCATCTAAGATTAGCTTACCACTATAAAATCAAATCTAACAACAGCCGCAACGAATTGACCTTATCCGCAATTGCCCTAAGTCCAGCCATAATCCTCGTTTTCCACAATGATGAAAGCAGCTGCTGTCAATCACAATTGAAAAGTGTAATATCGTTTTAAAAAGTCTTGATATCACAGATATCAACAAAAGAATTAGTCTAGTCGCTTTGTTTTTGTTAAGCCAAATTTGAAATAACAACAATAACAATAAAGATGCGCTATAGGCAAACAAAGTGTAATCTATTACCCTAAAAAAAAGACAACCAACTAGTGTAATAAGTTTTTGTTCTAAAACTCATTCTTTTTTTATTTGTTGGCTGATGCTCTAATTGCCACATGAGTGATCCAGATGATGTATAATAGTAATGTCCATGATCCTTCTTAGACTCGAAGATTCAACTGTAAGAACCTCATAGTACTTTTAGTCTATTCGCTTTTTATGATTTGCTCGTATAATCTACTTGATTATTATTATTATCATTAATTATTTTTTGACTCCTGCTTCTACCAACGTGTCCTCAACCAGAATAAATTGGGTAAGGGTTCTCAGTCTCTGCAACTGGTAAGCAAGGCATATTCCTCATATCGGCGCAGGGAAACGACGCTGCAACAGTTGGGTGGCTTGATATTATAGAGTTTATCCGCTACCAAGATATTTAAACTGATGGGTTTAGGACAATAGACTCTATCCTCAGTGGTTTCACAAATGCCTTATATCACACTCATTAGTAAAAGGGCAATGAGCAGCTGTTCTACTTATATATATTTCAGCTAATTGGGACATGCCCTCTGATCCCTCGGATTTATCATTTAACGTAATTGTTTGTTTGCTGCGAACGCCAAGGTTTAAAGGTATAGATTGAAACTAAAGGTACTCCAAATTATTAACGTCATTTTGCAGCTTGCATTGGTGCCAACATTGACAACTTTTTAAGAAAAATAATAAGAAACAAATCCGTGGAAATAGAAGCACACCAATTTAAAAAAAAAAAATTGTTAAATCAACGGCTACACAGATATGTGTCAAAAAAAAAAATCTCATTTGATACTATAATTAACATCCTAATTTATAGACTTCCTATTTGTGTGGACTAAAGATAAATCAAAGACAAATCAAAGCACTCAAACTTGGATTCTTTCTTTTTTCGCTCATACCAAACTAGTTAAAAACTTTTTTTTTTCTAAATTGGGTCTTCAATTTGTTAATTATCAAGAATAACTGGTCAAGATCGTTGTAAACTAGATGAGCACAAGCCCAAGCTTGCTAGACAACTTGATTTTACGATTAGAAAGAAAGAAGAAAAAAAAGCTCATTATTTTCTTTTGTCGCTGCAGTTTACCATGGTTCCTTAGATGTAGAGCTTGAGATCATGAAGCTTGAACCATAATATGGACCAATGCTCAACTGGCAGCGTGAACTGTTAGAGTTTTCTAGATCGACCCCAGCGTTGCAAGGAACTGACTTGATCAAACCTAGCATCAGTAACTTTTAGATACTGCAAGAGTTAAATGCTCTTGATCTTTGGATCACACCAGTCTCCAGTAATGGCTCATACTCTGACCCAACTGAGGTGGGAAAAAAAAATTCAGGTTTTATCGATAAATTCATTATGGATAATATATTTATAAAATTAAATAAAGAATACTGAAGTTTCTTGGTTGCATTTAAAAGCTTTTATTCCAATATCATACGTTGGGCATGTCACATTGATAGTGTTACTTGAACTGGAGGTTAAGAACTTTGACATTAATATCCTGGTAATGTGTAGTCAACCGAAAGTTTTTATCACAGTTTTTTTTTTTTTTTTTTTTTTTTTTTTTTTTTTTTTTTTTTTTTTTTTTTTTTTTTTTTTTTTTTTTTTTTTTTTTTTTTTTTTTTTTTTTTTTTTTTTTTTATTTTTTTTTTTTTTTTTTT
>Ga0160505_101185_pt1 | contig 12762 bp, 12 predicted proteins | sample DIDeMG_FD_108225 | JGI IMG/M metagenome (GOLD analysis project Ga0160505, IMG submission 108225) | Enriched chicken feces microbial communities from UW Madison campus, WI, USA - DID2874_E49_Stillage MG | ecosystem: Host-associated > Birds > Digestive system > Large intestine > Fecal ... | reverse complement strand
TTGCCGGTCGGCAGCTGGTCGCGACTGGGGTTAGCATAGAACACTAGTCTACTCACCGGACATCCCTCTGTTCCGCAGGGATCACGGTCGGAGGCACCACAGTCGGAGGCGTGATAACCCTTTTGGCTCCAGAAGAGCCGACTGTTGGCTGACCGGTACCGGCAAACTTGTACAGGGTGAGGGCAGAAGGTCCACCGCAGTAGCCCTTGCCGTACTTCTCCCCAGGGCACACCATGTTGCAGGTTGCCTGGTCGATGAGGGTCGACGACGCGCCGTTTGAGAACGAGTTGCCGCAGTAGCATTCTGCTGTTAGCACTGTCAGTCACCAGGCTCACCAGTTGAGTACTCAATGCCGGCGAGCGAGTAGCCTCCAGCCGCGCAAAAGGAGATGCACTTTTCAGGGGTCATGTTGGCGTCCACCGTCCTGGAAGCGGTGAGCGCCCGGCCGCCCTTTCCTTCGGCGATGCAGCCAACGCGGTTCCAGTTGTTGGGAACGCCGGGGACGACGCTGACAATCTTCTTGTCTTCGACATAGCCAGGGATCGGGACACGGGGAACGTTTGCGCCAAAGAGGGGGTTGTTACCGGGAAGACTCTTGAGAGGCGCGCCGTCACCAGTGTCCTCGTCGACAATAAACGTGTCGGGCGTGCAGGCGGAGCCGTTGCGAGTTGCGTATGGAGCGAGAGGCGGGCACTTTTCAAGCTGGAAGCCATTGGAGCAGTCGGCGCCGTGGGCAAAGATCTGCTGGAAGAGGCCTAGCGTTAGCACTACCCTCCAAGGATACTCACCAAGAGGCCAGCCATTGGTAAAGTCGCCGTGCATGCCGTAGCCAGTGTCGTCTCCAGAGGCCCACACGCGTGCTCCGGGCACATAGGCATAGTCGTCCTTGAAGATGAACTCGTAGAAGAGGCCGATGATGCGCTTCGGGTGGGTGTCAGGGCATTTGCCGCCCTGGTCAAACTGTCCCTCGCCGTAGGATACGTGCTTGCTTCCAGGGAGCCAGTTGTTCACTCCGTCCCAGCAGTGGGGAAAGTACACCTGGGCGCGGAGGCCATCGGGGCAGTTGTAGGTGGGGAAGCCGTTTGTCTCGGGGAGCGGCGGGGCGTTGTAGTTGAGGCAAGTGCTAAGGTCAGAAGGAAACGTCGCTACCACTCACTATCGCACTGCGTCCTGGTTGGGGTCGCTCTTGTTAAACGTGGTGCGGAAGGGGTTGCCGGCAAGCATGCGGAAGCCGGGCGGGAACTCGTAGACGTCCTCGGTGCCGGTGCGGCGGACCTGGTAGTAGGTGTTTGCGTACTGAAGAGGAGCAATCGTGAGCCTGCCGTCCGGCCCCTTGCGGTAGAGCTGAGGGACCCAGTAGTTGCTCTTGTCGACAGCGACATTGGCAGTGGTGCAGCTGCGGTCAGCAAGTACCGTTCTATGCACCTACCGGGCGTTGACCGAGTTCTCATAAGTGTACACGGGCTTGAAGCTGGAGGCACCGACAATGGCGTGCACTGTTGTCAGAACGGTTACCAGCAGCTACTCACTGTGACCTCCGACCGTGCCAGGGTTGACGATAGGGTCGAGACGCGTCGTCATAAGAGGCGCGTGCGAGACGACCCAAAAGCTTCCGTCAGTCCGTGCGAATTGACGCCACTTACGCGTCATACTGTCCGGCGTTAACACCTGTGAGGGCGCCGAGGGCGGCAAGAACATTGACAAGCATGTTGAGGATCGCTGCCAGCAGCGGAGTAAACGAGTGTGGGTAGAGAAGGAGCGATGGTGAAGAAGCATGTCCTCGACTACGCGGCTTATGTAGTGCTGTGGAACATCATCTTGTGGAAGATTGCAGCGACGCGAGGTCCGTGCGCAACTTTCCGTCTCTAGCGCCGTGTTCCAGCGGCCCGGTAAGACCTGAGCGGAGATCGTCTCTGCAGTGTGGCGTTCCGTGAATGGGAGTCGCCACCGGATGCTGCGTCCAGCGGGCAGGGACAGCGCGTTTCACAATGCGCCACAGGACAAAGGACGCGTCAGATTCCTTCGCACCCATCGGTGAGTAAGCCGTACACCGATACGACGGCCCGGCACGGCGAAGGCGAGGACACGATTGGTGGGTTGGAACGGAGAGTCATTGTTTGGAACAGGGTTATTCCAAGAATATGACACCTGCTGCGCACGTTTGCTGGCTGTCGTCAGCTGGATAGCAGCCGTGATAGGACACATAAGACATCAGGCCAAGAGGTAATGATACTGTCGGAAGGGCGCGGCTACGTGGTTTGGCTGGTGACTCTATTGTTCTCATGTTTGTTCCAAAGGTAGGATCCGGAAGATCTCCGTCGAAGGGAATATCCTGATTACCGCGCGCAGTAGCAGTATCGAGTGGCTAAACACAGAACTTGATGCAAGTCATGCGTTGCAGAATCTTGTCCCTGGTGTTCATGATAACATAACGACCTCGTCAGTATCCGCATTTTTTGCTGCGTTACACTGGAGCGGCCAATGGCCGCAAAGTAGTCTTGTCTCGTGACACTCGCTCTGAGACGAATATGCCTGCAATCGTCAGGTGGGAGCTCTCAACAGCGACGACTTGGCAGGACGAGACGGCCCGTCGCTAAGCCTTCACATGGAGTGAAGGCACTTTCAGGAGTCGCATCGCCTGTCCGCGCGGCAATGTGGCCTTATTGAACGGTGCTCACCTCATCTCGCGTACAGAGCACAGTCCCGGTCTCAGGAAGGCACAAAGTACTTCTGTCGACTTGTCAGTTGCTCCTGTCACTGCAAATTGGTTCAGTGACTTGGCATCATGTCGGCAACGCCCCGACATGGCCGCTCGCTCACCAGCGCAGTCAACTCGACCTCAGCCCTATGCACCCAAGTCGCCGGTGACTACGCGGGTACGGTTGAGCTACCGGGTTTGACGATAGCACAGGCGGAGACTCGTTCTCCAAATTGCGAAGCTGTATCTTCAGTAACGCAATTGAATGAAAGCTCGTTCACCACATGCTGCTGCAGATATGTCTGACCTCAGCGCATATCCATGCATTCATCGGAGGGACAACCTAGGGCGCCCCATCCTCGTCGACATGCCGCGGTGAATGTGACCCGGCCACAGCAGAGTACTTACTGTCCAGCGCTACCTTGGACCTCATTTGCAAGAGTGGGCTGAGATCACAACCTCTATGTCATCCATCGACGACATCCCTGCTGCAGTCTAAAGGCCGTACAGTTCACAGTACCGGTGGGGCGAGACCATAATGGATGGCAGGAATGCCTTCAGTAGCAGTAAGAAAGTCAGATCAGGGCGTTGGCATCGTAGCAACTTTAGCAGAGTTGGTCAACAACACTGCCGACAACATAGAGACGAGTATGGCGCAGGAGCATACAAACCAATCCGCAGCGCGAATGCTTCTCGAGCTGTCATCGATTTGACCGAAAGCAATTAACGCCGAATGCCCTTGCCCTATGCGCTCGCTCCTGACGCCCCTGCCGGGGCCCCGGTATGCGCCGGACACCGCTGTACTGGAACTCAGTTGGCAATGTGCAATTGGCAACTTTCCCTGCCATAGCACAGCATTGGTGATCGACAGTTCTGTTCAACGCCGACCACGTCATGGCCGCTGCTCCTTGATCTCTCATTTCGGCATCGAGCTGAGGTGCACACAACCACACGGGTGGCCGGGGCAAAGCGACCAACGACAAAAGCATTGAAAGGCACTTCGTTGGTTGAGAAATATCTCCTCGTGGTGGATGAGCGTCCGTGCGATACAGGTCTCGTGGTGGTAGCATGCCAGGCAGGTCCATTCTCGGTCTTGCTTCGCTCTGGACATACCCATCCATCCGATGATCCTACGATCCCTATATGTGAGCACCTCTCCGCAGGTTGGTCTCGACTGTCATCAGTACTGCGCCGACGATGGGGTGAGGTTCGAGCAGGTCGTTTGGCGTGCTCAGTCGTGGATTGTCCTGCAGCGGCGACGGCCTGTTTGGCAAAAGTCCCGAACCACGGCGTTCAAAGCGCTCACCAGGCGACTTATTCGAGATGTTGAGCTGCCGGAAGCGCCACGGAAAAGTCTCAACCAGGGACATCGCACGCGCAATGGAATAGATCTACATATATCCTTACATCTATAGATCTCACGAGATCGCACAAGATTAGAACCACCCCTCGTTCTGGCCGTTCAACTTGAGCCACCGCTTCAGACACTCGCCATTCGAGTTCTCCTGAAAGTCATCCTTCTTGTGGCAGTAGCAGTTGTTCTTCTCATACGACGCTCCCTGGGGACAGTGGGCCCACGGGTTGTGGCGGTATCCAATGTCCTCAAAGAAGTGGATCTTGTCCTTGGGGAGGAACAGACTGGCGCCGAGGGTGTGCACCGGCGCGTCGCCCCATCGTTCGTAGTAGAACCCTCCCTTCTTCTCGAGGAACTCAAAGTACTCGGTGTACGCCTTTGAGCGCCAGAAGCGCAGGTCGCCAATCTCAAAGTTGGACCAGACTGGTGTGAGCGAGGAAATACGAGCTGCTCACAGTGACAAGTGTTGTAGTCGCCTCCCTTGTCATCCGAAATAAAGTCCAACGCGTTGTCCTTGGCGACATACTCCGGGTGGAGCTCGATGAATTCTGCTGTCAGCACGGGCCGCACGCAACGACGCACCCTTAGTCGTCTCCCATAGCGTCTCGATCGTCTCGCGAAAGTCGTACTGGACAATGTTGAAGCCATACACCTTGCCGTGCTCCTGCATGTACAGGAACGGGTCGTACGTGAGGTCGCAGTAGTACGTCACGCCAGGCTCGACGCGCCAGTAAAAGTCGTATTTCAGAACGAGGGGGTGACGGAAGAAGAACTGCATCAGCAATGCTTGAGAAGTGAACTCACGCCAGAGTTGAAGCGGCACATGTTGCGGTATGGCACCGACTCGCCATATGGGATGCCCTTGTCAATCATCTTCTCGCGGGCGGCCTTTGCCTTCTCCTCGTCGATCCTGCCGTCAGCAGAATCCCAAGATCGACTCACCCAGCGGGCGGCTGCCAGTGCTTCTTTGGAATGACGCCGTGATGGCAACCTCCGCTCGCCATTGCGCAGGTCATCTGTTTGAACTCGTCGGTGAACTCTACGTCGTTGAGAAACACCCAGTCGTATTGGGCCCAGTGGTTGAATCGGTCCTCCATTTGCCGCATAGACGACAACAACGAGCTGAGCTCAGAGTTGCGCACTGCACGTTAGCGAGGACGACAGGAGTGGCTCACCGAGTACAACAAAGGCAGCATTCGCCTTTGTTCGGTTTGCCAGCATGCCCTCGTGCTGCGCAAACTGGAGCATGGCTCCGCTCGGCAGCTCTGGGACGCTCTCGACGGGCGGCCCGGTGCTGGCCCATTTTGGCTCATAGTGTCCATGAGGCCAGAGCGTATAAAGCGTGACGCAGGCGATCTGCGGTAAGCAACGCGCATCGGGGGGTGCTCACTATTGCGCCCGCGATTAACAAGATGGACGATGTGTTGAGACGTGCCATGGTCGGTGCTGGGACGTCCAGAGTTGATCAGTCGACTATATAGCGAATTTTTATGTTGTTGAAAAAGAGCATCATCAAACGTTACGGCGTGGAGGCTCAGGCGCAAGGACAATTGATGCCGCCTGCGGCGTCGGGGCGTGTTTGAGTGCAAACTAAAAAGCGTGCGACGTTGAGAGAGGAGCCGTGCTGGGCCGGCGCCCAAGTGCCAGTGTTCCCTAGACAACGCAGTCGATTAGTCGTGGATCTCGGCATCGTGCCAGGTCCCAGCAGACTGGCCCGAGCAGGTGGAGGCGCTTTTTTCACTCAGGGCTAGGCTGGCGCCGATTTAAAGTGCTTCGCCGTATGCGTAACCCGGTAGGGGCATCCCACCTGCGCCATATGCATACTGTTGCGGTACAAAGACACCCAAGGGCAGTCTTGTCGATCCTGTGGCATGCATTGTGCATGGAGTCATGTTGTGCCAGGGTCCAAAGAGGCGGAGAGCGTGCTGCTGAGTTATCTGTAAGCAGTGATTCAGTTTTACAGTGTTATCAAACACGAACGAAAGCCCAAGTACGCTAAACAGCTCCGTACCAAAGAAGAATTCTGATCCACGATCACACCATGCCGTCTGCTGTCTTTCCCAGCGTATTGAGCAGAGTCGCCGCCGACCTCCGCTAAGCTTCCCGCCCAGGAGATGGTGTGTTGAAGTGCCTCCAGCTAGGGCTTAACCCAGGCACGGCCCTCCAACGGTGCCTTGGCAGATCTTCACCCCAGTCGATGGTTCTTGACCTTTCTCGTCGCAGAGCGGGTGTTCCGCTGCAGCATTGCTCAAACCACATGGTTGTTCCCGCTGCGAGCTGCGAGGACACAGACCAGCTGGCCGCACTCCATGGGGCCAACCCTGACCACACCTGTGGCTGCCTGCCGAAATCGGCACGGCTCCAGCGCTTACTCTTATTCATTCCGTTCAACTCCTTATCAGCACACTGACACGAGTCTGTTCAAGTCTACGTGCCGCACGGATGACCACAAGTTGCCTTCAAAAATCACGCTGAGCTGGGACCCATACCACAGGGGTAACATGACTCGGCGGCTTGGTAAGTGTTCGATAAACGAATGGATAACGTGACGAGTTTTTGTTCCCTAACCCGATGACGAGGATGACTCCAGTCTCCTACATACACTACCAGTCCGTTGGATACTTGTCAGGAGGCAGGCCAAAGTAACCGACCTCTGGGATTGGGAGCAGTGTCGCGTTCTGGTTGTAGGCCATAAAGTCGACGCCGACCTGGGCGACATTGTTGCCCCACCAGTCGAGGGTAACTTCTCGACCAAAGTTGAATGCGAGGGTCATGATGATGCCCGAGACCGCGACGCCGACGTCGAACCCCGCGGAAAGGATGTAGTTGTACTTTTCCCACCAGGCCGAGTACCGCCGCTTGACGTAGTACATGAAGATGAAGGCGAGGTATAACCCGTTGGTCGCGTATGTGAGGTTGTTTCCTCCTGTCCAGTTCAGAGCACCGGCCCAGAACACGGCGGGGTCGAACCAGTGTAGGTACGCAATCGGAGCGAAGACGAACTTGTCGGCAATGCGATACGCTTCGGTCGGAAGGCGACGGCCTGCACTCGCTCGAATAGAAGAGCCGTACTTGTGCAGCAGACCAAACACGAGCCCGACGACAGTGCCCATGAGGAAACACCACGGCATGATGGGGTACAGTTTGAACATGTTCTTGACTCCGAATGCGCCATATTCGACTGCCGAGGCGAAGACGAGGACCGCATCCGTGCACACAAAGTGTGCCTTGTTCGACCACGTACACAACGTCCCATCGTTGAAGCTTGTTATCATCCAGTTGAGCAGCGAGATGAAGATGAACACGTTGCCGAGGACGGCGAGGACCTGTGCGCGGAACAGGGCCCGCGGCGGATGCCATAGTGTCCGAGCTTTTGGTCGGAGATGTAATTGTCTGCCTGTGAGTTGAACGCGCCACCAAGGGCCGTGACGATGATCTGGGCGACAGGGTTTCCGGCGAACCACACGCCCGCGAGCATCATGAACAAAACGTTCATCCCCATGCCAACGTTTGCTACCGCGGTCATGATTGTGGTCGGAATCAAAAAGACGATGCTCATCGCCATGACAGTGATTACTGTCCACCACGGGGTGAACGTCGGCCACGCGCTGACAGCAGCGATGCCACACGCACCCGAGGTGACGAGGACGCAAAGGAACCACCACTCTGGTACCTCCTTGTACTTTTTTATCATGCGGGTATGAGCGTCGTTGTGGCCCTTGTAGATTGACCCTCGTTGGAAAAAGTCGCACATCCCACGTTTGAGCGCTGGCCAGTGCTTGAGCGTGTAGTAGATGAGTGTGAGAGGGTAGAACGCGAACCACGCCCCCTGGCCAAAGACGTTTGCGCCGGAAAAGTATGGCGGACCATACGCTTTGTACTTGTCGAGATCGATCTTGCCGTGATCTCCCATGACGACAGTCACATTGTACACCTTGCCAGTGTTCGCAAACGCCTCGTTCGAGTTGATCGGCATGTAGGCGGACCACACATAGTTGCCCCAGTACATGCCAATGATGATGAGGCCCGAGATGACCCGGGCGATGTACTGCTGGAATTGACTGGGATCAGCGCAGCTTGGACTATGACCCACCTAAAGAACGGGGTCACCAAGGAACCGGACCCGGAAACGTTCCAGTCGAACGTTGCCCAAGGATTGAACCCCATCCCGCCGTACGACCCGGTGATCATGCCGAGTGTAAAGTTCTGCGGGGCAATCCAGGTCATCCAGTTGAAGAGGCGGAGCGCTTGGAACAAAAAGTCGGGGATCCAAAAGTAGACGAACATGGCGGCAAAGGCTAGCAGGAAGAACTGGTACCGTGTCAGACGCCAGCCGTTGATGTTCTCGCCCTTCTTCTCGGCATTGATGAGCGCACGACTCAGCGCCAGCGTCGGCAGCACCTGCGGCCAGATTGCAGTCGTAGGAAAGACCACGAAGCGGCGCAGCACACCCGCCACGCCGAAACCGAAAAACTGGGTCGCCAGGGCGAGGAGAATCTCGTAACCAAACGACACCCACGTCTGGTTCAGATACTGTGGAAGCTTCTGAACCAGGTACACATAGTATGTCCGCCGGCACCGTGGGCGACCTTGAAGATTACAGTTGCGAACATTTGCTCCTTGTAGGACCACGGGCCGGGGTTGAGGGAGATGCGGTTCTTGCGCAATGAAACCCCCCAGTCAGGGAGGATCCGTGCGAGGAGCTGCCCGCAGGGAGCAAGCAGCAGCTGAAGCACATTCGTACCGATAGAGATGCCCGGCTGGCGTGGGGAGAAGACTACGTCAGTAGAGTTGGGGCAGAAACTCACAGGTATTGATGGCCGTGCCGCCGGCCATGAACACCATGCCGAGAAAGTACGCGCGGATGGTCTCCACTGGGACGTCCGTATCGAACGGGTCCGTAACAGAGCGCACCTCCGGGTAGGGGGAATGGTAGTGGATGACCGCGGCCTCGGTGCGGACCTCGAGACTCCAGTCGGCGGGGCTGAGGCTGGAAGCCTCGGGGCCCTGGACGAGCGTCTTCAGGTGATTCATGGTGGTCGTCATAAAATTCGGATCCCCTGCGTGGAATGCGAGTAAGGATATCGACCTCGTCGTCCCTCATTCCTTCCGCCTTGTCGGCGACAAACTGCATGGCTGGAGTCGCTTCGCCGTCGCTGCGCCCATAGTGCTCAAGCACCCTGGCGTTGACCTGGCTGGCCGCATCTTGGAAATGATTCGGAGTTTCCTTCTCGCCTTCGTGGCCGTCGCTGGATGGAGGCAGCACCTCGTGGGGATGCGCCTGCACGTCCTTCTTGTCGTCTTGAGTATCCATTGTGGGCACGGGGAGGGCCTTCAGACGTGTACTAGCTCGCTATATATCAGCACTCACCCATGGTGTAAGCACATGGTGCCACATCCGTCTGTGAAGACCACAGCGCGTCATATCAATCAGCTGACACTGCTAGCTCGTGTCCGAACATGTGCTGTTGCAAAGTTGAGTTTAGTGTAAACCAAGCGTTTCGCTGTGTCGCGTCAGGCACTAGCGTTAGGTGACTGTTAGCATAATATCATGGCGTCGAAGCTCTAGCCTTTGTGTAATTGGCAGCCGTGGCGGCGGTGGCCAGGACGCACAGTCGACCGGTGGCAGCGTCCAGATCGAAACAACAGAGACGATTGCATACCGTGTTTGAACCCCACGGGTGCGACATGTGCCTTGGTGACCTGAGGCGGAGTACTGCTCTACAGCTCGAAAACGTCCTTGCCGGGCAACGCCTTGAGCTTCGCGATCAGCTCGTGGTCCATGCTCTCCAGCCATGGCCCTTCGTCACCAGGGTTCGGCATGACGCGCCCGTACTCGACGATGTCACTTGCGTCGATGTTGGTAATGTACACCCACACCGCTTCGAGCTTGACCCCGGTGATGGCGGAGATGTCCTTTGCGAGTCCCATAGCGAGGCTGGAGCGAACAGGCGCGTCTCGACCGCTGCGGATATCGGCGCGGACCCAAATGTGGCCGGATTCGACGCGGGCACCGCCAACGTACCGCTCCGATGCCGGGAACACGACCTGGGCAAAGTACTCGGGGGCCCCAGTCTCCGCGCTGTGCCGCTTGCTGATGGCTTGGGCGAGCGCCGATTTCGTTTCGGGCGCAAGAGGTGGCGCGTAGACGACGTAGGTTGGCATGTTGCGAAGCGTTGTCAGCGAGTTGCGGCGTGGTGGAGTCTGTGTGAGTTGCTTGACGACCTTGACCTTTATGAAGCTTGATGATGGTGGAGGCGTTAGTCAGCGTCTCGCTTAAATAACCGGAATCGACCTCCACCGAATTTACTTGCCGAGTTGACCTCCACCAAGCTGCACGGTCAAAGTGCGAACCATGAGTGTCAGCATTATTTGGCGCCGAGTGCTCGATGCCGGTTAGGTGGTGCATGCCCACTGGACTGAAGCCGAACACCTGAACGCGATGTCGGAGCTCGACATTCACGAGTAAGCGAGCGGTACATGACCATCGCTGACAAGCATGACTCATCAGTGGGGTTAGTAACCCAACGTGGCCGATGAAGAGGAGACGATGCGGAGAGTCATCGCGTTGTCAGTGATCCAAGGTGGGAAGCTCACCGAGACGTTGGGAGAAAGTCTGTTGCGGTTTGTGCTGTTGTAGCTTCTATCCGACGAAAGAGCGGAGGCTGCGTTTCATCCCGGTATGGACGCCGGGGACGCATCATATATGCGGTCTCTAATTTGTCGCCATGTCGTTTCAATTTGAGAACAACTGCTGCACTTGCAGCCCGAGGGAGCGCGACTCGTCTTCGGAAGGTATTGAATAACCATCGTCACGATTGGAGAGAAAACAAGACGTCAAAGAGAGCACCAGCGTGTTGAAATGGGAAGCTGCGGGGAATGAGGGACTGTCATGTCGATCATGTCCGTCGGTGGTCGTGTTGTGGTCAGGAGTGGGGCGTGAGCAGCTTTCGGAGAGCATCGAGCCACTGTGGACCGCACGGGCAAAGGCGTCATAGCACATGGCAATCTGAAAGCATGGCGCATGGCTGGTTGCCCTCGGTATCCGATGGAATCCGAGGTATGCTGCCCCATGGATACTAACCATGCCAACAGAGTGGCCCGAGGTGGATCTGATCGATCGATCAAGCCAATGCCCGGCGATGGAGGCGGCCATCAAAGCACTCATTACTCAGCCTGTGGCTCAATAAGCAATTGCAAAGTCAATTCAAAAGTCGAATTGAACGCAGGTAGAAACGAGTAAGACACTCCCTGGTAAGACACTCGCTGGTAAGACACAACTGCCCGTAGGTCACGTGATGATGACCCATACATTCCCACACAGCCAGGGCCCAAAGCCGAACCCCCGAGGCCCCATCCACACCCCACGAGTGCCCTCCCCAACGACTCACCCCCGACTCACCCATCCCCGACGCCGCGGCCTCCGCACTCGTTACACAAACACCGCACACCGTTTATCAGATATACTTTTTTCCACATCTCTCCGTCCGCAAAACATCGTACAAACAAGCACAATGGGACAGCCGCAACGACCTCCAGACGTGCCCCCACCGTATGTATCGCACTGGTTCACACAGACTCACATGTCGCAGGAAAATATCCTGTCTCGCATGTCGGGCGGCAAAGGTATGCCCCGAAGGGTAGCTGCGGTGCTGACTACAGCGTCGATGTGATACTCCGAATGTCCACACCATCTGCCGTCGGTGCAAGTCGCAGGACCTCCTATGCGAGTACAAGAAGCACTGCAGGGGCATCAAGCGTAAACGTGTCGACGACCGACAGTCGACTGTCAGCGGACCACCATCCGCGTTCCGAGCCGACACTCTGACTCCAACGTCGGAGATTGCGAGTGGAGGGGCCACGCCAGTCCGAGCAACATTTACGGCAGCAGTGGCACCCATGTCCATGGTTCGCGCCGAACCCGCTATCAGTCTCGACCCAATGTTTACTCAAGCGGAGATTGACGAGATCTTTGCCTAGTATGTCGCCACTGGGTGCCAGCGCTGACTGCAGTTACTTTGCACACGTCAACAAGGGCCTTTGTGTTCTTGATCCGGTTATACACACACCAGCAAACTGTGCCGCCCTGTCACCTCTCTTGTATGCGACTGTGCTTGCGGTCACCTGCAAAGTGATGCGACCTCGCGACTACGCCGGCTGTCTTAGACGCGCCAACAGTCTTCTCGGCCAGGCGATGGAGACCGGCCTCCTCGGCATTGAGGTGATCCAAGCCATTGTTCTGCTTACGCACTGGCGCAAGGCCGATGACCAGTCGGCGTACCGCCGCATCGGCTACGCGGTGCGCATGGCGTATGAGCTTCGTCTGAACGTTCGTGGCCCACGGCCGCTGCCGACCGAGGAGATTGCCGCGAGGAAGATGCTCAACCCGGAGCGTACATGGCAGTGTGAGTACAACCAGTGGAAACTGCGCTGACGACAGGCCTCATGATTGCCGACTACAAGTATGTCGCCCCATAGTACCAGACTAACAATAGCGCTTCAATCCACCAATCGCTTCCGCGCATGGTCACAGATAACGGCAAGGACGACGACGCAGCCGAGTGGGACGTTTCGAACACACCGTACACGTGCCCTGGGCAGTCCACGCTCGTCCCATGGCTCGCGTTCGTGCGGCTCACGGCTCTGTACAAGGAGCTGCTCATGGGCGCGACCGACAACCAGCCCGTGTACGAGTGGATGGAAGCCGAGT
>Ga0160505_101184_pt1 | contig 12764 bp, 13 predicted proteins | sample DIDeMG_FD_108225 | JGI IMG/M metagenome (GOLD analysis project Ga0160505, IMG submission 108225) | Enriched chicken feces microbial communities from UW Madison campus, WI, USA - DID2874_E49_Stillage MG | ecosystem: Host-associated > Birds > Digestive system > Large intestine > Fecal ... | reverse complement strand
GCAGGAAGACGCGCCCACAGGCGTACGGAGTCATGTACGCACTCAACGGCCGGGGACGTGGCTAACGTGATGTGCCGAGCGTGATGCTTGGCACTGAAGCCGAAGCGCACGGATGCACGAGTGTCTCACCTGTTGAACGCATGCTCGAGCACTCTCACTGACAGCACAACTAACATCTCAAACTCCTACTTGCAAGGCAAGTAGCCACACACATCTGCTAGATTTGTGCGGCCGCAAACTGTTCACTACCGTCCCCGCAAAATTGACCCATATCAACCCATGGTTCGACACCACGCGCTCGCCCACCTTGGATTGATTCTCGAAATACCTCCGCATGCGGATGAGACGAGGGCCCGATCGTACGCATTCGTCCCTGGTCCCAACCGACACGCCCACAATGACGTAAAATGCAGGCTCAGGACCAAGGTGATTAAATAAGGTGAGCCGCCAAGCCTGAGCGTGACACGCCTGGCTGGCAGGTAAGAGCCAGAGTCAATCACAATCCGCAGCCTCGTCTTCCCATCTCTTCTCTTCTCTTCAACTTTCTCTTTCTCACATCCATCTACTCAACCAACAGTATCTCGACAATGGCACCATCGCGTAGCCCGTCCCCCGCCGACCGCGGCATCGGCGCCGCGGAGAAGAGCGACGACCTCCCGTCTCCCTGGTACGTTTTTTCCACCTCCCAGCGAGCCCCCCGTCTTCCCGGCTCGTTCTGCGCTTCTTCTTGAGCTCATTCAACAGGCTTCGTCAGTGGTCGACCGACTATAACACCTGGTATTATGTGCGTTTCTGCATCCTCTGGCGAGAAAACGATGAGAAGAGACGAAGAGAAACGCAAAAACTCGAGGTTGGAAGATGTAGATGAGCAGGAAGACAAAATCCGGGTGGTGCCACTTTGCCTCCGTTTTTCGTACCACCCATTGCTTTTCTGCATCTCGGGGTTCCCGCACGCGCTCTGTCATGGCTGCATAATGCGGATGCGAAAGGGCGAAGAGAAAGACGCAGGAGGAGACGAGATATGGCGGTTGGAAGACGGTCGGTGGAAGACGGAAGTTTCGGGTTCGGCGAGGTGGAGGAGCGTGCTCTTTTCGTCGTCGCCGTTTTTCGTCTCCTCTTTTTGTCCAGCGCTCTCGTTCCCAATCCTGGAGCTCTTCTCTCACCTCGCCTTCCCTGCATGCCCAGTGCGATGACCGGAAATGAGACAGAACGGAGGAAGAGCGTCGCCGGAGGAAGAGCGTCGCTGCCGTCGTCGTGTCACTCCCGGCCATCTCCGATCGATCAAGCTAACACCCCAGATCAACCCCACGACGGACCCGCCCACGATCACCTGGAACCACCCGAACCAGAAGCCCGGCGAGCCGCACCCTGAGCAAGTGCAGGCCGCGCAGACGGTGCAGCAAGTGATGAACATGAACCCGCAGCAGCTGCAGCAACAGCAGCAGCAGGCGCAGCAGGGCGGGGACAGCAAGCTGGCGGCCATGCTCGAGGCGCAGCAGGCGCAGATTGCCGCGCTGCAGGAACAACTCAAGGCGCAGCAGGCGCAGGCTGCTGCCCAAGCTCAGGCTCAAGCCCAGGCCGCTGCAGCACCCAAGCCGTCCAAGACGTCGTCGTCGTCGGCTATCGCGGCCAACGACGCGCGCCTCGAGGAACTCCTCATGGGATCAGGCGGCGCGGCGCAGTACGGCAACTACTACGGTCCGCCCGGCAGCTCGTACCAATCCTCCACGAAGGACGAGGACAAGGACAGCGGGATGGGCATGGGCTCGGCGCTCGGCATGGGCGCCGCGGCCGGCGTCGGCGGCCTCCTCCTCGGCTCCCTCCTTGGCGTAAGTACCCAAGCTAGCACATTGGGCTTGCTGACAGACAGGGCAAGGCGGCATCAAAGACAACGTTCGGCGGCGGCAGGTACTCGTCCCCCGGCGGCCCGCCGCCATTCATGCTCGGCGGCGGCGGGCTGTTTGGCGGCCCGATGGTCATGGGCGGACCCTTCGGCATGGGTGGCATGGGCGGCATGGGAGGCCTCGGCGGAGGTGCGTTCGGTATGGGCGGCGGCATGGGCATGGGTGGCCCCTTCGGCCCCATGGGCGGCATGGGTATGGGTGGCGGTATGGGCGGCCACCACCATGGTGGACACGGCGGCCACGGCGGCCACGGTGGCGGCTGGTAACTGCGCCAGGATTATTCATGAGGACTGTTTCATGCTTTTTGGTACATAAATGAGCGTTAGGATACACGAGACGGCGATGAATGCTTGGTCTAATGCTCTTGGGTCGTATCTGTGTCTACGTGCAGGAAGACGCGATGGAAGACAACACGCCAAGCAACATTTGGCAGTCATGGCTAGACATCCGACAAGAGAGCCTCTATCTGGCAACAAGGGTCGCAGGATGAGTCCAAAGCACCACCTCGCCTCTGTCTTTCATGCAGCTCAGATACTTGCCAGCACCGTACATACCCCAACCCCCTCTATTCGTAAGCTGATGCCATGCATGCAATGTACATTGATACCCCACGCCTACCACTTGTATCGATGGAATGTGTCCACCATTAAGCTGCTCCACACCTCCCCCTCATCCCGCACGCTCCCAGGCTCAGACGGTGTCCTCCATCATGAGCCTCGGGAGAATGTTCATGCCGATAAGCTCCTGGATGAGGAGTTTTGCGGCATACGGCATTGTGATCTTCACAACAGCCTTTGACGACGCGCAGCCCTTGCACCAGCCAGAGTACGCGAGCATGCCGCAGGTCTCGCACACCTGGGCGTCGAACGCGTCCGACGAGATCATGAGTCGCTCGAGGAGGAGCTGCGTCGCGCCGTATCCGATCAAACAGTCACGCTCCATTTCTCCGAGACGCAGACCACCGTCCTTGGATCGACCCTCGGTCGGCTGGCGCGTGAGGTTGGCCTTTGGACCGGTGGGACGCGCGTGCATCTTGTCCATGACCATGTGCTGTGGGTTAGCGACGGCTTTGCGGTTGATCTCACCTTGAGCTTCTGGTAGTAGATCGGTCCAAAGTAGACATACGCCTCGAGCGGCTCGCCCGTGATACCGCTCTGGAGCATGTCCTTGCCTGCGTACGAGAAGCCGTTCTCGATGAGGATCTGCGACATGTCGACGACCTTGGAGCCGCCAAACGCCGTACCGTACTGCAGCTTGCCCGAGATGACGCCGGCCTTGCCGGACAACAGCTCAATCATCTTGCCGACCGTCATACGCGACGGGAAACCGTGCGGGTTCATGATCTGGAGTCAGAATGATCGTTACGATGTACTCACAATATCGGGGCAGATACCCTGGTCGTTGAACGGCATGTCCTGCTGGGGCACGATAAGACCACAGACACCCTTCTGTCCGTGGCGCGACGAGAACTTGTCTCCGAGCTCTGGGCGACGCGTCTGGCGGGTGAGGATCTTGATGAGCTGGTTGCCGTCCTCGGAATCCGTGACCATGACCTTGTCAATGTTGGTCGGCTCGGGGAGCTTGTGGACCACAGGCGACGGCTTGTAGCCGACTGCGGGGCCGGGGCCGCGCGTGTCCATCGGCGTCTCGCGCGCCGCGAGGAGGTCACCCTGCGAGACGACCGAGCCGGGCGCGACGAGACCGTCCTGGTCGAGCCACGAGTGCGTCTCGGGCCGCTGGTCGGGTGGGAGCATAGCGAGACGCTCGGCCGTGCCGTTCGGGAACGAGCGCAGCGGGATCGTGTTCTTTTTCAACACGTGGCAGCGTCCGAAACCGCGGTCTGCCGACGCACGGTTGACAATCAGCGCGTCCTCGATATCGTAGCCCGAGTACGACATGACTGCAACAGTGGCGTTCTGGCCGGCAGGGAGCTTGTCGTAGCCGACGAGCTCGATCGTCTTGGTCTTGACCATCGGCTGCTGCGGGTACGTCATGAGGTACAGGAGCGTGTCGATACGGTTCAGCTGGTTGTACGCAATCGCGCCAATGGCCTGCTTGCCCATTGCACACTGGTACGTGTTACGCGGCGACTGGTTGTGGTGCGGGTACGGGATGAGACCTGCGACGGCGCCCAGAATCGTAAATGGCTCAATCTCGAGGTGTGTTGTGTCTTCGACAATCTCGCTCTCGTAGCACGCAATCAGCGAGTCGTTCTCCTCGTTGACGTCGAGGTACTCGACCAGGCCGGACCGCAAAAAGTGGTCAAACGTGACCTTGCCGGCCTTGAGCATCGCCATGTGCTCCGACGTTACGCGCGACTGGCCGTTCTCGACAATGATCATCGGGCGACAGATACGGCCACCGTCCGAGGCAATGTAGATGACGCGCTGGTGGTGGTTCATGTAGATGGACACAAACTCGGACGTGCGGCCCGAGCGACGGAGCTTGCGGAACAGCGTGACGAAGCGCTTTGGCGTGGGCGTGACACCGATAATCGTACCGTTCACTTGGACGAGGTACACGCCAGACCTGTACAGCTCGTTTCCAGTCAGCATCGAGATATCCTCGACGCCGAGCATGTACGCCATCTTGATGAGCGGCTCCTCGTTGACGTCGGTGGTGATGTGCGTCATGAGCGCGAGGTTCTTGACGAGACCGCACGCCTCTCCTTCGGGCGTGTCCGAGGGACAGAGCATACCCCACTGCGACGGCTGCAGCGCACGGGGACCGGAAACCTTGCGGGTCTTTTCAAACTGCGACGTGATACGCGTCATCATACCGAGCGCGGCGATGAAGGACAGACGCGACAGGACGTGTGTGACACCTGCACGCTCGACGTGGAAACGCTTCAGCGACCAGTTTCCGGTCGAGATCGAGCGCACGAATGCAGATGTGATGATATCGCTGCCGCCCGTGCGAACCAGCGCACTGGCATCGAACGGTCCCGCGCGCGACTTCTTCTCAAGAATCTTGTCCATGCGCTTCTTGAGATCCGCGTTGAACGTCTTGAACGAGTCCTCGAACAGGAGCGACAGCAGCTGGCCGGCCAACTCGAGACGCTTGTTACCGACATAGTCGCGGTCGTCGACCATCTTCTCGTCGACCATGGCCATGAGCACACGGCGCGTCATCGTAGCGAGGTAGATTGTCTTTGGGCGGAAGTTCATCTCGCGAACGGGCACGTGACCGAGCACCATGGTCGCGAGCGCCTGGCAGGCGATATCCGCCGGCGTGAGCTTGTGCCCGATCGTCCTGTCCTCCTTCTCCTGTCCCGGGGACACCCTCGCGCCAATCCAGTCGAGCGCCTGTCGCCTGGTGTAGATCTTGAGCCTGGCGGCCTCCTCGAGCGAGACACCGAGCGCCTCCTGGAACCGCTCGTCCGGTCCACACGTGAGCTGGAGAATCTCCTTGTCCGACGTCATGCCCATGGCCTTGAGCGCAATCACGATGGGGATGTACTCCTTGAACGAGTTGTGTCGCAGGTAGATGCGCTTGTTCTTGGTCGTAACGTATGTCTTGACGACACGGTCGTGGGTCGATGATGTGACTTCGGCAGTGACAACGTCCTTTTTCGGGTCCGTCATGACAATGATACGGTTCTTGCTGAGCTGCTCCTGGACGAGAATGACCTTCTCCGTGCCCTTGACGACAAAGTATCCTCCGGGGTCGAGGGGGCACTCTCCCATGCGCGCGAGCTCGTTCTGGTTCTTGTTCGCGAGGTGACACAAATCGGACCGCAGCATGATAGGCAGCGCACCAATGTGGATACCCTGCTGCTTGCGAATCTTGTCCTCATGGGTGTACTCGATATCGACATAAATACCACCCGAGTACGTCGTATCCGTGAGACGGCACTCCATCGGCGTGAGCCGCTGGTTCACCGCGCCGACCTCCTTGCGCAACGGGCGACCGATACGAATGTCCGTGTATCGAATGTAGTACCGCGGGTTGGCATCGGACACGACGAGCGAGTTGGCGTGGAGAATCGCCTTGATATCCGTGTGGACAAAGTAGTTGAACGAGTCGAGGTGCTGCTTGACGAGACCCTTGACCTTGAGGAAGGCCGGGAGCAGCTCCCACTTGTCCTAAACGTCAGCGACACCTCACGCTTATAACCCACCTCGACAGTCTTGACGCCGCGCGCATACCAGTCCGCACCCTTGTCGCCGTGCTGGCGCTTCATCAGCGCCGCCCACTCCTCCTCGCCTTCCTGGAGGTTGGTCGCCGGCGCGACCTTGCCCTTCCCACCAGCCGGAACCGTTGCTGTAGGCCGCAGCGGCTGCTTGCCCTTGCGCTGCGCTGCTGTCGCGGCAGCCTCGACCTTGGCCTTTGTCGCTGTGGCGGCTGCGGGTCCGGCGGCGGACGTCGATCGCGGGGTCGGCTTCACGGGCGCGCGCTTGGGCCCGCCGGCCGCCGCGCGAGTCGGGCGCGAGGGGCCGCTCGCAGCTGGCGGAGGAGCCATTTTGGGTGTGTGCTAGGAGGGGGTGTTAAAGAGTTGGAGGGGTTGGAGTGTTTGTGGATCGCAGATGTTGGCTCTGCTCGATCTGCTTGAGAGGTCGCACACCAAAACTCGATGATGATGAGCAAAGATTCTTCTCAACCGAGGGCCGGCGGAACCAAATCGGTGGCGAATGCTGGGGTACCGTGGGAAGATTACAGAAGGTGAAATCACGCGAGTCTCGCATGGCCTTCACGTGTCTTATGCGTGGATAACCGATCAACCGTCTACCGTCTACCCCACCATAGCCCATCAGCTGGTACGGCCTGTCCATGCAGGCCATTGCGCGCAAGCTGACTGATGGTCGTCGAGGCCAGAAGAGTAGCTTCTGCACGCTGGTTACAAGAATGTTCCAATGTAGATTGTCGAGACAGTCCTCGCCTGATAGCTCTTCCGTTTCAGCACTGTCAGCCGACCTGCCTGCAGATCCACATTCTCAACACGTGTTCCAGCTTCCCCGTCTCGCCCGTTTCGGCAACTGAGATCTGACAACCTCCACTAACTGTCTAATGTCTCCCTCTCGGCTGGACTCTCTGCACACCAGATCTCGCGTCGTTCGGCGACTAGAATGACAACAAGGTTCAAGACATTTCACAGCTCGAGGAGCTAAGTAAGATTAGCTTGGGGAGCAAGTACTGCCCTTTTGCGCCGAGCCCGGTGTTTCCCAAGGTTGCTCAGCATCACGGGAATGTGTCGAGCGCAAGGCTGCGGTAATAAACTTCAGTGTCCAAACTGTGTTCCTTAGCAAGAGGGCGGATCGATCCGATCCAGCAGTATCACAAAGTCGGGCCACCGTCGCGAGGCTCAAACGGCGGCGGCAGGCGGTCCGGAAGCTTAGTGGGTAAGTGGGCCGCGTGCCGCGTGCGTTGTGGCTGTCTGCTTTCCCACTGAGGTCGTGTTCCGCGGGCGGTCCAACGATCCCTCCCCATTACAGCATGGCGCCGTACGTACGGGGGCGGCGGCAGCAGGGAAAGCGCGTCCACCTCCCGTCAATGTCGCCGCGAGAGTCTGGGCTGGGTGACATGTCGAATCAGGTCGACGTGCAGAGGTGATCTTGCAGGTGGTCATTGACATTGCTGTTTCAGACGTCGTCCCGCAAGGGCAACAGACGATGGTGCTGTGCCTGTTCCAGAATTTGATCATCAGAACTTGAAAGGCCAAAGACTCGCTGTGGGACCATCTTGCTGCTTTGAGCCATCCGAATAGGAGCGAGAGAGGATGGATGCATGGCGTGCATGGCGTTGGATGGCGTTGCACTGGATGCTGGATGCAAAGGTGTTCATGACGGCATCACCCAGGCTGCTCGGGGGCGGAGACTGACAGGGTCTGAGACGATTTCCCCTGTCGTCACTGCCCCGCGCGCATGCTGGGCGCTGTGGGCTGGGACTCGCAGCGTTTCGCATTCACAGCTTGCAGGAGATGGCTCGCGGCTCGGATGTATTAATACTGTATTCTCCCAGCCCTCGTTTTCTGGGTTCGAATGAGGCTGTCCACGAAGAATGAATGCAGTGTAAAAAGAGGCAGAGTACGGGGGTGCACATGCATCGCATAATCCCCTTGGATGGAAAGATTCCAACGTCAGATACGCGTCTTGCAGTGTAGAAAATAGGAAACCTCCGTCCTCGCTGCCCTGACGGCTGTGTACTCTTGACCTCTTTCTGGCTCTCGAACAGCTCACGAACAGCTCACGACCAGCTCACGACCAGCTCTCCAGCTCTCAGTCTTCACACTGGGTTGCTCGCCCACTCTGCAGTGGGCTTCGCGCGTTTAAAGTGGAGTGATGAGAGAGGACGAGCTAGACGACTAGAGAGAGCTAGCAGAGAGCCTGAGAGCTTACGACACGCGGGACCTTGGGAAAAAAGGGCGAAATCTGGGAATGAGCCAGCGAACCGAGAAGCGGAAGCGGCTGGAGAGGTCCCAGCAATGCTACAGCATGCATGCGACTGACTGACTTGCCCCGCCCCCCCTCGTCTCCGCCCCGAGTATAGAGTACATTTGTGAGCGCGTGTCGAGGAGGATGTGGTAACCACTGACGATCATTTCGAGGCAGGGCGCGAAGGGGCCGTGGGGGCGCGGCAGGTGACCCCTCAGCCAGGCCAGCCAGGCCAAATGCAGCGACACCTGATACATGAGCGACAGATCCCTGCCGTTCCGCGCGGCTAAATCCTCCATCACTCTCGTCCTGCTGCTCTGCTGCTCTACTGCCTGCTCGCTGGGAATTGTTCCACATCCCCCCATCCCTCCCCCTCCCATCTTATTTATTTATCTCTCGCTCTACATCTCTCCATCTCGTCTCATCCCATCCCCATCCCCTCACTCACTCACACATCACTCACAATGGACGCAACACCGCGCCAGGTATTCCAGACAACCAACAACGTCTAGTGCGTACATCCTCCACCTTGACCTTGACATCTGGAGACAAAGGGAAAAAACAAAAGACGCGCCAGGCTCTGGCCCTCCTCCACCACCACGTCATCACCAGCCCTGCTCTACTTCCCACCACCATCCATCTGGACAACGACGGCCGTACTGACACTCAACAGCGTGCTCCAGCAGCCATGGCAGCTCGTCAAGGAGCTCGGACAGGGTGCTTACGGGTACGTGCTTTGACGCCGCGGATGCAACAAAACGTGCTGCGCGAAGGGCCTCATACTCACATTAATCCAGATGCGTCTCGTCGGCGCGCCATCAGCAGACTGGCGAGACTTGCGCCGTCAAGAAGGTCACGAACGTGTTTACCAAGAAGGTGAGCCCCTCAAGCAGCGTCCAGAGACCGTGTCTGACAGCCTAGATTCTCACCAAGCGCTGTCTCCGTGAGCTCCGCCTCCTCCACCACTTCCGCGGCCACAAGAACATTACCTGGTGCGTTGACTAGCTCCCGCATCCTGAGCACTAGCGGCTAACCCTCTAGCCTGTACGACATGGACATTGTCTTCGACCCGCCCGGATCGGGCATGTTCAACGAGGTGTACCTGTATGAAGAGCTGATGGAGGCCGACCTCCACGCCATTGTGAGTTGCAAAGACGACGCGCACAACTGACGCCAGATCCGCTCTGGCCAGCCCCTCTCGGACGCCCACTTCCAGAGCTTCATGTACCAGACTCTCTGCGGCCTCAAGTACATCCACTCTGCCAACGTCCTCCACCGTGACCTCAAGCCCGGAAACCTGCTCGTCAACGCCGACTGCGAGCTCAAGATCTGTGACTTTGGTCTCGCCCGTGGATTCCAGCCTGGCGCCGTCCAGACCGAGCAGGGCCAGGCCGGCTTCATGACTGAGTGTGAGTACGCGGCTACTGAGCAGTGCAGAACTAACGGGCAGACGTCGCGACCCGCTGGTACCGCGCACCAGAGATTATGCTCTCGTTCGCAAACTACACCTCGAGCATTGACATGTGGTCGGTCGGCTGTATTCTTGCCGAGCTCCTTGGCGGCAAGCCCATCTTCAAGGGCGAGGACTATGTCGACCAGCTCAACCGCATCCTCAACCTCCTCGGTACCCCCACCGAGGACACGCTCCGCCGCGTCGGCTCGCCCCGTGCCCAGGACTACATTCGCTCGCTCCCCATCAAGCCCCGTGTCAAGTTTAAGACTCTCTACCCCAACGCCACCCCTCTGGCCCTCGACCTCCTCGAGAAGCTCCTCTGCTTTGACCCCGCTAAGCGTATCGGATGCCAGGAGGCTCTTGAGCACCCTTAGTGAGTACATCCTAACAAAAATGGAGTAAATGCTGACAGCCAGCTTCGCCGTCTGGCACGACCCGGTTGACGAGCCCGTGTGCGAGGTTCCGTTCGACTTTTCGTTCGAGCGCGAAGACACGACCAACGGCATGCGCGACCTTATTGTCGAGGAGGTCCGTTCGTTCCGCCAGCTTGTCCGCCAGAACGCCGCTCCGCCCACGACACACGCCGCGCACGAGCTACCCCCGGCCCCCGCGGTGGTTGCCGAGCCAGGAGCCGGTGTCGGCCCGGCCTTCAACGACGAGGTCAACGCAGCCCAGGACAAGGACGAGCACCCCAACTCTGCCCTTGAGCGCCAGCTCGCTGGCCGTGCCTAGGTTGTACGCGTAGATCAGACCGTCATCTATTCCCCCTCTCGCTCGCTCCATAGTTTCCCTAGTGCGGTAGTGCCACCGGATAGAACTCCCCGTGTGCCTGCCGTGATGTATTGATAGCTGGACATTGATTTCTATATCCAGAGACTTGGCGAGGTTGATCCGCGGCGATAAGATGTACTGATAAGACAAGACAGCGCGAACCTCTGACTAAGGTGAATTGCGCGGTCCCTTTCAGCTGGGTAGGATACCCAGCGGACGCAAGGGCGCAACCGGCAGTGCATGCAGGCCTGTCTTCCCAGCATGCCCATAAGGCAAAGGAGCATGCACGTGAGCTGACAGAGTAGCATGCATCGAGTAATAAATGGTACAACCAAGTCGCGGGGAACGCCCCCAGGAGGTTGGCAACTCGGCACAAGCACTGACGACGGTTGGTGAGGTGGAGGGGTGGAGGTACCATGCTAGACCTCAATCTAGAACACACGCAAACTTGTTTCAACTCATTCCACTCCATCGTTAATCCAACACCACCATTCCTCAACAATGGAGAAGTTCTCAAAGTGGAGGGTACGTCCACCCCTCCCCGCGCAACTAACACACAGGACCCCGCGACGGGCATCCAGCCGTTCCTGCCGCAAGTCGCGCCGAGCTCACCACTCGCAACCATCCTCCTCCCGCTGGCGCTCCTCTTCGGTGTCGTGCGCATGGCGCTCCTGATCGCGCTGGCCCTCGTGCACTTTGTATTCGTGCACCTCCTCCTCTCCCCTCTCGGCGCCGCGGGACGCGTCCTCTCCACCCCGCTCACGGCGCTCTTTGCCCGCCTCGCGCTGGTTGTGCTTGGGTACTACTCCATCCCGTCGGAGATCGTGCAGGACAAGTCGCGCCGCCGCCAGGGTGTCGCCCAGGCCGTGCGTGGCGTGCAGCGTGGAGACCTGATTATTGCGTCGTGGAGCAGCTACGTTGATGTTTTGTTCTATGCGTTCCGGTGAGTTGAACCTGCGGTGGGTTGTCGACAGTCGGGGTGGGTGGACGTTGAGGCTCCGCCCAGAAACTGTACAACTTTCTTCCGGTATGATGCCCCTCACTCATATACCCCCATGCACAGCTGACAAAAGCCACAATCCCACCTTCGTCCTCCCCGTCTTTGAAGTCTCGGCCCCTACGTCCTCCTCCTTCGGCCGGTCAAGCGGCACGGGTTCCGCCGCGGTACTCCTCCCTCCCTCCTCGGGCGTCTGCGTGGGCTACACCCCGGTCCCGATCTTGTCCATGATCGCGAGCACAGGCTCCCTCCCGCCGACAGTGACAAAGGACGCCAAGTTCGAGGGTACGCTGTACCGCACGCTCGCGGAGGCGCGCGCAAAGTCCCCCGGCCCCGTCCTCCTCTTCCCCGAGGCGACGACGTCCAACGGCCGCGCGGTGCTCAAGTTTGGCGAGGGCGTCATTGCCGAAGAGCCCGGGAAGGAGGGCGTGGTGTGGATCAAGTTTATGCGGTGAGTCGACTAGTGTGCTTCGGCACGCGAGCGTGGTGGCGTTACCCCCGGCTGCGTTCATACTAACGTCAGCCACGGCCCGCCGACGCCGTTCCTCCCCGCCGCGCCGTGCCCGCTCCCCTCGCCCGTGGCCCATCTGTTCCAGTTTGCATGCACGCTCCCGCTCCCGCGCTCCGCTGCCGTGCGCACGCTGCACCCCAACGCATCGCCGTCCTCGCCCTCGTTCTTGCTCTCTGAGATCCTCGCATCGCAGCCTGGCGGCCTGGCCGCGGCGCGCAAAGAGACCACAGCGTGGCGCGACGCCTGCGCGGTCGTGCTCGCTGAGACGGGGCGTACGCGCCGCGTCGTCGGGATGGGGTGGGAGGAGAAGGGCGGGTTCCTCGAGTACTATGCCAAGACGCAGAAGAAGTAGAGCGCATGTTGAAGTAGAACGCGGAGCTGGAGTGCTCGTGGACCCTTATAGCGCAGATTACATAGAGTTTCTCAAAATGCCTGCTTTTGCGATGCATGCATCCTCCCCGTGTCACTCTGCTCTCCTTTGCATGCATCGTCGTCGTCACCTCTGCTCGTTATCGGATGCCTCAACTCCGACGCCGCCGGCTCGACTGGACGCAGCACGCCATACATTCCTGGGTGTAGGGTGGCCGATGGAGCGGAGATATCCGAATCTCCATCCCCGGCCCAATCTGGTCCCGTACAGTATCATTGAGTCGAGTGGAAAGTCAGGTCCCCAGTCGATCGCTGATGTCCAGCTCGAAATGTGGGGTGGGTGCATGGGTGAACAATCAAAAGTCGAGTCCTCGTCATCACATCTTTC
>Ga0160505_101183_pt1 | contig 12765 bp, 23 predicted proteins | sample DIDeMG_FD_108225 | JGI IMG/M metagenome (GOLD analysis project Ga0160505, IMG submission 108225) | Enriched chicken feces microbial communities from UW Madison campus, WI, USA - DID2874_E49_Stillage MG | ecosystem: Host-associated > Birds > Digestive system > Large intestine > Fecal ... | reverse complement strand
CCTTACCCTACTCGGTCAACTCGCTCTCGCAACGCATCCACCACCGCCGTCGCCGCATCCATCTCGGACCACTGAGCGCATTTCTTCCCCCCGCCTTTGCTCCCCGCCGCCGGCCTTTGTCGATTCACTTCGGCACACCCCTCCCTGGTCACTCTGACACAACACCACCACCCCAACCACCCGCTGGATCCTATCGCACCTGTTTAGGATCACATACACTCTAACCGTCTGCGCAACAGCCGTTCCTTTTCCTCTCTTCATTCAACAGTCTCCTGGCGACACTTGAGCCAGATTGCCGGGCATGGATCAGGAGGCACCATCAAACCAATGGCGCTTCGCCCAGTGTTTTGGAGACAAGGGCGAAGTCGAGGACATCACAGAGGGTTCGTGCACTCCTTTCACCTCACCTTTGCGAGAGACTGTCTGGTGCAAGCAGTCGTAATACTTGCACATACCCCATGGGCTCTTCTCTCCCGCGTGTCAATGTCAGCTTACACAAACAGCCGACATTATCTCTACCGTTGAGTTTGATCACACGGGTGATTATCTCGCAACCGGCGACAAGGGCGGTCGTGTCGTCCTCTTTGAGCGTAACGAGCAGGTGCGTTGTCTTTCCCTCTCCTTGTCGCGTTTTTTTACATGCTGTTCCTTGGCCGCATTGAATTCTCACGACCCGTCCTTCCCTTGTCACTCCCCTAACGACGTGCATCTACTAACAATGAACAGAAGAAGGGCTGCGAGTACAAATTTTACACAGAGGTAAGCATCCCGCGCGCCAACTTGCACAAGTCGCGTGCGCGTCCTCGTGCTGACACGACCTTCTAGTTCCAATCGCACGAGCCCGAGTTTGACTACCTCAAGTCGCTCGAGATTGAGGAGAAGATCAACAGGATTAGGTGGTGCAAGCGGCAGAATGCGGCCCACTTCCTGTTGTCGACCAACGGTGAGTGCGAGGCTTCCGCTGGGGCTGTGTAAACAACAGCTTTTCATGGTGCTGACTTTGCGTGCCAGACAAAACAATCAAGCTGTGGAAGGTCTTTGACAAGCAGATCAAGGTCGTGGCTGAGAACAACCACTCGGACGGCTACAACGGCGGGGCCTCCCAGGCTCTCCGTCTACCCCGCATGACCACCCACGACTCAATCACCGCCGCTGTCCCCCGAAAGGTCTATGCCAACGCCCACGCGTACCACATCAACTCGATCTCTGTCAACTCGGACGGCGAGACGTACATCTCGGCCGACGACCTTCGTATCAACCTGTGGAACCTGAACATTAGCGACCAGAGCTTTAGTGAGTCTTGAGTCGTGTGCGCCAAGACCTTGGATTCTGACGCTTCTCAGACATTGTCGACATTAAGCCCGTCAACATGGAGGAGCTCACCGAGGTTATCACCGCCGCCGAGTTCCACCCCATTCAGTGCAACTTGTTCATGTATTCGAGCTCCAAGGGCACGATCAAGCTCGCCGACATGCGCCAGGCCGCACTCTGTGACCAGCACGCCAAGCGTGAGTGTCAAGTCGCGATACTCTTCTGACAGTCGCAGTGTTCGAGGAGGAGGAGGACCCCTCGCAAAAGTCGTTCTTCTCGGAGATCATCTCGTCCATCTCGGACGTCAAGTTTTCTCGAGACGGGCGCTACATTCTGTCCCGAGATTATTTGACGCTCAAGATCTGGGACATGAAGATGGAGAACAAGCCGGTCAAGACGATCAACATCCACGACCATCTCCGCCAGAAGCTGTGCGACCTGTACGAAAATGACTGCATTTTTGACAAGTTTGAGTGCACGTTTAGCGGTGACGGAAGGTGAGCCCCTTTTATCCGCTCGAGGGCACGGATCTAACATTGCCAGCCAAGTGATGACCGGCTCGTACCACAACTATTTCCGGATCTACGACGTCAATGGCGACAACGACGTCGTCCTCCAGGCGGACAAGTCGGCGTTCAAGGCCAAGAAGATTGGCGGCGCCCGCGGCAAGGTTCCAGGCAAGAAGGAAGGCCTCCAGACCGAGGGCATAGACTTTGCGAAGAAGATTGTGAGCTACTGGGAAGCCTTCTTCAGCTGACATCTAGCTCCACGGTAGCTGGCATCCCCGGGAAAACACTATTGCTATCGCTGCCACCAACAACCTGTAAGCGCCCCATCCGCCCCAGTGCACTGACACGTTTCAGGTTCCTCTACTCAACCCTCTCATAAGCATGTCGCACATCGTATACCCCAACCGTCGCATTCCAGTCATGTCCGGGGACGTGATGATCGTCCCCACGGTTCACGTCTTCATTGCTTTTTGCCCCTTCCTCGGCCTTCGTTTTACTGTCACGTCCCACACTTATTCCCCCCGTCGGCCCATCCTTTCTATCTCCAACCCCCTTTTGACGTTCTTGTGTGCGAGCCCGGTCCCCAGCCGCGTGCGCTACCGAGGAATGACAACGCCCCCCTACCCCCCGTCCTCTTTCTATCACCCAACCCCAAATGTCCCGCAACAACAAACAACGCCTATCATCCCTACCAGCTAGCTTGGTTTCTATTTTTTACATTAGATTCGACATCGGCCCCACCCCCTTAGGAAGGGCGCGAAGGTGCCGCAGGGGGTTTCTCCGAGGACGATGACCACCCTCTGGCCGTGTAGAGAGCAGAACAGAGAAGAGAAGCAAAGATGAAAAGTGTAGTAGATTCAGCAGCGTCCAAAGTCCAAGTTTAAACATTACACTCTGAAGTTGCAGGTGCAGGTGACTGTTGCAGCAGTGGCGTGTGAATGAACATCTTAACGTCGCTACAACTACTTGCCATTGTATCTGGAATAGCTGGAATGGTGTGACGAGTCGTGGTCATTGCGATGACGAACTTTACATGCTTGACAGTGACCGCATTACGAGAGACAACGAGAGAGCACAACCAGAACAAAGGTGTGGGTCGCGTGGGGCCATGCTCCGTACTGGCCGTACAAGGAAAAACAAAACAAGCACAGTCACGTGACTTGCCAACCTCCAGTCAGCTCAGCCTGGGCCCTTGCGCCCTGGCCCTGTTTGTTACGCGCGTGTTTTCCCTTGCGCCAGTTCAGCCAACGTTGCACCTGGCACTGCAGCCACTGCAGCCACTGCACGCTCGGTCCACCCACCCATCCGATACACGGCCACTGCCCGGTCCTGCTCCTGGCTGGCAAAACTCCCAACTATTACAAGGCAACAACAACAACACAAACAACCTCTCCTTTAATTCTTGCTCTACTTTTCCATCACTTTGCATCACTCTGCTCGGCATTCATTCACCTACCTTTCTTCGGTCCCCATCCAAGTCGTCAGCTCCGCTTGAGCCCACAGCGGCGGCCGTTGGTTGCCACGACGTAAAGCATAGCATCTTGCGACCTTCCTCCAACTTAAGGAATGCGGCTCGACACATCAATCCAGCACTCGGCATCAGCAACCTAACTCCGACTCGACGCCTCCAACAACATCATTTTATTTAGATCACTCAGATCAACTACAACAACCTGGTTACTCGACATCAACCGCCACCAGCAACACTTGACAATGTCCTACACCACGCCGCCGCGCGAGCCCCCCAAGCCCGCCTGGCCGCTGCTCGACGACTCGGACACGTCCATGGACGTCCCGGTCCCGGACTTCAACTACCCGTGGCTCGCCGATGCCGTCGACAGCGACAAGGACAAGGCGGGGCTCGCAAAAGCCCCGCCGCCGCCGCCGCCGCCACGACCGACGAGCACGGGCGTAAACACTCCGGGTTCAGACGGCGGCCCCGCGTCCCGGTTATTACTCTCGTCACTGTCACATACGCCGCCGGTGTCTTCCCTCGTCAACACGTCCGCAGTCTCGGCTGCCAGCTCGTACCCCACCCCGCCGGGGACCGAGTATCCCTCCAACTCGAGCCGCGGGGGCGCCTCCTCCAGCGCTGCCGACAAGGCAAGGAGCAAGTACGGCTCGGTCGCGGATGTCGGTGAGCTGGGACAGATTCTCGGCCGGGGGCGCGTCGTGTCTGCCCCCGTTGGCATGGGGGAAGACAGCAACCAGGTATGTATACCGAGCGGATGGGTTCATTGGCTGTGAGGACAGGTCTGACGCAGCAGCCAAAAACGGCGGAATACCGAACGGACACGGCATCGACGCTAGCGCGCAGATCAAACTTTGTCACGCCAGGATTGACGCAGCGGACAATCGCGCCGTCGACCCAGGCATCTGGCCGTCTGTCGCGGTTCGGCGGGCCAGCGCGCCGCGGTCAGTTCCAGGCGCCCGATCTCGACATGGACCCCGAGACGCCGAAGGAGGAAGACGAACTCTCTCCGCCGCCATCGACCTGTGAGTTGCTTGCGAACGTTTGACGCTAACTCCCAGCTACGCCGGTGCGAGATCCGCCTCCGCTGAACAGATACTCTCCCGAGCCCGAACGCCGGTATTCTCTCGAACACAAGCACGACGACGTGCGACACTCCGCGGACCTCGATCGCCCTGTTTACAAACATCGCTCGCCGGATGTCCCGGAACGGAGGTACGAGCCACGGGACCCGACGCCGCCGCGCCAGGCGACACCTGAGCTGCGTGACCGCGAGCGGCCATGGGAGCGCGATTACCTCCAGCGCGACCGCGAGCGTGAACGTGAACGGGACCGAGAACGCGAGCACGAAGTCGACCGCGAACCACAACACAGGGACCGTGCACGGAGTCGGTACTCACCGCCGGCGCCTTCCGCGTATCCCGAGCGTCGCACGTCGCCGCCGCCGCTGTCCAGCTCTGGACGCGAGAACCGGCCAGTCGTGTACGCTGATCGCCCAGTGCCCGAGACAAAGCGTAAAGTCGTCGAGGTCACCGAGCGCGAGTACCACCGTCCTCCCGAGGTACGAGAGGTACGCCGTGCGGAATCTCGCGATCTTCGACGCGAGGAGCCACCTCGCCATATCCCCAACTCCACTTCTCCTGTCGCCAGCACCGCTCCGCCAGCAGCGGCACCGGTCCCCATCCCCGCGCCGGTTCCGCCTCAACCGCAGCCACAGCCTCAAACCCAGACCGCCCCGCCTGCGCCACTGCCCGCTGCTGTCGCGCCCGCTAGCAAGCGGAATATTATTGTGAGCACAGACCTGATCAGACACGCATCTAACGACAGGTCAACGGCAAACCGTACGAGCGCCTCGCCATCCTCGGCAAGGGCGGTTCCTCGAAAGTATACTCTGTCCTCTGCCCGACCACTCGGATTGTCTACGCCATCAAGCGCGTCGTGCTCGAGCGGGCCGACAAGGAGACGTTCCAGAGCTACACGAACGAGATTGAGCTCCTGCGCCGTCTAAAGGGCCACGACAGGATTATTCAGCTCGTCGACCACCAAATCTCGTTCACGCCGTCAAATAAGCCCAAGATCTTGAATATGGTGAGAGTTGACACCCGAAAGACAGCTAACTCCCAGGTCATGGAGTGCGGCGAGATCGACTTTTCTTCCCTGCTCGAGGAACAGCGTGGCCAGCCGTTGAATCTCAACTTTGTGGGCCTGTACTGGCAGCAGGTGAGCTACAGTGGACGTTTCGTAGTTGACATCAGATGCTCGAAGCGGTCCAGGCCGTCCACGCTGAGAATGTCGTCCACACCGACCTGAAGCCTGCCAACTTTGTCCTCGTCAAGGGCCGCCTCAAGATTATTGACTTTGGTATCGCCAAGGCGATCGCGAACGATACCGTCAACATCCATCGTGACCAGCAAGTCGGTACCGTAAACTACATGTCGCCAGAAGCTATTCAGAAGATGAACGGGCAGAAGATTTTCAAGGTAAGCTTGTACCGTACAGCGGTATTCTGACCGCAGCTCTCGTACCCGGCCGACGTCTGGTCGCTCGGCTGCATCTTATACCAGATGATCTACGGCCACACGCCGTTCCAGCACATTACCGGCAACATTATGGCCAAGCTGCACACTATCGCCGACCCGAACACGCGGATCGAGTACCCGGCCACATCAGTGTCCGGACCGAGCGCGACGGTCGGCAACCCCACACCGCCGCGGTATACTGTCCCCGTCCCTACGGCCGCGATCTCGTCTATCCGCGGGTGTCTCGAGCACGACAAGGAGAAGCGCCTCACGATCCCCGAGTTGCTCAAACACGAGTTCCTCGTGCCGCGCCTTAACGCCTCCTCATCGAGCCCGACGCTCCCGCCGGGTGCAACATCAATCACAAAGGATCAGATGGCGATGCTTGTAAACTACCTCCTGCGTGCCAACGGCGTCAAGCCCCCCCCACCGGGCGACCGGACCGCCGAGGAGCTGTTTGACCAGCTAGAGAGTCAGAACTTGCGATCACAGGGGCAGTAGACTTGTGCTTTTACGATTATATTATTGGGTTTAGACATGTAAGGTCATTGCATGGGTGCTGAGGAGGTGCTGATGTTTACTGATTCGTGTGGCTGGCCGGTGGCCATTTTGCACTCACAGCAGTAGCAGCGCGCTCGCCTCATGGCGATAATACTGTTATGTTAATCTCTACAGCACTGTCTGATGACTCCTCTCTGGGACCTGCCGCAATGCGAGGAGGAAACAACAGAGACTGACTTGCACGAGCCACACTCACAGTCACCACGAGGCACATTCTCTACCGTTATCTTCCGAGCTGGTGCTATTAACCGCGGCTATCGATAGTCACCGACCATTACAACGAACCAAAAGGCCGAACACATCTTACTCACATCCCACCGTCTCCTATGCCCTAAACAGTAACAGTGACAGTGAGTCCTCTTCTCAGAACACCCTAACAGCCCAAGCCACCCACCCACCCACACTCGAACGATGCCGCCCCGCCCCCGCCGACCAATGCAGCGATTGACGCACACCCTCCCGCTAACGCTCTACCGGATCCAGCCCCGACTCCCCGTCTACCTACGCCCATGGCACGAACAACGCGCAAAGGGGCGGACATCATTCGACCTAGTCCTCCGCGGCGGGTTCGTGCACCCCCTCCCGCGGGGTGCGCACTTCCACACGCCGAACGGCATGTCCCTCCGGCCCCCTGGGACGTAACATGGAGCGCATCCTGCGCGCCTTTCCCCCCTCTGGACCAAACTCGCCCATGATATACAGGCTCGAGAAGGGGAGTACGCTACCACAGGAGTTTTGTTTGTTCCACGAACATACGGATCATTACTCGCTCCAGGTTGCCCGGGCTATGGGCCTCGAGGAGGTGAATCGGCGCCTGACGGAGTATCTGTGTTCGTTGGAGAGGCCGCGCAGTGTGGGCGAGTTCTTGGCGTGGTGTAAGGATCGGAAGGACGATGATTAGGCGGTCGTCGCTGCCAGACACTGAGACTCTCGCTCTCACGCCTCTACTTCACCACTCTCGCTCTCACCACTCTACTTCATCACTCTCGCTCTATCCTCCGTCACCCGCACCACTCAATGTAGCAATATCACGTAGCCTTTGTTCTCATGTATGCCCCTCCCCACTCTGATTCTCGTTGACGCTAGTACGAAAGAAGGTGTGTCCATTGCTGCTAACCTTGCACACAGGGCGCATACTTTTATCCCTGTATCCACTTGGATTCATCGTTATGGCCTCTTCCTTCGCCGATATCACGATGACGAGCCTTGTTTACTATTCTGATACATGCCATGCACAAACATTGAATGATGCTCTACTCCAGTCCGATCTATCCTCTACGCTGCTGCTCTCCCTTACCCCTCACCCCTTCCCCCACTCCCGCCTCCACATGCACTCTTCACCCTCTTATTTACACGCGGCCAACATGCCCTCGATATCCAGCACGACCGAGCTCATCGTTGGGCGGTCATGCGGATCCTGCGCCCACATCCGCTCGACGAGGTTGATTGGCTCGGGGCCCCAGTGCTTGCGCAGGCCGGCGAGCGACGGCCGCTTGTGCTTCTGCCCTACTGCCTCGTAGATGTAGTGCTCGTTGTGGCCCTCCCACGGGTATTTCTGCCGTCAGCACAAACTTTGTAGAGTTGTTGCTCACCTTTTCGCCTGCGGGAGCCCACCCGCTCAGCATCTCCCAGAACACCAGCGCGGCGCTGAACACGTCCACCTTGTAGTCGTACCTCGGGTTCGCGTGCCACAGCTCGGGCGCCTGCCAGTTGACGGTGCCTACCAGACTGGCGATCATCGATCGCGTGGTGTGCTTTACGCGCGCTAAGCCGAAGTCGCCGACCTTCGCAACATGTCCGCGAGTGATCAAGATGTTCGTCGATTTACACTTTGCGTCAGCGCACATTTAGTTTCCTTAACTTACATCGCGGTGGATGACGGCCGGGGTGCGCAGGTGCAAGTACTCAAGGCCCTTGGCAATGTCGCGCATGAGCTTGAGGACCTTCTTCAGCGACGGAGGCGTGACGTTGCGGATGTAGTCGTACAGATCTCCATTCTCGCACAGCTCGCTGATGAGCATGCAGGGCACCTGGCTCGAGTCTTCGGGGATGCAGATGCCACGGAAGCGCACAATGTTTGGGTGGCGGAACTCGGCCAGGAGCTTGAGCTCGCGAATGTCCATCTCGCTCAGGTGGCCCCTAAACTCGGAGATGGCAACCTTGCGGCCGCGGTACTTGCCGACATAGACGTCCTTGAAGCCGCCGCTGCCAATCTTCTCGAGTTTGACAAGGAGCTCGGGCTTGATCGTAAAGTCCTCGAGGCCGAGTTCCTGCAGATCCAAGTTGAGCTCGTTGTCCTGGGCTGCGGCGGCCTCCTCGTCGGTACGCGGCGGTGTCGCAGGACCCGCGCCGTGCAGATGGGTTCGGAGCAACACGGGCGTCTCCTGCCCCTCCTTGTGCCGAGAATTTGTCGCGATCGCCTTGACCTTGACCATCTTGGCCGTGGGCGTCCCGGGACGGGCAGTCCCCTGCGAGCTGGTGGGGCTCGTAGTTGACGACCGGTCAACCATGTCCTGCTCGTCCCGCCACTCTAACAGAGCGCGGGCAAGCTGGGGCTTGGTGCCGCCCACCTCGAGGTTGCGCACTTCGCACATGAGCACAAGCTCATCCCGCTTTAGGCGCGTGAGCGACGACAGCGTCGCGGTGGAAATGTCAAAGTCTACTGTCAGTTCGACGCCGAACTCGCTAACTCACTGCTCGGCCCCTCCACACCATCTCCCTCCGCTTCGTCCATCGAGTCGTCATCAGCCGGCTCGTCGCGAAGATCTCCAAACACCTTGCCAGAGCGTGTGGTACGAACGCTGTCGGGATCCTCGTCAATGACCATGTGGTCGTTGGTATTCCGGCGCGACTTGTTCGACCGTGCACGGCGTTGCGGCGACGGGTTCGAGCCCTTGGACCCCTTGGAACCTTTGGATCCTTTCGAGCCCTTGGAGCCTTTGGTAGGTTGCATCGGCTCGGGGGACGACGCCTCTTCCCATTCTGAATCATCAGATTCGCTGTCAGCGAGGGCCTTGTTGGCCTTGTTGGCAGCGCGCTTGGCGTCCCGCTGAAGTCTTGCACGGCGGGCGGCAGAGGCGGAGCGACGGCGAGTTGACGGGCTAGCGACGCTGTCCTCGTCATTATCCTCGGCGTCCGCGTCCTCCGTCGAGTGGTTGGACACCTTAGACGTCTCGCTCGCATTGGTGCCCTTACGCGGTCGGAGACGACGCACGATAGGGGTGGCCTCCACGTCGAGCTGCATCGACGTGTCGTCGGCACTACCATCGGTCGTTGAGTACTGCGACGAGGCGGTTGACGAGCGTGTACCAAGCCGTGTCGTGCGCTGTTCTGGGCTCTTGATGTTGGGCCCGAAACGCGCTTTGAGCGGGGGTCTCAGCTTTGCTGCGCCGCCAGGCGTCCTGCCCTGCGCCAGCCTCTCCTTGCGTGTCTTTGGGGTCTTCGGCATCGCATGGAGGATACGTGGCGGGGCGAGCCGCGTTGCGTCGCGCTTGGCTCTCGTCATCTTGGCCTTGGGCGTCGCCTCAGTGTCGTTCCGCTTGTTGCTATCGGTTGTGTCGGGCGGCGTCGTGAGGGTCGACGAGCTGCTCACACTGTTGCCACTTGGTGCAAACGCAGTGGGGACAGAGTTGGCCGACACGGATGACTCTTTGCGCTGCAACGGTCAGCGAAGTACACTTCCTCATGTACGCACAGCTGCAATAATGCCAGTCACAAGCTCGGCCTTTCCGAGCTTGGCCTCGCTCGCGCTCCCATCGTCGGGCCACATGCCAGCGACCTTCCACAGGCGCACGAGCTCGGCCTTGCGGAGGCGGTGGAGGGCATGAGGCGGGGCGGCTTGCAGCAGGTGGTCGTCCTCTGCGTTTTGTGTTAGTACCTGTCCACCACCCTGTGTTGTTTTGTTTTGGCGTTTTCGGTTGACTCACCCTCACGAATGAGATCCAGCACCATTTCGTCGTCCGTTTCCACCCAACTGCCTGATTCCGAAGACTTTGTGGGCGACGACTCTGCGGGCGCAGGCGACAGTGAACTGGACCGTGAGCCGCGGTGCTCGGTGTGCTCTGAGTCTGCTTCCTCGTCGCGCTTGCGCTTCCGGGGGCTCGCCGTATCGTCGACCGTGACCTGAGGCACGGGCTTGATGCGGGCTAGCTTGCGTCTCGCACGCGGATTCGGCGTGTGTGCAAACGTAAACAAGCTACTGTTTGCGGTGGTCGCTTTGCCGTTGAGCTTGCCGTTGCCGTTGACGGTGCTGCTGTGGTGCACAGAACCACCAGCGTCAGAATCCGAGTCTGCAGCTGCAGACGACGACGACAGGTAGGTGACTTTGGCGATCGGATGTGAGGGCCGGTCGCGGTCGCGGTCTCGGTCGCCTAGCTTGCGTCTCTTTGGCGGGCGGCGAATGGGGGTTACTGCGTGAACACCAACATGGCGGCGAAGAGGCGAGGTCGTGCGCCGTGGGGAATCGAGATAGGGCCGCTCCGGACGCGACCTGGTGCGAATCATGGCAGGCGCTCGCGAATGTTCCGTGCAACGACAGCTGCAAGCTCGTCTCGTCGGGTGTGCTGGCCCCTTTATTCACTGGCAATTATACTCGCGATGGTGCAGGTCGCAGGTGTCGCTCGGGAACAGGGAACACGCCGGGGTTGGGGAACAGCTGGCAGTGTCGAGGCGGTCGCAAGGCGGTAGACTCTAAGGGAACGCGGCGGCCAGGGGTGGTGATGTCGTCGCGAGCACAGGGAAGAATGAACGCGCCAGGGAAGTGAAGGGCGGGCAGTGGTGTGGCTTGTAATGGAGTGGGTGTTGTTGCTCTAATGAACAACTCGGAAAACTGAATATGTAACAATTGAAATGAAATGAGGGAAAAAGGACGAGACGCGAGACGAGGACAAATGGAAGATGCTAATGAAACTAATGAACAAGTGAACGTGAACGATGAGATGAAGGAAAGAGATGCAGGGGATCAACAACACGAAAGCATAGCTCGTTGTGCTTGGTGCTTGTCGCTGTTGGTCGGTTGCCTTCTGCTATGCGCGGGCGTTAAATAAATGCAAGTGACCGGAACGGGTGAGACAATGGTGCAAATGGTGTGAATGAGACAGAGAAACGACGCAAGGAGAATGCTAGAAATGAGATTGTTGAAGGGTTGAGATGAACAAGAGCACAAAAGAGACCGAGGGGACGACGATGGGTTACTCGTTTTAATTAGCAGCAACAAGGTGTCGGAATCGGAACAGACACCCAGTGGTAACCAGAAAACACCTCATCATTGTAATCATCACTCAATCATCATAACAAACACCACACAACCAAGAGGCAGAGGAAGGAGGCTGGCCCGGGTGAGTCTGCCTGCCGCCTGGCTGGGGACCTCGGGGGGTGGGCTGAGTCTAGACCCTGGATGCAAAAAAGATTCCGCCGTGTGCGATACATTCAAGGAAAACAACGCGACCATCGGAAAAGCGCGTCACCTCAAAGATATATTATGTAACCTTTGATTTTAGGCGCGCCAGCATCTATTCATGCCGAATGGCAGATCATTAACACCAATTGATTCCACCACAGCCTTGCCACTCACAACAATATCGAAATCATCATCGCGAACCGAGCACCGAGTCCACCTACCTGACTCCTCACCACACCAGCAACAGCACGATGGCCCGGCGCAAAAAGTCCGCCATGCTCGATGACGGCTCCGACTCGGACTCTGGCGCGTCGTCCGACCACTCGTTCAACTCCCAGGAGGACGAGGACTCGCGCGCGGAACGCGCCTTGTTTGAGCGCAAGCATAAGCGACCGCGGACGGGCGGCAAGCAGGCGGCGTGGGAGGGCATCTTTGGCGAGGAGGAGCCGCAGCCGCGGTTTCGGGGACGAGGAGGGATCGGTGGCTCTGGGCGAGCAAAGACTGGGGATAGGACCGATTGGACAAAGTACGTCTATAATCACAGGAAAGAGCTGACCGTTAGAGCGCCGAGTTTTGTCGCGTCTGGCTCCAAGCCCGTCTCGGAGGACGTGACGCCTGCGCCGGGCAGCGAGGACTCTGGATCCGAATCTGGATCCGGATCCGACGAAGAAGAGGACGAGGACACGGGCGCAGACTCGACGCGCCCCGCGACGCCGCGTGTCGTTGATGCCGACGAGGACGAGCCGCCACGACGCATGGGGATGGGGATGGGCATGGGCATGGGCATGGGCGCCATGAAGGCGTTCATGGCCGGTGGATCATCCGAGCCTGCACAAGCCCCAAGCTCCAGCGGGCGGACAGGCCGGATGGGCCTCGGCGCCATGAAGTCCATGTTCGACTCGGGCCGCAAGGTCGAGGACGAGCGCGTCGATGCGGAGACCAAACCCGAGGATGCACCGAAATCGAAAGAGGTCCCATCCGCATTTGGACGCTCGG
>Ga0160505_101182_pt1 | contig 12766 bp, 12 predicted proteins | sample DIDeMG_FD_108225 | JGI IMG/M metagenome (GOLD analysis project Ga0160505, IMG submission 108225) | Enriched chicken feces microbial communities from UW Madison campus, WI, USA - DID2874_E49_Stillage MG | ecosystem: Host-associated > Birds > Digestive system > Large intestine > Fecal ... | reverse complement strand
TGCCGCCGGCTCAGGCGGTGCCTCCGCGGGCCTCCATGGGTCCGCCAGGGGAAACTTTTGCTCCCGAGGGCTTGATCGCAGATATTCCAGTAGCGCGATGTTGTGTGCCATTCGACGCCATTATCGCTTACAAAGATTTGGCATTTATTCGGAGGGCCTCGGATGGCACTCGAATAGCGGAAGCACAGATCAGACGCGTCGACGCCGTACGCTCGTTGGGAGGATATACAGGACACAGAAATAGGTAGCAGCATGTGGTGATAGGATGCGCTAGCAGCTAGTGACTTCTATTTCCGTATAGAACATCACAATGGAACCACGCAAGGAGCGGGGACCACGGACCGAGACCACCAGCCACGGCTCCGTGTGACGGTAGCTTGACAGCCTGCTGAACAGAGACATGTCGAGGCGCTTGTGGTGACCTAACTCCACGTCGCCTGCGGAAAGCCACGAGGAACACGGACCACGGGCCGAAGGCCGGCAGCAGCAGAAGAAGGGCAAACACACATGCCAAATCAGCCAACTCGCTCAGCTTCTTAGTATCCTTTGCCGACTTTGGCGGGTCAGGAAATGCGCCACACATGACTGTAAACAGCCTAGTACGTCCCCTGCCCTGTGCCGATCTGCTCTTCCCCAACGGTCAATATCTACACATGTTGAAGCAGCAGGGGTGGTAGCTCAGCGGTAGAGTAGTAGATTGCAACGTGAAAATGAGTCACCACACACCACCGAGTCTTGGGCCTCTGGAGGCCTCTGCAATGATCTTTTAATCCCTCGAGGCCAGGTTGGAAGCAGCGAAGGCTTCTGTGGGTATCGCGAGAGAGGGGAGGGGCGTGCCACGGATGGCAGCGGTTGCCCGGTTGTGCCGTGCTGAAAATGTCCCTGAATTTCACCATGCACAAGACACGTGAAAGTCACGTGAATCCTTGATTGACTCCCCCAGGCTCCAATCAAGCTACCGTTATGACTATGACGTCGTTCTTACAAAGCAGACGATGCCTCGTTCCCATGCATCACTTCGACCTCGACGCCGTTCACTCTTGCTCTGTCGTCCATGGCCTGTTCTACATCGAGAGCAATCCTTTCTGTCCCTCTGTTGTCTACCTCTGTTGTCTCTCGTCCTGCACAACAGCACTGGACGGTACCCTTGTTGACCTATTCAGCTAGACAATCCCCAAAGCACATCATTCTCGTCCGCCACTCGTCCCAAATCGCACGAGCTCTCGGTCTTCCCATTAACCGCACCCATCTCTCCATAGTCGGATCACAGCTGAGGTCTATGCCCAGCACTGCACGCCTCTCGACAGTCAAACGTCACTTGTCCTCCTCCGCCATGGGTATCCCCTCGTTCCCGAACCCCGACACGTCGCTTCCCAAGCTCCCGTCTTCGCCGGCGATCAAGCTGCGGCCCATCCGGTTCGATACATTCACGTACGAGCCATCCAGCCGCCATGTCCGCGCCGTCGCGGCGGACAGCACCTGCGTAGTGGACAGCAGGCACAACCTTCTCGTCTGGGAGCCTAATGCGATTATCCCAGACTATGCATTCCCATCCTCGCACGTCCGCACCGACCTGCTCGTGCGCGCTCCCAACACCGACGCAGCCAAGGCGTACTGGCGCCCCAAGGCCGCGGGGGAGTGGTACGACTTTGTGCTCCCCTCGGGCCAGATCGTCCCATGCGCCGCGTGGAAGTGGAAGGATGTCGGGCTGGACGATTACTGGGGGCTCAGCTGGCATTCGTCGACGCCACTGACGTGGTACGAGGAGGACGATGTCGTGCACAGCCATGCGCGCGGCACGCACTGGCGCGTCGATACCGCTCCGTCGTCGCGGCACGTCGTTGTGCGTAACAAGGCCAACGGAGACGTCCTTGCCGACTCGAAGAACCATGTCGCGCTCTTCGAGACCTGCCTCCCGACCCGGTTCTACATCCCTCGCTCGGATGTCAAGCTCGACAAGCTCGAGCACGTCAGCCGCACGACGACGTGCCCTTACAAGGGCTACTGCGAAGATTACTGGCGCATCAAGGACGGAAAGAAGAACGAGTTCGTCGCGTGGTCGTATGCGAACCCCATGGAGACGGTCGGTAGGATCAAGGGGCTCATTGCGTTCGACTCGGCGCTCGTCGACCTCATTGTTGATGGCGAACCCTTCGTTGGACCAAAGGATTGGGCCTAAGGAGAATAGCTGCCAAGTGTGATACTGTTGGAGTAGTGATACTATTGAGATACTATTGTGAAGTGGAAACGTCCAAAACCCTTTGTAGCTCTGCATGTATCTTCGTTGCGTGTATGCTGACCGCATACCGTTCGCCGGTCATATTTGGCAGGGGTTGTAAAGCTGCTGCTTGGGATTGCGTGTCACTGTTAAACCGCTTGCATTCATCTCCGACACTACCAATTGCCACAACTATATAACTCGCCACCACTGTACCATCTCTGTATGACGATGCTGAACATAATGTTTTCTAATTGCTCGAAAAACTCGTACAACTCCCATCTCTCTCTGTCAAACTCTCACTTACTCCTACTCTCACTCTAACACAGGTACACTTTGCCCTTTTTACGCGTTGTCGGCACAGCTGAAAGGAGACGTAACCGCTCCGATCTTGTACGCGTCAATGATCGACTTGACCCCCGCCGCCGTTCCGGCCACAAGAACAAACGTGCCAAAGACGACGAGGAACCAGTTGAGCGCGGCAAGGGCCCAGAACTTGGCCGAACGGTCGTCCTTGCGGCGGCGCCAGTTGTCGTGCAGCCACATCCAGCCGTTGAACTGCATGCACATGACCGTGCCGAAGAGGGAGCCGAGGAGGACGACGAGGGAGCCAAAGAAGGGGATGGCTTCGGCGAGGATGAAGGCGAGGAAGGTGCACGTTCCCACTGTGCCGAGCCATACTGCCCAGTGGACGAACGAGTGTTTGGTGAGGTGCTCCGAGCCACTGGTATGTTAGAACAACTACAGGGTTTCGTGAGGTATGACTTACCGGAGTAGACGGACAAAGATGAGCTTGGAGGCCGAGTGGCAGTAGATGATGACCGAGGCGAAGAGGCCAGGGAGGGCAATACCGTAGGACACCTTCTTGAGGAGCGGGCCAGCCGATCCCAGCGCCGGGTTACCGAGGTACTGCCCGCAAAAGTAGTAGACCACAATGCCGATAGTGAGGTACACGCTGATCACGATGGACTGGCAGGTAAAGAGCGACTTATTGTACTGCCGAGGGTCCTTCATCTCCGAGATGACGCCGAAGAAGGCAGGAGTGCCGCAGTATCCAACTAGAAAAACGTTAGTCAAGAGTCTTAAAGGGAGAGAGTGCTCACAAATAACAGTAGAAATGGCCGAGACACCGTCCCAGAAGGAGGCTGACTTGAACGCATGGATGTCCTTGTCCCAGGGACCCGTCTGAGGCGCAGGCGACGGACGGTCCTGGACGCCGACGCCAATGGTAACGACCAGAATGGCTGTGATAATGGAGACGAAGCCGACGGTACCTATGATAGAGATTTTGTTCAGAGTCTGAACGGAGGCAAAGATGAAGGTCCCCACGGCAGCAATGACGACCCACGCAACGGTGCAGGTGGCATGCTCCGTGAGGGTGTTGAAAGCGATAGCGATCGGGATAAGTCCGGCACCCGTGATGGAGATCATAAACGACGCGTACATGAACGAAAATGCCTCGCGGCCCCACTTGCCAGCAAGGACATAGCCGACATCCGCCATCGAGTACACCTCGGGGTGGTTACGCTTGAACGTGCCGACGACATAGTCCGACCAGGTGGTGAGGAGACCAATGAGGAAGATGACTAACGGTCAGTTTTGTGCGAGCAGGAGAAGCTTGGACATACGGAGTGCACCGGACACGCCTCCGACCGCCGAAAGCGCCGTAGGCATGGCGAGGACACCGAGAGCGATCTGGGTCTTGAGCAGAACGACGGTGGCCTTCATCCTAGAATTGGCTTAGCGTCTTTCTCTTCCGGTCGCCTTCGCTTCGGACTCACCATCCCATGGACGTGTAGTGGACGTGTCCTTCGCCTTGGGCGCCGAAGACCGCATCACCCTCGGCTCCGCTTCCGGCGTCGACGTCCTTGGCCTCTGCGTAGGCGGTATAGGCGCCGTCCTTGCCCTGTTCGTAGTCGACGACTGTCATGGTTGGAGCAGAAAGACAGGAAAAGCGTGGAAGAAACAATTCGCTTGCGGGGTAGAACCCACACTATATGGGGCCTCCAGCCACCATACCATGATCTTCTTCAGCATTGGTCGCCATCTGTGCATACACCGTGGGGCTCAGGTGGAGATGCTGGAGCCACGGCCCGAGTGATAAACACCTGACATGTGGCGAGGTTGACGATCAGTTGCTCGGATACGCCGCACCAAGGCGTGTTCTAATCTAGGGTCTGTCGGATACGCTAACAAGACGCAGGACGTCAGCACCGAGGGACAACAGTGGACTGTTTGGTGCCACACTGGACGCTGTGATAGGAACTCGGATATGCAGCCTGAGGATGTCAAGCGCATATAGAGCCGAATTTGGAAATCTGAGCCACTGGACGGTGATGGTGTGGTGGGCATGTGTTGCGATTTCCTGAGTGTAATCTATCCGCTGGTGGCTGCTGGCGAGTAGTCCGAGGAAAATGCAGCGTGGACGGGTTTCGGTACACGCCGCTACCCCGGCTCGGCCACAACCCTGGCTTTTTCGGAGTCCGCGAATGGTGGGTTATTCAACGCCACAGCCCTGAGAGTGGCACTTGCAATCGAGCCCTGTCCATTCTGATTCTTGGATAGTGTTCGAGGCCCACATGTGCGCAGCTGAACTTAAGCGCTCGGCAGAGCGACTTTCTCACGGAGTAGTTTCGGAGTGAGTGGGCAGAGACCACCTGCGTTGTGGCTATAGATCAGGATCGACCAAGTGGAGTGGTGTACAGAGGCCGAGTGGACGGGACGGATCGCTGCCAGAGGAGAGAAGCCCTTGGGTACTGAACTGCGCGGAAGTCGGTGCAGACTTCCCATTCCTCCTCCCATCACATTCAGCCTCTCCGTAGTTCTGGTGCTCTGGTGTATGATACGATATCCTGGTCCAGAAAGCAGCTAGTTGGCTCGTGGGTCTGTGAAGGAAATGATGTGGCGCATGCTTCCGCGCATTGTCCGCCTCACCTCCATTCCACCTCTAGTTAGACTGTGTGAGGCACCGTCACGTTAAGTGGGGCGGTTGGGAGCTCTGGCAAGTGCCGCCAAGTCAGCGCGCTTGAAGTCGCTCCATCAAGTCGGTCCCCAAAATATTCTCGTCAATACCAGCTGCCCCTGATCCGACGTAAACATGTCTGAGACTCACCGGTTCCCGAGTGAACATCAGTCTCACTTTATAAGTGCTTTTGGCGATCATGTCAGAACTGTGTCTCCAGTTCTTCGGCGCCCGTACGGGGCTCCTTGGGTGCCAAATGGTCTTTACTTCAAGTGGTGGGGCCACCGAATGACCCTTTTGGAACAGATGTGGGGCCACAGCCGGTGCCTCAAGACTCCGAGGGACCCCCGTCGGCCACTCTAGCGAACTACCGACCGCGTATGACTGAGTGGGCTGCACATGTGGCGAGTTTGGCGGTAACGTCGGTGCGAGATTACTGTGACGTGGAGTGGGTTGTTCAGCGAGTGGCACTCGTCGTTGACGTTCGTGACTGCTGTCTTTGGGCCATAATTCTGCTGGCACATGCTAGTCTCAGCTTATGTGGGCATGGAGTATCGTAGCAGCCCTGGTCCGCAATGACGCGGGTACAAGACTGAGCTCGAATAGTATCCTAGCTAATACGGAGAAGTGGCCCACAACACCTTTGGTGGATGGTGGACAGGTGTTTCAGTTTATATCACCTCACCAGCTCGACAAAATACCTCGTCGCACTCATTACTTCTCCACCAAAGTGGGTACGCCACTGAAATGGCAGTCCTCCTGCATCTCCAGTATCGTCTGACTGTCCGATTTTTCAACGATTTTTGACGGATTTTTGACGGGGAACCGAGACCGAACGATGGTGTGGACGATCGCGCGTCGGACTTGCTGATGGTGAGTGTGTGGGAAGCGCCCCGGCTAGGTGAGCCCTGTTTATGACGAGGGAAGCAGAGACTTGACGTTCCCAATCAACCGTTCTTGGAGAAACGATCCAGAAAGCATAGGCCTAGATCTCGATCTCCAGAGGAAGGAACACGAGACCATGACGATCGCTGCAGCGTTAGTACAAACGCCGACATCTCGACATACGTGACGTGGAAGATCTTGTTGAGGGTGAGGGCGCAGTCCTTCTCCTCGGGGTTGGGGTTGAGGCCGAGAACGGTCAGAACGAGCGCGTCGATTTCCTTGAGCGTCATGGGACCAGGGGCGGGGGGCTCTTCGACCGTCTCAAAGACGATGGCGTGCAGACGAGGATACTCGGCTTCGGTGAGGAAGGCCTCGAGGCCGGCGATGTAGGCGACCCACTCGAGCATGGCTGATATCTTGAGGTGTCTTGATGGAGTGTGCGAGTGGCGTGAGAGTCGTAACAGAGGTGAGTGTTGAGTGTTGGTGGTGGTTCGACAAGCTGGAAAGTGCTGACAGAAATGTGCATGCCGCACCGCCATCCAAAAGGGGTTCGGGACGATCCTTGTCCCCGGCGTTGTTCAAAGTGGCGGCGATCACGGCAGAAAATATGGTGGAAGATGCTGCAAGGGGGAAAGAACACCTTCTTTTGGGAGGCTAAAAGATGTACGTAGCAACGCAGGATTAGGCTATCTTCAAGCCAATGCAGAGAGATACTGTAAGTGCGCAGAGAAGCGGCCAGAGTTGCATCTGATCTACAGAAAACTTGAAGCCTTTATATGCATCAATAATATGAATACGGGAGGAGCGAGGCTTGATGGGATCCACCCATCAGATTTCGGTGTCGGGCGAGACCATTACGGAACACCAGTGGGGACCGCAACACGAGCCTTGACCAAGAGATGCGATAAGATGTTGTTTTTAAGGTGCAGCATGAAAGCGCAGACGGCCGCTGGGGGTAGCATCAGCACAATGCTTACGACTTGGATGGGTTCGACGTACTGGAGATACCCAATGAGTCGGCGGGCGGAAGACTTCTCAGCCTCGGTGGCGTCGGCGAGAAGGACACCTGGGACGAGGGCTTCAAACTCCCTGACTGTGTCGGGACCAGGAATGCGAGGAGGCGAGAACCGGATGATGATTTCGTTCAGGTGGGGAAACTGCTGGGGCGAGATAAAGAACTGAAGGCCGCGGACGCACTCGAGCCAGACAGGGGTGGAAGGCATGCTAGGCGATGGAAGCAAAGAGGTGAGTTTGTTGAGCTGGCCAAACGTATAGGTGAGAATCAACAACGGCGGGGTGAAGAAGGAGATGACCGTGTGGTTGAATACGGCGCCTCAAATACTCGAGAGAGTGTCGTACATGGGCACAGCAACCTGAGCACGTTGACGTGGAGACGTGTGAGCAAGTGCAGCAGTCGTGAGGCAATGGCGGGCCTGGACCGCTGGATGCGGGGAGCGAGCGGGGCGCAAGAGTTGCATCAAGTTCATGGCGTGGACAAATGTGGCGCCGACTCGCATGGGGAGGATCAACCTCGTGGCAAACGCTGTGACATGCCAGAAGCATTGACAGTTACAAAAGTAATGCCTAAATGAACACCGACCTGTGTCGGGGGACGACACTGTCTGTTATGGAGGCCCGTTTGAAAGGTGAGCAGGATGGGTGAAATGGGTAGATGGGCGGCCACATTCACAGCAGAGCGATGATTATCGGAGGACTAGTCGTCCGGCACTCTTCAACTGGGAGTTGTTACACCATCATCTGGCCGTGACGACCGCTATAGTGGCATTAATTTAAGGAAATGCACTGCAGACGTACAGGGTACCGAAGATCTCGTCGAGCAGACGCAGGTGATGGTCTTGGTCTTTGTTTCGCGACAGGCGGTAGACGCTGAGGATGAGGGCATCGATTTCTTCACGCGTCCTTGGGCCGGCGGCGGGAGGGGCAGGCGTCTTCCCAATATTGGAGATAATGTTGTGCAGGCGAGGGAACTCGTCAGCGGTAATGAACGCTCTGAGGCCGGCGACGTTGAGGACCCAGTTCTCCATGGTGAACATGCTTTAAAGACGGTGAGTGGTCGAGATGAAGTTGGAGTGATGAGACGTTGTTGATATAGTGAGATAAAGTTGCTTGAAGAGAAGGACGGAGGGGTCGAGCTACGTTGATAGTCAGGGTAAGGAAGCCTTCCACCAGTTGAACGACGCGTACGACGCTGAGTGCTTTTGCAGGGTTCATCGGAGTATCCTTTTCTCCTCCTTCCAGGACCGCCATTTTGGAGTCAATAACTTCTCAACCGCTCATCCTAGTAGGACATGAGTTGTACTCTTGGACTCCTGACTGCTTGAGGAGCATTTTGATGGTATCTGTGTTGCATTACGGTGCATGGCTGTGAAGCTACGATTTGGCATTGTCTGTAAACCTCCTGGGGGAGTCTCTGGTGGCGGTGTCTCCAGCGACGGTGGAGGCCAGACCTGAAAGTCGAAAACACCACCATATTCAGCGTCCAATTTCTCGCTCCCACAACATTTCCATGTTCTTCAAAGGAGCCGCAGACGACAGCCAGAGGCTGCAGACCTCCCATAATATCATTATCATGCATTTTGAACCATGTTGACGGAGTAATCGCTGTCGATATGCGAGGCTCGGAAGTCCTGTGATGAGAAAGGAGCCGCCGGGTTCATCGGTGTGTCAGCAACTGTTCGGGAACGATATTTGCCCTGTCGTTGGTGCAAGTGGAGCAGGTATCCATGACCAGTACGACCGCGACGTACTGCATAGGACGTTAAGCTCTCGCGAAATCGAGAGACAGAGAGATCTGACACATCTGCAACTGGGAGTTGAGTTGTAACCGATAGGTGGAGTGCTCATAGCGAGATTACACTTGCATCTGATATCTACATTGAAGTCTGCTGTCATAATAGCACGAGAAGTGACTGAGGACTACGGGATTCAAACTCGGCTTGCCTGGTTGCCGGGACACGAACGGCTATCGATCTTGATGAAGAGCTCGAGGCGGAGGACTCGCCCACGAGTACGACCGCATGTTGAGTGAAAGGGGATCAAAGACGGCCACGAGCGCTAGGTGTATCAGTACAAGTTGCGGCTGGTACATACCTGAGGAGGAGGAGATTGTTGAGCGACTGCGCGTACGACTTGTGCACGTTGGTGGTGACGGAAGTGAAGACACCGAGGACGAGGGCTTCAATCTCCATGATGGTCTCGGGACCGGGAATGACCGAGTCGTCCTCTGAGGTCACGATGTCGTGCAGGCGGGGGAACTCCTTGGGCGTAATGAAGTCCTTGAGCGCGCAGACGTACTGGATCCAGACGGGCTTGGCGGGCTTGGCAGTCGTAGCGGTCATGATGGGCAGAGAGTAGAGAAGGGAGGTGGGATGAAAGCCAAGGCTACAGGTGGAAACCGATAACGTGTGGTGATATTGATGAAGAAGGAGAATGAGAGGAGAGCGCAGACAAAGAGAGAAGAATTGAAGACTGATAGTGGAGTTGGGAATGGGAAGTGTCTCCGAAGCCCTCGATGCGTGGGAAACTCAAGTGTGTGCGGACCATCTGCTAGCGTGGAGGGCCTAGAAGGGCGCGAGAAACAGGAGGTGAGCGTTCATGGGCGTAGAGTCGGCGTGCCTGTTTGGCATGGACAAGAGTGGCGCCGATCCGACAAGGGAGGGGTGATCAACTTTGTGGCAGAAACGTCGACCAACTTGAGTTGAAGGCAGCCCTATTGGTCACGCTCACGCCCAACAGTCTTATACAAAGCGAATAACAACTTGGGATCTTGTCGCTGATTGACAGGCACTGCTTTGCGACGTTGCAGCGCCACCAGCCTTGCTGCTGAAGGTAAAATCGCGAGCGTGCGGAAACTGACAACCACACTTGCACTTGGCCACCCCTGCTCTCTCACCTTGACAAGAAAAAGGGAATTTCCAGCATCTGCTGATGCTATCAACGTACTGGACGAGTTAGGAATCGAACCAAAGACCTTTCCAAATCTGCCACTGCAACTCCGGTCCCTCCTTGAAGGGTGAGAGGTTGCGACCTGCGAATGGAACGCTCTACCAACTGAGCTACACGCCCGACGATCAATAACCAAAGACGGTAATTGAAGAGGCAAGTAGACGACGACAGCTCAAAGATGAACGAACAGCCTGTTCAATCTGACCGCACGATCCCGCCATGTGATACAGTACGCGGTGCCTAATGTCCTGAACCCTGCATGTCGAACTATGAATTCATTGTTTATCGCGTCGCACCTCTCGCCCTCAACCACCACCAAGGCGCTTCTCAGTCTTTGCAGGAATGCAGCGCTCGCTAATGAATCGTTAGCCTGGCCTCAGGCACATTACTCACGTTACGCGGAAGTACTCATCGAGCTTCTGGACTGCGACATCCCTCTGCGCCTGCTGGCCAGGGATGGGACGGAGGGTGAGGACGAACGCGTCAATCTCAGCTAGGGTAGCGGGCCCGAGGGCGGTGGGCGGATTTGGAGTACCGAAGACGATCTGGTGCAGGCGGGGAAACTCCTGGGGGTGCAGGTGGTTCGTGAGGGGAAGCATGAGCGTGAGCCAGTATAGCTTGGTTGCGTGGGGTGGGCGGAGTGACATAGTGGAGGGCGCGGATAAGTGAGAACAAGGAAGAGAAGAGAAAAGTGTTGTGGAGATGTGCGTCGGCGGCTGGCTGGGGACCCATGCTTTGGTCGTGACCACCCCGACGGGTCCAATATAGTTCCCGCTAGAGGTCATAGCAACGTGAGCTCTTGGTGCATTTCCGGTTGCGAGATAACAGTGTGAGCTCCGATCCGAGTGCGCACGGACACTATCACGGAGCTTGTAAGTGAGAACAGTGGACGCCTCTCTCGATAATGACAAGTGAGGAGCTCCAGAGCTTTGCAGATCTAAGGGACTGCTTATCTAGGTCAGACGGGGTGGGCACCGAACACCTCGTCAGACGTGCTGGGCACTCATTGTTGACCGTTGGAGGATGGTCAGAGCAGTCAGTGCGAGGTATCACTTAGTAAACCACATGTGCAACGCTTGACCATGCTTTCATTCATGTCTGCATCCGGCGGATCTGCGAATCGGGTACGAACGGGCGAGGGAAATGTGGCGTGGCCGTGTGGCTTGTTGGCGTCATGTGAAATTGGGGCACCTTGGCGGTATGCGGGGTGCGGTATGCGGGGTGCGGTATGCGGGGTGCGGCGTCTTTAACGAGGGTGCTGTGTGATGTGCGAACGAGTGCGGGGAGCGTCGATCCCTGTTGGTGGGGACTTAGAGGTAGTTCCCGTATGTCTTTCTGCACGCCTGTCAGCGTACCATCCAATGGGTGTGTGAGTAGACGTACCCGAGGTAAAAGTGCTCCCTTAGGGCATTCGCAGCAGTGAGCTCGTCCCCGGTACGGCCAGCGTGACGAATGACGCCGAGGGTGAGGAAGTCGAGTTCCTTGAGGGTCTCGGGCCCGACGATGGTCTCAAAGTGCTCGGTGCGAACGTACTCGTGCAGACGGGGGAACTCGGCCAGTGAGATGTAGGGCAGGAGGGCCTCGAGCCAGTTCCAGCCTTCCTCGAAGCGCATTGTGAGGAGATTGTAAACTAGTTACTGGGGTGCGTGTGCAGCGAGGGAGATGGGGTTGGTGCAAAGCGGTGTTATGAGGGGTTGAGTGGGTGAGAATGAGAGACGAGTACGTACTTGGTCTGTTTATGAACACTCGCAACCACCCCAATCCCACGACACCCACCGTCTCACGGCCGACATTGTCCGTACATTGCCCGTACATGCTGCCCCGCACTCACAGAAATCATGTGCGCCCCAGTCGTCATCTCCCACGCCAAAGGGTGACCAAGGCGGCGCCTGTGCCATGTGACTGGGGATCCCCTTTTCGTGAAAGTCGTCCTCCGGGGCGCCAACAATGGGACGCCTGGAGTAACAATACACGCACACGGTTTGACCGCAATGGATCGGGATGCTTTGCACGCATGATGGATCTGGACAATAGCTTGCCCATTCCGATGGGCATACAGTGGAGTGCTGGAGCTCCTGCGTTGAGAGCGTAAGCGTATGAATACGAGGTGGACGCGGTGCAATCGGCCGTAGGCGGGATTTGCCGATATCGGCTATCTTGTGAACATATCTCGGGATTCACGATCCATCCTGACATGTGAGCAGCGGTGGATCTGCAGATTTCGATCTAGGGTCTTTCTTACATTCCTCAATGTGCAATGAACGCACGTTCGCGTTCCAAGGGCCCCCAGTCTGTTGATCTTGTCGGACGACTCAACCCGTTATCTGATCAAGTGCGAGGGCTTGCTCACGTCACCTGACATACCGCCAGCGCAACTTGGTTCACGGAGCTTGATAGTCAGTCCACAATGCAATCTGACGGGACACACCGACAGCATGTTTTGGGGACCATCGAGCTCGCGCCGTGCGAAGTCGAGCACGTTGTTAACCTTGGGGTTGCGAGGATCGTTGACGTGGCCTCTGAAGGTGCACACGCTGGTGCGCAACACACATGCGCTATTTTCTCGTCGAGATTGGGGTGGTGCACAAGTCAGCTGCCCACTGCGCAACTCGGCGCCGGGGTGTGTTCGAGTCTCTCCTCGCACCCTCACGCACCCGAACAAGCACCAGGTAGACCGTTGGACATTGGAGCGAGTCGCTCTGAAAGATATATAAACAGGCCGCCTGAACGTCCAT
>Ga0160505_101181_pt1 | contig 12774 bp, 5 predicted proteins | sample DIDeMG_FD_108225 | JGI IMG/M metagenome (GOLD analysis project Ga0160505, IMG submission 108225) | Enriched chicken feces microbial communities from UW Madison campus, WI, USA - DID2874_E49_Stillage MG | ecosystem: Host-associated > Birds > Digestive system > Large intestine > Fecal ... | reverse complement strand
TTGTCTTTTTATTTTAGTTTTTTTTTTTTTTCATGATGATGGTTTAGGCTGTCGCCTGTGGTGGTAGTGATGCCCACCGAGCAACAACCAACCAGAGCTTCCGAACGCTGGAAATTTCACGTTGAAACACCACCATCCCTCAACCCCGTCAACTCTAAACCATCGCCGCTGTCCCTTTCTTTTTCTTCTTCCGTGCTATTTTATTTGCTAACAGGATTATTTTCTTATAGTGTCCAGGTCAACATTCCCTCTACTGCCGGTGACCTCGGTATCCTCGCTGATCACGTTCCCACCATCCAGCAGCTCCGCCCCGGTCTCGTTGAGGTGATTGAGTCTACCGGCTCTTCCAAGCAGTTCTTTGTTTCCGGTGGTTTCGCTACCGTCTCCGAGGGCTCCAACCTTGCCATCAACGTTGTTGAGGCTTTTGCTCCTGAGGACTTCTCCCCCGAGGCCGTCAAGTCCCTTTTGGCTGAGGCCCAAAAGAACGCTGCTTCTTCTGACCCCGTTGTTGCTGCTGAGGCTGGCATTGAGCTCGAGGTCCTTGAGTCCCTTGCTCACATTGCTAAATAAGTTTTTTAATATATATATATAGTTATATGTATTTTGGAAAAGAAAATTGACATCCCTTCTTGAAAATAAATAATAATACAACAACAGTAACAACAACAACAGTAACAACCAAATGTGTGTGATATCACTGAGATAGTTATCAAGAGCTACATATCATTATACTCTTTTGTTACCCTTTTGGACAATAGATATCTATCAGTACGATAGCTTCAATTGAACTCGTCTTTCTTCTCATCCCTGACCCCCCAAAAAAAAAAAGCCTGTCCAAACCCGCTCAAACCTGGCAATAGCAGCAGCCAAGAGTCACACACACTCTCTCTGGCCCCCATTTAGTGGAGGTATGTACTGCATTTACTTTTTGGCATTTTGCCTTTTGGCTCGTTCGATAAGTATATATTGGTGTAGATCGGGGTCCTGAGACAGAAATAAAAAAAAAAAGAATACCAAATAGATAATATATAAAACGAACAAAAAGAAAAACGAAAAAAGAAAAAATCCAAAAACATATATATAACCATGAAAGAACAAAAAATAATAATAATAATTAAAGATTAAAACAGTCCATTATCTTTGTGAATACCAGACTAGCTGTAAGCCCAAGTCCCCTTGCAGAACAATTTCTCCACCCCTCTTAAAAGTCGGTAAAGAGGTCAGCGTAGGGGTCAGGGTCCGTGTAGTTGCCATAGTCCAGCTCCTCCTCGGGGTACCGGTCAAACAGCGACGTATCACCGACACCGGCCTGGATGGGCGGTTCGTACGGGGTTTCGATGTCCTTTGACAGGAGCTTATCCCAAATCACCTCAGCAAACCATGGATGCGCCTTGACGTCGGCCGACCCGCCCTGCAGGTTGCCCAAGCGGCGCGACAAATCCTTGGTGATGAGCTTTTGTAAAAGGTCAAGCGCGTCTGGGTGCAAGTATGACGGGTACCGCACCTGGCATTGTAGAATGTTTTCGTAAGTTTTCATGGGCGTCTTGTCATAAAACGGCGTGTAGCCCGTCAACATTTCAAATATGAGCACGCCCAGGGACCACCAGTCCACCGACTTGTTGTAGGGCTTGGTAGTCACAACCTCGGGTGCAATGTAGTCCGGCGTGCCGCAGAGTGTCCACGTCACATCCTTGACCTCCTTGGCAAACCCAAAGTCCGTGATCTTAATGTGCCCATTCTTATCCAGCAGAATGTTCTCGGGCTTGAGGTCACGATAAATAATGTCGTGCGAGTGGAGGTACTCGAGCGCAAGGGTCACCTCCGCCGCGTAAAACTTGGCCACGGGGTTGGGGAACCGCTGCGACTTGCGCAGCAGCGAAAAAAGTTCGCCGCCCTCGATATAGTCCATTACCATAAAAACTGAGTGTGAGTCCTGAAAGGTACCCCACATACGGATCAGGAACGGATGCTCGACAATCTTAAGCATGCGGCGCTCGTCGTTAGTGTGCTCGACTTGCTTCATTTTCACAATTTGTGCCTTTTTAAGCACCTTGATGGCGTAGTAACGGTTGTTGTGCACAGACCGCACAAGATGGACTCGGCCAAATGAGCCGGTGCCAAGGGTACGTAGTATTTGAAAATCAGAAATAGAGTATTTGCCTTTAGACACGGTGGAGCGTGCCTTCTGCTGCTGTTGTTGTTGAGTTTGTGGCTGGGTGTTTGTCTTGGCCGCTGCCGTGAGGGTCCGGCCTGACACCGGGTGGGCTTGGTGGTTGCTGCTAGCAATTGAGTCTGTCATTGCTGCACTGGTAAGATGGGCTGAAACAAGCAATCAAAAAAAAGTCTCGAGGTACGAAAAGTGTCTGATCACTGCGCACGGAATCAAATAAATATCAAAGATAATTATGATAAGCAGTATGCTAATTGGCAAGATACGTCCCTGAACAGAGATTAGAAACGAAAGACAATATAGTTACGTCCTTCAGAGGATGTTAGAGGTGTGGATGTAATTAAAAAGAAGAAAGGGCAAAGAAACAAATCTTAAATGTTTTTTTTTCTGGGTCTGGAAAGCAGCCAAAGTTTCGCTGAACTAAAACTGGCATTAGCAGAACAACGCGTGAAACAAAATAATAAAACAATACGTATATACAGAAGTAGTGGCATGAGGAAATAAAAGAGCGTATGGTCAATGTTTTTTTTTGTTTTTTTTTTTAGAGAAATGCGTCCAATTGAATTATATCGCGGCTCTCCTTGTCTACAGACTCGACGACGGGAAGTAGTAATTGTCAAACAGATACAGGTAGTCCTCCATCACCGCGGTAAACAGCTGTCCACCGAGCGGGATGCGGCCCAGCTTGTTGCCCACGCCCGCCAGGACTGGGCGCGTGACGCTCTCATACATAGCTCCACGCAGCAGCCACCAGCCAAAAGCTGTCGCACGGCCCTTGTGCTCCTGGTCCTCAAGCTTGGTCAGCGATCGCACACCACCGGGCAGCGTCTCCTTATAACTCAAAAACGTCAGCTTGCGTGCACTGTATTCGAGAAGCACACCCACAACCCACGGTGTCCAGTTGCGCTTGCGATTACGGTAATGATATGCGAGTAAAGCGTACACCACAGGGCGCGCAATGTAGAGCGTCTCGGCCGCAATTCCCTTAAGATTCAGCTGATGCATCAGGTATTCTGGCTCCCGTACATCCTCAATTGCCAGTACCCGCTCGGCAAGATAGTCGTCCACCGAGCCCTTGACGGGGTTGCAAGGGAGGTCTAGCCCGCGTCGCGGCATGCGCCACGCACTGTCCGCCGCGTTTTCGTCGTCCACGGGCGGCAGCAAGTGCGATAAATCGACCGCGTTCGGATCGTGCCCCACAGGCAGCAGTGTAATATTTCCATTCTCATCGCACTGAATGCGGTTCGGGTCAATCTCGCGTTCAGGCACAGGCGGCGTGATGAGAGGCCGTGCGCGCGTACTGGCAAGCAATCCTATGCGCGCAGTCGCCTTCATGAATTCGATCGCAATAACCGCTAGCCACCGGCCACGCTCGCTCTTCTTCCGGCGGGCAACCATTTCCCACAAAAGCTCTGTGCACCGCAGCAGGGTCAGAAAAATGACGATCCGCCGGTAGGCCTTATTTTTTTTAATATAATGATTTGCATAGCGATTGTGGATGCTTGGACGGTAGGTTGCGTCAGTCTCTAGCAGGTTTTTGCTAGCTTTTGCGATGATATTGTCGTGATAGAGTCCAAGAATCTGCAGGGTGGAGAACACAGTCTCAGACGCGATCTCAACATCGTGCACCTGACCTGTGATAAGATAACTGAACGAGCGGATGGTAGACTCGATAGACGAGATGCGGCCAGCGTTCTGAAGCAGAAACTTTTCATAGACTTGGAGCCACTGCTGCATCTTGCTACCAGGGGCTCGCGGCGGTGTTGGTTGTGTGCTGAGTGTTAATGAAGTGGGGATGTATTCGCTGCGAGATCCGCGTGACTGGACGTCGTCCTCATCTTTCTGCGAGCTGCTGACCGACAGGGTCTTGGTTGCAGAGCTAGGGGTGTCGGCCATTATATTCTAATCCGGTACCGAAGAGATGAAATCAGGAAAGATGGGCCAATGAAAAAGATCTATATGTAAAAACAAAGAGAAATACTGTAGGTTTTGATAGTAGATCTTTGTGGAGAGCTGTAAAGGTGGAGGATTTAAAAAAAAAAAAATTAGAAATCAGTCTTTTAGCTCGGCTGTTTAAACTGAACCCACATTGGCATGTGGCCGATCCAATGCTGTAAATTACAAAAATGGGGTTCTGTCAAACTAGGCATGAACCCGTACCCTGATCGCACAACTGTACAGCCCACCGTGACACTTGCGCCAGCAAAAGGACCCTGCGTGGGGGTGGCTCAGCTGAACGACGACGACATTTGTGATCCCCCTTATTGATGAAACTGATAATGGTACCGAAAGTTGACATGATCAGCATCTCTATAGAAACGTCCAAAGATTGATGTTTTGTTGGATGGACCTTTAACTGGGCCATAGTGATACATCTGCGTTCTAATTCACCACTATCCTAATAACTACTGAAAGACTGCTATACTTGGTTAGATCTCCAACAAAAGTACGGCTATACACTTATGGAGACTTTTAATATACCGAGGGCCAATTATTATACCCACTTTTCTGTCTAAGCATATTTTAGAAGTTTTTTATCAAAGACAAAATTGAATGGGCCTGCAGCAAGCTCTTATCATGATACACAGAAATGTACAAAAAAATGAAACAGTGAAACATGCCCTTGAGGGGTTGTCTGTACTTTTAATTGCAGGATTTCAAAAAAAGAATTCTTGAAAAAATGCTAGAAATGGTCAATTAAACTATGTAATGAATTATATCAGAGAGGGAGTGCATGAAAAAAATAATTGAAAAAAAAAATCTGTCTATATCAGGGGAAATAGTTAAGGAATCTCTCCGTTAAATGGTTTTGATTTTGGGTGCCTTGGGCATTCTGGCAAAATAGAAAATGGCCATGGCACCAATGATATTAAACGCAATGTAGGCAAACATGATGCCAAAGTTACGCCAGCCTTCATCAAGATGGGCGTGGATCTTGGCAAGATACTCGTTGGCATTGGCCATGGGGCAATAACTACAGGTACCGGAGGCAGTGGAGTCCAGAAGGGTGCCACCCATATTTGTCAAAAATGTTGACATGTAGTCACCGCAAGTGAGGTTGGTAGGAGAGTCAAAATGAACGATTTCGTTGGGCGCACATTGGATCTCCAGGTTGGTGAGGCCCGAGGCCATCAGCGCTGCTACAATATATGTCAGCGGCGACACACGATACATAAAGATCCAAAAGCCAGGCAGCGCCTCGGGGGTCGCAAGGATGCCGCAGAAAATAAGACAGAGAATGAAGAGCAGGTTGGCAAGACTGCCACCCGTATCCGGAATGTCAATAGCAGCAATGAGAAGGTGGCCAAACGTGGAAGCAAAAAGGAAAAAGACCCACATCACCAGGAAAAACATACCGCCTCGCTCAGAGGTCTCTGCCGTGCGGTAAAAGCCAACCGGGTAGTAGTAACACAAGAAACAGAAAACAGACATGAGCATCTGCCAGGGGATTTCGGTCATAATGTTTGAAACCATAAATGAAACCCACGAATAAGTTCTTGATGGCAGCTCCCGCTTTTCGTAAATATTGCGTTGAATCACAAAGTGAGGCATCATTTGCTCAATCAGGGGTCCAAACACAATCATAACAGTAAACATGGAAAACATTTGGTTTTGCAGGCCTTGCATCGTGTTGTCGGTTTTCCAGTACGTGACACCAACAAAAAGTGGGGAAATCACACAGAGCGCAATCTTGGAGTAAATATAGGTAGGTGTGCGCCAAAGCTGCTGCGCAAAGCGCTTGGTGACCTCATAAATCTGGGTTGACATGGGCGCAGCAAAGGAGGTCGAAGGGGTCATGTCAGCAATTGTGGTTTGGCGCTGGTGGCCAGCAGCTGCAAGAGAGTCAAGGTGCTCGTGAAGCTGCTGGTACTCGCGCGACTGTTGCCAAACAGCAAACCAATCCTGTGAGGGCTTAGTTCCTGGTGCAGCTCCAATTGCCCGAAGCATCCATTCGGCCGGATTGGCATCTGGTGGACACTTAGTTTGAGCGCCGTTGCGCTCAAAGTAGTCAATCATAGTAGCTGCGCCCGGACCAATATCGCCAAAGTAAACCGTTTCACCGCCCTTTTTGAGCAACAAAAGACGATCAAACTCTTGAAAAAGCAGCGCAGAGGGCTGATGAATGGTACACATGATAGCCTGGCCACTTTGCGTAAGCTTTTTCATGAGCGAGCAGATGGACCATGCTGTCTGCGAATCGAGACCTGAGGTGGGCTCATCTAAAAAGAGCAAAAGGTCGGGACGGGCTGCCAGCTCAACCCCGATTGTGAGCCGTTTACGTTGTTCGATATTGAGACCTTCACCGGGGACGCCTACAACGGCGTCAGCGTAGGCCTCCATCTCCAGGAGCCGGATTACCTCATCTACATAGGCAATTTTCTCCTTGCGCGTGTAAATGGACGACTGTCGCAGCACTGCACTAAACTCAAGCGCCTCACGCACCGTTGATGTTGACAGATGAATATCCTGTTGCTGAACATAGCCAGTTTCACGCTGGAATGAATTGTTGCGGGCATTTCCGTTGACAAGCATCTCACCGGAAATTACGCCGACAGTTGCACGATTTGCGAGCACATCAAGTAGCGTCGTTTTACCAGCGCCAGACGCGCCCATAAGTGCAGTCAATGTGCCAGGCTGGACCCAGCCGTCGACCTGATTGAGAATGCGCCGGGGCTCACCTTTGATTTTAATATCGTAGCACACATTGCGCCATTGGAAAACACCCTTGGACAGCTGCTTCAATTGGTTATCTGAGGTAGTGGCATCATCAACCCACATTGTGCTGTTGCCATTTGAGCGTGGCTCAGGGATTGCCTCCTCATCATCTGCACCGCCCTTTATCTTGTTGAGACTTTTATGGCCGCGCGGGAAAACCAAGACCTCACCCTTTGACTGCTGACCCTTCATGGTCTCAGCCGCGTAAATGTAGGTTAGCGAAAAAAACACAAAAAATGCAATCACAATTCCCAAGTTGCGCCATAAATGGCCCGGGAGATAGTGATAGGCCTGCCAAAGATAGTCGTTACCCTCAACCACGTCGTAGCCCGGGAGCGACCCAACAGCTGTGCAGCTACGCTGCAGGCCTGTTGTGATGTTTTCATAACCCGGGCCGGAAGGTACAAATGCAGAGCACTCAAACTGACGGTGACGAAACTCATTGACCATCATAGCCTCGTATGCGTAACTCATGGGGTTGATGTAGCTGAGCCACTTGATCCATGGAGGAATGTCAATTGGGGGAATCACAAACCCTGTGGTGACAACAAGTACAATAATGAGCATTGTTGCCGGGGTCATTGCCTCTTCAAGTGATTTGGTCACACATGACATGGTTCTGAATATCGACGACATGACAAGCGTACACAAAAATGCAAACAAAAAGAATATAAAAAAGGGGCCCGCTTCGCGACGCAAATTGGACAAAAAATACAAAACAATATTAAAACCAAGTGCTGAAAGAATTTTGCAAGGCAGGTCAACAATAAAGGAAGAAATGGCTTCGGCTGAAGGGTGGTAAAATGCATAACGACTCTGCTTTTCGACAATTGGGCGCTGCATGTACAAAGACAGAATTTCAACCGAAGCGGTCAAGGCATTAAATAAAACAGAAAAGAAAATAATGACGCCACGGGCAAAAAATGAGTTGGTATTAGGCTGGGTGTTGTAAAAGACACTGGCAAAAATAAATGCCAGAATCGTATTACCAATGATAGTTGTTAGCGGTAGCTCCATATCGCCAAGGAGGCGCTGGAACCCGCGTTTTGTGCACAGAGACACTTGCATTGGGAAAGAAAGATTGTAGGGCGACTTTTCTCTTGTCAGCTTGGCCTGTTCAGCCACTCTACTTGCTCGAAAGTTGTCCACGCTGGGGCCGCCAAGTGGGAAGTTAATGTTGAAGATGGCAATATCACCCATGAGCTCACGATATTCCTGGCTCTGTTCCCAGTAAGCAGCAAACTCATCGGCGGTGCGGGGAACCTTGTGCTCAAATCCTGGCTGCACGACGCGCTCGCTGGGGGAGGTTAATGAGGTCAAAAAGTCAGCTGTGGTCTGACGATCCACGCACATGTAGCCCATATTTTCAAAAAACTGGCGCGCCGTTTTGGTCGAGCCAAAGTAAATCTGGCGGCCCTCGTAGAGCACTGTGACCTTGTCAAATAAGTCATAAGCATCCTGCGACGCTTGGTAGAGCGACACAAAGATTGAGGCATCGGACAGATCAGCACCAATCTTTAGGTATTTGATAAATTCCAGCGCAGTGGCCGAGTCCAGTCCTCGGGTACTATTGTCCCAGCACTGGAGTGGACTAGAGCTGAGTACAACTTCAGCAATACTAACTCGCTTACGCTCGCCACCAGACACGCCGCGGATGAAGTCGTCGCCCACTTTTGTGTTGAGGGTATGGAGAAGGCCAAACGATGCCATAACAACGTCACGGACATGGGTTGCCCATTCGTCACGAGAAACGCCGGGAAGACGATTCTCGGGTGTGCGGGCAAGGGCAGCGAACTTGAGGGTTTGGCCGACGGTCAAATGCGGAAAATGAATGTCCTGCTCGGCGTTATAGACAACCTCACCGCGGAAATTTGACATGATATCCTCGCGGGGGATTCCCTGGTAGTTGGCCTTGGTATCGTCGGTGAGGTTAAAGCCGTATGTGTCGCAGGCAATGGCCTTGAGAAAGGTGGTACAACCACTATAAAGTTAGCAATACCGTAGTGTTGGATTTCGCGCTGAGCAGGCATTAGGGCGTCTTCTACATGCACTAGACACCCACTTCGCGGCTTTAAAATAATGATAACTTACCTTCCTGGACGGCCCAGGACAACGCAGGTTTCGCCTTTTTTAACAACACCATTAAAATTACGCAGGATCTCGACGCGGCCGCCCTTGTTATTGCTAAAGATTGATTTGAGCTTCATAACGGTGTTAAGCACGTTCGGCTGGTAATCAGAACCGCGTGAATAACCGTAGGCGCCGAGATTCTCAAACGAGATACCAGCACTCCGCGATGGGTAGCGCTCGGGATTACGGACCTTAGCATTAACAAGATGCTTAGCCCAGGTGTAGGCGTTAAAGTCCTCGCTGAACGGGTTTAGTTGTGGGTTAGTTGTGTCCATGTGGTCGTGGAACGTTACGGGCTCTTTGGCCGCTGCTGCGGTGTTGTCAAGTTTCTCTCGATCAGTACCATCGGCATTCACTGTTGTTTTTAAGATAGTATCCGCAATATTACCAAAGCTTCCAAAACTAAGAACGCTTGGATAGCCTGATATGGTTGGCTTGCTTGGCTTGCTTTTGAGACTGGCTGCTCTGGACGCATAGGTAAATTTCTGGGCAAACTGGGTAATTTCTTCAGCTTGTGCCTTGTCGAAAGAATTGATACTTTTGGTCTCATCGTTGGCCATCATTTGCGCAGAAAGAAATGATTCGGTCGCGCCGGCTCGCGGATAGAACCCGCTGCTGAGGGAGACGGATGATATCTCTGTCTGCTTTTCCATGGCTGTCGATAGCGGAGACAGAAGATGTTATGAGCTAGTAGGAGTCAGCAGGGTAGTTTCAGGGGTCCAGGTGGAAAGCCAATACGGGGAAGATCAAAAGAAAAAGAAAAAGATTATGTAGATATCTGGGCTTACGCTGTCTGGATGACGAGAAGGATCTACAGTATCACCAGGACCTAATAGATCACGGCTTGTCTGAGTACTAGAAAGAATGAGAAGGGACTCTGAATGAATAAAGAAAAAAAAAAAAAATTAGAAGAATAAACGGACAAAAAGTTGAAATAAAAAATATAATAATCCAATATTTCATGTCTCTCTCCTGTTCTACATCTGTTGCCGTTACCACTGCTTGGCCAAAAAATTAACCAATTTGAGAATCACCAACAGCAGTTTTTGGTCAAGCGAAAATTTCATCCACCGCTCTGCAGAAGGTTTTCTCATGTTTAGTACCCACTACGGTAGGGCCTATACCTCTTCGGGGTTTAGGTGGGCGCATTAGAAAAATAACCTTTGCATGTGCATACTTAAAGAATTACCTGATAAAGAAATGCGGCCACATGGCAGCCCAAAAGTAATTTGGAAACTGCGCATAATGACGCTTTTACTAGTGGGATACCAGGCTAGTAAATGGACAACCAGTACTACAGATACGCTGAGCATGCCTAAATTTACGCTTTGCAATAATAAAGACGTCAGATCTGGCTGTTCAGTTAGTACTGAATCAGATTACTGATAACCGTAGACTTGTGTTTTCCTTGGCTTGACCAGATGGGAAAGCAAGTGTGTTTGTTTACTTGAAATTTTCCAATCAACGATTTAAGCCATTTTTACCTTGACCTACCTTCCGGTTATGGCTCGAGCCAAGCCCTGAATGCAACTCAGGCTAGCCGTTCAAGAAACCCAAAAAAAAACCGAGCAGATGATATAAAAGCAAGTTCAATTAAATAAATTATAGAGACGGTATATACAGTCAGTAGGTCGTAATTTCGTTATCGTGATGTCGTAATGGAGATGGGTTGCCCAGAGGCAGGGTATTATAGTTTCAGATGTTTTGGGCTGTGTTCTTGGTGATACAGAGTACTGCGGCTGCCTCAGCTGCACAAAGGAAGTCAGCCAACAGACTACAGAAAGGGGAGCTCAGTTTGTAGGCTTTCGAACTCAGCTGAAAGCTTTGAGCGAAGCCGTGATTTCTGAGACGTTGCGTTAAAGCCGAGCAAGTAGTTCCGCGGATCATGGAAGCTGGGTGGCATGCGTAATGATGGCCGCTTACTAGCCTGGACTGGAGCGCTATTATTATTACTATTACTTGCATTATTGATTACGGTGGAGCTGGGACTGGTAGGTTGCGTAGCCACGGTATTAACCGTTTGGCTCGAGCACAAGAGCGACGATGAGGATGCTGATTGGCGCTGCTGCTGACTTTGCTGCAGTTTTTGATGAGGGAACATGTTTGACGGTCGCGCGTAGAGAAGCATGATAGGAATCGGCCTTAGGAGTGTCAAAAGGCAGATCAGTTGTTTATGCAAATGTAGATATGATGCAATTAGAGGGTGTTACACGAGAAAATAATTATTTTTAATAAAAAAAAATAAGTAAGATAAAGGATAATTTTCAATGTTTATATATTTTTATTTGTTTATTAAAAATATATACATTGTGATACCTGATTTCAAAACGAGGTGTTTTTATGACATAATTCTTTTTTTTTTTTCCCGTATACCTTAATTTGCAGCGCAGCTGTTGATTTCGCTACGGTCGAGCTGCGAGATTGTGATAACCCAGCCCATTACAAAACGGCAGTGGCTTTGGTCGCATGCGCCGATAGAGAAGCAACATGAAATATTTGTCATAGAAAGCTTATTCTGTAAAGCGTTTATGCTACTCCGTTTTTTTGCTACCACCGCCCGCTGCTTAACTCCATTAGACTTTGGCCTGACCTAAACCTTACTCAGATGACAAGCAGATTGCGCCCTGGATTATTAACCTCTCCCGACTCAAAGTGACTCCTCCCCCCTCATGGACGTGTGACAGAAATCATCTATTATCAAGGAGAGCAACATTGGCATCTATAATGCAACTTCTCAGCCATGACCGGATTATTCAGTTCTTCAATCCTCTTCAAAATTATTATTTTTGCGACTTTAATTTTAATTTCAATTTGAATATGAGTAATCAGATTTTTTGTTTTTTAAAAACTGAAGTTCTTCTAGTAGTTGACCTAAAAAATACGAGGCTTTTAATCAGTTTTTCTTTGGAGCATCTCAATCGCGGAAAATAAATAATTCCCTAGCGTGCCGGTTTACGCATTTTCCAGAGGGAAATATTTCGGCTCTTAGAAAGCGCGATTTGAAGTGGTTTTTTATTTATTTTATTTTATATATCGTCAGTCTTACCAAACCAATAAGGTCTAACAAAAAAACTTTTTTTTTAAAAAATAAAAACTTTAAAAAAATTAGGTAATGGCTTTTTGAACGGAGCTATCAAGTCGACGGAGTTTGTATAGCATTAATAACCACTTAAGCAGCAACCACCACGCAGGGCATAACTGATTTGTCATGATTAAAACGTTGTTACGGAGAGAAATAGAAATTAACTTTTAACCGTTTTGTGAAAAAAGGGTATAAATTTTGATTTGTAGGTCCAGGACATGAATACTGGTCATGATCCCGCCTGTATCTGACTTACGGCCACCACACTGTTGTACACCTAGCAGTTGACAGTACTTCGGCAACTACACCCGGTGCAGCTCTGCCAAACCACGTTTGATTAGAACGAGCTGTCTGTAAATAAATCCCGACGATGCTGGAATTTATGATTTTGCTCACAAGAATGTAAGAGGTTCACCAGATAGGACTCGTGTGGTCACAGACCCCTACTAGTGCTATAATATACTCTTCCGACACACTCACCGAGTTGTTTGTCCAATCATCTTTAGGTATAAAACTTCTAAATCAGTTTGGCCTCGATATGGCAAGAAAGCCGTATTTGAGCGGCTTTTTTTTTTTTTTTTTTTTTTTTTTCTTTTTTCCCCATAAATGTGGAAAAAATTCTCTATTTTTTTGTAATTAGATGTTCCATAATTAAAATGCTTTAATAAATAAAATA
>Ga0160505_101179_pt1 | contig 12792 bp, 17 predicted proteins | sample DIDeMG_FD_108225 | JGI IMG/M metagenome (GOLD analysis project Ga0160505, IMG submission 108225) | Enriched chicken feces microbial communities from UW Madison campus, WI, USA - DID2874_E49_Stillage MG | ecosystem: Host-associated > Birds > Digestive system > Large intestine > Fecal ... | reverse complement strand
GGCGAGCTCGTAAAGAGCGGTACCTCCAGCACAGGCGCTGTCGATCCGACAGGAGTGGCGATTCCCGAGTCGCGGCCGCCGTACTCATGAGACAGCGGCGGAGTGAGCGATTCCGAATCCATAGACTCCTGCGTAGACTCCTGCGGCAACGGCGTGACGTATCGGCAGAAAGACGCAATGGCGCGGAATGTGCCACGCGCGGGACGGGTCATGCTGAAGAGAGGGAGATCGTGTCCGACACCTGGGGTGTGAGTTATCGCTTCCGGAGGACGCTCAACTCACCATCATAGACTTGGAGATGCACGTTGGTGGGCTGATGCCTCTGCTCGATTCCCACAAGCGAGGGCAGGAGCTGCCTCACGTCCTCTGCAACAGGGTACTTGTCCGGTCGAGCAGCCTTGTGTGCTCTGGCAGGTCAGTGGGGCTCCAGCTTCCGTACCTACGCATAAATGATCTCGTCGCGGAGAACCTCCTTGTCTCCAGCAAGGATGTACAGCGGGCAAAGGCCGCCGAGGTATCCGTTAACAGGAGACACCCAGGGGTGGCGGAGCTGCGCGTTGGTGGCATACAGCTGGATCTGGTTGTCGATCGCGACGCGTTCGCCGAGAATATCGATCCGAATGGGGTCAGTGCACTGAGCCAACGTAGACGCCGCACGATCGACGGCAGTTGCTCTGCTGGACTTGAGAGTCGCGAAGGGGGCAGATGGGTTCACAACTGGGGTCGGGGGAGCATCTGCCGCCTGCTCTCCCATCTCATGCTTTTTCAGCAGCAGATCCTTGAGCCTGATCGCAGAGTCGGGATCCGAGGTGTGGATCGACCCTCGGGAGTCTCTCCTGCTAATCGGCTGAGATGTCGATTGAACCGACGATGCACCCGGCTTGTCCTGCTTGTCACGCTTGCCGTGCTTGCCCTGCAGGCGGAGCTTGTTGGCGGCTTCCTTAGCCTTGTCCATGATTCTGGACTGCATCTCCTCCGTCAGGGACGGGGGAGGAGGAGGCCACAGCGACGATGGTTTCTGCTGTTAGCTGCGCCGATCCCGGACTGGGGTAGCTACTCACATGGAGGAAGCCATATGGCGGAATGACGTCCTGTGAAGTGAGCAAGTGGCCCGCTCATGAAGTTGGCGTCTGTATTCGCAGGGAGTGTTCCAAGTTGCCGCTGCCACCTATCGCAACCACGCCAGTTACTCTGACCTACCGTTTTGGTGTTCTGCATCAGACTGGGGAAACTATGCGTCTGGTCCAACCACTGGTCATGTCAGCACTTGCCCGCTGGAAACACGTACAGGACTAATGAGCACAGCTCCAGCTGGCAGTTCTAACCCGGGAGTGTCCCTCAGAATCTGGAGGAGGGCCATTACAAGGCCGCCGCCCGCCGAGTCACCCGCAATGATAATGTGCTTGGGGTCGACGGGATGGTGTGGCGAACCCGGCGGCGGGTTCACAAGGTAGACGTACGCCGCGAGACAGTCCTGAAGGGCACATGGGAACGGGTACTGCGGGGCCTCTGTACGGGTGTTAGCCGAGCACCAGAGAAGCAAAAGTATTCCTCACTTCGATAGTTGACAGCGAAGCATCGTCCGTGAATCTTGCGTGCGAAGCGCCAGATGATGTACCTGTGCGTATTGATGGATCCCCAATAGTATCTGCAGAGTGAGAAGGATGGTCAGTTTCCAAACTCACGCTCCGCCGTGGACTGGGAGTTAGCTCGGTCAGGTAAAGGAATACTCACTGTACAGCATGCACCGAGTTTTGTCCATCTCAGGCAAGACTAGCGTCAGCTGATGCTCAAGCCCAGTAGCTCACATCCGACGTCCTCGGCCTGTTCACGCTTGTGCTTCTTGGCCCACGTCTTCTCCTCGTGCAGGTACTGCCGGTACGCCTTCTTCATACAGATCCACTCGGCCTCGACACCAGGCCCTGTACGGACCTGCCACCACCTGACGCCACCCGCAATCTTGTACGCCATCTCCTCGCCACCGAACGCCGTGACGAGGTAGTCCGCCGCCTGCGACATGGACCGATGGGGTACGTGCAGCCGGTGTACGGCGACCCACGGCGGTGCCGGTGTCCGCGTCATGCCAAACTTCTGCAGTGCATTCACCGTGTGGCTTTTTGTCAGCGGCTGTGGCAACAAGAGGCACCCACTGTGATGAAATGCCGAGGAAGGTCTGAAAAAATGGGTCAGTAGTAGCTCCAACGGAGAAAGACGTCAAGCTGACCTTCATGATCGTGAATGCTGCTCCGTCAGTCGAGTGCGATCATCGTTCAGCTCACCCTCATCGTACATCAGGTCCACTCGGGCAGTGTGGTGCGGGTCCTTGTCGTCCTTGCGGCCCAGATAGTGCTTGAGAAACGTCTCGAGGATGAGCGGGCCAGCTGCTGTGTGAGCAAGGAAATGATCCACGTAGCTCGTGGAGCGGCACTGTTAGTGAGTCTGCTCACCGGTCGCAATGACCTCTGGCGCCAGGAGGTCCGGCATGCTCGATGTCGATATCATCGTAGCTGCGAGCTGGGTCTAGTCCACGCGAGAGGGTCGTATATCGAGCTCGAACGAGTTTGTTTGTTTGTGTGAGTGAGTGAAAGAAGGACCCGGACGATGGGGGAGAGATGAATGTCAGAAAGGATGCGAGTCTTGTCAGTGGTTAGATTGAATGTCGAGGGGGGGAAGTACGTAGGATGGTATCCTCTTATAGTGCATGGCACACGATAGCACCCAGAAAAACCGCTCTCGGAGCGCAGCAAATGACAGAAAGAGTGGGTCCTCTCCTCCCTCCTCGTTCGTTTCGGGATACACAGGCCATTCAAGTGGTGACAATCTACGGGACAACGTCGTCTCCCCGTCAGAGATAACTATTAGCCGCGGGGACCCGCATCCACACCACGTGGGGACTCCCGAATACCGATCAACTATATTATTAGAGAATATTTCTAAATTCCTTTGTCTGATTAGGATTTCTTTTCTAATCCTCACGCCATGTGGTAGCCACGACGCGTCCATAGAACCGTCCAGCGATCTCAGTGACGCAAGACGCTTCATCATCATCCCTTGGGTCAACGCGAACGAGGTGTTGTTGTGGAGGTTGTTCTTCTCTCCTCATCTATCGTCTTTATCACCATATCAATAGAAGCCATGGCGAAGCCTTATCAGCTTGCACTCACACTCCACGGCCACTCGGCCGATGTGCGTTCCCTCGCCGCTCCGAACGCGAAGCAGCCGCTCCTCATTTCGGCGTCGCGCGATGGCTCAGCAATCGTCTGGGGTCCTTCCTCCAACGGCAAGGACTGGGACGCTAAGCTTCGTGTCGAGGAGCTCGAGAGGCGGTTTGTCAACTGTGCTACGCTCGTAAACTACAGGGGACAGCGTGAGTTGATATCCTCTTCAGCCAACTCGCAGCAGAGCTCTGCCAGTAGCTGTCTATTGTTGACACATTTACAGCCTACGTCGTGATTGGCTCGTCGTCGGGCATGCTCGCGTCGTACCCTCTTCCCGACCTCGCCGCGGAGCCTACCACCGCGGACGTGCCGACTCAGCAGCCGGTGCACACCCTCATCGAGCACCGCCAGAACCTGTGCTGCATCGACGCAAGCGCTGGCGGTCTCATCGTCACTGGAAGCTGGGACAAGACCGCGATCGTCTGGAAGGACTTCAAGAAGGCCGTCGAGATTAAGACGCACTCGCAGGCCGTCTGGGGCGTCAAGCTCGTCGGCGAGGACCGTGTTCTGACCGGTGAGCTAATGTGACTACTTCGTCAAGCTGACACTTGCAGCCTCAGCAGACAAGACTATTACTCTCCATGCCATCGACGTGACCAACGGAACGACTACGCCCCTGCAGACATATACGGGTCACACTGACTGTGTCCGTGGCCTGTCCCTCCGGCCGGACGGAAGCGGATTCTGGAGCTGTGGCAACGATGGTCTCGTCAACGTCTACTCGTTCGACAAGCCTGAGCCGGTCTTCTCTCACTCTGGGCACACCTCGTTCGTTTACTCGGTTACTGCCTTCCCTGACGGTTCTGGAGCTATCAGCTCTGGTGAGGACGGAACACTCCGAGTGTGGTCTGGTGAGTTATCTGTTCGTAGCGATATATTAACTCGTCAGACACCGAGCTCGTTCAGTCCATTCCTCACCCGTCCATGTCGCTTTGGACCTCGGCCGTAGTCCCCGCCGCCAACGGCTCGCACTACATCGCGTCCGGATCGGCGGACACTACTATTCGCTTCTTTACCCAGTCCGATGAGCTTGTTGCTTCCGCCGAGGATCTCGCTACTTGGGACCAGGAAGTCAGCCAGCGCAAGCTTGACAAGTATGTTGACGGTGAGGACAGGTTCTAACATAACAGGAGCCAGGTCGGTGACATCAAGAGGTCGGATCTGCCGGGTATGGAGGCTTTGGGACGCCAAGGTAAGTCTTCCTCGATTTCAGCACAGCCCTAACTATGACAGGCAAGAAGGACGGCGAGGTGATCATGATCAAGAACGGCGACAACGTCGAAGCGTACCAATGGCAAGCGTCGGCGTCGACCTGGCAGCAGGTTGGCCAGGTTGTTGACGCCATTGGTTCCGGCCGCAAGCAGCTGTACGAAGGCAAGGAGTACGATTATGTCTTTGACGTCGACGTCTCCGAGGGCATGCCTCCTTTGAAGCTCCCTTACAATGTCACAGGTGAGTTATTTCTCCCGTGCTGGAACTAACTCTACCAGAGAACCCTTGGGTCGCTGCTCAGCGCTTCCTTGACCGCAATGAGCTTCCGTCGGGCTACGCGGAGCAGGTCGTCGACTTTATTCAGAAGAACACGGGCGGCGTTCAGCTGGGTGTTGGTGGCGGTGACTCTAATTACGTCGACCCGTTCACTGGTGCTTCGCGATACACTGGTGGCGGCGTCCAGCCCGGCGGTGGCGTCACAGGAGGCGACCCCCTCACTGGTGGATCTCGTTACACTGGCGGTGGTGTCCAGCCTGGGCAGTCGTATGGCGGTGGTGGCGACCCCTTCACTGGTGAGCTCAGTGCCCTTGTACTATCTTCTGACTTCAGGTGGCGGAGCGTACTCTACCCAGCCTGCATCTATTACACGCATCCTCCCTGTCAAGACCTTCCTCACGTTCAAGGCCTTCAATGCCAAGGCTGCGCAGGGCAAGGTTGATCAGTTCAAGGTCGAGGTGGGTAAATTTTGGTAGATTTTGGAGCTAACTGGCAGCCAAGCCTTGCCCTCGATGACGCCGCATCTGCAACTCTGGCAGAGGCGTTCCGAATCGCCTCCTCTGACAAGCCTCCAGCCTCGGAGAACTATGACCCTGCTGCGCTCATTGGACTTACGCTTGCGTGGGACAACGACCACCGCTTCCCTCGTGAGTTCCATCTCTCGATATGAACTAACTTGTCAGTTGTCGACCTGCTCCGTGCCCTTGCTCTTGTCTCCCCTGCCCTTGGCGGTTACGCGTCTGCCCCACAGGACCTTCTGAAAGCGGCCGGCTGGGGTAGCAACTGGACTGGCGCCAAGATGCAGATCACAAACCAGAGCCTCGCGCTTCGTGCTCTGAGCAACCTGTTCAACACCGTGAACGGCAAGAAGACCATGGCGGCTGCTGCTGAACGGGGTCTCCTCGTTGACCTGGTCAAGGGCCGCAAGTGGGCCGAGGTCGGTACCGCCAAGCAGGGTATCGCTACTATTGCGTTGAAGTGAGTACCCGTGGGCTGAACTCCACTGACGCGCTAGCTACTCTATCCTCGCTGTCAACGGGTCCCTTCCCACGACTCTCGCTGGTGCTCTCCTGGGCTTGATCACTCACGTAAGCTTCGTTCAAGTTCGCATTAGCTAACGCCAGATTCTGGACAATGAGAAGGCAGACAGCGAAACCATCTACCGTGCAGCAGTCGCACTGGGCAACTTGGTATGTTACTATGCGATGGGTAGCTCTGACCTCAGCTTGTCTCGCAGGCAAAGGGCGGCCTCGCGGTGGGCGAAGTGCAGCGTGCCAAGCAGCTTGTCTCGGCGCGGGCAGGTTCCCTCAACGAGAAGCGCGTCACGGACCTCGCGGCGGAGATCTCGTCGTTGGCAGCGTAAGATAATAGAGCTCTCGAAGCATATATTCGAAGATGAAGAGACAGTACAATGCATGGCAGTACATTCTAGGGGTATCGTAAGGGTAAAGAGGACGTAGATGGCGTCTAGCCTAGCTCATGCCTCGCGACAGCAGTAACAGCGAGGAGGTCTTTTTGTGCGGTGGTGGAGGTATCCGTGACAGGGGTGCCTTAGGCCATGCTGGCGGCAACAGCGGCGTGGGCGGAGCGCTCCATGCCGGTGGTGTGGGCCTTGTCGGCCGAGAGCGAGTCGAGGGGGTTGAACTGGTCGGTCGAGTTCTCGTACTCCCACATGTCGATGGCGACCTGGCACGACTCGCGGACGACCTGGGGCGCCTCCTCGCGAACGGCCCAGTCACGGAGGATGGCAAGGACGCCGCCCTCGGGAAGCTTCTCGTCGTCGGGGTGGATGTCGTCGTCGGCACCGTCCGACGCAATGCCACCAAGCGCCTCGGCAGCCTCGTGGCGGACCATCTCCTCCTCGTTGGAGTCGCGCAGAACACGAAGAAGCGACGGGATCGAGTGCGGCGAGCTGAGCTGGCCGAAAATGTAGGCAATCTCGTGGCGGAAGAGAGCCGAGCTGTCCCCGAAGCCCTCGGCGAGCGCACGGACGGCCTCACGCTCCTGTCCTCCGTAGTCGCGGAGAGCGAACATGGCGCGGTAGCGCTCGAAGAGGGGCAGCTTGGTGTTCAGAAGGGCCGTGCGGAGCTCGGAGACCGGCTCGCGCTTGGACGCGGGGGCGGGGTCGATGGTAGGGAAGTTGGGGCTGCAATGTGAGTTGGGACCTAAGGAATACAATAAAGAGCTTGAGGCAGTGATCATATCCAGCTCCCAATCGCGCACCTGCGAGCTAGACAACTTGACACCCCCTCTGCTAAGCATACTCACTTGGGCTTGCGAGCCTTGCCCTCCTCCGAGTGGTCAAACACAATCTTGTCGACGGCAATCTCGCACGTCTCACGGACCTCGCGCGCCGGGTCGTCGAGGTACTTGCGGAGCACGGGCAGCGAGTCGAGGGACGAGATGGCGCCAAGCGCCTCGGCCGCCTCGTGGCGCACCATGGCGCAGTGCTTTCCCTCCGGGTTGATGAGGACGTTCTCGAGGATCGGGACGGCCGTGTTGCTCTTGAGCTGACCGAGGACGTAAGCGAGCTCGTGCTTCAGGAGCGCCGAGTCGTCCTTGAGGCCTTGTTTTTAGCGTGATTGTGAATGGGAGGGGGATGGGGCGGATGGAGGACGTGCTCGACTGTGCGGCGTCTACGCCAGGCAGTGCGGTGTCTATGTCAGAGCACCACAGTGCTGACACGATGTACACGACGTTACGGATTCGATGGTAGCAATGCGTCGACGAGTTCCGCCTGCCGACCGATGCTCGCCTCTCCGTCCCGCTCTCATATGCCTATGTTTAAACTCACCCTCGCCAATGATCTCAATGACCTCGTCACCACCAACAGCCTTGAGCATGAAGAGCGCACGGAAGCGCTCGTGGAGGGGCGTCTTGCCGGACGTGTTGAGAAGGGTGGCGCGGAGCGCGGCGAGCTGCTCGGGGGTGACGGTAACTCCCATTGTGGTATGGCTGTCTAGAGTGGGGTAAAAGGAGGAGAATGGACAAAAAGTTTGAGATGGTCGATCCACGCTGGGACGTAATCTGATAAAAAATCACAGCCACTGCCGCATGCTCTGGTCGCGTCGCCAAGAATTAAAAACATGATCCGGGGTCAGAAATGTCGGCCGACAGCCACCGTGGGAGAATGGATTACACGTGGTATCCATGAGGTGTCGCCACTACTTGCTGGGTCTTCACGTGACCCCCCCAAGCGTTCTTAAGTGGAGGTCAGACCCGGTTACTTGACCTTCGCCGCTGAACTGCCGCTGAATCATCACTTCCGACTGCCCATCCCCCATTTCCGACAGCCTGGAAACAACCCGAGATCTCTTTTGCTTTTATCCATGCTTCGATCTGTACTCCGCACCGCTGTACACCGAACACCTATTCGCGGCATGACAACGTCCACGACACCCCCCAAGGTCCCGATCCACCGGTTGCCACTCGCCAAGCCCACGCTGCAGGGCTCGCTGAGCGCGCTCAAGCTCGAGCCTGAGCCCAGCGCGCAGCGGCGAAACACGACGTTCGACACGACCTCTAGGGGCGTGTGGGCGCGCACTTTGCCGCTGTGGACCGAGTGGCCGCTGCGTATTACAAAGGAGGAGGCGCTCGAGCTCGGCGTCGACGTCGACAAGGGGCAGGGCGTGAGTGTCGAGGATGTCCTCCGCCGCTGGGACCCGGTGGACGTCGAGTCGACCGAGGAGAACGGGCTGCGAGTCGCGTCCAGCGCACACCGGCTCAAGCTCGAGCCTGTGATTCTTGGTGTTGCCGAGGCGGCGAGGAAGGAGGTCCTTCCACACCTCGACGCTGGGTCGCCCGACCTCGAGGCCGACACGCAGGACCCCGCAGCTATCGCTCTCGCGGACATCCTCTCTGGACGCAAGATTCTCAGCAACGACGAGTATGTGCCGTGGAGCACGCGCTACTGCGGTCACCAGTTTGGCGTGTGGGCTGGTCAGCTCGGTGACGGCCGCGCGATGAGCGTCATCGAGACGGAGAGCGCCACCGGCGGCCGCTGCGAGATCCAGATCAAGGGCGGAGGACGTACACCGTTTTCGCGTCAAGCGGACGGTCTTGCCGTTCTGCGCTCAGGTGTGCGCGAGTATCTCGGCTGCGAAGGTGAGTTAATGACGTCCTGTTTTATGGTCAATGACGTCTTGTTTCAAAGAGCTTGTGCTAATGTCCAGCCATCGCTGCCCTTGGTATCCCAACGACCCGCTCGCTTGCGATTCTGACTTCACCTGTTATCGTCATCCGCGAACAGGGCCCAGAGCCGTCATCACTCGTGGCGCGACTCGCGCCGAGCTTTATCCGCATCGGACACTTCGAGGCCATGAACCCCGGCGAGGCGGGACGCAACACGCGTACTCTCTTCCTTGGTGGTAACTGGGCCAATAACGAGGAGCCGGTTGACCCCAACGACCCGCTGGGCGGCCACGGAAACCTCGAAGGCATGCGCGAGCTCGTCATGTGGGTGAAGAACGAGATTATGGGCATGGGCGACAAAAGCATCAAGGAGTGGTTCCTCGAGGTCGTGCGTCTCAACGCCAAGACTACAGCTCTCTGGCAGGTCTACGGCTTCATGCACGGCGTACTTGTGAGTTTTGCCAAGCTTTTTGAAGCTCACACTCAGAACACGGACAATATCTCCGTTCTTGGCCTCACGATCGACTACGGACCCTATGCGTTCATGGACGTATGGGACCAGAATCACATCTGCAGTGCGTAGATGACATCATTCCCTACAATCTACATGGACTAACGGCAGACCACTCGGACCCGACCGGGCTGTACAGCTACAAGAACCAGCCCTCGCGTGTGCTCTTTGCGCTTGACTCGCTCGCTAGCTCGCTCCTTCCGATCCTGGGGTACGAGGCGAAGAACGGCTCGGCACCAAGTGACGGCTGGGGCGCAGCGGCGAGCAAGGACGACGTGCGCGCCTGGGACGAAGCGGGCCTTGCGGCCATTGAGGGCTGGAACGAGGTGTTCAACAACACGCTGAAGAAGGAGGAGTCTAGCGCTTGGGCAAAGGTGAGCCATTACTGTTTATCGCATGCTCACGCCACAGCGCTTCGGACTGAAGACAGTGCAGTCCTCAGACGAGCGCGACATTGTCCGTGACCTCTTGAGCCTCCTGAACGCCCACAACGGCGACTTTGGCTCGTCGTTCCGTCAGCTGTGTTTCTTCGACCCGGCCAAGGAGAGCGAGGAAGGCTACGTCCGGTCGTTCGCCAAGCGATGGGTCGCCGCTGCGGCCGGGGACCAGCCAAGCGACAGCATCTCGCGTGCCGAAGAGGCCTTAGGTGCCTGGTTGCGCGTGTACGCGAAGCGTGTCATGGATCCCGAGGAACAGGCGGCGTGGAAGGAGTCGGGCGAGAACCGCGCGCAGGCGATGAAGAACGCCAACCCGCGCTTCATCCTCCGTCAGTGGGTCCTCGAGGACACTATTGCCAAGATGGACGCCGCGGTCAAGAAGGGCGATATTCCCGAGGCGCGTAAGGTGCTCGCGCGTGTGCTTGATGTGAGTTGAAACGAGTCCGCTAAGTTACCCGGCGCGGTCACTGACACTGTTTAAGATGGCCACCAACCCATTCAAGCCGTACGGCGAGGACGAGACCGGTGTCGTGTCCTCATGCTCTACCGACCCGGAAGAATCGGAACGCACGCGCTTGGCTGGTGTCGGACCACGCACGATGCTTGGCTTCCAGTGCTCGTGCTCGAGTTAGAGAAACGATAAAATCTTTGTACAAGTTTGCTACCTATGTATCCAGTCGTGCAGAAGCAGTACGTGGCAGTGGTGGGGACTAGAGACTAGAAGCCACGACCGACGGCAGAGTTTTGATCTGGAACGGAGCGCGGAGGACAGAGCTCCGAGGGCGCACACACAAAGGCCACATCGAAAAAAGTGGCACACACCTCCACAAGAGGTCCTAGGAGCACGATTCCAACCAGCGAGCTTCCCACACATCTGATACGGTCGCATAGTCTAGCCCGCCCCGCCTGAGTGAACCCAGGGAAGGAACTCGTGGCTCCGCTAAGACATTTCTTACTTCAGACAGATTCTCGATCATTCTTGCGCTACACAAGCATTCCGAGGGTTTAAACCGCTGTTGGTGCTCTGCCCTACTGATATCAAACACTCTGAATGCGCACTCAGTACTTGACAGCTCGGAATTCTGAGATGGTGGCAGACTGCGGCCTGACAGTGGCACACCGGGCTTACTTGCTGGAGTAGATTGGGCACAGAGCGCCTCCGCCATGTATTCTAACCAATGGACGTAATCGTACTCCGATATCCTATGCTGTACATAGATTCATCTGAGGTCTCTGTGACCTCTGACAAGCATTGTGGTAGTCCGCAGGACCCGTATCCAGACTGCTCAGCATCTGCCGGCCCCACCCTAACTCCACCCACTTCGCGACAGATGCAATGCCAAGGTCATCCAGTCGTTGCTCACCGTGCCTACTCGTAGAACAATAGAGTAACAGCCTAATCCCCTGTCCATGCCACGTTGCTCAGATCACTGCAATACATACTCTCCATTCGACAGAATCTACGACACGCACCACGCCTCCGCCTCTTGCACTCGGTCCCACCATCCCGACGATAAGTCACTGCTGCATCTAGACAACACGGCGCTTGGACGGCGAGCGGGAGCGCTCGCGTCTCCTGTCATCACTGAACAGTTAGCATCTGGTCATCAGCTTCTACACTCACTCGTAACGATCCCGGCGGTCACGGTCATCGTACCGGCTGCCACCGTAGCGGTCACGGTCGCGGTCATCGTACCTGCTCCCGCGGTCGCCGTACCTGTCTCCACGGTCGCGGTCGCGGTCACGGTCACGGTCATCGTACCTGCTTCCTCCGGACGGGCGGTCGTCGTAGCGGTCGGAGCGGTACCGGTCACCTGCGCGGGCGTCCGGTGCGCCTGCTGCGCGGCTGCGGTCCTCGACGAGCTCTCCAGCCTCGCGCTTGGCGTCGGCGTCGAAGGGCGGGACGGGGGGACGGGGGCCAGGTGCAGGCGGCGGCGCCGAGGCTGGTGGCGGGCCAGTGGGAGCGGTGTGGGCGTGCGAGTGGTGGTGCGACGGGGGCGGGCCGCGCATGCGCGCCTCGGCCCACGAGGTGATGAGCTTGCGGAGCTCGTGGAAGCCCAAGTGCATCTTACCGCCAAAGTGGTCGGCGAGACGCTTGTCCGAGTCGAGAACTGAAAGCATGGCGCCACAGATCTCACACACGCGCAGCTTCTGGTGGCCCGAGGCACCAGCATTCTCGTTCAGGTTCTGCAACTCCTTCTCCTTATCGATCTTGAGCTGCTTCAATGCCTCGACGGCGGCGAGCTTCTCCATCGACTCTTCGACCTTGCCTGCCTCTCCGAGCGCCTCAATCTCCTCGGTACCGCCCTGGATCGAGAGCTCAATCTCGCCAATCTCCTTCATCTGGGGGTGTTAGTAACAAAGAGCCGTAGTTGGTGGAAGGTCAGGGGAGGACACGGCGCTATTTCCCGCGACATATTTCTGCTTCACCCAGCAGCGGTCACCCAAACCCGGCCACCATGCGCCCCTCCTCCCCCAAGGCGGCACTCACCAAATCAACAGTCTTGCGGTTCTCCTCCGGCGTCTTCTCAAGCTTGCGCTGACTGGCGCGGATACGGCGGTCGCACTCGTCGACAAACTGGTAGATGGTGTTCTCGTGCTCTTGGCGGAACATGGCGATGCGCGGGTCCTGCGGAACCTGGGCCTCGGCCTCCTTGAACTGCTTGAGGATGCGGTCCGAGTGTGTCTTGGGACAGGCGCCGAGGTCCATTTTCTGCGTGTTAATGGATGTGTGAGGGTTAGAGGAGCTGGGAGCTGGGAAGAATCCAGACCATGTGGTGCGTGTCTACGCTACCATAGAGCTGGATTTCATGCGACATTACGCCCGCGAGGTAATACCGTCCAACGTAAAGACCTCGCTGCAGTCTAGGTTGCTCGTTCTCCTCCGCCTCCTTCCTTCGCCGCTTCACCGCGTTCACAACTCACAGTGTTACTAAACGTGTCGTGCAAACACGTGCCGAACAGGTAATCCCTGCACACCTTCTCGTTCCACCAGTCGAGATTCGGG
>Ga0160505_101178_pt1 | contig 12792 bp, 12 predicted proteins | sample DIDeMG_FD_108225 | JGI IMG/M metagenome (GOLD analysis project Ga0160505, IMG submission 108225) | Enriched chicken feces microbial communities from UW Madison campus, WI, USA - DID2874_E49_Stillage MG | ecosystem: Host-associated > Birds > Digestive system > Large intestine > Fecal ... | reverse complement strand
AGAGAAACTAAACAGAAACAAAAAAAAAAAAAAAAAACGAGGACGGGGGGAATAAAAAAAAAAAAAATTATAAAAGAAAATGTAGAAGATATAAAAAAAAAAAAAAAAGGGAGGTGTTTTTTTTTTTTATTTTTTTTTTTTTTTTTTTTTTTTTTTTTTTTTTTTTTTTTTTTTGTTTCTGTTTAGTTTCTCTTTGTTGTCTTTTTATTTAGTTTTCGGGTCATTTTTTTTTTGTCTTTTAAGAACCATTATTATTATTATTATTTATTATATATTACAGGGTACACACTAGTCATATAGGGAATAAAATGTATTGTTTATGGGCCATAAGCGTGTGTGTAATAGGTACAGCAGTAATGGCAGCAAAATACATAAATCTTTATCGAATTAAAATAGCTAGAGGTTTGATTCCTTGTGCTGATAGACATAGTCGCCGGGGCCATAGTTTTCCTGCCAACAAGGGCCCAGAAGCTCGGAAAGTACCACATAGGAGTGGGTGCCCGGGGCCAGTATCTGGCCTTTTCCGGTAACTGTATCTCCCCTTTTGCTTCCCCCAAGCCCTGGGCTAGGTGGTGATGTCTTGGATGCATCCAATCCCACTGAGCTCTGGGGTTGCTTGCCATGGGGAGTGGAGCTACCAAACCCTGTCACGATCGCGTCAGGGATCAAGTGCGGCGGTGCCAGCGGCTCCACGGGCATGACGCACGCGTCTGGGAAACGGGAGGCGCGTGCGGCCCAGTGCGCTAAAGGCTGCTGCTTCAAGCGGTGCTGGAAAAGCGCCCGCAGCAACGGCCAGTTGGCGCGGTCAAACCGGTTTGGAAGGACCTCATCAATCTCCTCAATGGGCTTGGTGTCCTTGGGATTAGCGTTTGTAGTATTGTGGCCACCAGCCTTGAACCCAAGAAAGTCAAGAAACGAAGTATAAAACTGCGGCTCGAGTGCACCAACCGAGAGGTACTCGCCGGCATTGGCCGTTTCGTACACGGTATAAAAGGGGCACGCCTGTCCGTCCAGAATGTTTTGTCCGCGCGGGGCGTCACTGCGGTACATGGCAGTCTCGGTATTGTAGCGGGCAAATGACACAAATTGTGCCAAGTAGCGCAACGACTCGACAATGTTGACGTCAATTTGGACTACTTTTTGCTCGCTTTGCGCGTTAGCATTGTCATTATTACTACTACTATCATTTGTGCTTGCGCTTTTATCGCTCGCATGGCCGTAGAGTGCCACAAGCACTGCGGCAAAGGCCGGTAACGCTAGTGATGCAAAGTCGCCAAGAACGTTGATTGGAGGCATGGGCGGTGTCCCCTCGGTCCCCAAGGCGCTTAGCAGGCCCGCTTTTGCAATGTAGTTGAGGTCATGGCCTGCAAGCGGCGAGTCCTGACCATAGCCTGTGAGCCGCACGACCACGAGCGGTGTTGCTGTTTTTGCTTGTGCTCGTGCTGCTGCCACGGCGTCAAGGTCAACGATCCGCTCTAATACTCCAGGCCGGTAAGTGTCCACCAGAACATTCACATCAGGATGAGCCAAGAGGGCTGCTAGCACCGCTTTCCCCTCGGCCAGCTTGAGATTTAGTGCCAGTGACTGCTTTCCCCTGGTCAGTGTGTCGGGGTTCTCGGCGCGAGCAGCAGCTGGTGACTTGGCACGGTCGATCCTGATTACTCGCGCGCCGTAGTCAGCAAACATTTGGCCACAAAGTGGGCCCGGAGCAAGCCCGGCCATTTCCAGTACAGTGAGGTGCTGCAAGTACTGCGGAACGCTAGATTTAGATGCCATTAATTATCGGGAAGTACAATATAAACCAGGTTCTAGGTGTATTTTTGTTTTTTTAGATGGTAGTAAAAAGAAGTCAAATCGCTTTTGTACAGGCCTGTTCCTATGGAATCTCCAAAAAATAATAAAAAGTAGGAATTTACAAATGGACCAGTACAAATTGTTTTTGTTTGATCCCCCTCGGCTACACGTTTACTTGTGATCGGGTTGACGCTTGTATGGTTTGACATTTGTCCGGGGTCTTTGTCGGAGATTGCGGGGAGTGAATAGTAAGTACTTGAGACTTACAACTTGTGTGTTAAGATATTGAAGGTTTAGGCAAAGCATAAGGCAATTGATGTTTCGCCTGGTTGGTTTTCATGTGACACAGAGTCGTTGAAAAATTATGACAAAAACCAGAGTAGAATTGTCAATATATGCCATTATTAATTGATTGAATCTGTTGTTGAAAGAGGATATGATGCTAGATAGAAAATCATAATATGATGTTATACTGTGGCATTTTATTCACCACCAGAATAGTTCAATGCTATAGTGCCAATAGCGACATTTCACCCGGTGTGTCTCCAAACCAAGTCTGAAACAGAATGGCTGCTACTGATGAGTAACTTCATAGACCCCAGGTATTGGTTAAAAAATTTAATAAAAAAAAAAGCGCTCAATGTCACGTCCAACATCATTATCCATATTTAATCAGAGAATGGCCCAAGCAACCATAAGCGGCAATACTGGCATTGCCGCTCCAGTGACAATAATTCATTTCAGGATAGCGAGGTTTAGTTTAAAGCTTCTTCAGAGCTAGTCCCTCCTTACTATTATAGATATATAATCAACACCAAAAAGTCAAAGATCTGGGGTATTTCCTCCCCATCAATCGAACCGGACCCTAAAAGAACCGAGTTCGTCAATTTACATTTGCTATTTGCTTACCACTAAGCCTGAAAATAATAAATAAGAATTTTTGCGCAGTTTCATCAAAGTTTCGATTAACAGGGTGGGCAGAAAAAAAAAAGACTCCATTTTGACCAGCCATTTTTAATCGTCAAAATCAAAAACAAAAAGATAACGGCTATACAAATGCAATAAAAAAATATAATAAAAATATAAATTCTGAAATTTTTATATAGTAGAGTTGCAAATCTTCAGAGGGTCTAAGCAGCAGTTACAATATCACCAAACCCGTCAGATATTAAGCTTCGGATATTACTATTACTCTAGAGACCCTTTACAGATATTTATACAAAAGCGTTTAAGGCCTGTATATTGTTTTTCTAGGCAATACCATTCTAAGAGATTTGCTCGTAAACCTTCTATCTTTTAAGACTTTTAATTTTTCACGCTATTTTTTTATTTCTTGATAGACTCAGTCATCTGCTCTTTCCCTCCTGCCCACTACTGCTACTACGATACCATCTCATTATTATTATTATTATTATTACAATCAGCACATACCTATACGGGCCTCCTAGCACCTGTTTGTTGGTATCTTCAGACGTGTTTAATTTTCAACTTCAAAAGCGTCGAAACATCTAATCTCATACAGTCATACACACTCACATTTACATACATGAGCAGCAAAATCCATTCCGCTCTCTCCAGTATCAAAACATATCTGCTCCGGCCGCGGACCCCGCTGGTTGGAGAGCCCACCCATTATAGTGGCCGGATGGTCCAATATGGTTATCCCATGTCTGGCAATCGCGGTGGGCAGCCGAGTCGCCGTCGCGGAAAAAAAGTGCCACCGCCTGTTCTCAGCCCCGCGGATCTTGACGAGCTGTTCCCGGAACAGATCTACCATGCCGATCCAGCTGATGATAAAGGTGACAGCGAAAACGTTTACAACCACGAAAATCTTGCCTCTCCAGCCCCTGTCGCTGATACTGACGCAGGGGTCAGCTGTGGACACGAGGATATCAGCAACAATGATATGCAGCGGTCCTGCTCTATATGCATTGAGGAGCTCATGGACGGTGAACATGTGCGCGTGCTTTCGTGTAGGCATGTTTTCCACGCCGATTGCATTAAGCTCTGGCTCGTTGAGCGCCATGCTATTTGCCCAATGTGCAAGGTCAAGTTTGGTCGTACTGAGGCCGAGACCGCAGCCAGTCCTCAATAAGCTGCCACTACTGCCACTACTGCTGTCAGCTTGGTTTCTATAGTTGTGTGACAGCAGCATCAGCAGCCGCTGCTGATGCTGCTATGATAACACTTAGCGACAGTTCTGACAATACCAGAGCTTTTACGAATAATGTTTTTTTATGTGTTTATGACAACAGAAGTCTTTTTTATTTTGGTTTATTTCTTATTTTTGCCGATACTATTGTTAGCAATTTACAGATGTATCAATTGTCTATATTTTTTGTGTTATTACTACTATTACCCTCTTTTGTTTGTTTGTTTGTTTGTTTTCTTGTTATTTAAATCATATTACTTTTTATTACATCAGTGGTTTATTTTTTTTTCCCCCAATTTTTGTTTGGGTCGTATTTGTATATATTTTTTTATTTTAACGTAAAACTCATTAAATGGCAGAAGAAGGCTTGGTAGCGGGTCTGCCGTCCGCCAGCTCAACCGCGTGGGCGTCATGGAAGGGGTTGCTGGTGGTCATCTGCGACTGGTTGGTCGAGACAGTTGTGAGCGACTGGCCCTTGGGAATAGCATTACCCTTGCCAGTAGTTGCCTTTTCAATGTTGGCACGGTTGATGGCACGGCGGCGGAGCACGAACCAGTAGTATCCAAGCGAGCAGACAATAACAACAAAAACGAGGGGCACCACAATAGCAGCAGCAAGCTTACCACCGCTAAGACCAGAACTGCTACCATTAGAGATGGAGTTCTTACGGTTATCAGAAGGTAATCTTGAGATAACTGTCTCAGCTTCACTCTTGCTGCTGATAACTCTAATGATGGGGCCACTGACAGTGCCAGTATGGTCGGCGTCAGAGCCAACAGACACGAGCGGTCGCATGTTGATGAACATATAGCCATCGGTGTTGCGGATGCGGTAGTCAGACAGAACGTTCAGAGGGAAGTATCCATCAGTGTTTGAGACCCAGTCAGTTTCAAACACTCTGTCTTGGTCGTCATCAATAGGCAAGAAACGAGCAAAGATTTTGACTTGGGTGATATCACTGCCGCCCCAGTAGGTGGGGTCCCAGGTAATCCAGTAGGTCTCACCCACGATCCATTCAGTACCATTAAGAGGAGAGCAGAAGGGGTAGCCGGGAGCAATGCTAGAGGATCCTTGGTTGGATTGGGGCACACGGTTACCAAAGCATCTAAGCACAGGAGGGATAGACGAGGGCGTAGGGTAGTTAGTAGGTGCGACAGGTGAGGCCGAAATGGTCTCACCGCCAGCCTTGACAATGGTGGGAGTCACCATGATAGGGATACCAGAGCCGTCGAGACTAATCCAAGGTGTGGGCTTAGAGTTATCAGTCTTTTTAGCAGGAGACGCAGAAATGGTGACACCATCAATGGTAGTAGCAGTAACAAGTTCTTTAACACCATTAGCATGCGTCGACGTCCACACTGATTGGGCTCCATTGTTGACTGCTCGCTTGGCAAGCCCCGGCACCGTAGGCGACGGCGTGACTTGTGAGTTGGCAACAATAGGGAGAGCTGACACTGAGCCAGCGAACAGGCAGACAGCAGATAACCAAGAGTACTTCATTGTATGTGTGTCTGTATATATAAGTATGTGAATGCTTTTTTTTATTCGGTCAAGGAAAAAAAAACCGTGCGGTGAACAATCAGTCTGTAATTATTGAAGAAAACAAGAAAAATAGAAAACAAGAGGAAAGAAAGAAAAAAATAAAAAGAGAAAATGCTGATATATTTATATGAAATTGTATCCAAAAAAAAGTTATAGAAATCTTTTTTTTTTTTTTTGTTGCATACATGGTTATGTGCATTCAGTATACTTTTTATTTTATAACCTAAAAAAGGCAATAAAATCAGATGGAATGATCTTATCTGATTGGTTCCCAAGGATTAAGGTTGGGACTCATAGATGATGTGAGTGTAACCTATTCTGAGCTTTACCGGATTCTGATTGGCTAACATGAAACTCAGATTCAGATTTTTTTGATAATCAGACTGGCAGTTTCCATCAAAAAAAATCAGAAAAAAGCAAAAAACCTTTTTTTTGTAATAGAAAAAAACAGTATTCACTAAAACTGTACTACTTTAATCCGATCAGGGCTTTTCAAAAGGCATAAACAAAAGCTGTTGGCTATTCGGCAAGAAATTAATGAGGGCAAGTTTGCCTTTTGGAGAAGGCAACCTGATGGAAATTATTGGTCTCTATTGCAAGAGTCTTGGCTATCAGGGTTGGTCTAGTTTGCTTTCCCTTTCTCTTTTTCTCTCTTTTTTCCTCTTTTTTTTTGCTTATTACTTTTGTAGATTTCTGTTGAATTTTTATGTGTGAAAAAACACTTTTTTACCTGTGGTAACACTACGGCTCTCCAGCTTGTGGTAGTGTCGACTGGACTGTAGTTGAGATATTGTGAGGTCTTTTTTTCCTGCTTGTGGTGGTTAGTTTTTGCAATCTTTTTGATCAAAACCCTAATTGCCGCTTCGGGAATATAATTAAATTTTATTGGTTTTCTGTTTTTGTTTTTATATTTGTTTTTAATTTTGGTATTTTTTAGACCAAACTTCGTGGTGTGTGACCACCATCTCGAAAGGCGACAAAATCGAAAAAGTCAAACTTTTTTTGAAATAAACAAAAAAAAATTTTAAATAAAATAAAATAAAAATTTTGTGAATAAAATCAAATGTAATAGTCAAGCCAACCAAAAATATGAGTAATAATTGTTATTATTATTTCATGACGATTAAGAAAAAAATGGTATTCTCAAATGTTTTCTTTCTGCTACATGGGAAACTTTACCAAGAGTTTATGATAGTGTCATTCATGGCTAGATATCAGATAAAAACTTCTTATTCAAACATGCTTTCATCTAATCTGTTCATATTTTTGACGGGCCCCTAAAAAATTGATTAAAATTAAAACGAAAAGTTTGAACCCGCTACTATCTATCTTTATTTAAATGTCATTGAATATAATTTATTCGCTATGATTCCATTCATCATAAATTAGATGCACTTTGATACTGTACTTTCTGAATACCGACAACTAGAACCTATTTATGGCAATTATTGAGCCCACCGCTTGTGAGAACTCTGGTCAAAATTATTAAAAACCGCGTGCACTATTTTCTTGAAGAAAATCCACATTTATAGCCTTAGATGTCTAGCATTCCTTCTCAAACAAGTTAAATGGTATTCACGTAGAGTTCGATGAACTTTCCAAGTAGAGGAGATTAGACTACAGAAATCTAAATCTAGATGAGATGGGATATTCATTAAAATGCTGGAGTTTCAGCCGCAGCCTCTTTTTTTTTACTTCCAGTCTTGCAGGCAATGGTTGCAGGTCTTGTTTTTCGCCCTCTCATTGACGCTTGAATACATCTATAAACAAACCCTATGAACTTTCCTGACGGTATCTTCAAGTGTATTGATAGTAGTAAATGATGTAAACTTTTAGATCTACGTGATTACTACTTCACGGCTATTGAGGTTGCAACGTCTGATTCTTAGTCCTCGTGACAGCCTTAGCGTTCTCTAGCTACCATATTGCAATAATGGGCGTGATGGTAGGTAACTGTGGGACAGTTTGTTTTTGGTTAAATATTCTTGTGCTCCAAAAGCCCTCAAAGTGCGACCTCGGTCATCCAAGTAAGACTTGCAGGCCTGCATTCTGATGACAAAAATACCTAAAGAACCAGTTCTGAACTACTATCAAGAACAGAAAAAATATTCTTCTCTTCATCTGCATCCAAAAACTTGCTAATAAAACCAGAAATGCATAGATGATAAGCTCTATTTACGTTGCTACTTGCAGTTGCTGTCAGCGATGTAGCTCAAAATAAGTTCATCAGATAATCAGTCACTTGATTTACCGTTTTCAGAAGTATTTTTTTTTTTTTTTTTACTGTCAATATGGTTACGGTACTCTTTTTCTCTGGCATGGTGGCTACGGATTTAGCCATTATCACGGAATTGTTTTGTCCCAAACAAGGAGTGCAAATATTTACTATGTCTTTCCGTGGGTATTGTTTCTTGGCACTTTTTTGATTCATGGCGCCGTTCAAATAGATTTTATCAGATTTTTTTTTTTTTTCTTTCTCGGATGAGTCTCATTTGGAAATACATCATTGGAAAATACTTGCACGCAACTTCCGACAAATAGAATGAAATTTTTGTTATTACTTGAACATCTGTTACCTACACATGTACACAGAATTTTGGACACATATAGTGGTACCGCTCTGATATCAGACTTGGGAGTTTTTGCAGCTGGTCGTCATTTCCTTTCAAGTAAATATCTGTTTATTGTCTTTACATCAAATGGTTACAAATAAATTATATAACAAAATTACATATAATGAAGACATGGGATTTCAAAGACGTTTATCTCTATGAGACTGTCAAGGTAGCGGTGTCAGCACGCGTTATGAGTTCAGACGTTCGATGGCGTCAAATCCTCCATGAATATTTCCATGTCATTTCCTTTTCGTTATTGGTTTACTTGACTAAATCAACAGACCCCTTCTAAGTAGATATATAAATAGATAATCAGTTTATTGTCCTTACATCAAATAGTCTCTTCTAAGTATTTTCCAGCATGAAAGTCTTTTGCTGACACGACCCAGATATCTCAGGTACCCGTAGTCAGCATTTCGGTTTTCAAAAAAATTTTTGACAATTTTTGCCAAAAAAGACGACCTCGGTGAGGGTTGAACTCACGATCTTGCGATTAACAGTCGCACGCCTTAACCAACTTGGCCACGAAGTCCCAATTTTGATTTGATATTTTGTTACCTAAACTCAACACTAATGTAAAAAAGTGATCTAATCATGCATTATCAATTTTCATGAAACCTTTTTGGTTGTTATTTTGCTTTATTTCTATATTTGCCAAACCTTTTGAATTTTACTTGATTAGATAACTCCTCTTTGATAATTACGTCTTTTCTCACTCGTCCAACGCCCAAACCCTACGATCCACGCTTTTCATTGGCCAATCCTTTTTTCACTTTTTACCCTTTTCCACCATCTCAATCCTTCACCGTTCGACCTTCTACCCAACCTCTCTCTATCACTCCTCAAGTTCACCCCTTACCACCAACAATGCTCTCTCTTAATAGCAGATCTCGCTCGCTGCTTCTGGCGGCCCGAGTCAGAACCTATGCCTCTGTAAGTGCTATTCAATTGTTTGTGCCTCACTTCTAGATTGCGATGCCAGTCTGATTTGCAACCTGCGTGACACCCAACCAGCAACCATCACACCCCCCACTAACTCTGCGTTTTGTATTGTTCAGGCTACTCCTACTCACATGGTCTTTGAGGGAAAGCTCTTAACTGAGCCTAACACTCCTCTTGGTCCCCCTATCCCCGAAGAACCCGTCAAAAAGGCTTCCGAAGAGCCTGTCAAGGCTGCCGAGCCTATCAAGTCGACCAAGTCTGACAAGAAGTCGCACACCTTCCGCAATCTTTTTGTTTCTACATTTCTCCTCGGCTCGCTTTTTTACGCTGGCGGCGCCTACTATTCTCTTCAGAACGACACCGTTCACGATCTGTTTGTCGACCACGTTCCCCTCGGTGCGAGCCTGATGGATCTTATCCTTAACCGTAGATTCAACCAGAGTTTCAACTCTATTTCTGCTGTTACTGCCAGCAAGTCATCCAAAGAGAAGCCCACCAGCGGCCTGGAGAGCGTGAGCATTCCCAGGTCAGGTGCTACTTGGAAGGCTGTTGACGAACCTGTTGATCCCGGTGCGGTCAACATTATCAAGCCTGGTCCCCATCTCTCGGCTAAGCCCAAGACTGCCAAGCTCCCGCTGATTGAGACCCCCAAGGGTGCCGATGCCGCCGTCACTAAGTCAATTGCGACGCTCAACGAATTCATTACCTCTATCAACGAATCCAAGCAGACCTCTGAGCACATCGAGAAGATCTCTAAGCAGCTTACTCAACTTGCGGCATCCATTTCTGATATCAAGAACTCAGTTGCTCAGGAGCTCAACCGCAAGGTTCAGGAGGCTGTTTCCCAGGCAGACTCTGTTGTCGATCACACCTCTGCCGAGTTCACTCAGGCTGTTGAGGCCCAAAAGGCTAAGTGGACCAAGACTTTCCACGAGGAGCAGCAGCGTCTTGCTGCCAGTTACAACGAGCGTCTAAAGAACGAGATTGAGGCTGCTAACAAGGTCATTCTTACACATGCTTCTAACCAGCTGCTTGCTGTCAACACTGAGCGTGAGAAGAAGTTTGCCGATGAAGTTCGCGCCCGTGTCGAGGCTGAGCGCAACGGTCGTCTCGCCAACCTAGAGCAGCTCGCGGCATCGCTGGAGCAGGTACAACAGCTAACCATTGAGGCTGACAAGGCTATCAGTGAGGCTGATGCTGCCGCTAAGCTTCACATTGCCATTGGCCGTCTGCGCACAGCTCTGCAGTCAGAGAAGCCCGTGGCTTTGCGTCCTTACATTGAGGCAATTCGTGCCGCTGCTCACGACGACCCGCTACTGCTTGCCGCTATTGATAGCATTCCCCGTGATGTCTATGACCTAGGTGTACTCACCCGCCAACAGCTTGCGGCACGTTTCCATCTGCTCGAGCCCGAGATCAAGGACGCCAGTCTGCTTCCCCCTAATGCGGGAATCGCTGGTCACATTGGTTCTCTGATCTTTTCTAAGCTTCTGTGGTCCAAGACTAGCTCTGCTACCGGTGATGATGTTGGAGCTGTGATGGCGCGTGCCAACGAGGCATTGGCCAATGGTAACATTGTTGACGCTGTTGCAGAAGTGAACACGTTGCAGGGCTGGCCTAAGCGTCTCGCACATGACTGGCTCGTGCAGGGCCGCAACCGCAGCGAGGTGGAGTTTCTCGTGGAGCTGATTGCCGAAGAGGGAAAGCTGTACGGTGTCTAGAGTAGATAGTGTTATAGAATAACTATTTTAGCCAAAATTTATTGAATTGAATGTGTAAATTGAGCATTGATACTTACGACTTGAAATGGGATTATTATTGGATTAAATATTAAGTGATATTAGAGATGCTTTAAAGTTTCTTCTTTTTCTTTTTCTTCCATAGATAGCCGCACTGTGTCCCGATAAGGACAAGCCCTAACATCTTCTGTTTTGGGCAGCTGTCCTTCCATTTTGTCTGTGGAAATCCTGCGAAATGATGAGACTCGTTTGAGATAAAAAAAAAAAAAAACTTCGTTTTCTCTTTTCCTCACTTTCTGTCCGTCATCGCAGTCATCGCCGTCATCGCGGAATATCTGGAATATTTAAAATAATTTATTTTATTTTTACTAACCCCTTCTTTAAAGACTGGAGTGCCTGCTATTAGCTTTCAAAGCATCAAATTATAAGCACCCCCTGGAGTTCTTTTTTCTATATAGTTGTTATCTTTTTTTTTATTCTTATTATCATACTGTTGGTTTCTTATCCACGTAATGGAACACGAGCTGGAAGAAATTAAGGCCGAGCAGGGTCTGCTGGCAAAGCAGTACACAGCGGTTGCTAAATCGCTAATATCCTCCAAGTCGCACCGTCTGTCCATCATGATTCAGGCGCTCAAAAAGGGCGAAAAGCTCTCTGTTTTTGAGAGCATTTACCGCTCACAAACCACCGCTCACGAAAAAAGACTACGCCGGGCCAGCAAACAGCGTGACTACGAAAAATACTCTGTCCATAAAGTCGCAATCGGCGAGGTTGACAACGTTTGGTTACAGTTTTACGAAAACAAACAAAAGCTACGCGAACGCATGATCCATGACATTAATGAACGCATCTGCGACATTCAGCGCGAGTTCTACATGAAGGCTGAACGTGACAACCGGGCCTCAGACCCCAAAACCCTGGTCCAAAACATGCGCCGGGTAGCCGCAAACCTGGGGCCGACACCGGCACTTTCTGGACTGCAGCCAGATGAGATTGAAGCTGACCTCGCTCGTCTACGGTCGCGACATAGCAATGGTAGTACCAGTGAGGGCAGTGGTACCGCCACAGCTACAAATACTTCTGCGACTACCAATGTATCTCATCAAGTTAATAATGACGCTGCTGCTGCTACCCCAACCACCAATCAAGAATACGAGGCTGTCGCTGCTACCCAAGCGCCCGCCAGTACGTCCGGTCCCGAAAAGCACGACCATGACCTACAAGCTTCGACATCCAATCATTATCATCAACATTTCCACACGCACCTGCCGTACCAACAACCCCAAAATCTACAAACTCAACATCAGCAGAACCATCATAATAAGCATCAGTCCCAAGAACAACAACAAAAAAACCCTCATCAGCATCAGCAACAAAAATATCAGCAGCAGCAGCAAATACAACCACCACCACCACCACCACCGTCACAACAACAACAGCACCAGCAACAACAGCCGCTCTCGTCACTTTCACCACCGCTTCCTAATCAATTCCAACCACAGCAGTACCAACTGCAACAGCATCAACAGCACATGCTCCAGCAGCAACAACACCAACTGCAACAGCAACAACAACATCAATACCAACTACATCAACAACATCAACTGGAGCAGCAACAACATCATCAACACCAACTGGAGCAGCAGCAGAGATTTGCTCTTCCCTCGTTGTCTGAAACCGTAATTAATCCCGACGGTAGTCGGGTTACTATCAGTAATCCCTCGTCAGCCTCACCACCTTCATCATTTAGCGGCAACGTGCTGCCACCTCTGAGCAATCTTATCTACAACAACAGCAGCACCACTGGCAACAATAACAACAATGGCGGTAGCAGCGGCAACAATAGCTACTCAACCACCCAGCTACCATCGATAACAACGTTCTCAAACATCTGAGTAATGGGCATTTACTAAATTATAACATGATAAAATCAATAAGGAAAAGTAATACATTGTTGGACTAGATTGTCTGGCTGGGTTTTTTTTTTTTTTTTTTTTTTTTTTTTTTT
>Ga0160505_101177_pt1 | contig 12796 bp, 5 predicted proteins | sample DIDeMG_FD_108225 | JGI IMG/M metagenome (GOLD analysis project Ga0160505, IMG submission 108225) | Enriched chicken feces microbial communities from UW Madison campus, WI, USA - DID2874_E49_Stillage MG | ecosystem: Host-associated > Birds > Digestive system > Large intestine > Fecal ... | reverse complement strand
TTTTGTTTTTTTTTTTTTTTTTTTTTTATTTTTTTTTTTTTTTTTTTTTTTTTTTTTTTTTTTTTTTTTTTTTTTTTTTTGCTCTAATAAAAACAAGTAATTCGTACCATCAGTGACAATTTGAGCGGTTTTTGTCAGAAATCAACATCAAAACAGCACGGCTCTAACTCTATAAACCTGGTCGGTGAAACATTGGATAGCAAGTAGACAACCATTTCTGACTCCAGCCTACTTCTGTTATAGTCCCAATTCTCGAAGTAAAATATCTTGCTGTAGGCACTGTAATATATATCTACTGGTATGCTGGCTTTTTATTGTCAGTGGTCACAAGACTTGAAAGTCAGATTCTTTATTCGTTTATATACCAACGTAAGTTTCCGATTACGACCCTAACCGGCCAGTTTAAGCATGAGTCACTCAGCTATCGTGCAAACATCTAACGAATTAGCCATGTTAGGTATTGGGTCGGAGTCCGTAAACATGACAAGCGAGAACGTAAGCCTGGAGTAATGTATCTACTACCATTCACGCAGGACCCTGCGAAATCACTGGCAACAAGCCAAAAAAAGAAAAGTACCCAGAGTGATCACTAGTTCTAGGTTGTGAGTCACAGACTTGGAGAAATGCTTGTAAGATAACCAGAAAAGGGTTTTTTAAAAATAAAAAAAAAAGTCTTTAGTAATGCAACACCAAGAATAGGAAAGCTCCAGCTAGCACTTGTGTCTTGAGACATGGAACATACTTTTTCTAATACTCTGTTCAGCGTGACCGTGGATTTGAAATTCCCTGACACGGCTGAGCTTGGCTGGGGGCTGGGGTTGCAAAAGTCTCGGCATTGGAGTTTTAAACGGCTGAGCGGGCCGTTGTTTTGATCCGATGACTGCAAAGTGGACCCGAAACCAATAATGGTATCTGACCGATAAAAAATTACATTCTAGTACTGCGAGTTGCGTAAAGCTTCAAATATTAAAAGAAAGAATCAAAGAACTGGTCTTTCGTACCGATGGCGCTATGAGCAAAAAAAAAAAAAAAAGTTAGTGCCAATGTTTTGAACCCAAACGACAAGAGCCTACGGCTTGTTTTCGAGCTCGGCCCGAACTTTCAAGTACCTTAGTACCAGCCTTCGAAAGACATATCAAAATGAAAAAAAAAAAAAATTTTTTTGTCATAACCGTTATAATTTATTTATATTGGTCATTTGTTGATTCTTTTCAGAATATTGTTTGTATCCTTTATTGTATTTTAATTTTCCGGATTTGCTTTTGTTTATTTTTTATTATTAATTTCTCAGGTTTTCTTTTCTTCTTGGCTCTTCTTTCTACTTTTAATACCAATTTCCCTATCTCTGAGATCTCTTTCGTTGCAGCGCATTCATGTATTTAAAGAATCTCGTTTCTGCTAGTTTTGGTTTCCTAAGATATTGAACTTTTCTCTCCAAATTGAAATTTAATTTACTATTTGTTATACACTATAGGCAAGACTCAGTCGGATCTTTTAACAAAATCTAGTTACAACTCCACGCCATCGCGACCATCCTATCTACGCCCGCATGGCACACTCTACCTTGCATTTATAACATACATTGCATTTAATCCACCATGATATCGTCTCATAATATGTCCGGGTCCTCGGACGAGAACTTAGAAAAAACAGTAATGTCCTCGACTCTAGAAGAAGGAAGACTGCCCGTTGAGTTTGAGGACAAAAAAACAATGGACCTGGAGGAAGATATCCAGCGACTCCTTGACGATAGTGACACAACCGATTGTTTTCTTGTAGCTATCGACCCCGATTCTCCGGAGTTCCCCAAAAACTGGCCGTTCTCCCTCAAAATTAAGCTGACCATGGTTTACGGAATCACAACCATGTGCGCGCAATTCAACTCATCCATCATGGCCCCCGTGTGGCCACAGCTTAGTGAACAGTTTAATGTATCGCATACTGTAGCAATTCTCCCGACTTCACTATACATTATAGGTGTTGCTTTTGGCCCCATTATCTTTGGACCCATGTCCGAAGTTTATGGCCGCAAAGTTGGCATTCTCACACCCTTTTTTATTTCTATCGTCTTTACCGTTGCAACCGGCGCCAGCACCAAAATTGAAGCTATTATTATTAACCGGTTTTTTGCGGGACTCTTTGCTGCGGCGCCTGTTGTATCCTCTGGCGGTGTGCTTGCTGACATTTGGGAACCGGCTGTGCGCGGGAACTCACTTGTACTTTACGCATCCTTTGTTGTACTTGGCCCTTCAATAGGCTCCGTAATTGGCTCCGTTATCGCGGTCAAGGCCAAATGGCAGTGGACCTGCTGGGTATCGGCAATCATTAGTGGTGTCGTACTCGCTCTTGATATCCTGACTGTCAAGGAAAGCTACGTGCCGGTACTAAACTGCAAGCTTGCGAGACGTGTACGCGCTAGCAAGAAAAACTGGCTTTATCATGCCAAACATGAAGAATGGGAACTAACTTTCAAGGAATTCCTTTCAGTACATTTGGTCCGACCCTTTGCCATGTTTGGTACGCCTATTGTGTTTTTTATTGCCATGTACGCGAGTTTTGTTTTTGGTGTGTTTTACCTGTTTCTGACATCGGCAGCGCAGACGTTCCGGACGGTGCGCGGCTGGGGCGAAATCACCAGCAGTTTGTCGTATATTGCCATGTTCCTAGGCACCGCTGTTGGTGGCTGCTTCAACATTCTGGGTGGCATTCGTTACAAACGCATTGTCAACAAAGTTGGTAAGGGGCATGCTATTCCCGAGGAGCGTCTCTACCCAATGATGCTGGTAGGGTGGCTGATGCCAACGGGAATTTTCCTTTTTGCCTGGACACAACGCACCTCGCAACCCTGGATTGCTCCCTTTATTGGTTTGGCACTATATGGTTGTGGCTTTTTTGTCACCTTCCAAGGCTGCTTAAACTATCTGGTTGATACCTTTTCACGTTTTTCGGCCAGCGCCATCTCGGCCAATACATTTTCACGATCTCTCTTTGCAGGGTTCTTCCCCTTATTTGGCTACCATCTTTTTGAAAATTTGGGTACTGATTGGGGTGGATCTCTTCTGGCATTTGTATCATTGGCACTACTGCCTATTCCATTTGTGTTTTATAAGTTTGGTGAGCGCATCCGCGCAAAGAACCCGTATAGCCATTTGGTGCAGTGATCGCACCAAATGAGTTCTAATGTACCAGTTAAAAAGCAGTGACATTCATATCCAGCATTGCTGTTTTTGTATTTCAGAGTAGAAAACTAATCAATATATCTAATTTTTTTAATAGCCGATTATCTTGACTATCTTTATATCAGTGGATGCAATTGAATAGAAAAATTGAAGCCAATTGACGAAATAATCTCAAAAAAAACACCCAAAGAGCTTCATATTCCAATTCTTTTCAAAATCAAAAAATTATTACTTTTGGCTTGCTTGTTGCAAAGAAAAGAAAGAAAAAAAAATGAAAGGGAGTTATAATCCCCACAGCAAATTATACACGGTTTTCGACCTTATACAACATTCTAAAACCTCCACTTATTTTCCATGTGCTCGAAGGAATAAACCTTCACATTACAACACAAAAGACATGTCAGTAAGCTGCTCTACCTTGTAATTTTTTTTTGATAATGGCTAGAACTCTCATGACACAAATTTGATTTCCTTGAGTTCATATTTTGGTTTATTTTATGATATTTCCTGCAGTTAGAATGAGTGTTTATCTGTGCTGCCGCTTTTACTTCTCCGAGTCACTCGACTCTCTCTGACGGAAGATTGAGGCATGGTTGGTTTGACACCTATCCGATTAGATTAATAACAAGATTTCAGCGAGAACCAAAAGATAAACCTTATTTGTTTCAGGTATAACTTGTTGAAATAAGAAAAAGTTAGGATAACTGCTTTAATAATAAGTTTGTTCATTATGGTTGACAAATCTAGAAGCTGGCCGTAAAGAAAAAACTTGAGAATGTTTTCCAAACTTATGGTGGATGTCATAGAAGTAGAGATACACTAACAATATATGTATAAGAATAAACTATTCTGGTTCTAACATATTATTTCTGGATAAGAAAGCACTCGCTGACACAGTACAATCTAGAATTGTATGGGAATCATTGGCAGCAGAGGCCTTTTCTAGAAAAAGTTATGGAAAGAGCCATCCGTTGTAAACTTATTAAATCGAAACAGTTATGAACTGGACATAGTACATTGGGATCCTATTTTAAACAAGAATAAGCCTCAGGGTTAGTCCATAGTAGCGAATGCAGTCAACGTGAAACGATTAATGATTTTCTAGAGGGTTACAACCTCTGGGAATCTGAAAATTGACGAGTCGCCCCGGAACTTGAAATCAGTATCCTTCTGGACAGCACAAAGAGTATTGAAGTGTTGACTAATTCATTACTACACCTACTTAACTGATATTTTTTTTGACGGCATATTTTGTCAAGATTATATTACCTTGCACTGGGACACACAAACATACGGCAGTGCAGATTTTCGATGATTCCCCATAACATATGGCCCGACTGTTTAAAATGTTTTGGGTTATAAAATGCTTGTTGAAAGAACTAGATTATCTTGTTTCGTCGTGACATTGGATCCAGAATTCAACGTCCTTTTATGTGACTCTCATATCAATTTATTTCACAGCTTTTTGATATTGAAAAAAAAAAAATTGAACAATATAATATTATTGAAACTTCATTAAATAATAAATGCAAAGCCATCAGGATGTATTAAACTGGCTCATTAATTTCTTGATTCCACGGACATCAATTTCTAATCGACATCTTCTTGGGTCCACTTTATTGTCGCGTAAGACACCATCTATCCAATACAATTTCTTTACTGCAGAGTTATATGGAGACAGTTTTGACTTGTCAATCTTGTAGTTGTTGAAGAAAATCGACACCAGGTTGTGAGTTATCAGTGTGCTTCGATACCTTGTACTATTGTAAACATATAAATATCTGAGATGTTTGGTATTTTGTTTGTGTTGACAGGCTAGCTTGGTTGCAAACTTACTAAATGAAAGAGGTTTTGTTTTGCTGGACTGGTGAATCATGATTATTTCAAGAGATTTTGTATTTCGTAATATCACATCAAGCAATGATTCAAGATCAAATTTGAGAGTTGAATGATCTTCAAATTGAGTTTGATAAGATATGTTTAGAAGCTTCACATGAGACAAACTTTGATACAAAGACTCAATATCCTCGTAAAAGCCGTGATAATATAGAGATAAAGTAGTGACAGTTGGGTTAGACTCCAGAATACAACTTATAAGGTCAATGTTGATATCTAGTTTTCCTGAAACGGTGAGGGTTTGGAGAGCCGGGAAATGTAGAATTGACTTTTCAATAAAGTTTTGGTGGATTTGAACTTGAAAGTCCAGAGCCAGCTCAACCAACATGGTAAACCTTTTACTTAAAGGAGCATTCAAGTGGGAAAAGAAAATATGGCTATGTGTGTTCAAAAATTTGAGATGATGAGGAAAGCTCAGATCAACAACATGTTCGTTTCTGTAGTAAACAGCACGTAAGGCTGTTTTATTTTCTATTAGCAACGAGGCAATTTTCTTGTTGAGAGCTTCATGTTTATCGCATACTAGACTAACATGTTCAAGATTTAGCGCTGCTAAAAGTTTTATACAGTGGCTACTGATGATGGTATCTGAATCAAACATCGCCCTCAACGTCCGAATATGACTGGTGATATTTGCCTTTTCAAAACACCATAACACAATTTCGAGTTCTCCGCTAGTTGGAGGAAGATGACTGATGTTACATTCCACTTGATGATCTAATAATGAAATCATTTTTGCAATGGCTTGACAAATTAGTACCTCATAATAAGCAATGATTTTGTTTTGGATTTCGGTTTTGTCGGTGGTTTGATTTTTCATCATTCCCTCAACAAATGGGGGAAGTTCGATGTTTAGATCTCCAAAAATTTCATGAGATCTCATCCAGTGATTGATAAGTTTCTCTTCGAGTTTTTCATATTTCAATGCTGAATTCATAAGAAAAAAAGTCGTGAGCGACAGCGTGGTTAAATATCTAAGTTTGGGAACTTTGAAAGTTCTAATTATTCCTGTTCCTATCGATGAAATCAGAAACGGCATATTCTCCAGACATAACTTTTGGATATAATCAAAGTGATCTTGGCAAATAGGTCCTTTTATATAAAATTGATTTACCGGCTCAATACCTCGGGATTGTACCGTGTTTTTTGTATACACAAATGGCTTCACTTTTAAAAAGTACATCCCCCAGACAAATCCATGCTCTTCATAAGGATTTTGATTCCAATATGAATGCTTCAATGTTACAGTCCACACAAGACAATAAAAAAGTTTGTTGGCTTGGGTGAGAGATATCATATGATCGGTTGATAGTTCTGGTGGTATCTGCAAGCTATCCAGTAGACCCCTCGTGTATCGATCGTCAATGTATTTCAACAAACACCACTCATTCAAAAGTTCGAGAATAATCATTGAAAGAATTTCATTTGGTAGATGAATCAAAAACAACTTTTGAGACGAGTTATAACAGCATGCATTGCTGCTGCTGCTATCATTGCTGTTGCATGTGCCTGTAGTTTTTTCTGCTTTAAGAATGTTCCATATAACATTTAGAAATACCATCTTTTATTACTTGACTATTTGTCTCATTCATGCATTGCAAGTTGAATAAGTTTAAATTGAATGGGGTTCATCACATTTTATATTGTGTTCAATTTCTGACTTTCAGAGCTCTACTTCTTTTTCCCCAAAACAAATATATTATCAAATATCTTAGTTTATTGTTTCGTAATAATCTCCAAAGATACTCCATTATTTATGATATTTAATTCTAACTACAAAATAAATAGAATTAAATAGTATTTCATAATATTGCCGTTTTAACACAGCCGTGCAATTACTTTGGATTTGGTATCTGTAATATGTTTAAACGTGCTAAATGACGGAGTTTGGTACAGGAACCAACAGTTTTTGTACCTACCTTGATAATTTACATATGAAAGTAAGAAAATATTTAGTTTCATGTGTATATATAGTTTTCTAAACAGAGTACAAAAATTTTGACTTCTTTTACGACTTGTTTGTGTTTTTAACCTTGGAGTACACCCTTATTATCATAGTACATTCAATTTTTCAATAATGACCAACTGCTTGAAATAATCAAATGAAAAATAGTTAACAAGCAAAATAGTCTACGTGGTTAAACCCATAATTAAATATTTTTGATTGGATCAAAGCTACTCATTTTAAATTTACTCATAAATATTTTGTGGATTCTCAGTTTCATTACTTGTATAATTGTACTATACTAGTTATATCCATAGATAAAAGTAAATAATACAAACACAGGGTTAGTTTAAGACCAGTTCACAAGTTAGATTTAATTTAATTTTAATTATCATGTATTATATGTTTGTTCGTAGCTTATTTAGAAACCAATTATTATTTGTATTATGTTAAACGCAATACGAGCTGCGTTTGAAGAAGAAAAAAAAGAAAGAAAATTGTATTTTATGCAAATCACGTATCAAGAGTTGTAATTATGGAGGAGGGGGGTAAGTGTGCATGGGAATATCTATCTATTTTTCGTTATAATCGTCATCTTCGTCAGAACCATGGCCGCTACTACCGCTGGTCATGGCCAGTTTGTACAGATTAGTAGCAGAGCTAACCGGCGACAACAAGGAATTTTCTCCCATGCACCGTAGCAACTCATTCCACGCACAGTGCATACTCCACAATACACCCCAAAAGGCAGAAATAACAAGGGCAAGATCAAGCAAACCACGGGTTTGTGCCGTGGAAAATGTGTCAATATACGTGTTGCCCGTAGTCATAAACAGCAGCCGCAGTGTGCCGTCACCAGCTGTAAGGATGTGGTTGCTGTAAACGGTGAGCTCAAGCCAGAGCCCGCCAATGGCGGCCATGCTACGCGAGTAGAGGAATTGACCACTGCCACTTATAATAAGCCGTAAAACAACGTACACAACAATCAGTGACAGCGCCGGCCACTTGGTGTGGTGCGTGCCAACAATGTCATACTCATGGTTGAGTAAAGGCATTGACACCGTGTAGATAAACACAAAGCTAATGGCCACCACTACTAGCTTGAAAGGCATAGAGCTAACCAAAGACTTGACAAGCGCGGCCTGGCCCGAATCACTAGTCATAGAGTTACCGACCTTGGCCGTGGCAGCACGGATCGCTTTCTGTTGATAATGTACAACCACCGTGCCAGCCAAAACGGCCAGCACGCCAATAGGGTAGTCGAAAGTAATAATATAAAGGATGCGGTCAGAGCCACTCAAAAAAATTCGCGCGCCGACATAATAGAGCGCTGCGAGCGCTGAAGCCTTACCAAGCGAGGGTAAGAGTCCCACACGGCGCACGTTTATTAACGCTACAAATGTAGTCCAAAAGACCATTTTGGCTGCCATTTGGTAGAAGCTAAACTCCATGTCAAGCTGCAGCGCCAATAGTGCCGTGGGTAGAAGCGCACGGGCAATGTCCACCAGCGTCCTTTTTTTAGAAAGTGCGCCGACAAGAGTCGCATGGTAAACGGCAACAAATAGCAGAGTCACTTGTAAGATTTCAGCGAGATGTGCGCCCGTCGATGTTGTCTTTATGCCCGAGACCGTGATGATCAGCCATACTGAGATGAGTATGCCCTTAAACTCAGTGAGCAGCTCCTCCGACGAGAAAAAGTTCGTTAAAGTGGCGGCAGACTCATCACCCTGCTGCTGGTAAGGTTTATGTGTGCGGCCAACAAAGAGGACCGTTACAACGATCCAGATCTGCGTCAAAGCCGCAAACTGGGCCCATTGCGGGTACATGGTAGCCTTGTTAAGCAAGTGGGTGCGGTCAGACAGAAACGAGTAGATGCTAGCAACGACTGACGTGAGCACCACGTTAGCAACCGCTTTGAGAACCGAAGTATTGGAATCAATCAGCACCACAATAATCACGATCGCCGGAGTCACAAGCAGCGGCAAAAATGTGTTTACCGTAATGGACGGCTTGGCGTATTGTACACAACATGTTGGCGTGTGTAGACGGGTTGCTGGTACATTAAAGGCTGAATCCTTGGTATTTTGCGAACTGTTGAAGTAGCGATCATAATTCTGGTAGTAGGGAGAATGGTTGGGCGGGAAGATCCTGCGATTACACATGTGGTTAAGCAGCATCTGGACCTGCACTTCAACCGCAGCTTCGCGGTAGTGTAGGCCAATGCCATCGTAAAGTGAGAGATGGCCGGGGCCAAATTGGTCAAATACAGGAGTATAGTAGGCTGCCGGACGGCCATCATGGGTGAAGATGACACCCTCTAACGCGCCGGGCTCGCCGCCTTTGCGGGCATTTTCGCGATCATAGTTAAAGACCGAGTCAGAGTACTCACGCATGGGATCTAGGTACTTGGAATCGATCTTTCCACGCCTACTTCCGTCCAAAAGCTGGTACTGCGGAGTCTGGGTAGGGTTGAAGTACACAGAGCCAAAGGCGCCAATGATTTGGTTACGCAAAATCGCCGTCACATTGTCGACAGTGCGTTTGTACGAGTCAACAACATCGTCACGCGGATTGAAAAGCGAATGCCAGAGTCCCGTGGTGATGTACAGTATTGTGTTATGGCCAACTTCGGTCTCGTTCTGGGCTAGATCAATGATTCTATCGAGTCCGCCCTGGGTCTTATTGAGGTAAGGGTCAAAAAACATGGTAACGGCAACGCCGTGACGGGTAAAGCGCATATTGCCGTGTTGGTTACCGTCAGGCACGGTGGTTGGATCCATGATCTGAAGCATTTTCCAGAAAAGCTGACGAGCGGTCGAGTCGCCCCAAAAAATGACTCGGCTAGGGCCAGGCGAGCATTTTTTAACATCTTCCAAGGTGTAGTTGTGCATCACGCAATCCTGAGGCTGCCATATCTGCGGCGTTGAGGCAGTATAGTTAGCGGTCCATTGACCGCGCTGGAGCAGCGTCTGGCAGTTGTCGTGTTCCTTGTGAAATGGTCTTGTCTGTGCCCATGAGTATTTGTAGTAGTTGAAAACGAAGATGAGCGAGAAGAGGATGGTGGAGATCTGGGTAAGCCTGTGGAAGTTTATGAGCTTGCCCTGACGAAGCAGGATTGAGGCCATTGTATATATGCGCATATCTAAAACTGCCTATATATAAAATTGTTGAAGACTGGTAATAAACTTTTTGATTCTTTTTTTATTTTTTTTTGTCGGTTTTTACATGCAGGCAGGTTTGCGAGCTACCATAGAGGGAAAGTGAAAAGCGAGAGGTGCAATATTCGTATGAGGAGGCCAGTAGAAACGAAGATGTATATGAAGAGAGAAGAGTAAAGAAGGAATATAGAAAATGGATGAGAGAAATAAAATAAATGAATTGTAAATGAAAAATTTCTCAAGAAATTTGGGAAACTATTTTGATTAATATTATTATTATTATCAATTATTTTATTATTATTTTTTTTCCATTTTCAGGACAACTGTCAAGTAATTCAGACATTGCAAACGAGAGTCTCCTATTACGCATCTGGAGGTGCTCTTAAAATATCTGTAAATCAACTGAACCAAGTATTCAAACGGCTGCAGTTGGAATTTGTTTGGGCAATGCGTCGAACATATTAGCCTGCTTGATTATAAACGGAAGAAACCCGTATGTTTCAAACAAATTGGGATTGGGCTCCTGATCTCTCCCCCATAATATCGAACACTCTGGCATAAACACGGGCAACTAGAATAAAAAAAATAAAACGTGTCCATTCTATTTGCTGTTCCGTCCGGAGTTCCAACCCGGCTTAATGTCCATAGCAAAATCCCGGAACCAAAAATAGAACACCCTAATGGAATAAAATTGAAAGAAATGAACGTTCCCTTTAAACTTTAACTTTAGCATCTGTCATTTTGGGAAGAGAAAAAAAAAGTCGCTGTCGTTTGTTTCACTACATCCCCTTTTATTTTCTTCAACCACGGCAGAAACAAGCGATGCAGCAAGATCCTAGGTATTTGATGAATAGGTCTAGGGAGTTTATATCATTCCTTTTGTCCCACTATTCTTTACTTTTGGTGCATGGACACTTTTTGAAGAGGCTAATTTCATCGGTAATGGCACGCGCCGAAGTGCCGCTCCGAAACTAAAGGGGAAATCTGTCCTTGTGTTTTGATAGGATCCAAGACTACAGTCAGAATTAAATTTTAAAACTTTTGACTGTGCTGATAGTTTTACAAAATTTACTATAGCGATTGCGCGAGGCGCCTGCTTTTCGTGTATAGGTCTACACATTTGTCTACAACAGCCTAGTCTCCCTTTAGTACTTCACAAAAAGGGGTTAGCACTCGACCCTGTCCACAACGGGGTGTCACTATGCACTGTTGTAAACCTTTAAGATTCCCTGTTTTTCTAAATTTGTACAGAGTAGGCCCCGATTCATGAAACTTTTGTAACGTTTTTATGAAATCTCGATAACAAGGAGCCTCCAACAAAAATACATTTTTCTTTTGGCCAATCATCATGTGAAGAGCAGCACCAAGCAGATAATCCCGACACGGTATAAAGGTAAAAGAAAAGCTGAATGATTACAGTGGTCTATTCTAGATGTATATGAGGTCCCTTTGTGATAATCATGCTGAAAACAAATTTTGTTGATGCCTTGGCTTTGTCTTTCTTTTTTCCACGAAATGAGAACAACAGCGGGGGTTGGGGTCTATTATCAAGTGCTTTTGGCTAAACTGAGATGAAGATACAATAATTAAACCAGCACCTCCTGCAACACCAGAATAGGAGAAAATACCCATGAAAACAGTAGATTCTCCCCTCCTTTGAAGAGATGATATTTCGGGAGCAAAATTCCCCGTAAAGCTTTTTGGTATTCTCTCGACATGTGCCAAACCTTTTTCATTGGTTTAACTACAATAGTTCTTCTACGTGAACCACCGGAGATCCAAGGCTTTGCGAGACCCTTTTTAAACATCAGCGAGAAGCTACAGTACCCCAAAAAAAAGGTAAGACAATACTAAACCTGGTATTACTCCTCTCGAGTACCGTAGCTACTACAAGGTCCAAGTTATTGTTGTTTTTGTTTGTTTGGCAGGCCAACAATTATCAGTACCTGCGCCTTTTTCAGCCTGAGTATAGACAGCTGCGCTAACATACACATTCCTTTTCCCCTTAAAGATTCTCTCAGTTCAAAGAATCTTCCGAGGTTAAAATGTGTACTTCGATAGTGGAGGGATCCCAGTGCACATACATGGCTGAAAAAAAAATGCCAACGACCCCTTTTTATTTGTTTTTTGAGCGGCTGGCTTGAGCCAACTGAACCGTCAATAAAAATTAGGCCAATAAGGTACATACAAAGAAGCCTCTGTGTATTAGAAACCTGGAATTGATGGTTACCTTAACAGCCCATCCTGCCAAGGTGGTTTTGTTTGTCTACTTGACCGTGCAATGGGAAGCCCCTGATCAACGGTAAAAATTAATGGATTCCCTTGGCACTAAATTTGAGTTGAGAGCTAGAAGTTGATTATTTCCCTTGGCATTCAAATTGAGTTGAATAGAAAAATACAGTGCTGTTAAAAAGTGAAAAACCTTAAATTCAATCCTTGGGGCATATTCCCTTGTAACAGGTGTTACGAAAATTAAATGCCCTTATTTTTTTTTTTTTTTTTTTTTTTTTTTTTTTTTTTTGTGAAAAAACCAACAAAAAAAAAAAAAAAAAAACAAAAATTTTTCTCTGTTTTTTCTTTATAAAAAATTTTTTCCAAAAAAAAAAAAAAAATATTTT
>Ga0160505_101176_pt1 | contig 12796 bp, 5 predicted proteins | sample DIDeMG_FD_108225 | JGI IMG/M metagenome (GOLD analysis project Ga0160505, IMG submission 108225) | Enriched chicken feces microbial communities from UW Madison campus, WI, USA - DID2874_E49_Stillage MG | ecosystem: Host-associated > Birds > Digestive system > Large intestine > Fecal ... | reverse complement strand
TGTCCTTACATCAAATAGTTACATACAAAATTACAAAACAAAACGATATACAAAGAAGACATGAAATTTCAAAACATTTGTCTCTATGAGACTGGCAAAGTAGCGGTGTCAGCGCGCGTAATAAGTTCAGACGTCGTTGAAACTGTTGTAAGCTTGTATTTATGATATCTATAATTCGTTGTATATTGCTTTAGGCATTGTTCAGCAAAACGTGGATTTGGGATAGGATTGAACATTAGGGTCGATTAACAGTAGTTGGTGCAACATCGGTATCTGCTGAGGGAAAACCGCTGAGTATTACACAACTGTGTCAATTAGATGCGGGACCTGACCGGAGCCTGACTATGCGGCGGTATTGGGCCTACTCGTCTGGTATATTAAATAGCTTGCAGTTTCAGCAAAAAAATAAAAACAAAGAAGCATTCGAAAAAATCCAAATGAATTTAGAAGAATTTTTCAGATAAAGCGCAAAACCAATCAAAATATTCACCATGAACATGAAAAACATGTCTTTAATTAATTTCTTTGCACCCTGCAGGGCACGTTTACAAAAAATTTAATCTTTCATCAAACTTGTTCTCGAGGCCTTTTTGACTAATAGTCAAAGATTTGTTGCAGTTGTCAAGCTTTCAATTATATATGATATTTCTGATGGTTTGCTTAACTAAACCAACTGCTAAGATATCTACTGGCTATTAGGATCTGATAGTATTCTATCAGGTGGCAGCCATCCCAAAATTTCTTCAAGATATAATAAATGCTGATAAACAATTTGGTCTTATCGATTAATGAAACTTATACTCTACTTCAAAGGTTTTGCTAAATTACCGGTGCCTTGAGGAGTGCTTTTCTTAAGCTATTTTTTTCTTTCTTTTTTTCTTCTCCAATATTTTCTGCATGGCTTATTAATGCCAAGACAGTAAACAATTTCTATACTAATACAACCAAACCTCCATCTTTGCAACAAATATCTTTATTAGTATGGATTCAAAATTTATACTCCCAATTTAAAATGCCAAGTTATTAAAAGCCAACATTATATTAACATAAGCAAAAATGCTTCTCTAAAAAATTGTTCTTCTACAGCAGCGCATAAACTTAGCTTTGTGCGGTCGCTTCTAGTATATAAGTCTAGAATGTACAAAGTTTCTTCGTGATCTTCTGGAAACCACGTTTTTGCTATTTCTTTTCTTTATTTAGGTATTTGGTTACAGTCTACTTGTTATCAGCTGATAACTTTTTCAATTCTGTTCTGAGTACTGTGACAATAATAGTTCTTTCATAGTTCAGAGAAGAAACCTCCCAAACATTAGATAGCCTATGATCGTAACAAACCGTGCATACAGTGGTCTCAGTCTTGAATTCAGGCAGCACAACATGAGTCGGCACGCAAACAGCCGAATTTCTACTACACGAGAATAAAAAAGGGAAACAGCCATTAAGAACTTTACGAAAAACTACAAAGCCAAAAGAAATAACTGAAGCCGAGAAAATGAGTTGAGACTCGATTAAAGCTTGAGTTTTTGATTTGCATTTGTTTATGTAAGATTGATACATAGCCAGTGTGGGAAAAAAAGGAAGACACTGAAGATTAGAAAACGACGAATGGCATCATGGCTTTGGGCCTTACCATCTTCAGGGAAATTAACGATAATATGATTTGTAAACTAAAGGATAAAGAAAGGGAATATTTTAATTTAAGTCCGCTGAGTACCTAGGTTGATTGTAATTTTATATTAGAGAAATGTTTATTTTAAACTTGCTGAACAGTTTGAAATTAGATTAATACTATTATAATCATCTCCCCAGCTGTAATTCTAATACTCTTTTATTACAAGAAAACTTCAAAAGCATTGGTATAGTTTATTATGTAATTCACATATTTCAATTTACAAGTATTTTTGGAGGTCTTGTTGATGCTAATTCTCGGGGCACTACATTGAGCGGCGGTGTATGATCATATAAAATCAAACTCCGTCGGAGATAAACAATAAATCTAGTCAAAAACACTCTACATGGTAATACTCATACCCTTAAACAGTAGCTTAATGAGCTGAGTCATATTGTATCATAGATGCAGAAAACTATGATAGAAAAAGTTGTCGTTCTATGGCATTCTTTATCTGAACTTTTGGTGCCATATATTTATTTTTGCACCTGAAAAAAAAAACACACGGCGCTCGACTCGTTATTTATTACACTCTCATGATACATTACTAGGGACCAACGATGATTCATAACGCCGTTCCATTTAGTAAACCCCATCAATACTGATCTGATTGAATATCTTTCCAATATTCTAATTGTCACCATCCTTCTATGGCTATCACCTTGTCAAGCTTTTTTTTAGGCCCGAATCCATAGTCAAGTTATATTAACTTTTGTGATTAGATAATTAACAATCGCTTTATCTGACATAGAATGGCATCACGACAATTAGAATCATATAAGTACTAAACGTTTTATATACCCGAGTGATTCTTTTTTTCGTTCTTATTTGAAACATTATTTTATATTTTTGGTACATTAATATTCTGCTTTTTCATTTATCACTTTTTTTTTCCCTTCACGCCCTTAACAATGACAGAAAAAAGCAAGGGAGCTGTTGAGACCTTTGAACCAATATCTGGTTCAGTATCTCAGATAGATCAAGAACAACCCGCTAAAAGCAAAAAGCTGTTTCGGTTTTTCATTGGATCTGATATTCCTCCGATACCTGATGTTCCCGCAAAATACCCAGAATCAAATGTCTCCTTCTTTTCCAGAGTTACGTATAGTTGGATTAGTCCTATTCTCAGAGTAAGTATGATCAAAACTCTTAATACTTTATCCTTGTAGTTAACAATGTCACCTAGACTGGTTATTTACGAATTATTAATGAAAAAGATCTTTGGGATCTTGAAGGCACCCCTCAGTCGATTGAAGCTTTATATAATCGATTTGAGAAAAACCTGGAGTTATATCGTAAACCCAACAGCACCGAGTTTACTTCAGATTACGCGGTTGCTTTTGCGCTTCACAAAACGTTTTACATCGAATTTTGGATTTCAGCTGCCGCAAAAATTCTCAATGATATCACAACTACAATGATCCCTTATGTGACCCGTCACCTCATTTCGTCAGCTGTCCCTGGCAACTCGACTATAGGGCAGGGTGTAGGATTTGCATTAGGTGTTAGTTTCATGTTTCTAGTCTCTGCATTTTTTGAAAACATTTTTACTTACCTTTCAACTTTGGTTGGTGCAAAATCCAGAGCTGTGTTAATTCAGGCGATATACGCTAAGAACCTCAAAATTAGTGCAAAAGGTCGTTTATCATTTCCAAACGGTAAAATAACAAACATTCTCAGTACTGACTGTCATCGCATCGACTTTGCATCAGGATTCTTTCATTATACTTGGACTTTTCCAATTTCTATCATTATTGCAATTGTTTTGATTTTGATCAATATTGGTGCGCCTGGTTTGCTTGGTCTGGGAGTCATTTTTTTGGCTTTTTTTTTAATTATCTTTCTTGGAAAGACTCTTTTCAAATCTCGAACTGTTATCAGTAAAATTACAGATAGCCGTATTTCAGCCATGAGAGAGATTTTGGGCTCCATGAAAATTATCAAGTATTACTCCTGGGAGACCCCAAGTTACGAAAAAATTCACAGCATCAGAAAAAAGGAACTTCGTCTGGTTACAAAACTTTTGTACATTAGAAATTTTCTTAGTTCTACTTTTGCCTCTGTTTCAACCATTGCTGGTCTTATTTCTTTCATTTTGCTTTCAAAGACTGGTGGTAGTCTGAACCCTGCTACTGTTTTTTCTTCTCTGTCAATTTTTAACATTTTGAGAATGCCTATCATGCTACTTCCTCTCGCGTTCATGACTGCTACGGATGCTTTTCAAGCACAGAAGCGTATTCATGCTCTTTTGTCTGCACCTGAAATGGAACACTACATTGAACAAGTCGATCCTTCTGATCCTACTGCAGTTCGTGTTTCCAACGGCACTTTTATCTGGGAAACTGAGTCAGACGAGGATGACAAGCCTGAATCAGATAAAAAGGAACAAGAGGAAGATGCTGCTTCTATTTTGACACGCCAACTTTCAATTGTTGCCAATGTTACTGAAATTCCTGCTATTTCGGAAGCTACTGAAGAGTTCAGAAATGAAGAAAAAGCCGGCGAAGGAGTTCCCAGTAATTCCAATCACATTAAGTTCAAGGGTCTAGTTGACATAAGTTTTGAGGTTAAGAAGGGCGAATTTATTGTTATTACTGGTTCTATTGGATCCGGAAAATCTAGTTTGCTTTCTGCAATTGCTGGTACTATGGTTAAAACGCAAGGTAGTGTAGCGCTCTCTGGTTCACTTGCTTATTGTGGTATTCCTTGGGTCCAGAATGCTTCCATCCGAGACAACATTACTTTTGGAAATCCTTATGACGAGAAATGGTATCAGTATGTTATCAATGTCTGCTCCTTGCAGCGTGATTTTGAAATTCTTCCTGCTGGAGATGAAACTGAGGTTGGCGAGCGTGGTATCACATTGTCTGGCGGTCAGAAAGCCCGTATCAACCTGGCTCGTGCAGTCTATCGTCAGTGCGATATCATTCTGCTAGATGATGTTCTCAGCGCCGTCGATGCTCATGTGGGAAAAAATATCCTTGACAACTGTATTCTGGGTGCACTTGATGGAAAGACAAGAATTCTGGCCACTCATCAAATTTCTATGATGAACCATGCTGATCGCGTTATCTTTCTTGATGGTACAGGCTCAATTGCTATTGACAAGCCCGATACTCTCAGATCTAATAATCAAGAATTTGACGCTCTTATGAGGTTAAATGATAAGGAAGAAAATGATATCGAAGAAAACAATCTAGAAACCAAAGGTATCACCGAGTCTAACGAGTTATCAAATGGTGAAAAAGATAATGGCAAGCCTAAGGAATCTGGTACACTTATGCAAGACGAAGACAAGAATGAAAACGGTGTCCCTGCCGAAGTTTATCTATCTTTTATCAAATATGGCGCTGGTGCTTTCAAGTACTTTTGTCTACCAGTGCTACTTATTTTTGTGACTTTATCCACCTTTACACAAATTTTTACAAACACTTGGTTGTCTTTCTGGACTGCTAATAAGTTTGCTGGTCGCCAGGATAATTTTTATATTGGAATTTTTGTTTTGCTAGCTGTGATGTCTATCATTCTTTTGTTTTCCTTTTACACCATGGTGACTTCTGTTACCAAAAACACAAGTGGTGTTTTGCATATGAAGGCAGTTTACAGTATTCTTCATTCGCCTATGTACTTTTTTGATTCTTCCCCACTTGGCCGCATTTTGAATCGTTTTGCACACGATACTGATTCTTTTGATAATGAAGTCAGTGATCAAGCTCGACTTTTTGTTAATACGTTGGCTAACATTATTGGTGTTTTCATTTTGGTTATTATTTACCTGCCTTGGTTTGCTCTTGCTATTGTTTTCTTCTTGACTTTGTTCTTCTGTGCTTCTATCTACTACCGTTCTTCTGCTCGTGAAATCAAGCGCTTGGATTCTACTGGTAGATCTGTCGTCATTAGTCATTTCTCCGAGACCCTTTCTGGTGTCTCCACCATTGTTTCATACGGTGCTCAAGAGCAATTCCTAAAGCATAACGAGAAGGCTATCAACCGCATGAACTCTGCCTACTTTTTGACGCTTGTTAACCAGCATTGGCTTGCTATGCGACTTGATATGATTGGATGTGCTATTTTGATTTTTGTGACTATTCTTTGTGCCACTCGCACTTTTCATATTTCTGCCTCTGCCGTAGGTCTGATTATCTCATATCTGCTCCAGATTGTTGGTATGATGACGTTTTTAGTTCGCGAGCTTGCAACTGTTGAGAATAACATGAACTCTGTTGAGCGTATCCACCACTATGGTTTGAAGCTTGATCAAGAAGCTGCCTACAACATTCCCGAAACTGCCCCACCTGATAACTGGCCTGAACACGGTGCTATTGAGTTTAAGAATCTCACTATGTCTTACCGGCCATCATTACCTCCTGTACTTAAAAACGTCTCATTAGACATTAGAAGAGGCGAGAAAATTGGCATTTGTGGCCGTACAGGTGCCGGTAAGAGTACTATTATGACAGCACTCTATCGTCTCGTCGAGCCTACCTCAGGCAGTATCATCATAGATGACATTGACATTTCAACTTTAGGTTTGCATGAGCTTAGATCAAAGCTGTCAATTATTCCTCAGGATCCTGTTTTATTTCAAGGAACTATTCGAAGTAACCTTGATCCTTTTGGCTTATGCGAAGATAGAGTCTTATGGGATGCTCTTCGCAAAGCATGGCTTCTAGATTCCAATGAGCTGAGCAAAGTGACAGCTAGTAATAGTGATAACGAGAAAACTGGTGCTGACAGCTTAAGATTTCATTTAGATGCTACTGTTGAAGATGATGGCAACAATTTCTCTCTAGGTGAAAGACAGCTTGTGGCTTTAGCCAGAGCACTTGTTCGTAACTCCCAGATTCTGATTCTTGACGAAGCTACTTCAAGTGTTGATTATCACACTGACAATAAGATCCAGTCTACAATTTCCAATAGTTTCAAGCACTGCACAATTTTGTGTATTGCCCACAGACTGAGCACGATCATAAACTATGATCGTATCTTAGTGCTTGATGCTGGTGAAGTTGCCGAGTTTGATACGCCGAAAAACCTATTCAATATCCCGAATGGTGCATTTAGATCAATGTGTGCAAACTCAGGAATTACTTCTATTGAGTAGGAGGTGTATTGTTTCTAGTTGAATATTGTATCTATTTTTTATAACTGAGTATATTTAAATGTAAAAGAATTTTGTTGTTGTTAAACGTTGATTAATTGAGGGCGCCGTTGACTTGTTCAGGTCGAAAATCTGTTAATTAGGCGATTTATATGACTTGAACTAATTATGGACTAAAATGGTAGTCAAATCAGCAAGCAAGTTTGCCTATGCAATTGACTGGCACACCAAAGCTAATAATAATAAAAAAACTATAATCAATTAATTTGTAACTGTGTTTAAATTAATTTCATTTCTTACCCAGGTACCAATGAAAGAAACCTCCAGATCTCAATAATAAAGCAACTTGATCCTGGGGCCAGCTGCTGCTACTACTGCTAATACATAACTAATAAAGCTAAGTGCTCCAAGCTGCATAATCTAGGAGCTGAAGTTTCTTTTTTAGATTTTTCAAGTATAAAAACAGCTACTGCTACTTATTGTAATATTTCTTTGATGATTGAAAGATTGTTAGTAGGGAAAAATGTCTAACAATTGTCTCTAATCTTTGTAGGGATAGCCGTATATGAATACAACATTCTAGTCTTAAATATGGCTATCATTACCTTAAGGCCTAGTAAGGTAGAACGGCTAATACTGACTGACACTATTATAATTGAAAGTAATTATTGAGTAAAACATTGGTAATACTTTATTATCAGGGAATATTTAGCTTTTCATAGTAAGGTATATTACGGGAAGCTTGTTAAATGTAAATTTTCATGCAAGTGTTTAACATCGCCATATTACTTGATATCAATTTGAAAATTACTAAAAGTTACAAGTTAACAGTTGAAGACCAAAAGACCCACTATTTCTAGCCAGTAGAGCTGCATGGCACTCCTGAAAGTATTTGATACGACCAGGCAAGTAGGTAGAGTCTAGATCTGAATGAATGACAAGGATCACCTGTAGATAGAGTACAGGTAGCTAATATACAATATCACGACTAACCTTTTATGATATTATGTTAAGGAAAAAAAAACTATTACCCCGGTGACAGAAAATTTCCTTTCAATTGCATTATTAATACTTTATTGGGTACACAATCTTGCCGCAATGCAAACCGTTGCAGAAGTCAAAAAACTTTATCCGATTTACACGTTCCGATGAAAAATTGAAAAAAAATCTAAGATCAGGTCCAGTCAAAATGTTGCATGGATTAGCCCAGGTCCCCGATGTATCGATGCACATTTAAACTGCATCTGACCTATTTAAGTCTCATTTTGCTTAGAAGGTAATTTTTATTGATGAAAAAAAGAGTTTGATTAATATCAAGTCCTGAAAGTGGAAGCTGGAACCCAGTACGTAGTTACAAAGTTGGCGTTTTTTTCACCCTATTTGAAGATTATCATTTAAATTATTTTAAAAAGAAAAGAGAGCTTTAAAATTATAAATGAACTCTACAATTTATATATTTATTATCAAATTATCAATGTAACCCAGGAATCTATGCCCATCTTTTTTGTGCAACGATCGTTGCAAGGAGGCTCTATAGCATACCAAGCATGTTAAACTTTCAGATTTCTTTGGAATTTCCTAAGTACATTATTTCCTGACTTCTAAACAGTTCAAATTCCATTGTTTTTACTATATCTTGTTGAGATCTATCATTTTCACAATAAGAAACATTTATATATATTTGATGTTTATTTCAGTAATTTAGCGCGCTGAAATACCAGACCAGCTTGTACCATATCACCTGTAGCCCAAATTGAAATAAAACATATGTGTAGACCACGAATATACTATAGAAAAATATGAAAGCGTCATGTCTTAAACTTGAATACGCTAACTGTAAACTAGACCTTATTCATACGTCCACATGGAAATAGACTCAAAATCTGGAAGTTTCTAGCACCAGCACATTATATTTCATTAGATTGGAATACCAGTAATCCCTCCATCCTCCTAAAAAAAATGATCTAATGACTATCCACGCGTCAAAACCCTTGCAAAGTACGAGTTATGCAAGTTTTAGATTTTAATTTTCCAGGAACATTAGAAATTTTAATCTCGTCAAAAAAAACTCTTGTAGGTATGTTTTTATTTACAGATACACATTACTAGTACACAGTTGGCTATGCCATATGTTATTTGGCATGTTGCATGCTCACCTAGCATCACATTAGCTTTGCACATGGTACAAGAAAAGGGCAAATTCTTTTCAAGATTAAACACAGATTCCTTACATATCTGTCAATTAATTGAAAAAATAATCACGCACGGCTCTATATATCATTAGTTTCATTGCAGCGTTTCAAGACTTTTAAATATGCTTGAAAACTCGTACATATTTTGACGAGGGTCTATTCGCTATATTAACAGAAATAACTCTCATAGCAAAATAGAATAAACTTTTGGTTTTAATTCCAAAAATAACAAAACAACCATGGTTCATATAAAACTATAAAATTATGCGAAAGAAGTGAGTCTAGATGTTTATATGTGCTTGCTCGCGTGTCTGCGAAATTTTAAACCCTTGCTGGCCTTAAATTCCAGGAATATAATGAGGTCAGTGGAAGACTTTTTTCCAAGAAGCCAGCAATATTTAAGCTTGGAAGGGTCAAAAAAGCACTAAAATAAAAAGGTACATAACAAACAGTTGTAGATCCCACGCAGTATCGCAAGGGTATCTTCTATTGTTGAAATTTTTGTGCAAAATTTTCTGTGCACACCTCCGGATTGAGACAGCCAGCAAACTTGCGTTAGGTGCTAACGTACAGAATATGCCGCTATTCGTAACCCGAATAGCCTTAATGTACGGGTGCTCAGATAGTAAGCCTGAAAAGTTTTTAAACTTTGCCGAGTGAAATCGGATTTACCAAAGGCGGCTGTCTCGGATTCCACTTTTTTTGACTCTAGGGTTGAGCCATTACCCACTGAGCTACATTCTGGACATGATCATTTATTTTAATCAAATCAGTTACTGTTTTCTCTATTGTTAGGTATGAACAATTGGTTTCTCAAGGAGTAAGGCTTTGATGGTAATTGCTTCCCCCTCTCGCTCAGCACTCTCGCACGGCACCGGGGGGTTTCACCAGATGTGCTTTGATTTTTCGCATCCTTTGAATGTTATATATTATAGAATGTCTTAAAAACTTATTAGCCTTTATGAAATCAACCCGGTCGCTCCTATGCTGTTGTTTTTTGCTTGCAAGTACTGGGATACAGCTAATTCTCACAGACTAGGATAACTCACTTTTTTTTTTTTAACTATACAGCCACGACAGGGCAGCAGTATTGCCTTATTTTTGCTGAAAATTTTAAATCCAAAAGCTATAAGCTTTTCCATCTACTGTTAATTTTCTTTTCAATTTTGTGCCTTATTGGGGGGTAGGCAGTGATAAATTACGTCAATGGTTCGGCATTGGCAATGGAATGGTAGATAGACAATTAGTTTGTTGCCCTTACATCAGAGTAACAAACGAATTTATAAAACAAAATGGCATACAAAGAAGATGCGAAGGAAATGATAAAAGTCGCTAATATAATTATTTGTTTTTCGTTTAAGCTGGGTCAAACATTGTAAATAATTTGTTTCCGGTTGAAGCTGGGTCAAACATTGCAAACCATTTGTTTCTGATTTGGGCTAGGTCAAACACGGCAAGATCCCATGAGAGCATTACAATTGGACTACGCACATTCAACAGAGAGAAAACTCAAACATTAGTTTTAACTCACGACAAGTCATGTGTGTATGGTTTGAGTATAGCCATTGCAATATTTGCTCAGCCATTTGTAGATAATTGATATTAAAGTTTTTGATCAGTTTGGGGTTGATGAACCAATGGCTACGGTGATATGCAATAAAAAGAGCCCCGCCAATAGCAAAACATGTAGACTTCCCGCACCATCCGACAAAACGAAAGTGTACGATTTTATACCTGACCCGATCAATTGCGTATCTTGGCTTAAAGTGCCAAATATCTAGACTTTTTACGACTGTACGAAAATTGCGAAGGCGATAATAAAATTATAAAAAAATAATAATAAAAAAGGTAGGTGTGTATTAAGCTGCAATATTTTTCAATGTGGAGATGGATAAAGCAAATCTCGCCAGAACCCAAGGCTTCTATCACTCTAGTCAGAGTTAATCGTTTAAGTCGAATTTTTGTTCTAAGAGCCCCACCATGCACAGAAACCCTCGAAGACTGGCACCAGTTTTAATGGTTATCCACAGTTGTAGGTAGAAAAAAAATCTATCGAATGACTTGTTGCGAGCTGGACCGCTTTACTGTAGACTAAATAGAATCTTGTGGGGGAGGGGGCGACTCACATAACTATCAGCGTAGCTTTCGTGATTTATTTTATTTATTTTTCGAAACAAAAAAAAAGCGTTATCGAAAGGGGTTATAAAATGGTATAGGAATAGTGGAGATTTCAGACAGCCCGTTTAAGAAGAAATGTACATTACCGGCTTGACGGAAATTCAATTAACGGACGGTTCTACCCAACAACCGTTCGTTAGTCGGGTTTAGTTACAAAAGATTTATGACCAACAATGCGATCTAAGACAATGGACCAGGGTTTTTTTTTTTTTCTGTATCAGTCTTGGGTCTGGGCGGCTTTGTAAACGTGAGATTCCAAACTGTAAAAAAAAGTACTTCTTAATGATAATACAATTTCTGATTTAATAGATCTTGATCTCCGTCGTTCTTGGGTGGTTGTGGTTTCTATTGGATACCTTTTTTTTTCCCTCCTTTGCAGAAGCATCAAATCTAGGCAGCAACATTCCAGCAAATCCACGCCTAGAGGTAGTGTCTGCAATTACCATGTCAGCGTAGCCACCGCTGGTCCCCGCCATCAATGTACTACTGCTGCTGTTGCTGCTGATACCGACAGGCCTAGTTCCAAGTAATGCTGCAAGATTCCCATGTCAGCTTTGAAAGGGCTGTTGTTTTTCGATGTTGTTTTTTGAATCATGCAGGCCACCATCACCTCCTTTCCAAGTTTGCTTGACGCATAGCCCACAGAACCAACACACTCTGGGTTGCTTACTCCATGCAGAATATCGCAGGGTCCAGGTGGCCAGTATCTTTTGACTCTTATCCATCATAATGAGACGACTAATAATAGCTATGATATACATAACTACAGTTGGCGGGCGGCGACCTGACTAGGTCCCTTAGACTGGCCTATAATGGCGATAGATATGTGGCCAAGTGGATTTAGAAAGAATGTTTTTTCCTCAATAGTCATGAGGGTTATTGTGCTTGAAAAAAATTGTTTGGATGGACAATATGCATTTATTTATTTTGGGCCATTCCCTCTAACCACAATCAATCTAAGCTGCCAGACTTCAACTGCAATAAATAAATAAAAAGTAAAATCAGGTACAGACTTTTGAAAATCCTATTGGGCATGCTTGCGGGAACATCAATCATAAAAAAAACATCAAGTAAGCCCATGATTATTTCCCGAAATCAAAAGGCTTAGAGAGGGGATCTTTTACGGGGAGATCACTAAGTAGATCCATTTCACTCTCCCCCAAAAAACTAAAGCACAATGTGAATCTGAATCAATTAGAAAGTAGGATTACTGATTTATCAATATATTTTTTAAAGTATTGTTGGACGAGTGAAAAGCCAGAGATAATAGAGATTGGTTTGCATCAATAATTGTATATAAAACTTTTTTTAAAAAATAAACTAAACAAACAAGCATTAAAAATTATATAGATACAGAGGTAGAGGTTTATTGGCATAAAATACATCATGATTTTTTTTTTTTTTTGTATGGTGATATCAACGTCCAGGCTATAGCCATAATGGAAAAAAATAAAAAAAAATTTCAAGGTACGTAAACCAACGAGGGTAAACCAACGAGGATACATGCAGTGAAAAGTTGAAGGGTCCCATGAAAAAAAAAAAAAAAAAAAAAAAAAAAAAGTAAAAATATTGCCCAATATTAAACAAAAAAAAATAAAAAAAACCACACCAATCCTCACTTTTAAATAAATACAAAAAAAAAAGCCTCGTTCTTTT
>Ga0160505_101175_pt1 | contig 12802 bp, 9 predicted proteins | sample DIDeMG_FD_108225 | JGI IMG/M metagenome (GOLD analysis project Ga0160505, IMG submission 108225) | Enriched chicken feces microbial communities from UW Madison campus, WI, USA - DID2874_E49_Stillage MG | ecosystem: Host-associated > Birds > Digestive system > Large intestine > Fecal ... | reverse complement strand
TCAAAGAGTCGATAATGACGAGTGTGGGGCCTCGGGACCGACAAGCGAGGATGCCACAGTGATTGATGGACATCATGGTGGGCTCACAGTGACGCCACAGGGGCTGGTGAGACCTGACGGCACCAATCATGCCACCGCTGAGCACACTCCCCACAAACACAGCCAGAAGCACCACCATACCGCGCCATCAATCACCTCATATCTCCACACTTTGCATCCATCCATTCATCCATCCTCCATCACATCCCATCTCCCACTGCCATCCCCAGCATGCGTCTTTCGCTCCTCCCCCTCCTCCTTCCACTCGCCCAGGCGGCCGTCGCCCCCGATGTCTTCAACTGGGCCGCCGGCATGCTCAGCGGAGAGCAGGTCTCGCTCCCTGCGAACCAGGAGGTGCACACGTTTGACTCTTGGCGGTGGTCCGACTGCGGTACGTTAGCAACGCCGGGGACGAGGAGTTCAAGTACAGACTAACGACGCGCAGGTCTCCCTACTGATGCCATGTACGTGTGATTCGATGCATACGGCGCGCGCACGGGCCAAACGCACCTTAATCGTTTGCCACCCAACTCCTGCGACGAACGCGTAACCCCCCGCAATCGCTGACCTCCGCGCAGCACCATCGAGTCGATCGAGGTCTCCCCCGACCCCCCTAAGCCCGGCAAGAACCTCACCGTTCACGTCGTGGCCACCGCCAACGAGGTTATTGAGGTGCGTTGGTTAGAAGTCATGTTCACCGGGCCCATTGCCTGGAAGCGTTGAAGGCTCGACTCATCTCGCGGCTGACGCCGCTGACCACACTGAATGGGCAGAGCGTCATGTGGCGTGTCCCGCTGTGTCATCGTCTTCTCGAGTGCAGAGACGGTACAGGTGGAGCGGAGCCTGTGTGAGATGGAGATCACTCCCGGCAGCCTTATCAACGAGGCTGTCCCATACCAGCTCATAACGCTCCACAGAACATGGCACTTATTCTGGACTAAGACGCTTAACTGACATTATCAGGAGGGCGCCTACGCCGATGTGACCGTCAAGCTGGGCCTTATCAAGCTTCTCCAGAAGCGCTTCGACGTGTGCGAGGAGGCGTAAGTCGTCAGCACATGATCCTCGCTGACATTAGACGCAACGCCAACGCGTCGATCCAGTGCCCCGTCCAGCCCGGAGACTACGTCGTGGACCAGACTGTCGAGCTCCCCGCCGAGATTCCCAAGGGTGAGTATGGTGATGGCCAAGCAAGAAAGCAGGGCGGTGATGGAGCGAGCTAGAGGGGAACGATCTCGGCCGGTTTTAGAATCTTGATCCTGTTTCACAGATGTCGCCGCATACCCCACCAGTATCGGACTGCTTACCTGCTTGACACCCAACTACCGCCCATATCTTAGACATTGACTCTCCCAGCCAAGTTCGTCGTCAACGTCCGCGGCTACACGGCCGAGGACGAGGACATGGTCTGCCTCGACCTTGTTGTCGACTTTGTACGTCCTCCCTCGCCTGTTCTCTCTCGCTGACTATGCCAGATGAAGCCCGGCAACTAGACACCATAACCGTACCTTGTTGACAACGTACATGTACCACCCCGCGGCCCCTGTACCGAGTACCCTCCGACTGCTTGATAACAATTCCTTTCTCGTTTTCCGTTTCAACTCAACATTGTTCCGAACTGCTATCGATCCTATGCATTTCATGTTCTGTGAACGGGCTTGCGCTTCTGGGGCAGGCCGCACAGAACAGCTTACGTATCCGTGTTCACCGCCGACCACTGATGGCAACGATGATCCAGGAAACATGGGCTTTGCTCTCCAGGGCAGTGGAAGCGTCCGAGCGGCGTTGGGGCCAAGTGGGCTTGAACACACGAGCGTTACCTTCTTCTTGCCCGCCATCATTGCCAACTCTGGCAGGACCAGAAGCGCGGTGACTGACTCCAGCTGAACGTTGCGGCTCACTCATTCATTAACATTGTCACTCTTCACCAGCCCCTCCTATTGTTCTCCCTGAGCGTGACCAAGTGACTCTCCATCGACATGCCATTTCATCAGGTATCAGGTCCGTTTATGACTAACTAGCTAAGGTATGGTCGCGTCGCTCGTCGTTGTTGATGTCGTCGTGTTTACCACGGTCGCAGCGTGTATCGACATGAACGGAACAACCGGAGCCTAGAGAATGGAGCCAAAGGGGGTGAAGAGGATGTGGCAGCGGAGACGGACAGTAAGTGGTGTAAAAGCAGCTATCAGAAATCGAACAAGGGGTAGATAGGAGGCAAAGACAAAGGCGTTGCCGTGGATGTGGGTGGGGGTATATGGATAATCTCTCTTTTTGATGACAACGCCTTCGACTCTCAGCTTGTATCGACTCGTCTTCTCGGATGGGGAGATGGTTGGGATGGTTATGGATACGGTCTGTGGGGTCGTCGCTCGTGTCTGTCGACAGTGCGTCTTTTGGTGGAGGTGGCCGCGAAGCCGTTTTAGATGAGGGAACAGGGTCACACGCACAACGCGTGCGCCGAGGAGACCGGAAATGGGCTTGGGGCGAGGGTGGGGGATAAGGAATGGAAGTAGGGCTCGTTGACAACACCTGGGTGGAACGTGGTAGTGCCTGCCCCACGCTGAACTGTGGAATGCAGTCTAGTAGTGCCGAGGGGGAGGGGGCGGAGTGCCTGGGCGGTTCTGGTTCTGGTTCTGTGTCTGCGCAGCGGCCAGAGCCGCCGTGATGGTGTCGTTGAGACTGAAACGTCAGTGCGCACAACATTGACAGATAAGAACTAGACTACTTACCGACGGAGCTCCTCGACCTGGCGTGCGAACATCTCGCGCTCGGAGCTGCACTTGTTGAACGCCGCCTGGAGGGTCTGGATGTGCGTGGTGGCTGTAACAGTCAGGAACAGAACCGAGGCGTGCGTCCTAGATCTCATTCCACACTTACCACGGTCAAGAATGGCCGACTTGGAGTTGCGCTGGGCTGTCTGGGGGAGGACCTGCTGGAGCTTCTCAAATCCACTGCGAAGGTGCGAGCGACGACGCTGCCACATTTCAATCAGCCGCCGTTTCTGGAGGGAGAGGAAGAGGGGACAAGGGAAAGATTGGCAGGGTTTATATCCGCGTGTGATTGTCAAAAAACGGAAGGAAACAAGTGTGGCACGAGCACAATAGGGGACATGAGGACCGTCGATTGGGCGCCCGCCACGTCCATCCCACTTACCTGCTCTGCCTCGATACGCGCACGGCGAATGTCCTCGCGCCGAGTGACGTGGATGCGCTCCTCGGGGCTGCGGTACGTCAGCAAGTAAATCAAGTGCCAAGAACCTACCCGGCGTTGAGGCCGAGCGAGCTGTGGTGGACATCCTCGTCATCAATGTCTAGGATCTCCTCCTCGTCGTCCTGGCTGAGACGGTCCTTTTTGCGGCCGTTCTTGGGCATCTCGAGGTGCTGCTGGACAGTAGGGAAAGGGAATGAGGTGCCAGGGCTGTAGCCGCCAGCGACGCCAGCGTGGTGGAAGTTGTTTTGCTGGTACCAGGGCATGCCATTGGTAGGGGCATCCGGCTTGCCCAGTCCAATCGACGGGATCGCGTTCGGGGACACGGAAGGCGAGTAGAGGGGAATGTGGTGGCCAAACGGGCCGGAGCCAGGAGTCTGGAGGACAACTCCTGGAGACGACATGATGGAGAAAGGGGTCGAAGGGGTGAGGCTCGGAGGGCCGGCTGAAATGTTAGCCATAAGCCAATGGAATAGACGTACAGCGGTAGTTGTAGTAGTTGTTTCCGTTTGTGTAGTATTGGGTGTTGTTGTTCTGCGAAAACGAGTGGTTCGGAGGTGGAGGAGGGGACATGTCTATGTCATCAGCCACGTACACCTGAAGCACATACCGCCTTCAACACGGTCGTCCTCTTCGTCTTCGGCAGGGAGCTCGTGGCGGTGGGCGGCACGGTTGATAGCTGGGCTCATTGCGGGCACCATCATAGAGCACGAGGTTGGAGGAGGGACAAACAACTCGCGGACGAGCTGGGGTGGTTGCAGCGCGACTGGGTGTGAGGAAAGCCACAAACGAGGGTGGTGGGGTGTTGCTACTTACACGGATCTGGCAAGTGGTGGCTTTTATCCTGTTCAGAGCTTGTTGTCGTTGGTGCTTCAGACATCATCGCCTCGGACGTTGGTGCGGATGGGTAACGAGGCGGGGGCGGAGGCTGAAGAGGAACAGGCAAAGGTGCGGCCACAGCGCTCATTTCTGACATGGTCGGTATGATGAATCGAGGATGCGAACACGGCAACTACCGCTGATAACTGGTTCCCGCAGGGTGGGTTAGCCCTTTCTTGAAGGCGTGGGTGAGCGCGTGCTATCTGGTGACCACGAGTTAGTATCTCTTGCATTCTCGTGGGTTGCATTCGGCAGGTGGAGTGGGAGGAATGATAACTTACCTGAGTGCGAACGAAGCACCGGTTGCGGTCGACGCCGGCCGATTAGCTGCTGGAGGGACACGAGAGGCGGGCGATGAGCACCACCGAAGGCAGGGAGGTGACAACGGAGGCAGAAAGATACCAAATCCGTGGAATGAGAGCGAGCGCACTGACCGCGTATCGTGGTCTCGTGGTTGTCGCCGACAGTGAGCGCGTGGGTTGCGGGTGGTACCGTTCGAGTGTGGACGGTTGTGGTGGAACAGTGTGCGAATGAGTGCCTCGAGGATAGGGTGCTAATCTGTTACTCGCTGAGAAAGGGGATGGAGAGGATGATGTGAAAGGAGGGCAATGCGGGTAGTGTGAAGGGTTCGTGGGGTGGTGTGTGCGTGTGTATCGATGTTAAAAAGAATCAGTTCTTGTGGGAGCTCGAGCAAAGGGGGAGGCGTAGGCTGGTGCGGAGCGAGTATTTAATGGGACCTGATGCGAGCTGATACCAAGAGACAGGTGGGGGAGGAAAAGAGGAACACGACGTCGTGTTTGATGCGAGCGTGCGAGGTGACCAAGAATGGAGAACAATGACAACTAGATAGGTAAGCGATCGATGGTTGTGGAACGAGGAGGCAGCGCGTAGATAGGCAGGCCGTATAGAGCGATTCGAGCGAGATGTGCGAATGATCAACCAAGCGAAGCGAGCAATAGGCAACCACGACAACGAGCAAGAGACCAAGAGTGGTGAGAAACACAAACGCAGAAAAAAAAGATAGACAATGATGTAGGACAGACATGACCCCGCGAACACCCACCTCGCCTGTTTCCTGAGCGGACCTGGAGCTCCTGGAGGTTCCTTTGGGAGACAACAATGGAGGTCTGTGCGGTCTCCCATACGTTCCCAAGACAATGTTCGTAGCCTCGGCCAATGCCCCAGCGTAATGTCATCACCAGGGGATTAGCAGGATCAGAGGATGTTCGGAAGACCAGAAGGAAAAGAAGGATCAGAGGGTAACCGAGGGAGGGGGGGGGGAGGATAGTATGCACAGAATGGCTTTGCCCAGCGTCCATGACGAGCATCAGAAGCATGGCGCGGACCATGGTCGACATGAGCAGTGCACTCCACCATGAATGTTCCAAGCTCGATTGATTGTGGCGACCGCCACCTCTTTCGGCCAATATTCCCAACTGGGTAGTGGCATTTGTTTCTGTCTCATAAAGAAGCACAGTGTCCCGCTTCAATGGACACTTCAACCCAATCTGGCGCGACTGCGCTTGGGAGCTGGGGCGTTGGAGGCTTGGGCCAATGCATGCTCTGGCGCTGTCCTTGCTCTGCCTCGTTTTTGCGCCCCTCATCGCCCACTGGCGCTTGGACGCTGCTTCTTGAGGATCCAGCGACGCCTCGCTCGTACCTTATTTCCTGAGCAATGGTTGGCGTCTCGCCCTGGTGGCACAGACCGCTTTGTTGCCCGCCTCCACACGTAGCAGCGTTTGCCATTATCCTGCTCTTGCTCGTCATTGTGCACGGACACTGCCAGTACCGTCTTGCACTCTCTGCTCCCTTCTGTCAATCGTCTGCGAATATGCGTGCGTGACATTGTGCACTGGTAGCAGGCGGCCCGTGCCCCTTCCACTTGAACGTGACGACGAGCAGACCAGATCCACATGTCATTCCAGAGGACAGACTCACAACAACAAGGCCGACGCGTTGACAAAGGCCGAACGTGCATGTCACGATCAGCTGCGTCTGCGTGACAGGTTTGGTTTGGCGACCGCCAAAGTGGCGACTGAAACTGTCACTGCAACTACTCCGACACCGACACCTTCTGGATTGGGTTTTCGATTCTGTTGTTGTCACCATTATCGCTTAGCACCATTCACCCATTACAGGACAAGGCTCCGAGACCAGTATCGGACGTACGAGGGCGGACGAGACGGCTCCGCTCACAGAATCACATGCTGCGTGAGAATCCCTCGTGATATGCCAAATCTGCCAACTTCGCAGGCGGCGAGGCGCGCATGACCATGAGTACATGGCTCATGGTCCGATTGTCATAGGCAGAATGACGTCGATGGGCGTCGTTCAGTGCCATGGCTTCCTGTTCGGCGATGCCCTCATGCCGAGCTCAAGCTGGTGTCTCTGCCGAGCGTAACGCCAGTTCGCCGCCACCTTCAGCCATTCTCGTTTCGAGCCAAGCTAGGCCCAGCGCCGCGGCACGGTGGATTCAGTGGCTGAGGACTCTATATCCACAGCGGACTGTATTGTTTGCGGACGGCCCGGATTACAATCTGTAATGTCGGCTAGACAAATGTCAGAAGGCCAGAGGAACGAAAGTTAAATCCACCGCAACAATAGGATCCCCGCGGGCGTCCACTGTTCAATGCACGGATGCATCCGAGGCGATCCTGCGGGGTCTAGCGCTACCGACAATGCTGTCAGTATAAGATCGCTGAATCGAAGCTTGTCATGTTTGCTGGTTGTCAGTTCTTGTTGGGTCCATCGTTTTTTTCTGTTGAATGGGATGGGTATGGAAGCAGGCCGGAGGATTGCCGGACCAACCCGCTATTGGGTGCACGGTAATCTCTTTCCCGGATCAATATAGGATTTTTATCGGCGGTGTGCTGGTATCAAAAACGGTCGCCGCACCTGACACATTTACGCTTACGCTGTTGCTTTGCTACTTTTTATAGATTCCTTGAGGTCAACATGGAATGCTAAAAGCATGCAGAATGTGGTCAACTGGTGCTGTAACAATGACGACGATGATGCGGTTCGGTTTTATGTCCAAAACAGCGGATCGGCGTGTGTTGTGGCGTCTATCCAAAACTTATCAGTGGCATCCCATGGACGATCAGTTGTGGCACTCGAAACACTCATGGTCTCGTTCTCGCCGGGTTAGACGCAGTGGACAACGCCGACGATGCATAGTGAATCGGCCGTCGGTTGCCGACGTCGACGACTGTCTCGTGGGTGGGGGTGACTAAAGGGCACGAATGGGGATCGGAGGATGGAAAAGGGGGGGAGGGAAACAAGGCGGGCGAAACTGTGACTGTCAGTTTCAATCTTCTCATCCTCCATTGGTCGTCTGCTGGCAAAATCAATGTCCGGAGACCCATGGTACCCCCTATGGGCCATTGTCTCGCCCATTCCGTACGGTCCTGTTGTTGGATGCATGCACCTGCGCGCCTGCAATGCACCTGTGGTCGGCCAAATTCCGACGGGCACCGAATATAGCCGCAAGTAATAATGACGTGTTATTTTGTGACTCGTGGCGGGATATTCGGCTTAGGTCGGGCGACGAGTGAGATGCGCTTTTCTTTTGCCATTGTATGGTCACCGTCGTTCGGGCAACGTCATTTCTCCTGCCAGGTGGGAGCAGGTGGGAGCAGGTGAGAGCCAAACCTTTGTTTCCAGCCAACCAGGGGGCGCGGGTTGTACAGCACTGGACTGCTACGAGCACCGTGGTAGGCTGAGACCTTAGTTTGCGCTTCCAGCTTTCTCCTTCTCTCGCTCCCCCTCCTCGCCGCAAAGAACATCCCCGCTACCCCCCAAGTGGCCAGCTCTTACTTATTCAAAGACTCCACCCTTCCTCAAAGAGATTGATCTTTTCTTCTTCTCAAACCACCTCTCTTTTCTAAAAGCCAACTAAGGTCACGACTGTAGCCGGTCGACTCCTAGTTGCACTACACCACTTTCAATCTAGCCCAGCATGATCGTCCCTCGTGCCTCCTCGTCGCTCCTCCGCGGCGTTCGCTCCATGGCGACCGTCCGCGCCGCCATCGGTGAGACCAAGGTCCCCATGAGCAACTTCGAGTCTGGCAAGTTCATCAACTACCAGCGCATCGAGGACAACCTCGAGGTCGTCCGCTCGCGGTAAGTACGGACAACGCAAAACATTGTGTGGGAGATCGGCGGCCGTTGTGCAGATCAGAGATTACGGGTAAACCCCGGGCAGTCGCCGGAGCAGTCTGTAAATGTCGAGACCATCGCGGTGATCACGATGGGTTACCATCGTCTCAGACATGTTTGTTGCTGCCTGTCGGTGCCAGCACACTACTCCATCGTTATGTTGCTATGGCTCCCAACTCACCTGATTCACACACGGCCCCGTGACCTCGGCAATGTGCCTCCGGAATAGTGGCTAATAGTGTCGTAGCCTCAACCGCCCCCTCACCCTCGCCGAGAAGATCGTCTACGGCCACCTCGACAACCCCCACGAGCAGGAGATTGAGCGTGGTGTCTCGTACCTCAAGCTTCGCCCCGACGTGAGTATCCCATTCGCACTCGGGGGATGCGTGATTCGCACCTGCATTCTTCGAGCCTCGATTGGCTCGGGTCCCATTCAGGGACATGTGCCACCTTTTAACCTTTGGTGAATCACAACTAACCATTCACAGCGTGTTGCCTGCCAGGATGCCACCGCCCAGATGGCCCTCCTCCAGTTCATGTCGGCTGGCCTCCCCGAGACTGCCGTCCCCACCTCGGTCCACTGTGACCACCTTATCCAGGCTCAGGTCGGTGCCGAGAAGGACCTTGCCCGTGCCAACGACCTCAACCGTGAGGTCTACGACTTCCTCGCCACTGCCTGTGCCAAGTACGGCATTGGCTTCTGGAAGGCCGGCTCGGGTATCATCCACCAGATCATCCTCGAGAACTACGCCACCCCCGGTCTTATGATGATCGGTACCGACTCGCACACCCCCAACGCTGGTGGTCTCGGTATGGTTGCCTGCGGTGTCGGTGGTGCCGACGCCGTCGACGTCATGGCCGGTATCCCCTGGGAGCTCAAGGCCCCCAAGGTCATCGGTGTCAACCTCACCGGCAAGATGTCGGGCTGGACCACCCCCAAGGACGTCATCCTTAAGGTCGCTGGTATCCTCACCGTCAAGGGTGGAACTGGCTCGATCATCGAGTACACTGGTTCGGGTGTCGACTCGCTCTCGTGCACTGGTATGGCTACCATCTGTAACATGGGTGCCGAGATTGGTGCCACCACCTCGCTCTTCCCCTTCAACGACAAGATGGGAGAGTACCTCAAGGCCACCAACCGTCCCGCTGTCGCCGAGTACGCTCAGGCCTTCAAGCACAACCTCGTCCCCGACGCCAACTGCGAGTACGACCAGGTCATTGACATCAACCTTTCGGAGCTCGAGCCCCACATCAACGGTCCCTTCACCCCCGACCTTGCCACCCCCATCTCCAAGTTCGCCGCCGAGGTCAAGAAGAACGGCTGGCCCCAGGAGCTCAAGGTCGGTCTTATCGGCTCGTGCACCAACTCGTCGTACGAGGACATGTCGCGCTCGGCCCACATTGCCCGTGAGGCCGCCGAGCACGGCGTCAAGGCCAAGTCTGGCTTCACCATCACCCCCGGTTCGGAGCAGGTCCGCGCCACCATTGCCCGTGACGGCTTCACCGACACTTTCGAGAAGATCGGTGGTGTTGTCCTCGCCAACGCCTGTGGCCCCTGCATTGGTCAGTGGGACCGCAAGGACGTGAAGATGGGCGAGAAGAACTCGATCATCACCTCGTACAACCGTAACTTCACCGCCCGTAACGACGCCAACCCCGCTACCCACGCCTTCGTTGCCTCGCCCGACCTCGTTACCGCCATGGTCCTCGCCGGTGACCTCACCTTCAACCCCCTCACCGACTCGCTCAAGGGCGCTGACGGCAAGGAGTTCAAGCTCTCGGAGCCCGCTGGCTTCGAGCTCCCCCCCAAGGGCTACGACGCCGGCGCCAACGTCTACCAGGCTCCTCCCGCCGACGGCTCGAAGGTCGAGGTCAAGGTTGACCCCAAGTCGGACCGTCTCCAGATCCTTACTCCCTTCAAGCCTTGGGACGGCAAGGACATCATCGATGCCCCCGTCCTCATCAAGGCCCAGGGCAAGTGCACCACCGACCACATCTCGGCTGGTGGCCCCTGGCTCAAGTACCGTGGCCACCTCGAGAACATCTCGCAGAACTGCCTTATCGGTGCTATCAACGCCGACAACGGTGAGGCCAACAAGGTCCTCAACCAGATGACCGGCGAGTACGGTGCCGTCCCCACCGTTGGTGCCGCTTACCGTGACGCCGGTATCCCTTGGGTCGTCGTTGGTGACTCCAACTACGGTGAGGGTTCGTCGCGTGAGCACGCCGCTCTTGAGCCCCGCTTCCTCGGTGGCCGCGCCGTCATCGTCAAGTCGTTCGCCCGTATCCACGAGACCAACCTTAAGAAGCAGGGTATGCTCCCCCTCTGGTTCAAGAACGAGTGAGTACAACTAGAATGAGGAAGGGCGCAGGTGGAGGGGCGACGGAATCATGTGCCACATGTGGCGCCGATCAAAATTTGGTTCCGTCACCCACCTCCTACACGTTCCCACTTTCATTCGACTTCCTCTTCTTCATCAAGTCACAACGATGACTTGGGCCTCGAGTTGAAGGCTATCCATCCCCTCCCTACCCGACATGCATGCTGACACCACCGCAGGGCCGACTACGACCTCATCTCGGGCTCGGACAAGCTTTCGATCCTTGACCTCAAGAACCTTGCCCCCGGCAAGGAGGTCACCATCAAGGGCAAGCGCGCCGACGGCTCTGAGTACTCCTTCCAGGTGACACACACGTTCAATGAAGGCCAGCTGGAATGTAAGAAAACACGCTTTCTGCGTTGGAATTGGTTTGGGGACGACGGCTGGCACACAAAAAGTCGAGAAAAGTCGAAACATTCTTGCCACAAGTCACCCTCTTCCTCTTCCAACACTTCTTTGAAGTCTACATCGCTAACATATCAACAGGGTTCCGTGCCGGAAGCGCTCTCAACTACATGAAGAAGCAGCAGCAGCAGGCGTAAGAGCTCCCGAACAGCTCAAGAACGGCTACCGATCGCGAGGAAGGGTCGGAAACAAAGTCCTAAGTTCTTCATATATGTGTAGCTCCGTGATATGTAAGCAGAGATGCAGCAGGCTATAAAACCACAGTGGGCGTAAGGGCGCAGCGCAATCTACACTCCTGCCGATTTACGGGACAAACCGTCCAGAATTGGAGGAGAAAATGGAGAGGAGATCGAGGAGGTGGAGCTTGGTGCCACGACCGAAACTGACCACGTGGAGGCCACGCACACGCCACCATGCCTGTCCGCGGGGCTCCACTCCTCCGGATGTCATCCACCACAATTGTACAGGTCCTGTCCAGAAGTTCAGCCTGCATGCAACTCGAGCGTTTGAGAGTCTTGTTTCAATCTCTCTCTGTACTCTACGCTGTACCATTTCCTTCCCATCTTCAGCTCATTGTTCAGAACTACACAGCACACATGTCACTATCGTTCTATCTACAAGGCTCGCATCTCCACTTGGCATGGTCCTAACAATATGGCAGGCAAGTATGGTCGCCACTGTGACAGGCATTCTTGACGCGGACGAGACACAGAGGGCGGCTGGCCACCCCGCTCACTCACGGAAGTTGAGTACTATACAACTGTGCCACAGGTTCAATCAATCTCGTATCCCGGGTTTACTAAGTACTTGCTGACACGGCGGACGACACCCGAAATGCTGATATTGTTGAAGCGTCCAGCATACAGTCGACAAAAGGGAATCGATTAGCTGCGTAGAGTGCGCTGGAAAGTCCATTCCAACAGATATCAGCACGGTAACAGTACTCCGACTATAGTCGTACAACGCGGCCTGACCACAGGATCTTGGTAGCCGCTGATAGATGACCGGGAAGCAAACATTGCAAAAAGGCAAGAAGAACACTATTACCCAAAGGGGCGTCAGCAACTGGAGGAGCTTGTCGGCGAGCGACCAACCCCACAGGTTCGAGACGTGGAGTGGTGGGACGGGAAGTCAATGATATTCCCTCACTATAACTCCTCATCATCCTCTCATCATCCTCTCACCACGTCGTTCTCTCTCTCTATACATCTACTCTTTGCCCTCTCACCACACAGTTCCGCTCTTCCCTGTCCATTCTCCTTCAATCATCAAGGGCGCTCTCCTCATCCATTCTACTCCTTCGTTCTCTCTCTTTCTTCTTCTCTTCTTCCCTCGTCCGCTCTCCTTCCCTCGTCCTCTCCTTTGACTTCGACTCTCACCCATCCTCCCTCTGCCCTCTACTCTCCGCCGCCTCAACATGGCAAAACGCCTCAGTCTTAGGGGGTCTGCCGACGACACCATTGCGGTCTACCGTTATCTGCAAGACAACCCACAGCGCGGTTCAAACCTCAAGAAGGCACCATACATAGCCCAAGCGTCCTATCAGACGGTGGTGTGGTCGCGTCTTGGCCTAGACCCTGCGCTCCGACTATCCACTCCCCACACCCAAAACACCATGAATCGAAGTGGAAGACCTTGGAGACACCAGCACGGACGATTCTGCAGTGGCGCGCCGCCAACGGGGACGCACCAATCGCTGTTGCGCTTGGTGGCAGGATGGTCTTCGGCCCTGG
>Ga0160505_101174_pt1 | contig 12806 bp, 8 predicted proteins | sample DIDeMG_FD_108225 | JGI IMG/M metagenome (GOLD analysis project Ga0160505, IMG submission 108225) | Enriched chicken feces microbial communities from UW Madison campus, WI, USA - DID2874_E49_Stillage MG | ecosystem: Host-associated > Birds > Digestive system > Large intestine > Fecal ... | reverse complement strand
GGCAGAGTGGCAGAGTGCGCAGCAGAGACAGAGCAACGTGAGCTTGAGGGTAGGTCTGCAGTCTGAAACGAGTAGAGGCTCAGGATAGCGGTACGTGAAATCTGGTGCATGGGATCCTGAAACGAGGGTCGAGGAATGCTGCCATGTGTCACCCACCCACCGCGCAATGTCTGGTTGCTGTTTTCTGTTAGCGTCCGGCCGGTCCGGATCGGATGGCCCGCGTGACGTTATCGTGCTAATGCTCTCAGTCTGACCCCGAACCCCAATCCGTTTGACCGACGGCCTTGAAGTTGAAGTGGACAGATCTGGGAATGTGTAGTGGTCACGAGAACGAGAACTTGGGGTGGGGTCGTCGATTGGGGGTCTGCGAGTGAGGGTTGTGGCACCCTGCCAAAACATTTACACTCGGCGCTAGTGTTTACCCCTTCGTTACCCACTGAATTAACAAGGGCTGGGAGGGTACTGGGCGCTGCGCATTGATGTCTCCATTGAGAAATCGCCGGAAAGCGTGGTGTACATTCCGCCGCTGCGTCGAAGGAATGCGGACGAGCCTGCAAGTTCAGCAAGTGACTAACGCAAACGATCGCGCCCGGAACCCCTGTCCCAACCTTTGCGACTGTCTCGATCTCGATCTCAATCTCGGAGGTGGCGGAGGCACAACCCTATTACTGTATTCATTTCCGTCATCACGATCGTTACAAAATTTGTACAACACTCGACAGAGCAAACCTGTTAACCTCCCTCTTTTGCTAGAGCTAGAGCATTAGAGCACGTGGGACGCGCTGGCCGATACCATGGGGTACTTTGTCAGGTCGTCCATCCAGCTTCCGAGCCTGCGGGCGTCCACCTCGCGCTTGTCCCTGAAGCTCACTGATCGAGACGGCTTGGGGGGCGAGCTGCTCGGCGAACTTGGTAGGCTCTCGGTGTCCTGGCCGTCACTCGCTCGACGCGGCGGACGCGGCGGCCGGGGCGGGGCCGGGGCGCTGGGCGCCATGCTAACTGTCGGGCCTGCGCTGGTGTATCCGGACGCCGAGGGAGCGCGCTCGTGCTTGTGCTTGTTTTTGCTCTTGTTCTTCTGCGGCGACACCTTCTCGAGCGAGAGCTTGCGTGTGGTTGGTCGCGGGGGCGAGCTCGGTTCAGGCGAGGACGGGGCGGGACGCGCGGACGCGCTCCTCGACTGCGAGGGGCGCCGAGGCCGGCTCGGAACGTCCGCTGCTGGGCGCGTATACCCTGGTGTGAGGTTGGGGATGTTTGGTGTGGTGCTGCGGTTTGTGCCAGGCGTGAGGTTGGGAATGGCTGGAGTCAGGTTGGGAATGCCGGGTGGGAAGCTGTTTCCCGACGTCGCCGTCACCGGGGAGCCGACTCTGGTAGTCGTGGCGGTGCGGGCCTTGGCAGACGTCGACGATGTCCGGACCGGCGGGCGCGTGAGGATCTCTGGGCTCTGCGGCGTCGACACGGTCGTGCTCGTCGGCGAGAGGCTGCCGTACGACGTCGGCGATCCGCCATACATGCCCGTGCGCACGCGGGGTCCTGCCCACGTTGCGGCGCCGCCACTGGGCATCGGAATCGATTGCGCGCGCTGGCGCGCGAGCTCGTCGTGGAAATTATCCGTCGGCGTCCAGCGCGACGGAGAAAGCGGCACGTCGTCCACGGAGTGCGAGCGTGCAACGCGGTTTTGGAATGTATGCGGGTCATATTGTGCAGGTGCGTATGGGATAAAGTCGAGCTGGGCGCCAGCGGATACGGGGCTTGTGGATTGCTGCCAGGCGCTAGGCGGCTGGCGGGGGGAGCGACCGGTGGAACCAAACATTGGGCTCGTGCCGTTGTGTGCCTCAGGAACAACCGAGAGGCCGCGGGATCCAGTCTTTGGTGACGAGACGGGCGGGTAAGTGTTGAAGCCGGACATGCCGGGCCAGCGCTGGTTGTGCATTGTCGAGTCGAGTTCCACCATGACCGAGTCGATGGTGGACAGGTCCAGCTCACTCGGGTTCCGGCTATGGTTCTGGAAGCCGATGGTAGGGCTCTCGTCCGGGAGCGCCCCGCCATATCGTTCTGTCTCGCCATTGCGCTCCTTGCGTGGGATCTTCTCTGGGTTTGATGGGGCTGCGGCCAGCATGGTGGGTGCTGCAGTGGCGGTCACAAGGGTGTACACCTTGGCGATGGATGCGGCGTAGTGCGACTCGATGGTTGCGCGCTTGAGCTTCTGGGCCGCAGTAAGAAGTCCAGACTCGGGCGTCCATTCTTCCGCAGACAGAACGAGAGCTTCGAGGAACTCCATCGGCTTCAGTCCCTCCTTCTTGGCAACAGCGTTGAGCTCCTTGAGAACCAGCGCGACGACCTTGGGGTTGTTGCACAGTTCCTCGAGGCTGCCGTTTACACCGTTCTTGCGCGCGAAAATCGGGAGCGTCTCAGGGTGAGCCACCGCGATCATGGCGGGGTGCTTGTGGGTGGGCGAAGCCAGGATGCACCCGTTGAGAACGAGACCGCAGCCTTTGTAGATTGCCTCGAGGCGCTCGAGGGCAATGTAGCCTTCTGCGAGCATGACGTGGTTCTTGACACGGTCGACGACGGTCAGCGTGCCGTCCTTATTCCAGCGGCCAATGTCGCCAGTCTTGAACCATCCATCAGGCGTAAATGCCTCAGCGTCAAGATCGGGCCGGTTGAAGTATCCCTTGAAAACGCAAGGTCCGCGAATGTACACCTCGCCCTCGTTCTGAGACGCAAGGTAGCCAAGGTCTTTCCGGTCGACGAGCTTCATCTCGACACCGGGTACGGGGCCACCAACAGCCGTGTTGAAGTTCATCCAGCTCGGGTGCAGGATACATGCCTGTGCTGTGCCCTCAGTGAGGCCATAGCTGCAACGTTAGCTCTCATGATGTAATGGTCACGTACCCTTGGATCATCTGCACCAAAGCAGCCGAGAGGAACTGCACGGTCGTCCTGGACACGGTTCCACCGCCGTTCATGAGTGTCCTCAATCGCCCGCCCGTCATCTTCTTGACGGCGTTGAAGACAATAGCGTCCGTGACGCCCTGAACGCCGGGAATCGAGTGCTCCATCGCGACCGACTTGGCCCTCACGGCCAGGTTGAAGACGGACTTGCGGAGACCGCCCGACTCCTCAACCTTGCGCTGGATGCCCTTTTTCATAATCTCCCAGACCTGGGGCACGGCAACCATCATCGTCTGTCGTCAGCTTGTCAGTCTTAATGAGCACAACTCACAGGCCGGGCTTCCATAATGTCGTTCTTGCACCCCCGCACACCGGCATCTGTGAGGGTCGCGGGACTGCTGTACGCGATCGGCAGGCCGACGTTGATGAACACCATCTCGACGACAAACTCGAAGATGTGCGCCTGCGGGAGGAAAGCGAGGTACATTTCCTGATTGGCCAGAAGATCGTCCGCAATGAGCGACACTGATGCAACAGCAGAGCAGATGTTTCCATGGGTGAGGAGGACGCCCTTCTGACGGTCGGCTGAGAGTCAGCGCTTAGTTCTACACCCTCGACTTACTTCCTCCACTGGTCCACATGCAGCAGAAGACGTCGTCCCTGTTGGCCTTGCGGGCCTTTACTGGGAATTTTTTGCCGAGCTGGCGCAGGTCATCAAAGGCCATAAACTTGACGCCGTACGACACGAGGGCTCGGAGGCATTCCTCGTCTGCTGTTCCGTCGAACACGACCATCCGCAGCTGGATCCGCACCGACGCCTCCTGCTCCAGGTTCATTGCTCGGTGGAGCTGGCGTGTGCGCGTCGCACCCACGATCAGCGCCTCGACGATGTTCGGGAGCAGATCGGCATTGACATAGATGGCCGGCACGCGTGCCTCGGCGAGGGTAGTCGCCAGGGCCTCCGGGGTAAGCGTATCATACAGGGTGCAGACGGGAACGGCGTTGAAAGCACAAGCCTGGGCCATCATCAACCAATTCCGTCTAAAAAGCTCGTCAGTGCCAAGTTCCGGTCGGCCGTAGATAAACTTTGGGGTGACTCACGATGTATGTCCGTAGAGGCCGAAATAGCTGCCCTCCACATGGTGTCCCGCACCAATCCTCCTCAAACCACTCCCGAGATTTGTGACGCAGTTGAAGGCTTCGTTGTATGTCATCCAGTTGTACGGAGACAGCTTGTATCGCCGTTTCTTTGACGATGTCCCGACAGTCGGGAGATCATCTGTCTGAGTTGACCGGGCCGGCGACTCGAACGACTCGGACGATGCAGTCTTGATGCTAAGTTCCGAGTCGGAGCTCTGTTCTTGTCAGCACATGTTCAAAATGGACCGGACGCCACCAGCCACAAACTGTGGAATGCGGGAGACTACCCTCTTACAGTACCCCCCAAAAAAAGTTGGCTACTCACGTATGGTGTGTGTGTTGATGCGCGGTGTAATGAAGTGGAGGCCGACGACTCGTAGACCTCGAGCACGTCACGCTTACCGAAGCCCTGCATGTCACCGTATTTTGAGACGGCATGGAGAAAAATGTCGTGCACTGTATCGACGTCCTTTGCAGGGCCTGAGATGTGGCGTCAGGAAAAGAAATGTCCCGGATGCAATCTAAGAAACGCCGGGCATGCCAATGTAAAAGCAAGAAGTAAACAGCAAACAGCAAGACAAGAGAACAAGGAAGCAGGAAGCAGAGAAGCAGGAAGGCAAAGAAAAAAACGGTGACCGGGTAACGGCGTCACAGATGGCGCCGGCCGGACGGGCCGGTCAAGACGGGGAGGCGTACGTTCCAGGTCAATGGGGTGGTGACGCCAAGGCCTGTGATCCTGCAATGATCCTGCAGGAGCACGAGATCTTGAGACATGAAGCATTTTGAGGACGCACCACGCGCGTCACCCTCGCGGTGGCGGCGGAATTCCTCCCTGCCAAAAGGTCCCCGGAATCCACCCCCCGTCCGCCCCTCCCAAGGGCTCCCAAGGGCTGGCTGCCAATTTCACGCGCGACAACATGGAACCAGGCTCGCTAGTGCAGGAAACCGGCTCCTAGTCCCAAAAATGTCTGTCGGCCAGTCCAAAAAGGTATCCGGCAAGTTCCAACACTTAACGTCGGAAAGCACGACGACTTTTGGGTAATTTTCCTGGCCGTCCTGCGGGCTTACAAGATGGACGAGATGGATTTCATCTCAATGTCCACCCTGTGGCGTCCATCCCTCCCTGTATCCGAACGCCGAACAAGATATTTCTGCGCAAGCGCAAGCGCACGTCCACTCTCCACTGTCCACTCCACCCGCAGTCCGTGTGCCTAACCGGATGTGGGGCATGGGGACTTGCCGGTGGGGGACGAACCGTGGGCAACACAGAAGCAGTTGGCCGTCGGTGAGATGGGACATCCATCCATGTAACAAACGGCAGTTTGTTGACATGGGGGATGGACAATGTGGGGAGCAAACGGATGTGGAAGATGCTGTGTCGGACTTGCACTGGATGGAAGGGGTAGACTCATACTCACGAAGGACCAGCTCTTTTGAGCAATAGCTTCGGCGAACGCGCGTTTCACCCACCGGGTGTGGGCTGTGAGCGTCGACCTCCCAACTGGCCAGCTCGTTGCCTTTACGGGCGGGCATGGTTTCGATTAATAGTCAAGGGCGAGACTAGGTTGGTATGTTGAGTGTGTTTGAGAATGTTTGAGATTCGTAGTGCGTTTTTAGGTGATTGTTTGGAATGTTAAAGGTTTATGGAGAGGTGGACAAAGTTGCGATGATGATAATGATGATGAGGAAGACGGTAGTGATGGGTAATGTTGAGATTGAGAAAGAAGAGTGGAGCTGAAAGCGATTGTAGTAGATGCGCGGAATGTAAGGAGTGGGAGATGAACGAGTGTCGTCGTCGAGCAGACCGTGATCGCGTGTGCAGTCGCCAAGGGCTGTTTGCTTGTGAACGCGCAGAGTCTAATGTAATGTCGCCGATACAGGTGGTGCCATGTGCCACCGTCACCGCGACGCTGATCGTAGATCGTAAAAAGGAAAGTGGTGATGCGTGTGTATAGGTGTTGGTGTGCTGTCAGATGTCGAAATCGTGGGTCCCCGACAGGAAAACAAGAGGTGCAAACTGCGCTCGTTGGGGGGGATGAGGGCGAAATATATTAATATATTGTGGAACGGACGACAAGGTGTGGTGGAGGAGGCGGCGTGTTGGGACGAGGTAGGGAGGAGCGAAGGAGAGCATGAGCAGGAGGGGGGCATGCAAGGGACGACAGCTTGTAACCTTTCAGATCAGGAGACTGTACCTTGCGCTATGCACCAACCAATTTGAAGCCAGGAGGGCCGCGGCGCGGCGCTCCTGTGAAGTCACTGAATCTTCTTTCTCTCGCATTTTGCTGTTGCCGGTCTTGCATGGCGACGTTGTTACGACGTCGTGCGACCATGTGGCCATGTGGGTGCCGGGGCCGTCATTAGCCAAATGGCCCCTGAAAAGAGAAAGATCTTGGATGCGATCGCGCGGTATGCGTCGTTGACTGTCGTACGGAACCTGTTACAGTGGCGTGGTAACGTGAGGTGTCTGGTGGACATGGGTGGACATGGGTGGTCCCCCGGTCCCGCCTCGGACCTGTAATGGCACGCCGCCAATGAATGACACTCCTGTAATAACACCCCACACCGTACACCCTGGTTCTCGGTACCTGCCAACTGCCAGCTGCCAGGCTGGTGCACCTGGGGAGGCTTGGAGGCTTGGGAGGCTTTTTGCAGGAGGGTGAGCCGAGCCCGTCAGCTGCGCGTGGCCGAGTACCTGTGCCTGACACGCTGTCTCGCACTTGGCCGAGCAGCAGGCCTGCGTCTTGGCCGAATCAGGCATATCAGTGAGCCACTGGTGCACTGACACCCCCTTTGTACCACCAGTTTTATCGTTCTCTGAGACAAGTGCTGACGGCAATTGCGGCATCTCCACCACGCCCGGGGTGGTCATTGGCTGCATGACCACATTCATTGGAGCTCCAGGCTTCGAGGCTTCGCTTGCAGCGAGCACGGACCCTTCAAGTGGCACTGTGTGTTTCTGTGGAATCGCCAATGGACATGCCGACGAATTCCGTGCCCACCAGCCCTGCCAGACCAGCCAGACCAAGGGCTGTGGCGGGTCCAGTCGGGCTCGTGCGGGCCAGTCCGCAAGGTCGTTGACCTGTTCTTCGCCGTAGTCGTTGTGAGACATTAACTATTCGATTTTTTGACAGTGCGAACCCAGGGTTTGACCGCGATGCATTTTCGAACGATTCCCAGAACCTGACTCTGACACCGGTGAGTGCTGACCAGGGGACCAGTCGAGCGACGGCAAAGACGGCAAAAGATTTTTCGGTGGTGTCAGTGCCGCAGTTTCTAGGGCGCGGCCCCGGCGGATCCGGCGGCTCCCACCGGTTCCAGCGTGGCTACCACCTGGTTCTGCAGGTTCTGGGTTATTTATTCCCTAGGCACGCTGGGCAAACTTGACCAAATGAGCCCCAATTAGCCAGTAATATGCCAATATTGCCAGTATGCTCTGTCAGTCCCGTGATAAAAAATCTCGTGGGGGTGCTAGTGCCGGCGGCTGTGGCGGGTGGTGAGTGGTTGTGGACCCCTATGACGCTTGTTTGCAGAGGTGCTTTTCGAATCTGGTGACTGTATATTCGAAAAATGTCTGCTGTTCTACAAGCGAATCCACCCGTTCTCGGTCGTCTACGGTGGTGACTCACTGGGGCATGCATGGCGGTGGGGATGCGATGGAAGCGATATATTTTCTCTACAGCTGGCGTTGTTGTTGACGTTCAAGTATTCCTCTTCATACATTCCAGGTGAGTAAAACGTATCCAGAACCCAAGATTTAATCAACGTGTGTTGGTGGCGCGGCCGCGGACCAAGCCAAGTTCGAGTTCATGACGATCATCAATCCAATCGGCCGCCCAAAATTGCTGGGAACATGAGCATATCACGTGTGTGGTGTTTACGGTTGGGAAACATGATCTCATGACCTCTTGGCGGCTTTTGACACCAACCTATTCTGGGAGCGACGGGCGATGGGAAGACGAGCAGATCTCCACTCGCCATCTCTTGTATTCTTACCGCTCTGTCGTCTGTCTTTATCCTTACTGACAGAAACTCTAGCTCACCATGTTTGTCCGCACATCACGGGCCGCCGCGCCCCTCCGCCGCGGCGCTCACGGCCTCCGCACCGCCGGCTCGTCCCGCGCTCTGTCCAACACCGTGATTGTCGGCGAGGACAAGAACCTTATCCCGATCCGCACCAACCTCAGCGGCTCGGCGCTGCTCAACACGCCTGCACTTAACAAGGGCGCAGGATTCACTCGCGAGGAGGTGGGTCAAACCCGAGAGGGCGCTGGCTGACAGGTTAGCGAGCAGTGTTCGGTCTCGAGGGATTCCTGCCGTATGACGTGCACAGCCTGGAGAAGCAGGCGCTGCGCGCATACAACCAGCTCCTCAAGCAGCCGAGCACGATCCTCAAGCATGCCTTCCTGGCGTAAGTGCCACTTGTGCCGTGGGGCGAGAACACACCCCTGACGTCGCCAGCTCGCTCCGTGATCAGAACCAGGTCCTCTTCTACCGTCTGATGCAGGACCACCTCGAGGAGCTCCTCGGTATCCTGTACACCCCCGGCGCCGCTGAGGCCGTCTCAAACTACTCGTCCCTCTTCCGCCGACCAGTGCGTTGCCAAAAAGTTGCTCAGTGCTGACTCTTCTTCCAGATTGGCTGCTTTATCGTGCGTCTTCCGGAAAGCTAGAGTATGACTAACCCCAGTCCTTCCCGAACAAGGACGGCATGCGCGCCCAGCTCAAGTCGCACCTCTCGGACATCAACCGCGTCGCCGACATTGCCAACCACTGCCGGGACACGAGCGAGGCGATCGACCTCGTCGTCGTGACTGACTCGGAGGCGATTCTGGGTATTGGCGACCAGGGTGTCGGCGGAATTACCATCTCGACGTCCAAGGCCGCGCTCTACACTCTTGGAGCAGGCATCAACCCGAACCGTATCCTCCCCGTCGTCCTCGACGTCGGTACCGACAACCGTAAGTGGCAGCATAAGTCCCTGTTACTAACGCTTTTCAGACGCCCTGTTCGCCGACCGCCTCTACATGGGCTGGAAGAAGACGCGTCTCCGCGGAAAGGTGTACGAGAACTTTGTCGACGACTTTGTCAAGAACTGCCGCGAGCTCTTCCCGAATGCGATTATCCACTTTGAGGACTTTGGCATCAACAACGGCTACAAGTGTGAGTTTAAACCGTTTAGAATGTCAGCTGAAGCAAAGTCCTCGAGAAGTACAAGGACAAGATCCCGATGTTCAACGACGACATCCAGGGTACTGGTGCTGTCGCGCTCGCTGCCCTTCTTGCGTGAGTTTAACATCCTGGAGAGTCCCCGCTCACTCTCAGTGCGCTCAAGGCGTCGAACCAGTCGCTCAAGGACCAGCGTGTCGTCATCTACGGCGCCGGCTCGGCGGGCATGGGTATCGCCGAGCAGATCCGCGACGGCCTCGAGATCATTGACGGGCTGAGCCACAAGGACGCGCTGAAGCGGTTCTGGGCTGTGGACCGGAACGGCCTCCTGCTCGAGTCGATGGGCAACACACTGCGCCACTCGCAGCTGTCGTACGCGCGCCCCGACGAGGAGATCAAGGACTGGGAGCTGGAGAACCCCGAGATCCAACAGGTGTCGCTGCTGGATGTGATCAAGAACGTCAAGCCGACCGTGCTGATCGGTACGTCGACACACACGCGCGCGTTCAACGAGGAGATTATCAAGGAGATGGCAAAGCACGTCGAGCGGCCCATCATCATGCCCATGTCGAACCCCACGGCCCTCTGCGAAGTGACGCCCGAGGACGCGCTCGAGTGGACAAACGGCAAGGCGTACGTCGCGACCGGATCGCCGTTCCCGCCCGTCGACCTCAACGGCACCGAGTACCGTATCGCGCAGACCAACAACGCCCTCATCTACCCTGCGCTCGGCCTCGGTGCGATCCTCGCGCGCGCCCGCACCATCTCCCCGTCAATGCTCATGGCGGGCGTGCACGCCCTCGCGGGCCTCAGCCCAGTCCTCGAGGCCGAGGGCAACGCGCTCCTCCCCGACCTTGCAGACGTGCGTAATGTCTCGGTCCACGTCGCTGCTGCTGTCGTCCGACGAGCCGTCGAGGACGGCAACGCCCAGGACGAGACGACCATCAAGATCGTCAACGAGGGCGGCAACAAGCTCGAGGAGCTTATCAAGTCGCGTATGTGGGACACCGTGTACCGTCCCCTCGAGCTCGTCGACTAGGCGTCGCGCTCGGTCTTGATCTGATCTAGGACGCTGGCTGGCTGTTTACATAGAGTGTGTCGCATAATGCATTTTTCATGATTTACGGAAACCGTGCAAGGCTAGGAAGAGTCTCAAAGTCTAGTCTCATGTTTGCAGTCTGGAAGTTTGAGAGCCTGAGGGGGGAGGCATCGTCCAAGACATTATCTTTAGACGGCTTTTGGACGCCCAATGCCGGCGGCTATGCCGGTCGGCTTGATCGTGACGCTAAGGAGATAGATAGCCCGCTACGGCCGTCAGAAGTCCGCACCGGCTGTTTCAGCTCCACATCATCATCATCCCGACGTCGACACCCCGACACCGATGTACCTTGCTCGTCGAGCCCGTTCTCCCCGCTACAACACTTCATGACACCGAGCTCGAGGCCACTGTCGAAATCGAAGACCCAAGATCCGAACTTGAGGAGACGATCGCGGAGATAGGGTTTATGTCCGCTTACGTCAGCAATGTGCGCCACTCTAATAACGATGATCGAGGGAGTGTATGAACGTCTGAGGTGTGGGTCAGGAGGAGCGCGGCCAATGTCCCCCCTCCCACCGGCGGCCAGGCAGCCACAGCCAGGAGAGCCCGCCAAGCCTCTGGCCATGCAGTGTCCACGGGTCCGTCAGCCGTCAGCCGTCAGCCGTCAGGCAATGACTGGTCATCATCCATTCGATTCAGCAATCACAATTCATTACTTCGTCGTCCCCCTCCATCAACAACCGTTTTCTTATCGTTTGACCAAAGTTTCTCCGTTCACCCACAACACTCCCTTCACCCTCGTTCATCGGCGCATGGCCTAACTCACCACCATGGCCGACCATCCGGCAACCACCCTTTGGAACTTTGACGACGACGAGGGCGGTGAGTTGGCTCAGGTCCGATCCGGGCGCGGCGAGCATAAACATGGGCTGCCCACGAGACCCCGCAGCACGCGTGCGAGCGGGAACAACCTGCATGTCCTCGCCACATTCTCACACCACACTGCTGCAGCACTGACACGCAGACCTCTGTCGCGTCTGCAGGAGCGAAGCCGAAGACTCGAAACCACTAATTTATCCATGCAAGTGCTCCGGATCAGTGCGCTACGTGCATTCCGACTGGTGAGTTGGGGTCGGTCCCTGTCGCCACCCGCCGCGGCGGGTTGCTGCGATGATGCTGACGGACCAGCTTGCAGGAATGGCTCTCACACAGCCGTAAGCGATACTGCGAGATCTGTGGGCACCACTACACGTTCACAAAGGGTGAGCATAAGAACTGCACAGCGGAACGGCAGCTGACCGAAACTCTAGTCTACCCATCATCGCTCCCTTCCGCCATTCCCGTGATTGTCTATGTCCGTCAGTCACTATTTGTAGCTGGCCGCCTGGCTTGGCGTGTGTTCCGCATCTGCCTCGCGATTGTCAGCTGGCTAGTCTGCCTGCCATGCATCACCATGGCGAGCTTGCGTATTATCCTCGCGGGCGCAAACTACATGTGAGTCTACGCAACCGCAGCCCGATCCTGACAAACCAAGCACCTCCCCCAGCCTCCAGTATGGCGTACACAGCGCCATTCTCGACAGCTTTGCCGACTTGAACGGCACCTACAACCTGGCCGATGTCACCAACACGAACGCGACGGGCCGTGAGCGTGTGCTCGCCGTGATCGCGACGAACAGCACTTTGAACATCACCCCGTCATTCACTTCCAGGATGGTCGACGATGCCAAGAAGTGAGTTCCCAGTCGTACGAGCTCTCACTGACCCCGCACAGCTTCATGGCGTTTGTCTTCCGCGGTCAGATTGTCGCCATCTCCATTGCCGCGGGCCTCATTGGCCTCATCTTGCTCCGCGAGTGGATCGGCCAGCTGGACTGGAACGCTCGGCCAGTAGTCGAGGAAACGGGCGAGCTGAACCCTGACGAATGGGTGTTCCGAAACGGACACGCCCTTCGCCTGGCCGACATGCACCAGCAGCCGGAATCGAACGCCGCTACAGTCGACGAGTCGGACCGCGCCGTGGACTTTGGGGACAATGACACGGTTGTCGGCGGGGCAGAGCGGGAAGAGGAGCCGAGGGAGCTTGTACCCCGTCCAACGGGCCAACATGTAGAGTACGCCGCGCCCGAGCAGCTCGAAGACGACCGCCGCACGCGATACCCCGCCCTGGACCTCAACGAGCTCCCGGACGACCTGCAAGAGTTCGCCCTTGCCGCCGACCGCATATCCCAGCAGCTCCGCGACGAGCGCACGACATGGGCGGATGTGCCCCAGGATGCCGTCGGCGACCCAGGGCCGTCGACTCGCCTCGCATGGCTCCGTGACGCGTCGGTGCCCGATGACATGGTCGGCTTCGAGACTATGAAGGATGGATCAGCAGAGGCAGGGCCGAGCGGCTCCAACCTGCACGACAGCAGCAGCACGCCCGAGCTCCGCCGCGCGTCAGATCCTGGACCGCGTGGGCGAGAGTACGACACCGACGAACTGGAAATGGAGCCTGCTGAGGACGGCGAAGGCGACGACCGCACCTACCGCGCGCGAAAAGCCTTCCCTCGGCCACCAACGCCTG
>Ga0160505_101172_pt1 | contig 12813 bp, 2 predicted proteins | sample DIDeMG_FD_108225 | JGI IMG/M metagenome (GOLD analysis project Ga0160505, IMG submission 108225) | Enriched chicken feces microbial communities from UW Madison campus, WI, USA - DID2874_E49_Stillage MG | ecosystem: Host-associated > Birds > Digestive system > Large intestine > Fecal ... | reverse complement strand
TCCTTACATCAAATAGTTACATACAAAATTACAAAACAGAATGACATACAAAGAAGACATGACATTTCAAAAACATTTGTCTCTATGAGACTGGCAAAGTAGCGGTGTCAGCGCGCGTAATAATTTCAGACGTTCGATGGCGCCGAATTTTCCATGAAAGTATCCATGATAGATAGATAATCAGTTTATTGTTCTTACATCAAATAGTTACATACAAAATTACAAAACAAAACGATATACAAAGAAGACATGAAATTTCAAGAAAGTATCCATGTTATTTCAATGGATTATGGCACCAGATTTGCGGAACCCCAGTGTTTACAATTTTTCTTCCCCTCCAGACGCTACCAACAAATACACTTAGCTTATGGTTACTAATAAAGCTATATACGTCAATATAATTCCGTACTAAATAGGTTAAACCAAATTTTGAATTTCAAGTATTAAAACAATTTATTCCCACATTTATGTTGAATTAACCACGAAATGTTAACTTTCAATAATTAGGCACTATGGCCGAGCGGTTAAGGCGAAAGATTAGAAATCTTTTGGGATTTTCCCGCGCAGGTTCGAGTCCTGCTGGTGTCGTTACTTTTTTGTTTCATTAAAAATGAATTATTATCTAACTACACTGCGCGTTAAATGCACGTAGGTAAAGCTGCAGACCGCGACTTGATAAAGTGTGCAGTCAACGTAGGAGGCCCCGGAACTACAGTTGACATTGACCGGAGGATTTTTTTTTTGTTACTGGATTACATGGTGTTCCTGTTTTTGAAATTTCTTGTCTTCTTTGTACGTCATTTTGTTTTGTAACTTTGTAACTTTGTATGTAACTCTTTGATGTAAGGACAATAAACTGATTATCTATCTATCTATTCTGGAGCCTTGACGTGATCAAGAAAATAATGAAATCGTAATATTAGTCACTAGGCTTGTCTACTTGGTAGTAGCCTCTTCTGGTCCACGAACGCCCTGCTCGACATTATTATTTTAAATATGCTCTTGTGTAGATATAATGAATATCCATAAACTCATGTTGAATTTAGGGTATGATTAAATTACGGACTGGGAAGGGTTGGAAACCAACATTATAGCTTTCATAGCAATAAAACGCGCTTATTACAATGCGACATTATTGTTAAATATAGTACCATGGGCCTACAGAATATCTAACAGGGTAAAGGCAGCTTTTAAGACGCGGTTTTTTTTTTTTTGCTACATTCAGGTACGACGGATTCCAACTGCGGCTCTTTTAAGCCGAACTTTGTTACTGAATATCAGTCGAACCAAAGTTAGACTATTTTTGCATATCATAAATATTTTTCCCATTGTAATGTAGCCCGTAATACACAAGCGCACTTTTGTTTTATTTTTATTATTTTTTGGCTTGTTTTTGGCTTGCTGTTGTTGAACTGTCTTACCTGACTAACAGCTCCTAGCATAATTGCTTGCAGCCAATGTAGCTAAAGTCTATGTCATATTGTTTATACTAGCTGAAATCAAAAACCTAATTCAGCGCTAACAAATAATAACGGGACATGACCATAGACCCAGCATAAATCCTTTTAGTGTCAACATTCCCGGATATTATTTACGTGGTAGCAGTCACGCTGCTTCGTTTACCACGAGTTTTAAAAGTGCATATGACATAGCTATATTCAGATATACCATAGTTTTAAGAACATGTAGCTATAATCGGGTCTTAGAATAAACGATGCAGAAAACACTGGCCTGTAATCATCAAGTAACAAACTATGGCATTTTTATAACTTACTGTTGTTTAGCTCACCCCATGAGCTATCTACTGGGACGCGGAAAATACAAGTGTTCGTTGGTACCGAATACAAGCAACTTTATTGTAGAGGATTTAAACTTGAAAATAAATATTGGTTTGCCCGGGCCAGGTCCGATGGAATTATTATTTTGCTATTAGGAAACAAAAGAATGTAACAAAATAGCAAGCTTGAACACTGAGATAGCATTTTATTGTTCTAGTATTCACGTTGCTATAACACTTCATTGATGCAAATCATTTCCGACCACCATTTATCTTTTAACTTTCACATAAAACGTACTTGTATTTTATTTCTCTAGAGATTCCAACCTTGAAAGTACTCATAACATTGCGGTTATATTAGAACCTTAGCTTCATTGAGCATGCTAACAGATAAGTTTGCTTCTTTAGCCATATGACTTGAAATGAATATCATGGGCCTCTCGCGACTGCGGTCCCAAAAAATATCATGCCGCTAAGTATGGCCATAGCTCGATCAAAGTTTTTTGCTCAGTTCACAAAGAAGGGCCTGTTTGGCTCAAATCTGCAAGAGTATAGTACAACATATAAAGAAATGTAAATTTGAATAGCCATTAAGTATAAAAGTTAAATGTAAGATTTCTAAAATTTGATTCCATCTATTGGTATCTAGGGCCGGTAATAGAAAGAGATAGCAGACAAGACACTTCAACCAACTCAAGAGCTCTATAGTAATAAAACTATTCAACTCGACAAAGCTAAACAAACTATGCTGTTAAACAGGGTATTTTCTAATGGGCACCCACAAAAGATTACATCCAAAAGGTATTATTGTTCTTGTGTTACAATTAACCTGAACAAAGATTATGGAATACAACTTGAATGGAGGTATTACGGCATCAAGTATAAATCTCTTAAGTTGAAGCTCATATATGTGAATATTTCTACTTTATAGTTAGCAACCACAAGACAAACAGGGAGAGCTCAATAAATAACTTGCCATCCAGGTTATTAACTTGCTAAGCACATTTCAGTATCTAAGCTATTTTCTCATCTCAATAGCGCTCGAACCTCCTTTGATTTAAAGAACTTTTTTAGACAAAAGAAGAGTTCAAATAAAAAAAGGAAAACAGTCAGGATAAGCTTTAAGCCGATATTGATGAAACGCTAAAGCTCGATAACAAGAGCTGAAAGCTAATTTTTTTTTTAAAAAAAGTAGCTAGAAACTAAACATTGGTTGAATATTATTGATCAATCCGGAATATCCCAAGCTTAAAACTTCGTGGAAATATTTTGGCATATTCACATCAAACTGCCCAGAGTCGTAGTTTCATTTCTTATTAGACTTTATTTTTTGTTGTTTTAAGACTACGGCTTTTGTACAACAAAACTTTAGACTTCAGGGTCTAGAAAAGTTCAATGTGACACTTATGAGAAAGGGAGACTAGTAGCATACGCTTCAAGTTCCTAAATTCATAGATTTGTAAATCAGAGACTAGTCTAGAGAAAATAACACTTATGAGAATTGTTCGGGTCGCAACTTTAGTATTCGGGTCGGACCTTAGCCTAGGCATAAACGCTAGCCTAATTCAAAACTAGCCTGCACATGTACTAGCGCCAATAGTCTAACATTCTTAATATAATTAGGCTATGGGCTATGTTGAAATCCACGCTAGGACAGTTTTGGTCTAGATTTAAACAACAACAAAAAAAAAAAAGGATTCTGAGCAAAAATGTGAGAACCGAAACCGATGAATACACCAAAAGAAAGAGACCGGCACATTTCTTGAAATTTCTAAAAGCCTTTGTAAAAACGACTGTTCTTTTGTCCTAATTCTACGGGTTCCACTTTCCAGGACCAAAGTATTTTAATTATTTCAAGCTTCTAGTCATGCTAATAAAATGCTTTCCCCTCGCTTTCAGCCATCCAAAAGCTGACAGAGAACTACTAATTTGAGCATAAAAAGACACGGGCGACTACACGCTAATAAGTTGAAAGGTATAAACCAGATTTGACAAAGTGGTAAATAGGAAGTATGGATAAGACATTGCAATATGGCCAATGTGTTTAATCACAGCTTGAAATTTACGATCAACAGTAGCACAGTAACATTGCATCCATTAGTATTATCACGACTCGGTCTGCGTGCAACAGTGACATGCGTATAGCTCTATCCAAGCAGCTTTTATGCATTTATTTTTAGTTGTATACTCCAACAATGTTTATTTTTTGGGCTTGCTCCACCCTAGACTGAAATATTAGTGAATTTCAAACGCTACTAAAGCTTTAAATAATGAAAAATTACAGATTTACTAGATAGATAAATGTATAATCAGTTTATTGCCCTTGTATCAAGTAGTTACAATCAAAATTATAAATCAAAATAATATACAAAGAAGGCATGGATTTCAAAAACATTTGTCTCTATGAAACTGGCAAGGTCGCGGTATCTGCACTTATTAAGCTCAAGCGTTTGATGGCACCGAGTTCTTCATGGGTAACTCCATGTGTTTAGAGAAACCTGCAATGCATAACACCCAGTAGATTGACACCAGAGATTTACATTCAATTAAACATTACCAACTGCTTTAGAACACTCATTGAAAACATTCTCAACTGTTTCCAGCTGACCATATTTGCAATATTGATTTTGTTCGCTGATTTATCTTATTTGGAAATACTTTCTCAGAACTTTATGACTTCTGCAAAGCTGAAACAATCTACTGAAGATATAATGAGGGGTGCTACTTATGAAAGATTTTAGTGACTTGGATACTTTCCTCCATATAATGTCCTTTGGGTGATGGGGGAGTATCATTGGTGGAGTTCCCCTGGTGTTTTATAGTCCAATTGATGCGCACAGGTAGCTTTTGAAATTTGTATAAATAAAAAAAAATAATCGCTGATAACTTATCACCTAGAAATATCATATTTCGAAAAAGGGTGGTTGAAATGCATGTTCAAACAATTGAAGCAATAAAAGAGAAAATAAAAACTGCTAGTAATAAGACTAATTCTATGTGCTGCCCACTGTATGCACCAACAGTTTAAGCAAGGAGTTGAAGAGTAGTAAAGATGTCAAGCATAAAGCAGTGCAGATAAAACAACAACATTTTGAGTCTAGACAGCTATTAGAAAATGATGTATAAGGCAGGTGTTGTATGCATGAAAATTATTGAATTGAATTTAGCATATTGGAAGAATTGGGGCCTGGGTAGCTAACTGAGTGGTTAAAGCCTGATTTCTTTAATGCAGATAACTATAACATACAGTGCTCTAATCGGAGATCTCCTGACATAATCAGAAATATTTTTAATGAACCCTGAATTTTACGTCTTCAACTGTTTCTGTTCGCTTGCTTTTGTGCCTTATCTCAATGTAAGTATATGCCAAACTACAGCAAGGTCAAGGCCCCGCCTCGTACTATGGAAAGGTTTTATAAGCATGTAAAGCTTCATGCCACTGATTCGCTAATGCTGCTTAGTTTCAACTGCGGTGCAAAATTGGGGTTGCATACTGGCTGGTTTTAAATTATTGGTCAATGATGGGCTGCCGAAACCTTTTTAATATACGCCTGCCTAGGTTATCGGTTCAGGCATAAACTTTTGGGATTATCAAGACATTTTGACCCTGAAAAACCAATGTATGCTTTGAACATTCTCTCGCATTTCAAACATCCACTACATATTAGACAATAAGCAGATGTATTCAAGAAGTAAGCCAAGGCTTATATCAACTGCTATTAGATCAAGCCATGATGTCAGACAAATTTTCTTTATGAACTACTGCCATATAGCTTATCCTCAATATGATTGCCGGCTTGAAGTAATAACGGGGAAATTCAACATTTGTTAGACCAAGAATCTTTTCTATGTTGGTGGTTTACAACTTCTCAGCTTGTGCACATATCCTGCAATGGTTTACAAACTAGGTTTTGTTATACACTCGCACTTATTTTCTAACTACCAAATCTAGTAGACACCTTTATTCAACAAGTAAAAAAGGAAGGAGGTATTATTTTAATCAGCCTCAAATACGACCAAGATCAAAACCAAGCAAAGCAATGGTCAAAATTCGGAAACTTACAGATCCGCAATCATGATATTGAGGTAATCAGCAGGTTCAAGTAAAATATCACCACTATGTTCAATGTTAGAACCCAGAAAAGCTTGGATTAGACAAAACAGACACCTCATTCAGTTTGAACAACGAGATCATGAAGTTTCTAGTCAACTTGTGACCCACAACCTCAATATATCACATTTACTGTTCAGCCCACAACCATCTATTCACGCACAGAAAAGGTTCTGCTTTCGTAAAACTTTCAAAACTTTCATTAATCCAATATTAAATTACTGAGGAAGACTTACGAGTTACCGATAATTATCTTTATACGAAACTAGAAGTCCCAATATAATGGCCTTGGCATATATCAGCAATGTAACTAGGGATTATTTGGTGTTTATGTAAATTAAATTTGACCAGCTTTCCGAATCGTTCAATCTCAGTAGGCTCAAGTTCATGTAGTCGCATTGCGCGTACTGTGTTAAGGGATTTCAAATACAGATTTCATTGAAAATTCAAGTTTTGCAAATCATTTACTTTATTAAAAAAATAAATCTTATTTCCACAGTGCTATGAAACTTGAAAAAAAGTATATGGTAACCAAACGGTGAATGACAATCATATTAAGAAATACCAGGCGAAGTCTGCCAATACTATTCCATCCCCCCAACGGGTGCTGTATGGAGGAAAGTACCCCAACCCACTGAAATCTTTTATGAGTATTGTACTTTGTAATATATTAGTAATCTATTTAAGATTCCCACAGATCATGGTGTTCTGGGGGTGTATTTCCAAATGAGGTGAACCAGCAAGCAAAATCAATATTGCGAATGTGGTCAGCTGGAAACAGTTGAGAATGTTCTCGCCGAGTGTTCTAGAGCAGTTGATAGTGTTTAATTGAATGTAAATCTCTGGTTTCAATCTACTGGGTGATGTGTATTGCTGGTTTTCTCAACACGTGGAGTTACTCATGAAGAACTCGGTGCCATCAAGTGCCTGAGCTTATAATACGTGCTGACAACCCGACCTTGCCAGTCTTATAGAGACAAATGTTTTTGAAATCCATGCCTTCTTTGTATATTATTTTGATTTATAATTTTGATTATAACTATTTGATGTAAGGACAATAAAATGATTATCTATCTAATATTATTTTCATTGTCTAGGCCAGCGTCGTCGTTTTGATATTCCTAAAACTCTACATTCTAGGTTGGTATACTAGCGACGAATAACAATGAACTTACAGATTCGGTTACAAACTATTTTGTCGTTGTTGCCATAAATCTTACTCTCAAGCGCACCAAGACCCATAATGGACACGCTATAAAGTGGCACAAAACTTTAATGACAAAACAAAACAAAGTAATATTTGCGTCAGTAACCATAGTGGGAATCGCAATCAGAGCCCAGTTTCTGGTACCAGACCTATGAACTCACAGGGATATATGATCGCTATGATATTCCCAATTGAAAATATTTTTTTTTTCATCCAGAATCACATATATCAGTACTGGCTGTGCTTAAACAACACGAGTAGAGGACAGTATTTGGCGACGATCAACTAACCATGCTGAGGTTTCCACAGCCGTGGGACAAGCTGAAGCTAAGCGGGAATTCCAGGCTTGATGTGCATTCACATTACTCTGTGGTTATTATGGTAACGTAAATCTCTGTTAATGCGCGCAGTCTTTGTTGGGCATTCTAAGTAGCCATAGTCTGACGCTTGTCCCAAAGAGCAAGTTGTGCACTGGAGGGCTACTTGAAGCTTGTGTAAGAGCCAATAAGCCGCGTTAAGACATGAATACACAAAGTTTAGTGCCCATCTTTAAAACTGACCCCAGCATCTTGAAGTTGGGACAATAGAAAAATCTCCAAACTTTAGTAATGTTTCATAAGTAGTTTTCTTTTCGGCAGTCAAACCAGAAAGGCTATGCTCGGAACCTATATCTACCAAATGCCTAACTAGAAATGATGTTTATTCCAACTTTTCAGGAAAGGATTGGCAACAGAGTCGATCGCAAAAAAGCGAGTAAATAGTTAGATTTACTTGCAGCCAAATCGTTATTACGGAGTCCTTTTTTTTGGGAAGCATTTCTCAAAACACATACATGTAACATTGATTCTGGTCTTTTGTATCTTAGACTGGCTTGCCACGTGTTTTTGGTGTTCTCAAGCAAATACGGTAATTATATGGAGCTTCAGAGGCCAGTTTCAAATCGTGATCATATTAAGCTTACTTAGCAAAGTACTTTTGTTGAAACGTCAAAAAAAAAAATTCTTGACTCGAATGCAAAACAAAAGAAAAAAAACACTAATATAAATGCTTGGGTTTGAGGGTGATGGCAACCCACGGAGACCTTGTGATTATGTGCATAAAAAAGCATCTAGCCGAGACTGGGGCGCCAGAGGGTAGGCAACGGCGGGAGCAGGCATGATTTCCATGTGTTGGTTACAAAAACACCATTCACTGTATCATTTTGTTGACCACTTAGATCTGGGTCTGGCTGGAGAATTCACAAAATGAAAAACAAATAAAAACACACATAATTAGGTCAAATAGTATCAAACATTTTGATGCATAATCTAAACACCGAGTCCTTCTGTTTGTGGCAGGGGTCTCAGGAAGTTGACTGAATAGTTATTGTGCGTATTTAGATTAGAGAAACCAAATTAACCTCCCTTGTGATATTCGCCAGTATTCTCCTTTTTTCCACTTATTTTGTCATGATTTCGCAGACAATTCATCATATACCGATATGTTGTCTTCCCACATTTCAAAGTAGCCTTCTCCTATAAAACAAACAGTGGCACCAGTATGGATATTACTAGACGTGAGGTTTGATTTTGTTCATAGTTTTATGTCTCTGTTTATAAAATGCAACAACCAGAAAGCACTGTATTTCTTTTGTTACAAGCTGATAAAAACAAGGGTTTTCTTAGTTTTGTTTTTCTGGGGATGGGTGGGCAGGACCCTCTGTTAAGCGCAACAACGACTTGCGCATAGCTCGTACAAAACATGCTTAATAAGCCGAACTAGTCCAAAATTTAAAAACAAAAGTGCCACGATTCTGAGCGGAGCCCGATCGGAACCTTTGTACGGGACACCGCGCTATACCATTTATGGAAAAAAAGTTTGTGAATGCCAGAAATGGTAGTTTCCGGTTCTGGTATATTGCAAAGCTTAAGGGAATTTAAGGTGTCTGGCAAACAATAACCGCTCACTGCCTATTTGAAGGGAACGTAGCGCGGGATGTCGACTCTTTTGGGCAACCAAATACAGTTAGCAATCGGAGGCAACACTGGTTACCATTGTCGGCCTGCTATTTGGCAAATGCCAGACCCCTAAAAAGAGTTTTATGAGCTCAATTATTTTTCCCCAAGGTTGTCGTGCCACCAATCATCCTCGGACAACAAAGACTTCAGGTTACTAATGAAACGCCAAAATCTGTTAATAGTGCAAAACTCGGCCAATAACTGGGAATCCTGGAAACGCAATCAATTTGTCTAGAAATCTCAGACAGCCGGAAACAACAACCGTAATAGGTGACTACCACCTTTAACATTCAACAATACATGTGTTACATGACTTATATTTCCAACCTGAGATGAACTAGCACTCACTAAAATATGTAATAAGATTACAATCTACAGATATTTCCGCATGCGACAAGCTATCGCAAACGGCCCATTTACTTATCTATCTCAATACGGTAGCTGTCCCGGTCAGAAAGGAGGGTTTTTCTTGTTATAACCGGTGTGGCAAATTATGAAATATCTGCTAAAGCTGCTGCTTATTATAAACGCTCGGCGTTTATGATATCATCATTACTCTAAAAGGCTGAGCATAACGGTCAGATTCCCGTTACAGATAACCAGCTATTGTTATATTCAAAAAAAAAAAACCAGCTTTTAAAATTCCTCCTCCCAAAAAAAACGGTTCTAAAAGACCGCAAGTAATCATTAATCATCAGTATATGAATACAGTTTAGATGAGAGTTTCTGTTGGCATATACAACCCCAATGACTGAAAGGAAGTGTCTGTTTTAGGAATACAACCCATCTTGCAAAAACCAAAAAAAAATAAAGGTTTAGCAAGCTCTAAGAAAAATTTAATTTTAATCATTCGCTGAGCAACATAAAAAAAATTGAAAGCCTGGCTGATACCGTAGTCATAGGAGCGCTTGGGCGGCTTTAGTGACACAGTTTGACTTACTCATTGATATTTAGAGCAAGATATCAAATTTGGCTACAGTTTAGTGCTCCCAATAAACGGAGCTCTGTTCTCCGTCTGGAATATAAAAACCGGATTTACTAGGGTAGGCCTTCCTGTTTCTGTGGGTTTAAACTATGAAAAAGACCTCATCAACCAAACCGTGGTCCTTGATCTGCAGTCGGGCCCAAAGCTTTGACAGCACTAATGCTTGTGATGGGGTTTTTTTGTCAAGGTTCTTTATTGTAGTTTGCCAAAAAGAAACATTGTGATCGGCCGCTCATATCCCCTGCTTACAGGTCATCAGGGCTTCCCCTATTGTCCAGGCATATTAAAAGACAAAAGATTCCCTGATTATTGTTGAAAATAGCAACTCAGCAGTGTGTAATGAGATCAAATTGCTTGGGTATTGTGCAATACAGCTCTTGCGGAAAAAAAGGACAAAATAACACACTCTCAAATCACCAATACCTGAAATCGGAAGTTATAATTCCACCTTCTTAATATTCAGTGATTATCCGCATTTCATTGGGCTCTAATATTTAAATGAGGACTCAAATGACCACTAGGGGGTATTGAGCTCCAAGTTATTGATGATATCATTAGCAAGAACGCAATACTATTTATATGAACAAGATAACTATCCGGGGTTCTGCTGACAAAAGCAGTTCTAGCTGCCAGACTCAATAATACATAAGCCAGCACCTTGGAAGAATCTACAATATGGCGTCTGCAAGCCCTGAGGGTTAGAAAAGAAAAGAATGAAAAGCTATACTAGATTCCAAAGGTGCTGACTGGGAGGCGTAGACCTGCCGATGCATCCAGGCATATCATCAGCTTTGATTAGGATAAGCAAATATAGGGCGTATAGATATTCCACCCGCATAATATACCTTAGGATCCAGATCAATGGTTGCGTTTGCCTGCGCTTGACAAAATGAAAAGAATGAGGCCGGTCAGAGGTTGGTGCTACTGTTTCAAGTTTTGATGACTAACTACATATGGCCACCGCCTGTCTGGTAGAGGCAACGACACAGACTGTGTACAAACAGCTACATGGTTTACGACTATTTTACCTAGAGATCAGCAGAACCCATGCTAAATAGGTATATTTGAAAGCTGGAACTCTTGGTATGGTGCTAAACAAACCAGGACCAGAGTGTCACCCAGCTCTTAAAGCTGTGTTTGCAGAATCTAGCCTTTTTCTAAAAGTACTGAATTCACAGATTAACTAATCAACTGTTTGCTTAAACATATTCAAATGTTCTATTATTGCCCACATATATTCCTAGCGCTCCCTACCAAGATTTCCTGGCCTTCATAAGACCCGCGTGCATATTCGCCCCATTTCAAGACCCTAATTAATGAATCCTCAAAAACTTTAAACAAATACACAGTCACGTGAATACACTCCAATGACTTCAAAGCTTAAAAGAAAGAGACCGTTGAATAGTCATAGAGCAACGGTTTTGTTAAAAGTGTCATCTGAAAACATTTATTTAAATTTCATGTCCCGAGATATCATGACCTGTAAGAGATACATACATACATACAGTATCTGATTTCCACCATAAACAGAGTTACTGTTATTGGACGTTTTACCACGGGTTGTAGTAAATAAAGGTAAAAGAAAAAAACTTTCCAATAGTATCTCCTGTATCCAGCAAAAGAAATAGCCGCAGAATAGCTACTTTAGAAAAGCCTTTGACTAAACTGAGGAAGGTACCAAGTCTCCTAGAGAGTCGCATTACAAAGTGGGCCTGGACAAGCAATAGCCGCGGTGACTGACAGTACCGTTGATTTTTTTTTTTTTTTGGCATGAAACCGTTGACACCTTCACGGAATTGAGGTTAGCTTTTGCTAACAACCTGAACGGGTACGGCTTTTATATCCCTTGCCACGTAAAGTTACACACTATTCTAGGCTCAAGATCTCGCTGAAACCTCGGAGATACTGTTGGACAACCCTGGTAATCAAAAGACTTGGAAGTTGATCAATTTGAGAAAACCACTAAAGCTGTAGCCCTCAGAACATAATAGATATAAGAGCTCAACCTATCTTCGGGTCAAGTTTTAACCTAAACCTAAGAGCGACCGCAGTCTTAGGCTCCAAAATTACAACCCTTTTTATTGTTAAATGAAGTCCTCACAATTTTTCAATGACAACAACAACATTTCAAACATATTGAAGTGTTCAGAGTTGAGAGCTTGAAAAGTAAAGGAGAAGCTTTATTTTTTCAGTCTTTTTTAAACTTAGCACTCTAACAAAAGTCATTTATTACTTTAATAGGAACAATATTCCGTTTTAATTAGGCTACCCAAACCTTAATTGATGCTTGTAGCGGGTTTAAACATATGACTTACGTCCTAAAAAGTGATGATCGGATCATCACACAATCTGTCGATGACTGCACAGAACTCATTCTCTTGATAACCGAGCTTATCATCTTTTGCTCGAATATTCGCTGGCAGAACTGATCGATCTGATCTAGCAGTTGTGCCTGGGTGGTTTTTGGGGTTCACTGATCAAACACATTTCCATTCTCATATCGTTTAGGCGGTAATAGTAGCTAATTCTATTGTGGCGTTTGTAGCCAAGTTACTTTTAGACGATCGGTTGAAAAACTCCGTGTATAGATGCTAGCGATTTGTTATCAAGATGCCATGGTAGTATATGAAAAATCATATTTGTGGGCCATGGCTTTTTTTTTTTTTTTTTTTTTTTTTTTTTTTTTTTTTTTTTTTTTTTTTTTTTTTTTTTTTTTTTTTTTTTTTTTCTTTTCTT
>Ga0160505_101171_pt1 | contig 12816 bp, 6 predicted proteins | sample DIDeMG_FD_108225 | JGI IMG/M metagenome (GOLD analysis project Ga0160505, IMG submission 108225) | Enriched chicken feces microbial communities from UW Madison campus, WI, USA - DID2874_E49_Stillage MG | ecosystem: Host-associated > Birds > Digestive system > Large intestine > Fecal ... | reverse complement strand
AATAATAATAATAATAATAATAATAATAATAATAATAATAATAATAATAATAATAATAATAATAATAATAATAATAATAATAATAATAATAATAATAATAATAATAATAAATCTGGGTAAGACTTTTACAGGGGGCAAAAGCTAACGAACGCCCTGACTCAAAGCTAGTGGCAACTCACATTATAGACGCCTCTTCACAATAGCCATAAATTTCATTCAAAAAAAAAAAAACATTCATTGCAATGAGATACAGCATCAAATGAACAAATCCAGCTTCATACCAGGGGGATCAGATAATGAACACACACAAAAAAAAACAACAACAGTAGGAGCCAGTTCCAGGGATTTCAAACAAAGAGAACCCCAACAATGTCTATGTTTTCATTTCAACAGCCTGACCAAAGAAAGACTCACAAACACAAATTTGTATATATTCCGGCACTGCCTGGCCAATCTGGCCGCGTCAAGCGCAAACCCCCCACAATACCGAGAGATACTTGCCGGAGTTTTTTCCATCTTTTATCCGCTCGAAAACTACAAATGGGGGAAGTTAAAAAAAAAAAAAAAAAGCCGACACATTCCCCGGATTTTACCACTCAATATATACACCATGATCATAAGGAAAACCAATCAAAAAAATCACAAAAACAATGTTAAAAAGGTTAAATTCAAAACTAGTATTTTTATTTACAAAATGTTGGCTGTTTATATTTACAATTTACGTCCAATCTCTGGTACCAGCGCGGACAAGCTCAAGAACCTGCCAGCCCTTGGTTTCAGGATCTTCGATATTCTCGGGTATCCTCGTGAGAACCATGGCGTAGGTGCTCAGTTGGATGTGGTCCTCCATACCAGCAACAATCTCGTCAGTCTTGACGTTCTTGTACATGTGGATTTCCTGGGCTCTGCAGCCAATGACGTACACAGGCACGTCGGAGGGGGGAAGAAGCTTGGCTGACAGAATATCAACACCACGGATATCCAAAACACGGCCAGCGGAGTACAGGTTTGCCTCCTTGTACTGCTTAGCGTTGGCAGCCCAAATGTTGTAGGGAGCCTCGGACAACCATGACTTCAAGATATCGGCATCGCCCTTGACGTAGGCATCCAGAACCTCGGGGAGAATGTAACCACGGACATCCTTAAGGAATTCTTCCTGGTTAAATGTAGGATCAAGCTCCTTAAACATACGAACGACTCTGGCGCTCTCAGTCTCTTCAAAGAAGCCACCGATCTTGTCAGCGATAGTACGGACGGTAGAAACAAATCCATTCTCAGATTCCTCGTAGGCATTCTGAAGATCGCTGATCTTACGGCCAGTTGAGGAGTTGGCCTTAAATTTGTCCCAGGACTCTCTCCAGCTTTCCTTGACATCAGGATTTTCGTGCAGAATAACGTTTTGACCCGCCTCGGCGTTTTCCTTCACGGGCCTCCGCTTAATTCCACTCTTAAGCTCTTCTTCAAGTCTCTTCTTCTCCTCAAGCTCACGTCGCAGTCTTCGCTTGGCCTTGTCTTCGTAGCCACCGTATCTCATACTACTGCCATCATCAATAACGTCTTTGACGGACTTGTAGATCTCAGTCTTTCTAATAGGTTCAGTGGCCTTGTCGACACTATCAGCGGTGTGGGAAACGACATTTCTGGTAGTCTTAACAACCTTGGAATCCCAGGTGGCGGAGGCAACAGTGCCAACAACTTCACCAGCTTTCTTCAGGGTTTGTCCAGTAACAGAAGAAGCAGCGTTGGTACCCTCCTTAGCCTTGTCATAAGCCTCCTTGGCTCTCTTGTAAGCGCCGCTCTCGGCCATCCGGCCGGTTTCGTCTGCCAGAGCCTTGATGTTATTTTGAAGTTCGTCACTCTTCTTCCATTCAGTCTTGAAGGTCTCGACAAAGACCTGGAAGGGAGATTTGTCGGGATCAGGGCTGTTTTGCTGTTGCTGTTGTTCTTGCTTCTGTTCAGATTTTTTTTCATTGTTTGCCATCCGAGAAGTGTGGAAGGCTGAAACCGAAGGCCGGCCAGCCCGTCTAAGGGCCGCCTGAACCAGTAAACGGGATTGATTCTTTTGCAGTCTCAACATTATCAAGTAGAAGGAATAAGTGCCCGGCCTACTTTGATGGGATTGGTAAGTTTCAAGTGGTGATAAAGAGAGAGAAAAGAGGAGAAGACAAAAGAAGAAAAAGAGCGAGGAAAATAAAAAATTTTGAAAGTGAAAAAAAAGAGCCATTACATTGGTCTTGTCAGTCACAGGGTTAGGTCACATTTCCTATTTCTTATGTAACATATACGTAATCATGACACATGATCACATAAATGATGATTTGTCTCGGTACATGCATTATTACTATCGTTACTATTACTCTTATTGTTATTATTATCATTATTATTAGTTTTTTTATTTTTTTTTTATTTTTTTCTGCGACTCCAAGAAACGCTCAGTTGCAGCTTTTTTTTTTTTTTAAACCTTCTCAGTTGCGTTCTTTCCACCCACCACTGATCTAACAATCCCTATTGCAAGCCTGAGCAGCACAGATATCTTTCTCGTAGGCAATAGCAGTACTATTTGTATTAATAATTCTTGATTCTTCTACACCACTCAGGAATGGTCATGCTGAATCTCCAGCTGTTGTGAAATTCTTTATTTCTCTTTAAATAATGGATCATGTCCCTCCAATATCTGTAAGTAATGAAGAAACTAAATGCTTCAAGAAGTAAAATAATAATAATACTCTGTTTCTATGCTGGTTCTAACAACTTTAGGAGTCTCAGAAAAACTCATATGTACAAAATGCATATCAAACTTCTTACAACTCCTATGAAATGTATGTGTTTAGCTTTTGCATACCATGGGTTCTATCTAACACATTCTTTTAGGCCTTTTCAAGAGCAGACTGAGTCGTACCAATACGAATTTTTTGATAGCGGATCTGAACAGTACAATGGTATCAACCCTTCTTTCGCGCAACAACAGACTTCATTTTATAACTCTGGCATTACGCACTCTCCTCAGGAGTACTCTTATTGCCCCAAGTTGATCACTTTCTATAATCCTGATGGCAACTCTACGCAACTATCCAATGCTTATCTTCGACTCAAAATCGATCTTGATCTCAAAATATATTGGATCGTTTTCACAAGTGAGAGAAACTTTCCAATTTTTTTCTCGAATGCTGCTTATTCGATTTCAACGAACCGTCTGTTGCTTCACTTCACCCCGCGACAGATTGATTCTAGAAACTTGTATAGGTGCGACTGCCTTTTTTCCAACATTGAAGAAATACACCACTGTTTTGACACTTATAGTCATTTTCAATCGTTAGCTCAAACTACTCAAGGATATCATAACTTGTTATACAACAACTCATCGCTGCCATATACACCAATGCCATCATATTCTCAACCATTTTCACAAACACTCACCGATACTCCAGAGTATGATATGTCGCAATATATTGGATTTCAAAATACCCCCTCCATACAAAATATTGCTGAAAGTCAACAGCTACTCAATCTCCCTGAATTAAACCAACGTTCAACAGACCCCTCATTTTCAAACATAAATCACAACAGTACTTTCACTGAAAGCACTGAGCCTGAGGAAAAAATAGACCCTTTGATTTCTCAGAGGGCACAGTCGGCTAATAAAGGCACAGTAACAACGTTAAATCCATTATCGAAAGGGTCATATCTTTCCAAACCTTCTAAAACAGCATTACCAGTTGATGACTTATTTCACAGGATCAATCGGCCTCCAAGAAACCCAAGAAACCCTACAGATTCAGGACTGCAGCCGGAAGTGCCTAACAAGTCTGAAAACAACATATTCGCATCTAGGCCAATGGAGCCTACTAATGATTTTACAAAAACCATAAATCACCAAAATTTGCATTCTTCTATCCTCACTTCTAATATTGTCCAGAAATCTTTATTGGGATTTTCAACCAACTTAGCCTTTCCAAATTCATCAAACGATAATTTAGGAGTTTTTCAAAAAAATAATTCGGGATTCGAGAAAGAGCCGACAAATTCTAGTGTTCTCACAACTGGTGAATCTCGAAAGATCCATCCGGCCTCGGAAATTCCATTCAAACATCCGATAAAACAAGTGATAAATAATGTTAACAAGTTACCGGGTGCGAACATCAATGAAGAGGTTTCAAAAAAACGAAAACTTTCTCATACTATCTCAGGTGCCAGTAACCTCGTCAAACAAAATGAGAAACCACAGAAAGGCACTTTTAATAACTTAATTGATGAGGTTTCTAGTCTAGTTGGTGACTCTAACTCCCTTCGCAATGCTGCTAATTCTTTAGGCTACAAAAGCCAAAAACAATCTGTGCCCCCGAAACCACACACAGGAACTCGTATCACGAATTCCCATCTTGGCATCAAAGGCAAGTCTGCACGACTAACAGATGAAGAGAGGATGCGAGCTCGTCTCGAGCGTTTTAGTACTCAGGGTGAACCTTCAATAAATTCTAATGACTCCAGAAGTCTACTCTTCAGGGCTGATACAAGATCGCAGATCAAATCTACTGGTAGAGAAGAATTATCATCAAACCGAAGCCTCTCTATCAATTATAATCCTAATTTTCCGCTCGATCAAGCTTCTGTCAGTTATGATCAAGTTGTTAGTCTCTCACGATATTCTCAATCAAAACCGAATTCTACTAGTTCAGATGCTGCTCTTTCTCTCCTGGCTCTTAATGATAAAGCCAGTACTTCACCAGTTTTGTTTTTGCCAGCTGTATCCCAATCGACAACTCGTACACTGGACAGTTTTGTCAAAGCATCAGAAGGTATTAATGACACTAAGGTTTCGACTAAAAAGAAGTCGGAAAAAGATCTTGAAGCCATACCTTCAAAATCAACTGCACAGAGATCTTCTACAGATAAACATCCGAAAACAAACCCAACTCCTCAAAATAGTTTATCCAATGTCAAATCCAAGCCTGGTCGTAAAAAACTTGGATCTACTCAGGAATCTAAAAATCCAATCCCCACCAAAGGGACACGTTCTACTAATACCAAACAAAAGAACCAGGTCTCGTCTGTTGAGGATGCACAGCCGTCCATTCTACACAAGAAGATACAAGTACAATCGGGAGTTGTCGTTCCGCTTAATGCTTCAAGCAAAGATGCTGTATCCAAATCTGAATTGTTTATGAAAAACTCTTCGGACTCAGTGAAAACCAAACTTTTGGGTTCTGCTGATCAAGTTATAGGTACTCAGACCTCTTCTGGGATTTCTTCTGCTGCATCTGTTTTTCAAGGTATGATTTAATTTTCCCTTTTTATCGTTTTCTTTTACTAACAAGCAGTTAATAGCTTCTACTTCTCAAAACAAAGTCATTGGAAATGTGAAACCGGAAGGTGAATATGGTACAAATGAAAAGGGAATACAAAAAGTTCAACTAAATAGTAAGTTCAGCGATTTTAAAATTTTGTCCTCTTGGTCTCTCTTATACTAACAATTATCTCATTTTAGAAGTACCTGTAATTGGGACAAAAGATCGAGCAACAGCTGTGTCTCAACCATCACCTAGAATCAAAAATGAAGTTCCTGATAAGGATGATCATGACAAGCTCGATGAAAAGGTTAAAAACCCCCGCAAACGGTCCAGCACACCTCCAACAAACACACGCGAGCTCAGGAAGCGACAGCCAATTTCTTATGCTGAAAGTTCGAAGCGTAAGCAATCTAAACCTAGATCAGCTTCTATCTCTGGAAAGGCGAAGTTAGAGACTCTGTCTACTGAGGAATTTAAAAACATCAACTTGATAACTTCAACTACCAGGGGTTTGAAAAATGAGTTTGTTACTGAGGTTACTAAACAAGTTAAAACTTTGTCTAAAGAACTCGACAAAGATACCCAGCATAAAACCGGGAAACAAGCTGTAGCGCAAAAAGGTAGTGATTCTGCTGAGAAGAAAAAGTCTAATGCCAAATCCAAAAAGAAACCACGTGCCGATATTGCCGTTCCCTTCATAGAGACATCTAAATCTGGGGCTACAAGAAAAGCTGGGAAAGAGTCTCAATTTAAGTCGGAGGTTACCACTTCTGCAAAAGAGAGATCTCGTAACTTTTCTTCTTCAGAGACAAAGACAAGCAGTTTGTTGTCTTCAGAATCTCTTTTTCAGCCAAAGTTGGTTGCATCCACTGAACTTGTTTCTACAACTGTTTTTAATTCTGTTGAGTCTGGTATAACTTCTGCTAAGGATATTACTGAAGCTGCTACCTCAACCAAAATTGATAATAGGCCAGTTGACAAAAGTTCTAATGATGATATTTATCAATCTGTTGGTGCAATTAAAACCACACCTACCGTATCAGTCGCTACAAAGGATAAACCTTCAAAATCAGCACCCATCACCGTGATAACGGAGACTGTGATCAAGACTGCGACTTTGGGTGATTCTAATAATTACACACACACAGAAAGACCTCAGTCGAACAAAGACAAGACAGAGAAAGTCATTATCCACACAAAAAGCAAAGAGATTTTCGAATCTAACCTTCTCAAAGATTCTGGGAATTCCAAAACTGATATTCCTCCCACCGATGATATTGATGTTAAAACTGACCCTGTTAATATCAAATCATGCTTGCCGATAGCTGGCTCTCCTGATAATAAGCGTGATATGATAGCTTCCACCAATATTAAATCTGATTCTACTGCTGATATCACGGAAGACTTTCTATCTGACATCAAACAGGTTTCATCTCTTTCCAAACCTTTTGACCCTTTATTAGAACCTCAGGTTAAAGCCATCAAAGTGCAACAGCAAACTACTGTACAAAAGTCAGATGTTATGGACCATGAATCCACTAAGGCAAGCTCCAGTATCATAGAATGTAATGCATTCGATACTGTAGGTAAGCCAAAAAACTCTACCAAGTCCAACACTTCTGAACCTCAGACTGTTCTAAGTGGGCTAAAGTCCAGTCAACCTGAGCCTAGCCTTGGAGTTACTAAGTCCATCTTGTCGACTGACTTTGTAAAAACTGAGACTGATACTTGTGCTAAACTTAATGACACACTAACAGAAGAAGATGATTTATCTAAGGTTGTATCTAAACCCATCTCATGGCAGTCAAATAACTCAAATAACTTAGATGAGAAGATACCATTATCTAGAGATAATTCTTCTGAAGTTAACCAAGTTGCAACTGCATCTGATTTGAGTACAACGCAATCGAAAGAGATTGGATTAGTGAGTGATCTAATTAATAGCGAACAAAAGTCCAATCTCTTGAGATCCGATAACTCACATCTGAAATCAGTACCAAGTACGTTGGAGTCTCACTCTAATGTTCCAGAAGTATCCATGGAAAATATCAAAAATAGTGCAGTGGTTCCGACTTCAACTGTACAGCCGGTAACATTTATTGCTAAAGACCCAAATGCCGATTCAAAATCTGCTGTGAAGTCTAAATCTCCTGCCGGTAGCGCACCTGCTCGGATTTCTGTCATGGAGGCAATGCTTAGAGCTTTACCTTCTTCTGCGATAACACGCAAACAGAGCTTAAGAAGAATTTCTGGCAGTAGAAGTCAAATTGGTAACGCTTCAGCTTCTTCAGGTTCAAAATTGGCCATTCCAGCTGTTACTGTGTCAGTTGACTTAGCATCAAATGATCTAGCCGCTTCGGGTTCTTCTTCTTTGAATGGTTCGGCTGTTAACACTAGTGAGGTTTCTGAAGGGGCTTCTCAAACTAAATATTTAGCCTCTAGTTCAGATCTGATTGCAATTCTAGACCAGCCCGCTATTCCTGAAAAAAGCAATGATCACGCCGAAATTGCTAGTGTAACTGACTCGAAAACTTTGCTGTCTAGTGCTCATTCCCCATTGGTAAGAGATTCACAGAGTGATGAATCCAAATCCTTTGTTTCTTCCCATAGTCCTGTGACTCAGCGGCCCACGAAATCGCGGAAAAAAGCTTCCAATGCTGAGAAGAAAAAAATTGTTGAACTTTCAACAGACTCCTCAGATGTAATTGCATTGCCTGTTAATGTAGATGACTCCAAGGGGTTGGTGGAAAAGCAGACATCCACTGTAACCACCAAGTTACCTTTACGTGCGACCAGAGTTTCCAAAAGAAAGGCTTCATCCAAAGCTAATGCTTCAATTGAGACTGTTCCTGTAAAACAAGTCTTTGAAGCGGTTGCAAAAAGTTCTTCTGACAGAAATCAATCTACGGGCTTTACAACTTCCAAAACTTACAGTAACACTGCCAAGTATGGAACCCCATCCAAAAAACCACCGGGAGTTGCGCGAAAACCAAGCCACTTAACTGACTTGCGAATTTTCAGGGATGCTGTAAAATCAGAGGTCTCATCTAGTCCTGCTGGATTTTCTCGGTCATCAAGTATTGCTCAGGAAACTAAAGATTTGTTGGCTGATGCAACCATGGAAAAGCATTCTATTTCTACGGATCAGACGTCAGTCACAAGTACACATTCCCTAGCTACTAAGACCAGTTCTGAGGTTTCACCTTTGCAGATTGCTGGTTTTAGAAAGGCCACTGAAGAGTCAGCTAACGTACCAGGTCTGGCCATTTCCGGTGCAAAGAATTTTGATTTGAATAGAAATGGAGCTTTTAACATGAAAGCCTCTTCCGCGAACCACGGCATTTTATCTGATGTCAGCGCTTTTTCGGATGTTACGGATCGGACTCCGAACCATCTGCTAGATGAAGGAAAATCTGTGATTCATGATTTGGGTGTACCAAATCTAGCTGGTTCTTCAACTGTCTCTAAATCAGACGGTAATACAACTTTACAGTCACATTCACCTTTAAAAACTCTTTCCGATTCACAAGGCTTAGAAATTTTGACAGAGGTGACAAGAAAGAGGGATGATTCATTTGAAGATGTATCGTCGCTTACTTCTACAATAATGGCAGATCCTCTATTATCTGAAGGATCTAACTCCAATAAACCCCGCTCCAGAATTGATACATCGAGCAAGCTCCCCGATCACGAGCTTGAAATAATTCCGGAGTTGAAGTCGTTGGAAATGACAAATGAATTTAAAAAACTAGAGGTTATTAGTTTGAATTCCAGGGCAACATCAGGTAAATCTGCTTCCTCCCTCGGTGACAAGTCAGCCGCACCCTCTGACACAATAGGTGAAGTAATTTCCTCAAAACAAACGGCTGAGGTTGCCGCCAGTGAAATGTCACCCTCCAAGTCGATTGAAAATGAAACGGATGGACTTATCGTGCAGATCCCGTCGCGGACCCACGACCATATTGAGAACATCTTAGAGTCGACTGATGAAAAGGACGAAGTAGACCTCGGAGGCTCGGCTCGATCCCGAAAAAAGCCAGAAACTCCGATTCCACTCAGACCACCGTCAGCGCGACTGCGCAGATTAAGATCAGAAACAGCCCTGGTGAATAATTATCACAAGCAGTTTAGTGCTCCTTTTCGGTTTGTTTTTGATGACAACAAGCGGCATGATGTTACACCAGATGATTTCATCAAGCTTAATGACGGAGAGTACCTTAATGATACTCTGATTAACTTTTACCTAAAGTATCATCACCAGCTTATGATGAAAGCTAATGAGGATGTAGCCAAGCTTGTCTATATTTTCAACACCTTTTTTTACGAAAAGCTGGCGCAGAAGGATCGCGAGGGCAACGTGGGCTATGACTTTGTCAAGACTTGGACCACCAAAGTGGATCTGTTTAAGATGAAGTATGTGATTGTGCCTATAAACATGAAAATGCACTGGTATCTAGCGATCATTTATAATCTGCCAGCTCTTCTTCGTGAGAAAAAGGAGAATGAAGATGGCAATGAGGCAATGAGAGATTCTAAAGCAGCTTCAACAGAACCAGAAGCGGGTCCAAGTAGTCAGGCCTTGGCTGACAATCCATCGGCGGATGAGATTTCTCTCGATAGTGGGCTTCCAGGTGCGATTGAGAAAACTGCAGCTGTACTTGAGAATTCAGGTTCTGGTGAGAACCAGGATGTAATCGCAGGTACTGCTGAAGCCAAGGAGAATTCCCAAGCGCGGGTGTTTACAAGGGTTACTAGGACAAGCACTCACACATACACCAAAAAGCTCAGCAAGGAGTCGGCTACGAGAGCTGCTCAGACTCGCAAGATTTCCGTGGAAGATGATTGTGTCATTTTTATACTTGATTCGTTCAAGTCCCGCAACTACTCAGTACTAAGTCGGACTTTGAAGGAGTATATCTGCAAGGAAGCAATGGACAAGTTGAACATTACAGTGGAAAAACAGCGGATTATTACAAAACAGGTCGATGTCCCGCAGCAAAACAATTTTTGTGACTGTGGAGTGTATTTGATTCATTACGTTGAACGGTTTTTGGGCGCGCCGGCCAAAATTGTCGAGCTCATGGCCAAGGTCATGAAGGGTGCTGACCGCGACACTCAAGTAACAAATGAGCTTTTGCGAATGTGGGAGACAGCAGCCATTGCGAAAAAGCGCAGCATGCTCAAAAGCGAAATCATTATGTGCAAAAGCAAGCAGGAACACCAGCGGGAAGCTGAGGAGGAGTTGAGTAAGATATTTAACGACATCCAGCAGCAGCCAAGTCAACCGAGTCTACAGTCTGGGGCCTCGACGCCAAATAACAACAATGGCCATGGGAATATTTGGGATCTTAGCACAGATGCCGGTGCGGAAAATGCTGGCAGAGGTACTACGAACAGAGAGACCATGTCTGTTGATGACGACGAGGACGATGTTGTTGTTGTAGACGTGATGAAAAAGGATGGTCGTGGACAGAAGAGAGGAAAGCGATAGTTAGGCTGTTACTAGATGTTTTATTTATTGTAATTACTATTATTTGAAATTACCTGAATTGATTCAGATAAATCATGTAAGATTTAGCAATGCTGAGTAAGGGGACAGTTGAGATGGCTCCATGGCTTTTAGATGGAAGCCCCGTTTGTCATCAACGTGAGTATTAAATCTAAAATATTGGTGATGATGATGATGATGAGCCACGGAATAGGAGTTGACACACATTTCTTTTTTTTATGACAAATTTCGGCTCATCAAATGCTTAGTAATTTTTGTCAGCGTCCGTTAGTTAAACCTTACTCAGTGACTGACACCCCACGAAAAAGGGAAAAATAAAAAAATATTAAAATAAACTAAAATAAACTAAATTAGACTAAATTAAACTAAAATAATATTAATAAATTTACTTATTAATTGGTCCTGACCAAACGACCATCGTGCCGCCGACTGCCCTTTTGCTTTCTCTCCAGGTTTCTTCTCGAACGTTTAAATTTTCAGTTTTTTTTTTTTTTATTTCTTCATTTTTTGCTATAAATCACCATCCACTCCCGTTTTTTTATTTTCAGTTTTTAATTTTTTTTTCCTTCTTGATTTCCTTTTGATTCTGCCTTTCTCCCTTTTGCATTCTCGACTTACAACCAACCCCTACATTCCAGCATATATCACCATGACCGTTAACGAAACCCTCTTTGATTCCATCACCGACGCCCTTGAAGCCTACAGTATGTTTTTTTCCCTTTCGTGTTTTTCCCCTCTTCTAGTCAATAGCCGAATCAGCTACTAACTACTTCTCCTCGGCAGAAAAGGGCGAGTTCCTTGTTGTTCTTGATGACGAGTCCCGCGAAAACGAGGGTGACCTGATCATTGCCGCCAACGCCATCACTACCGAAAAGATGGCCTTCCTTGTGCGTCACTCGTCCGGCTACGTCTGTGCCCCCATTGCCAACAGTATTGCTGATCGCCTCGAGCTGCCGCTCATGGCCAACCTCAACGCCAACAAGAAGAATAACAGCGATCGCCACGGCACCGCTTACACCATCACAGTTGACTTTATTGAAAACACCACCACGGGCATCTCGGCGCATGACCGCGCGCTCACGGCGTCAAAGCTCGCGGATCCCACCACCCGCTCCGAGGATTTCCTCAAGCCCGGCCACCTGCTCCCCCTGCGCGCCGTGGACGGCGGCGTGCTCAAGCGCCGTGGCCACACCGAGGCTGGCGTTGATCTCAGCCGACTCGCTGGATTTGAGCCCGCGGCCGTCATCTGCGAGCTTGTGCGCGAGGAGGACGGTCTTATGGCTCGTCGCGATGACTGCTTGGCCTTTTCTAAGCAGCATGGCCTCAAAACGATCACGATCGAGGATCTGGTCAAGTACATTGAGGCCAACGGCTATCCTTAAATGGCTGCGCACCACACAAAGCTCCATCGTGCCGCGGCGGTGAAGCCCGAAAAAAAGAGAACCCCGGGGCCCTGACAACCACTTGACAACGACTATTTAACCTACCCTGCTTGTTTTGTTTTTGTTTTATTTTTTTATTATTTTTTTTTATGTTTCCCTTTTTCTTTTGATTATCATTTGTATAAACTGTATATGATCCATACTAGATATCACACTACACACTTCTCTACACCTACTTTGTATACATGTGTACAACCCACGGCTGCTAATGCTTTGATCCAAACCGTTTTTTGATTATTTATTTAATTTTGCTATCATTTCTGATTATTTTATTTAATAGAATAATATTAGTGTTATTAACAAGATATCTCCAATTTCAAAATATTTTTTATTTTTAATGGTATGTTTTTTTTTTTGTGTGCGTGCTGGTATCCGTTGTCCCCTACTCAAGACACCCAAACTCCCCCGAAACCAAACCTGAGTAAATGTCAATATTGTTATTATTAATTTCTTGTATTTTTATATTTTTTTTTTTTTCATTTTTTTTTTGGTTTTATTTGGTTTTTTATCTATTTTGGGTAATTTGTGCGGGATGGGTGGCCAATGAGAATTTTTTCCTTTTTTTATTTCTTATTTT
>Ga0160505_101170_pt1 | contig 12838 bp, 7 predicted proteins | sample DIDeMG_FD_108225 | JGI IMG/M metagenome (GOLD analysis project Ga0160505, IMG submission 108225) | Enriched chicken feces microbial communities from UW Madison campus, WI, USA - DID2874_E49_Stillage MG | ecosystem: Host-associated > Birds > Digestive system > Large intestine > Fecal ... | reverse complement strand
TAGACCCGCCTGTGTGGCGTAATGGTTAGCGCATTTGACTTCTAATCAAAAGATTCCGGGTTCGAGTCCCGGCATGGGTTCTAAGATATTTTTTTTCCACATCGTGTGCACCCCGACAACCTGTCAACCTCGGCGATAGTGCACATGTATGTGTAATACATCTATCGTCTTACGATTCCTCGGATAATCTGGACCCAACAGTCACCTCCCGCACGAGCGGAATCTTGGTCATCGTTTCTCAAACCCCGACAATAGTGATTGTTCTTTTGCATTTCTTCAAACTCCGAGGCTCAAGTAGGGACCTCACAAATCCGATAGGATAAACAATTACCAGATAAAAATATACATGGAGTGAGTGAAATTGCTCCACAGTACAAGATTGCGCAACACTGAGAAGGGTCTACTGATTAGTGAATAGAATCATCTACAAAAATAAAACCAATACAAATAATTAAATATTTTGAAAAAAAAAAAGAAAACATATCATGTGCTATCCTCCCAACTAGCTCGGAAGGACATTTGTCCGAGTTTCTCATCTGCTCCGTTTTGCTTGATGACTGGACAACTTAACTTCTTTTCCCGAGTTTCCCTTTCCGGCATTTTCTTTCCGGTTCCTCTATGTCATATTTTTCCAGAGCCGTTCAAAGGTCCGGGCATGTGGCCCACCAAAGTCCGCACAGGATGCCTCGGACTTGAAGGTGCGGAGTACCCAACACAGCTCTCGAATTATCAGAAATTTTAGGGAGATCAAGACCCCGTAAAATATGGTTGTCGGAGATTAATGACCTCCACAATTTCCAAGAAACTCGTCTTGATACAGTCGAGAAAGTCCCAAGTCCATTTTACTTTCGTTCATCGGAAGTGACATGGCCGTGACTCAAGACTTTTTCGGGGCGAGGTCGGACTTGAGTCACATACTGCATAGTATACGGGTAGATTGGGTGAAGATTCTTTCTGTTTCCTGATTCACCCGAGAGGTACGGATGTCATCTCCATTAAAACCCTCGAAATTGCTCCGGGTAGAAGGATATTCCTGCAGAAATTCCCCGATGTGCTGCCGCTGATAAAAAAAAAAACACTGGCCGCGGAGGTCCATCGCCCCTCATGCTACTCTCCGCATTTGCAACCGCGGGGACTCGGAGTGGGCCGTGCGGAAGAAGCTCACGAACGTGAAAGTACAGTCATTCGGAGAGCGAAGTCCGAGGTACGGAAGGAGTTGAGAAAGTTTTTTTATGTGGTGCATTTTTTTGCTTGTGGATGCCCTGTTTGACTACCTATCCCCGTCTAAGATTTTTGCAGCTTTCCCTATTTGTGGCAACAGGTGATGCTAAGGCCGGTAAGCATATACGGGACACACCCAAGCGGTCCCGGTTCCACCCGTAGACACCAGACCGCAGTCGCATTAATGGTGTGCCAGGCCAGTGGGCGCCAGCGCCTGTGTCCGAGACCCCTCCTTATCCGAAGTGGTCACCCGAGGTTTTCCTGTTAGGATCGGGGCCGGACTTGAGGCGATGGGGCGGTTAACTATGAGGGGAGTCATCATTTATCCTCACATGGGGTATTGAATGGCGCACCGTTCCAAGCCGGAAAGGTGGACCTGCACCTGTGCTATCCGGATACCCCAGACGCACCATTCACCACACTGAAAGCCAAAAAAAAAAAAAACCATCCCTCCAGTATATAATGTTCCGTTCCCCCTCTTTGAATTTGGATAGTGTTGGACATTTTTGCCTATATATATTCGACGTTTGAGTTACCGACCTGAGTCACTTATAGAATCAGAGTTGAAACATCAGATACAAATCACATACATCCGTCATATATCTACCGTCAACTACCTTGGACCCACGGTCTACTACTTACAATCAAATTACCTACAGTCAAGTTACTGGTCAATTAACGACCTCTACCATTATAACTAGTATAACAAAATGTCTTCGGACCTTCTTTCATACTCCATCATGATGAATGGAGAAAAGGCAGTGTCGTACGCTGCCCCTCATTATGCTCCGTTAGCAGTGGGAAAGCCCGAGAAAATCACCTTGCCGCCAATCTCGGCCTACGTCGGACTTACTGAGAGAAACCTCAATTCTCTTAATCTGTTGACGTCCTCGGTGTCGTCGCCCCCACTGTTGACGTCGCTGCTGGCTCTGGAGCTGCCTCTTCTGCTGCCTCGCATGGCCGCACACGATCTTTATAAGTTGTCGTATGGCAACCGTAATGTGAGCGTGAGCTCTACCACTACTAGTGACCGTATCTCCAGTGAGTCCGGAGCCACCACACCTTCTATTGCTTCTGCTGCTGTTGCTCCTGCTAGCTCCGAAAGCCCCAAGAAACGTCGTCAGCGGTTGGGTCCATCATGTGATAACTGTCGTGCACGTAAGGTCAAGTGTAACGCAGAGGTGATGATGTTGACTAGACATTTTGCTCAGAACGAGTGCGACTCGGAGTCATATGCCGAGGAGTTTGCATCGTTGCTGCCCGAGCACAAACTGACCATCTTGTCGGGTGAGCTTGTGACGGTGGGTGACTACACCTTGGTTCTTTCTAACAACAAACTCATCAAGTATAAGTCATGTCTGTCGTGTGCAGGAAAGGCATTGGGATGCTGTTTCTCCAAGGGCTTCACAAAGGAAGATATTGTGTACAGCAAGCGGTCTGGACCGGAGGCTGTGCCCCTTGTTGTGGAGCGCAAGGCTGCAGCAGTTAAGGTTGTCAAGAAGCGCAGTGCAGAGTCTAGTGGAAGCACGAGAAAGAGCTCGTGCACTGCCTGCCGTAAGAGAAAAGTCAAGTGTGTGATGCACACGAGGCTTAACAAGTGTATTGGGTGCATGAAGAAGGACAGCACTTGTTCGTTTGAGGTTTAGAGCTGGTGGTGGAGCTGCCAGGGGACTGTACTATTCAATTCGGAAACTAATAGATTAATGAATACCTTGAAAGAAGAAGTAGTAGGATAATGAAGGGGGAGACTAAGGGACCAAGGGGCTATATGTTTGATTAAGAATACAGGAAGCGAGAGTTTTGATCGCTGCAAGGTAGGAGTAACCATGTTGAAGATCAAGGCAGACTCGTTTATTAGAACTTAAGTTCGTGTTCATCCAACGATAAATGAACTAAATTCTAGCAGAGCATATCCGTTAAAATCTTTAATCAATCCAAATCTTAGAATTCCCACTAAAATGTTCAAATGTCGACCAGCATGACATCCTGATTTCACAAATCTTCAAACTAAAACTGTCTGTGGTAGGCCTTGTTCTATCTCCTACTTTCTCGTTCGATCTTTTTATCCTATCAACTTGAAGAATGGACTACTATCTCTGAATTAAGAATTTGGCTGCGAATTCCATGCATCGTTCGGAGATTTGACTTCTTTGGTTCTATGAGCCATTAAAAATGGTTTCCTCGAAATTATGGCTCAGATTGAATACCACGGTCTATGTTTTGCTTCGTAGTAATAATTTTAGGTAAAGTTCTATGAATAGACATTCTCGCCTTGACCTCACTTCACATATCAGCACACCGCCTCATGCAGATCAAAATCTTTGCGCTATGGGTTTAGGAGAGTACATTCAAAGTCACTTGAGTAACACAAACTGAAAGAACAATAAATTTTCTCTTTTTTTGGTTGGAAAAGTTTAAAAAAACCAGAGAAGACGAAAAAGTTTGAAGATTTCTGTATCGAGGTTACAGTGGCCGAGTGGTTAAGGCGACACCCTGCTATTAGCAGCTCAGGTGTTGGGCATTGCCTGCGCAGGTTCGAATCCTGTCTGTGACGTAATTTTTTTAAATGTGATTGACGTGATCGGAATTTGTCAATCAGTCAGGTGACGATAAGACACCAGAAAAAAAGAAAGAAGCAAACAACCGCAAAACTCCAAACTAGTCAATATTCGTCCCAACTCCCATCAACAATTTTGATTCCTGGTACGGATGACCCCATCAAAACCCCTTTATCGCTTATCTCCTGACATAAACGGAACTGTCAACGTCTAAACTCCAGTGACTCAACCCACAAAAAAAGTCCACACTCCACCTTTTCAACCCCTCAACACGTGACGTGGAAACACCGAAATCGCATAAAAACGTAAAAAAAAAAATCCGACAAAATCTCCGGACTTAAAACCTTATAAAAGCAACCTTTCCACCTAATTCTCCACAATCTATGGATCCCACTCACGACCCCAACTTCACTCCACCCTCGCAGAATCGCGACATTGAGCCCCCCGCTCACTCCTCAAAAATCCCCACTAATCTCCCAATCCACCCTATGGTTTTGGCGGACATGGGCTCCGAGGTCGATGCTCCAGCTCCACACCCATCATTTATCCATTCAGGAAAGGATAAGGATCTGTCGGTGTTCCATCTGAAGATTCCTCGGAAACATACCGAGTTGATTTCGTCGCTGAGCGACGAGGAGTCTTCTGGAAACGCTGCCACCACAGCCAGCATCGATTCACTGAAATCAAAATCAAAGACCATTTTGCCACCCACAATTAAGGTCAAGCTGTCCCAAATCGCCGACCTAGAGGAAGTTCCTCATGGAATTCAACGCCAGGCGAAAACAATTGAAGATTACCAGTTCCCCACACATCGGTTAGCCACAAAACTCCTGGACGATACCAAATATCCGCTTGTTGTGGTGGCGTGCGGATCATTTTCCCCCATCACGTATTTGCACTTAAGAATGTTTGAAATGGCACTTGATTCTATCACGGAACTGACCCGATTTGAGGTTGTGGGCGGCTTCTACTCCCCAGTTTCCGACAATTACAAAAAACAGGGGTTGGCGCCTTCTCACCACCGTGTGCGCATGTGCGAATTGGCATGTGAGCGTACATCGTCATGGCTCATGGTGGATGCATGGGAGCTGTTGCAGCCAAAGTACACTCGCACGGCGCTAGTATTGGACCATTTCAACGAGGAGATCAACATCAAACGCGGAGGCATCCAGACACAGCTGGGCGAGCGTCGTGGCGTCAAGATAATGCTCTTGGCAGGAGGTGATTTGATCGAGTCCATGGGCGAGCCCGATGTGTGGGCAGATCAGGACTTGCACCACATTTTGGGTCGTTACGGCTGTCTTATTGTAGAACGCACCGGCGCTGATGTGTGGAGTTTCTTGTTGAGTCATGACATTATGTATGAGCACCGTCGCAATGTCTTGGTGATCAAACAGCTAATCTATAACGATATTTCTTCCACCAAGATTCGGTTGTTCATTCGGCGTGGTATGTCAGTCCAGTACCTTTTGCCAAACTCCGTGATCCGCTACATTCAGGAACATCGACTCTACGTCAATGATACTGAGCCAGTCAAACAAGTTATGAACGACAAGGGCGACTAATTTCAGATAGACGCATTACAGTTTCATGATGCAACGTGAAACGTCAAGATCTACCATAGATTATTGAATGATCATGATATCACCTTCACAATGAAATGTCACAAGAGCAATCAATTATGATCTTCATTTCACATGAGAATGATCATCGTGACTATAATTTTGTTTACGACGACGCATCTAACGATCATGATGCCTTTTTCAATGTTGTTACATATTCAGTTCTCGCAGCTTGGCTGCACTGTTTAATTACTGGGCATTCGTTAATATTACGTACTGCATTCCTGTTCACAGAGCAGTGGTATTAAACGTTGGTACTCTGCCACACGTTAATGAGCTTGTCATAGTTTCCTGGAAGCATGAGATAGTGGAATTTCATCGACCGAGTATCTTTGATGACAACCTCGTATCCTTCCATAAAATTCATGGCCATTCGCTTGAATTTTCCTTCCTCACGAAACACCTTGACGAAATTTCCCAAGATTTCGTCGAACGTGAGCGCCTTGTTCTCCATGTTGAGCCAATTGCAATTGTCATGCGATCCTTGGGCCTCAAAGTATATGCCTCCTTGAAGACGCCGGGAGTTTTTGAGCTTCAACAAAACCACAAAAAGTGGATATAGGTTGAGAGTGAGAATTATCTTGTCGCCAATCTTCAAAGTGACAAGAATAACCACCCGGCACAAGAAAAATAGAATGTAGAATGCAAATGTGGTGGGCAACAAATAGATCAATATCATGAAGATAAACGTCCCTAAAAGTAACTGGTCCACATGGAACTGGTCTTCCTCCAAGTTGTCGATTCTGTTCCTTAAAACATTGTACTTCTTTCCTCGAAACAACTGAGTAAGCGACTTCAACATTTCCACTTGGCGATGGAAGATTTTCGTTGTCGCAAGGTTGAAGTAGTAGATGTGCAAAGTGGCAAAATGGACGTAGTCCATAAACGCTGCCACGATGAACGATACTCCACAACACGAAGACACAAAAAACAAATACTTGATCAAGATAGAAAGCCACAGATCGCTTTGTCCAATCTTGATGAGGTCGTGGAAGACCACTCTCCATGTTTCTAGAGTCCACACAAACAAATTTTGTAAGAATTGGCCCAACTCGTTGTTCAATTTGAATCCTGCTGGATGATCTGATCCGACCCAACCAATTAGGTGTTGGAGGTTATCGTATGCCAAGTTGCTCAAGACATTCTCATTGAAAAACGTTACAAATCTATCTCCACTATGCATATAGAGCCGGTATGCTGTTGATCCCAAGAGAATATCATTCACAATAAGCCAAAGGGAATTGTAGAGATTGATGTAGTTGGAGTTGTTGATGTTGTGTCTCTGATTGGTGGCTGGGAGGTCCAATTCCTCGAGAAAATTCGACGACAATATGGAAGGATCGTAGTAGCAGAGAAACTGGACGGGGAAGTAACTAATTTGACGTAACCGAAGATCAAGTTGCTTGCACCAGACAGAAACTTTCACTGAAGATGTCCCGTGGTATTCACGATTTAGAAATCTGAGTAGAGGGATAGTCAATGCAAGTAACCACGACACCAAGGAATAGAAAATGGAAAATAATGTACTTCTAACGATGGTTTTCACGCTGGTGGCTGCTGATACAAGTTTGGGTTCCAGAATGAATCTGATCGGAGCCAAATGTGATCGGATCTTCTGGCAACGGTTGATCTTGTCCAATACAGTATCTTCGGAAACAAATACCAGCTTTGATTCCAGTGTTCTTGCAGGAAATCGGGCGACCTTGTCAATTAGTGTCGTGTCGTGTTGGGTCAGACCCGTTGATTGGAGCAAAATGGGTCTTACGGTGAAATACTCAAGGTTTCGAAGGTTTGGCGGCGAGAAAGACACTATGGTGTATGTATCTCCACTCCCAGATACCACCACAAGCCTCTTATGGACCTCATTGTATCGTAGGTGGATGTGACTTGCATCGTCGGAATGTACATCTTCATTGATGGTACCAATGTGTTTCAAGTCTGGATCTGAGGGTAAATATGCCTTCCTCGAGAGTTTGTCAACACGTTGGATGATCACATACACATTCTGGATCTCATAGCCGAGAAGTTGGCCCTTGGTCTGGCGACAGACATCGTGGGGTACGTAGATCTGGAAATGCATCAGAGGACAGGAATGTAACGGAAAGACTGCAAAAAAATGAAAACCACAAAGCTTAATTCAATCAATTCAGGAGAAACTGTCTCGGCGCAAGTACTGCGAGCTGTTATTAAGGTTCTGGTAGAACAGTTTCCTGTTGAAAGCTAAAAAGTCGTCACCTTCAGGCGTTGGAGAGCCAAGATATCTCGACGAGATACGGTGAGAAACTGGCAGAGCCTGTAGCAGTGAGTCAGCACTTCCTGGAGCGGAGCCCAAGTCTGAATCAACGGTTATTTCCGGCAGAAAGCCAAAATCGTCGAGTGGTGGAGGTCCAAACGTCTCTGGTTTGTAGTTGGAGACGAGGACAGCAATGGCTAAATAGGCACAGTAAAGGAAAAGAACCAAGAGGAGGAGGATGAAGAAGGTACGAAAAGTCACAGATTGGAATAGAGACAATTCGGGGACGAATGCCATAGAAGAAGGTGGGGACAAAAGGTGAGGTGTTCGCGATGTAGTACTTTCGCGATGGTGTATCTGATCACGAAGGTAAGAATAGTAGACAGAACTGATGGAAAATATAGAGAAATAATATTAGTTCGATAATTTGGAACGATTTAGATCATCCTAGATAATCGAGGATAATTCTAGACCATATCCGATGATTCTTTATATAGCTCCAAAATCATCAGAAGCAAAAGATTGACAGAGATAGTGTTAGAGATTGTATCACGCTGAATTGACAAATTTAAGATAAGAGACTTCAACATGCTCAAATACTCAATTGTACACGAGCTCAGAAGCTTCTGCCAGATATTAACATGCAGAAACAACCATGGAGTTTGCAAATACGGCTGCAATGTACCTCTCCGTTCGATTATCGTCCATTGACTGATTGACGATCTGATTGACGGCCATTGTAGACTCACTAGCGGGTCTAGTTCTCCCACATTTATTAATTTCCAGAAAAACTAAGGTTCCGGTGATGGACACTGGCACGTCTGGACTCCACAGGCTCCGTAAGATGCTTCACCTCCTCGTCTGCCCTGTCCAACACATGGTTTACATACCACACAGCACCCAACCCAACAACGAACACTGAAGAAACCAGCCAGAACACAACTTGTGGCAAGTGCCATTTCGTCAACGAGTTCTTGTATATTCCGAGAATGAGCACTGGAACCAAAATCTGGAGTACATTCTTCACCAACGCAATGGCTCCAAATAATTCGCCGATCTTCAGTTCAGGGAAGAACTTCACAATGGAGGAATTGAGAGCAGGACTTGCCATTGCACTCAACGAGGTTAAAGAGGAAACCGCAAGAAACACACCACCCGTGGGTGCTACACTGAACGCCAACATTCCAGCAATCTCAATGACGAACGAGAACATCACCATGGAGAAATCGACGTGGTCGAACCTGGTGGTGTTTATACGAAGCCCCATGAACTTCTGGAACACTTGTCTACTGATTATAGGCGAGAGGACCATAAGTGCAAATGCTCTGGACGAGCAGGCAACAGCGAGAAGGTGTCCAATATCTTGAGTATTCCAGCCAAACCGGAAGATTCCGTAAAGAACATAGATTTCACTCATAGGAATAGAGATGGTCGTCATCAAACACTCCGCAACGACCAACAATGTGACGGCAACACGGTACGATGAAATTACTGGGTGTCTCAGTCTGGTAACGACATCTTTAGGATACAGAATTAGTCTGAGTGGACGAAGAAAGTTGAACATCTCCAACATCCGGGACAGGGATCCCGAGTCGGGAAATTCTGAATTAAAAGATGAGATCAGCAGTGAGCGAGAAAGTGAGCGAGACATTCTGCGGGCACCTTCAGTTCTCGATTCGGGAAGCACCAATATGATAAAAAGAATGATGGCGATGCAAATTCCCAACTCAACTTTAATGGGAAGAAACTCCCACGGCTCAATTGCCGAGTACGAAGCCAGATCTCCAGAGGAGAGTGCCTTGTTGAACTGTTCAGCAGCCTTCATGTGAAGCGAACTTAAACCAGCTTTCAGAGCCCAGGCAAGAATCATATTACCAGCCAAAGGACCCACGGAAAACCCTACGAAAAGAGACGCAACGTTAATACCCAAGTAGTACGTACGCTGGTGGGCCTCGGCAATGTCACTAACGTAGCAGCTGGCCAAGGTGACCATGGTAACCACACCTCCACACAAGTTAGCTAACATCTCAGAAAGCACCATCAATTCAAAATGGAGCTCAGGGAAGCTAGTCATGATAATGTAGCGCATGGCCTTTCCGAGCACCAGAAACAACACAATAAGCGCAAGAAACACCTTCCGTCCGTGCTGATCAGAAAGTGGCCCGATCTTGCCTGAAGCAAAGATGGTAGTAATACCTCCAGCAATAGCGTAGGCCTGCTGGAGCCCAGACACCAAAACTTGGGTCTCTGTGGGATCACATGTATTGCCACCGTTATTTTTCAGCACATAATTGCACGCCAACTTCAATTGAATCATCTGGCGAGTACCTTCAGCACATGAGAAAGCAAACGCATGCAAGAAGAGACAGAGACCAATCATTACCACCGATGGCCTACGAAGCCAATGGAGCGATTTGTGGGAGTTCCGCTGTTCCCTTAGCCATTCAGCATCGTCGTCAATGTCACTAGTACCACCAACTACTGAGTCGTAAGTGTTCAACACTGCCTGTTCAAGCTGCGCTTCTCCATCAGGATTGACGGAAGAAAACTTCGATCTGTTAAGTAGTGGAGCAGACATGCAAGAACTATGTAACCAAAAAGAAAAAACGGGGAGGGTAGGACGTACCTAGGACAAGAGGCAAAGAAAATCAACAAGAGGCTTCAGGTAGGCAGATTAAGCAAAGAATGTTATCTATGTAGTCCTGCGAGTCCGAGTTGCGGAGTAGTGAAGGCAGAAGTCCGGAAAGAATAGTGAGCAATTGAAGGGCATTATTGGAGGGAAAAAATATAGAGGGAAAAAAACGGAGATTTAAAACCATATGATACATCTTGGAAATGTTTTCAGTGGTTTGTGCGTATGGGCTTGGTAGATTTTACACAGAAAGGTGGTAGATGATATAACCAGTCAGAGGCCAGGAAATAGGTAGAAGTCATATGCTCAGATTGTGTAGTTTGTGATCAAAGGTATTGTTTGGTGAATGAGGGAGTATCTGTGAGGCTAGAATCAATTTTTCTTAAATTTACACTCTCTTTTCCTAAGTTGCTATCGCTGTTGGTTATAGTGGGGTGCATTAGTCAGCCGTTCCCTGGAGACCAGGGAAGCACGATTGACTCGTGTTGTGATAAACGCCTCGTAATACGTTTAAGCTCAATGCTAGATTGACCAAACGCTGAAATAGAGCAAATAAAGCATTTCACCTTGAGTATCTCATTTATCTCATTTATTATGGCAGCTAACAATCGTACCAGCCATCATGTCAACAATCGAATCTGCTACAATAATAATTAAGGTTTATGTAACAAACAACATTTGAATCCCATATGCTCCTTTCTGAATTACCATCAACTTGAGCATTGATCGAAAAAGCCTTCTAGTAACTACGTGATTTTTTACCTCTAGTCTATAATCTCAAATACGAATTGAAGGTGTCGCAGAAAGTCTTCTCATCAACAATCCAACCATGGCCATCCCCACACTAGGAATGGTAAGCGCGAGGAACGGCAATTGCGGGATGCCGTGGCGTACTCCGTAGGAAAAGAGCTGACTGAACAAAGCAGGAATAATAAGGGTGGTCACACTCTGAGCTAACGAAACTGCTCCATACAACTCGCCAATCTTAGAGCTGGGGAAATATTTGGCAATTGCAGCAGTAAGCGTGGCTGCACACAAATTGTACACCTGTTGTGCAACAGAGAAACCCAAGAATGATAAGGTATTTGGGGCAAATGACTGGCCTATCAGACATAACGCAAAGATCAAAGTGGTCAGCACAATGACTAAGGTGTCAATTCCGTCGATAGCTTGGTCATTAACCTTAAACCCAAAACTGGGGAGAATACGTTTAAACAAAATAGGCGAAACCGCAACCATAAGCAAGGTAGTGGCCAAGCCATTGGAAAACATAAGGTATGATAATGTCACCGAATCCCAGTGGTATTTGTAAATACCGTATTGCGGACTGAAGATATTCTCCACTATTGCTAGAACAATGCACATGGACTCGCCGAATGCCAAAAGTATGACAATGGTCCTATCGCGAGTGAAATGATCTTTGTTGTCTCTAGTCTTGAACTCTTCCGGATAAAACAAGATCTTGAGCGGACGAAAAACAGCCACAATCTGGTGCCTAAGAGCGAATTTCCTGTTCTGAGTGGGACCCATAGCAGCCAGAGCAATGGATGCTGAGCGAGATTTACTTCTTAAGACTGGAGACCTCGACTCAGCAAGAAGAAAGTAATTGTAGAAGACGAATACGAACATCATCACTAATGAAATCTTGAGAGGCAACAACTCCAGGCTGGGAATAGCGTTCTCGATGTTGGAGTTTTTACCAGGTACTCCACTGCCTCTAGCTAGCTTAACAATAAAAGACGAAATCAACGGACCTACTAGCTGACCGACCTCAATACCAACAAATGCGAGACCAATGAAATAAATCCGATCCTTTGGCTTTGTGATGTCAGTTATGTAAGCCTTACAAAGTGCCCCAACACCGGAGGGACCTCCAGCACAAAGTGCTATGATGGTGCCTAGCCACATCCACAACATAGGGAACCCCGAAGCTCTGCTGACTGCAATATAGTACACGAATTCACCGCAAAACAAACATACGCTAAAGAGGGTAATAAAGAACTTGCGCCCATAGATGTCCAGCATCCGGCACACTTGAACGGTGGTAGCAATCAGCACCAATGGAGTGAAGATGTTTTCCCACATCTGGTAATTTGTCACGAGCTGCTGCACTTGGATGGGGTCACACTGTGCACCGGGAGCGTTCTTGATTAAAGACTGACATGCCAACTTATACATAATCACCTGTTTCAGAGGAGCACCAATGGCCAAAGCAATGCCTATCACGAAAAGCCCAAATGCCATTTTGAGCGGCGCAGGTTTCTGGACCCATGGGAGTTCGTTCAAACGAACGATCCAGTCCTTGTCCTCGCCATCATCTTCTTCATCCTCATCTTCCACAGCAACCTCATTGGGTTCAATGGTATCTATGGGAGGCTGCGAAATGGGGCCATTAAGCAATTGTTCTTCATAGAGGCGAGCCTCCACGTTGCTGGGATCCAAAAGGGCGTCTGTTTCCTGAAAGGGCATAAGGCTGGCAGAGGTAGCTAATATCCAAAAAAAAAAAAAAAAAAAGGAGGGGGGGTAGGGGGGGGGGGGGGGGTAGGAAAAAAAAATGGGAGCGGGGGGGGGG
>Ga0160505_101168_pt1 | contig 12844 bp, 15 predicted proteins | sample DIDeMG_FD_108225 | JGI IMG/M metagenome (GOLD analysis project Ga0160505, IMG submission 108225) | Enriched chicken feces microbial communities from UW Madison campus, WI, USA - DID2874_E49_Stillage MG | ecosystem: Host-associated > Birds > Digestive system > Large intestine > Fecal ... | reverse complement strand
CCAGACATCCTGTCTCTGCGCCACACCCCACAATGGAATATCGCACCTGAAGGCCCCGCATTTTCCGGGAACCCATTACGGAAACTTTCTGTTGCCAAGACACTCCACTCAGGGTGGTGAGGCATGGGATATGGCGCCCCGCGGTAAATGGTGGCTATTGCTCATGCAGGCAGAAGGGGAGAGGAACGGTAAACGAGGATGGGAAGAACGGGCAAACAGCCTTAGTATTTTCCCCTGGATGTCGACATTTAACTTGACCAACGTCGATTCTACGGACTCATTGTTTAGGCAGCGGCGATCGCCACCCCGAGTGGCGACATGTGAACCTGAGGCCCAGACTTCCGGTTATCGGTGCGCTAGCCTTGTCTGCTCCACTGTGGCTCACACAGCACGTTCGCTTCCCCAAGCAATGAGCATTCCCTTTCCCCATAGTGCACCCCACACACCTCGCTCTGAATGCACAATGAAATCTCCACATAGTCCTGAAGATCATGAACGGGTCTACGATAACCGCGATGTTAGTGCGTAAAGTGATACCCGATCTGGGGCAGAATGGCTGCCTTGCTACCCACCACCTCTTCAATTGTCTCCCAGGGGCCACAGGGGCAGGATCGGCTTCCCCGCGCTCAAGGCAATCAGCTGTCGGTGGTGACGGAAATCGGTAATCACAATCTCCGGGTCGGTTGGTGCCTCGTCGTCACTGTGGCGACTGCCTTCTCCCGCAGCGAACGCCATCCTCAGCTCTTGCCCGTCGTCTACCCCGCACACCGAAGCCCACCCCTTCACAATTCCTCCCTTCCCCGGATGTTAGTGTGGGGGACGTCCTGAAGGAACCCGGGGCCCGCGGGGGCTACATGGATCATTCCTTGGTCGGGCAATACGTAAACACCTGTCACAACTGAATAGAGATTGTCTTGGGTAGCTGGCTTGGCGTATCGTCACAACAGGACTCCACTCCATCTCTCTGTTGGTCGTTCCTCTTCCCCGGAGCATAAATAGTCTTCTATGCAGTTCTTGAGTCACTCCCCAAGACCCCCGAGCTCAGCTCATTTCCACGACTTCGCAACACCACCATGACAATGACCGACCGCACTCCCACGCCAGACAGGGAGAAGCACGACATCCACCATGGCGAGGCCTATGGTGACTACAAGCCCGGCGATGTCGACGCCATCCACAGGCCCGGCGATGTCGAGAACTTCCACCCTTCCCACGAGCACATGAAGAACATCGACCACGGCTTCGACCCCCACCAGGTCAAGAAGATCATCCGCAAGATTGACATCCGCCTGATCCCCATTCTTTCCGCCATGTACTGCATCTCGCTCATTGACCGTACGAACCTTTCGCTTGCCCGTGCTGCCAACAACGTCGCGATGGACCACACCCTTGAACTCACCAAAGGACAGCGTTACACCATCGCGACGCTCATCTTTTTCATTCCTTACATCATCCTTGAGATTCCCGTGAGTCCTTATCTGTCAAGCGACCGTTCACGTATTGATCCCTGTAGTCCCAGATCGGTCTGCGCAAGTTTGGTGCTCGCTGGTGGCTCGGCACCAGTGTCCTTCTTTGGGGTTGCGTCATGATTGCCATGGGCTTTGTCAAGACCTGGAACCAGCTCGCCGCCGTCCGTGCCATCCTCGGTATGTTCGAGGCCACGCTGTTCCCCGGTGCTGCCTACCTGATTGCTTGCTGGTACCCCCGCAAGCAGATGGCCACCCGTAACACCACCTTCTACGTCATTTCAATCGTTATTTCCGGCCTTTCGTCCACTCTTGCCTACGGTCTTGGTCTGCTCCACGGACGCCACGGCCTCCAAGGGGTAGGTTTCTTACCCACTACACGCAACTAACGATTCTCAGTGGCAGTGGATCTTCATCATCGAGGGTAGCATCACATGCGGCATTGGATTCCTCGGTTACCTCCTCATCACCGACTTCCCGGACAAGGCCAAGTTCCTCACTGAGGAAGAGCGCGAGATTGTCACTACGCGTATCGACCGTGACCGCGGAGACGCTCAGGTCGACCCCATGACATGGGCCAAGTTCCGCAACTACATCTCTCAGCCGCGAATCTGGCTCTACGGCTACATGTTCGGATCGTCGACTCTCGGCTCGTACTCGCTTGCTTACTTCCTTCCTGCCATTCTTGCTACCATGGGCTTCACCAACATTCAGGCTCAGCTCCTCGTCGCTCCCCCTTACGTTTGGGCTGCCATTCCCGCTCTTTCGACCGCGTACCTCGCCGACCGCGTCAAGAACTTCCGTGCCGGCGCCATCACTTTCAACGCCCTCTGCCTGATTGTCGGCACCTGCATGTACTCCCAGCTTGACAAGACGCACAAGGCTGCGCGCTACGCCGGCATTTTCCTCGCGATCGGCGGGTGCAACTCGAATGTGCCACTTATCATCTCCTGGGCTCAAACTTCGATCCGCTCTCAGTCCAAACGCGGTTTCACATCCGCTCTCATCGTCGCATGGGGCGGAATAGGTGGTATTCTCGCGTCTGTCGCCTTCCAACAGGTCAGTTTTGCGTTTCTGCATGCTTTGGACGTGTTTTCCTCGTCTTCTGGTCGATTTTTTGGATTTTTTTTTCCGGTCCTCCTTTCTTTGTCCTTCTTGTTCCTTCCTTTTCTTCCTCTCCCCTCACCGTTTCTCTTTGATCTAACCCTTTTGATAACATGCTAACATCGAACAGAAGGAGCAGAAGAAGGGCTACCCCACCGGTGTCTACCTCACGATCGCCATGAACGCCGTCGTTGTCGTCTCCGCCATCGCCCTCAACAGGTACTACGCCTGGCAGAACAAGAAGGCCGACCGCGGCGAGGTTATCCTTGAGGGCGACGAGCACTTCCGCTACCAGGGTTAAGAGAGGGATGTGTTTTGGGTATATAGCACGAGTGTAATACGGGTTGTGATCAGTTAGGGCAGTAGAAGTGTCAAACATGAAGTGTTTTGTCAATTGCGTGCCACTTGCCACATGGCGATCCGTGCCTGGGCCTGAATAGGCACGCCACTTCCTGAATAAATACTTCCGTCACCCACACATAGGCGCCTCTGGAATTTAGGTGTGTCAGGCACAGGTGCCTATTCACTGATTCTTCACGTGGAACCCATGTGTTTATCTCGTGCTTTCCCACCTTTCTGCTGATCTGATGATCTGATGACCAAATTTGACCGATGTGTCTTACGTCATGGCCAACGATCAAGTTGCCCGACGGTCAACGCTGATCACTCGCACGACATGCCCACATTCACTGCGCATTTGTTGTGGTCAGTTGACTGAATGCATTGCCGACGATTTGTATTGTCGCGTAGTGAGTTTATACGCTCCGTCCGGTGCGGCCTCTGCCCACCGGCCTTAGTCACCTGCTCTAGTGGGTAGCGCACATGACATTGATGGAATGCCCACTACGGACCTGCCGGGCCGCAGGCCCACAGGAAGAAACAAGGTACCTGCCGCTACTTTGGTCACAGGGCACTAGCGTCCTCTACGCGCGAAGGGGGAACGATCTCGCTGCGGGCACAGTGGAATACAGACATCCGGACTCCGTCGCTGCACGTCATGTGCCAATCAATGTCTTTGCCGTACAATACCGTTGTTAAATACCTTATTGTCTTCCTCAACATGCGGCCCGTACTCCGCTTCACTCTATGCTGATTACAAACAACAGGCGTCTGACAACGGCTCAACCAAGACGTTCTGCCGTTCGAGCTTCGGCGTCTCGGCGCCTCGGCGACGCCGGGGCACCTCCGAAATCCGTGCATCGGCGGCGATTTAGCTCAGTTGGTTAGAGCGTATGCTTAACAGACGACCTCTGATACGCATAAGGTCGGCGGTTCGACCCCGCCAAACGTCAGCCTCTCCCTCCTACGATGCCGAGACGTCGTCGGAGAACGTTTTTTCAACTCTGGAGAGCCTGAAGGCGTCGGGCTCGTGGGGGGCGAGTCCGACAGCCGCGGTAGTGCTCAGAGCCGACGGAAGGGGAATGCGATCGCGGGACAATAGGCGATTGATGTCTCGGGGATGTGCACGCCAAGTGGTCGCTTGCCAAGTCTCGGGGGTGAGCTGCCGAGGCAAAGGAAGGCCTTGGTATTGATCGGCAACGTTGCTCATGCCTCAATTGTCTCACCATGCTTCTTCGCCGCAGCAATGGGCAAAGTGGCACCGGCAACTTGGGGGTTCCAAATCAGCGGAATGAATGGTGCTGCCTCCGAGGTCCCCCGATGTTCGAGTTCTGCGAGGATCTCACTGGTGTTTCTCACCGTCGTCCAAAAGGACCGTCATACGGCCGGCACCCCTATGCGGTTGTGGCATACTAAGCTCCCTGTCTTGGAGGTCTATCTTCCGGCCCCGTACCGGGTTTTGGATAAACTCATGATCAACTGCAAGAGAATGGGTATTGATGGTATTCGAGAGACTGACTTCGTTGGGGCTGAATGTCAACCGTGTGTGCCTCACGCTTTGAGTGCCACAACGAGATCTGATCAAGGCCCTTCCGGTGGCAGATCACTGATCGGCGATCTCGATCTGCATTTGTGGCGATCCTGGCTTTCGGGCGGCTGCCACCTGCCACAACCCCACAGCCACAACACACCTCCTCCCAGACTGCAGCGAGACGATACGATATGTAGTCCACTGGACTGCAACTCCAAAAAGGCCACGACGGGGATCGAACCCGCGATCTCCTGATTACTGAATCGTAGTCAGACGCCGTACCATTTGGCCACGCGACCGGAGACGTTCTGTTCCACCGTCACGTGATCGCGCGTGGCTGACGTGCTCCTACGCTCCCGCAGTGACGTTCCGCGGAGCTTGGCCGGCCCCGTGTTTCAGATGGCATCAACAGCGCGACTGTCACCGCGAAACGCTTCTAAACCAATCTGCGCTACAGCGTTCTCCTTGTAGCGCTGAGATAGGTGCAAAGCTGTTGATCCACTGCTTTATATGGATCAGATGCACGTGGGGTCGCTGGATCAAACGGGTGGTTCTTGGACGGAGAAAGTCGAAAGACTCCGACAGGGGAATTGCCCGATTTGGTGTTTTGGATCCACCTTGGTCGTTGAGGTACTCATGGGAAGCGACATGATGCCGTCAAAGTAACTTTCAGTAGTGGCCCCATTATTACAAAGTTGTAGCAGAGAGAAGCATTCGAAACATGGATCTTCGCCCCAGAATCGAGCTGGAATCAGTGTGCAACGACGACGACAGAAACGACACTTGGTGGGCAGCACAGTACCGAGAGGGTTCTTGGCTTCTCACTGGCGCTGCGGCGTCTACCATGTGGTACAGTGTTATCCTCCGAGGACGGACCGCAGCACCTACCAGGGACGGAGGCACGGCGTGACTTTTTTTTCCATCTCGTTATTCTGTGTTCTCGTCGTCGACAACAAAAAAGGCACAACTGACGTGCTCGCTGCTAAACCTTGTCTTGGTGTCTGTCCACTCGCAATATCGAACACGCGGAGCAGAAATGTGTTCTATGCTCGCATCTCACTTATTCTTTTCTCTTTGTTCGTCGTTTATGCCTGTATAATTAATTCACCATCCGTGGCCGGTCCTTTGTCCTCCATCGTCTTGTTAATCGACAGTGCCGGCCGGCGTCGTCATCTAGCAACCAACCTACCAGAAAAAAACGACGACATTCGACTGTTACTATCCCGACACAGATAATGCGACTCGTCTCCCTGCTCCTCGTCGCAGGAGTGGCGAGCGCCATCGAGCCCTTCGTGATCCACCGCCCGACGCTCGTCGCGTGCCAGACGACGCGTCTGTCGTGGTCAGGCGGTGAGGGTCCGTACGTGATGTGAGTCACTACCCTTGAATATTACTTCAATTTGTCTGACTCCACGCAGCACGGTTAGCTCTCAGACGGAAAACGGCACGCAGTCGCGCGATATTCGGCGAATCGCAACAACGAGCGACCACAGTGCCGAGTGGACGGTGGATGTGCCCGCCGGAACGATCCTAACGCTCTTTGGCACGTGTGGAAGCGAGTCGAGCGTCACGCGTGTCGACAACGTCGAAGTATCCGCGAACCCGGAGAGTAACGACGGCTGCTTCGACAAACGCCCTCAGCTGGCGCTTATGCAGCCGCGGTCTGTCTCTCGCCCAAAGAACAGGACGGGCACTATTGTCGGAGCGACGATCGGCAGTGTCTGCGGCGCGGTCATCATCGCCGGTGTCCTGCTGTGGTGGACGGGCTGTTGCCGCCGTTGGGATCGCAAGCCCGCGACGCGGAAGGAAGCCATCTCCAAGCCGCACGAGCTCGACCAGCAGGAGCTCGGACGAGCCGGCCTCGTTCGCCCCGCCTCCGAGTTCTTGCAGGTCGAGACAGCGAGGACACCACCCTCTCCTCCGGGGTCCACACCGGTTCTCACCCCCGCATCCTCTACTCACCTCACGACCTCCCTCGCACCGCCTGCCGTCCCCTCTCCAGCGGCCACCTCCCCGACAAGTCTCAACTCTCCCGTTCCGCCAATGCCAACCCATGGCACGGACGACCAACCGCCGGGATACGGAACATTAGAGCGGCAGAAGCGGAACAGGTACTCTGTTCCTGACCGGCTGTCAATCCAGACCAGTTCTTTGGCCAACGTGACGCTCGCGAACCAGTCGCTCGCAACGTTCTCCCAGCCCGACCTCAGCATGAACCGTAACCGTCTCAGTGCGCAGACCCTCCCCGATTCGTCCAGCATCTTGCGTTCCCCAGGATCGGGAAGCAGGAACTTCTTCCCGGACGACGACGACAGCGATGCGGACGACCACCTTAGCCCCTTCAACACAAACTTCCTCCATGGCCCGCCTATTCTTGACGATGTCGCGATTCCGACACTGAGCAAGCTTGCGCCGCCGAGTCCGAGCGCGCAGATATTCTCGAGCATCAGTCGCGTTCCGTCCAGCGCCCCGTCCACAGAAAATGTGCCGACGAGCCCCTCCGAAAGCCGCAAGTGGAAGAGGATGAGCGCCTTGAGCATGACGTCTATTAAGAGTAGTCGGGAGTAGGATAGATCTTCGACACGTATAGAATAACGAGTGTACAACTGTAGATGGATCTTATTTATGACCCAGCGTGGCACGGGCGCGTAGGCAGGCAATACGAGCTATCCTTACACGAATCTGGGCAATGGGTGACGCGCACATATGTGCTTGAGAAGCAGGATGAATAGAACCAACGTGTGGAGCCGGAGGAAGAGGAATCTGGAGGCTGGCAACGGTAAAGCGGGACCATGATCCATCGCCCAGTCGGCCACATGGTTAATATGCAACATGTTAACATGGGCCACAGGTGTATGCTATGCCAATATGCTGAACAGAGACAGCACCGTGCCCGCGATAACCCAGAAACTGGATTTTGAGTATCAAAGTTTCGACTTTCAGGAGGAAGAGAAACGAGCCACGTAGAGAGTGAGCGAGTGAGTGGGAGGATGATGGATGGAAGAGTGTCTCCCACTCGCCCATGTGCATGTGCGCATGTGCGCAGTGTTTGATGACGTGACTCCGACATCCACCCAAGGAAGGAGATGTCAAGGTTAGCGAACGCAGTAGCGAAAGCGAGGAAGCGCGTCATCCTTCCTAGCGAAACAAAGACGAGTCTGCCTTATAGGCGACCTGGCCACATAAGCTGGGGATCGGTTGTGTATGGGACGGAGGACGAGAGGGAGGTCGATGGCCTTGTCCACCTCAACTCCTCACCTCCCCGTCAATTCCTCGACCCCGTCAGGTCGCCAGGACTCCAAACTCAACCTCCTCGCGCCGCGGCTTCCCCCCGCCACCACGCCAACCCGGAACCCTCCTGACGCACCACCGAACACCCAAAAAGGACCCAGAGAACCTCTACGGCCTCCGCTTCTCCGCCAGGGAGTCGAACCCTGCTCTATCGCGATCTTACAGGTCGTCGAGGACGGCCATACGTCTTCCTTTTGGAAGGCTCTCTCTTGAGAGGCGATTATACTAACCGATATACTAGCGAAGAGGACGTTTTTGTTCTCTTGGACGATTCTGCGGCGGAAAATACGTGGGGTGGGAAGGAGAAGGTGGGGATGAGCAGAGGAGGTTTGCTGAGGTCGTAAAGGGAGGAGGCGGTTGTGGGTTCACCGACGGTTATTCGTTGTCGGACGTGAGGTTCTCAGGACGCCCACGAATGTGCGCCCGCGGTCTCAGTAGGGCTACAGGAGTGGTGCTGGGCAAGTGTCCCAGCTAACCGAGCAGAGGAGCTGATGAGTTGAGTTGGGAGATCGGGTAGCCGTTGGAGCTGGAGGTCCTGGGTACCCCACTCACTTACTCTCTCCGTGGCTCGTCTCTCTTGCTCCCATTCCGATTGCCACCACGACCCATCCACCACATACACCCACGGAGGGACTGCGCTGTTTTGTTACCCATAATCGCTGTTTTGTTAGCCATATCGAAACTTTGCCACCGAGAATCGAAACTTGATACCCGAAATCGAAACTCTCCTATCGACGATCGAAACTCTGCCACCCAAAACATGGCGTCGGACATGGCCTCAACTTGGCGGCCACAACGTACTCCGACGACGACGACGACAGCCTAGACACGTGCAACATGGACTGCGGATACCGGGCGCATGCAGACGATGGCGTTTGCGAGTTTTGCGACCCAAAATTCGACACTTTGATACTTGAAATCGACGCTTTGATACTGAAAATCGACACTTTGATACTCAAAATCGACACTTTGATACCGAGAATCGACACTTTGATACTCAAAATCGACACTTTGATACCGAGAATCGACACTTTGATACTGCCCTTCCCCACTGCTTTGCTACCCATAATCGCTAACGTGTCACCGCTGGTGCGACCCATAACCCAGTAACCCTTGGCATGGGAGGAATCTCCCCGTCGCTAAGCCAACTGGGGTGGCAATGTGGCACAGTGGCACATTCTCCCCAGCAACAAGAGCTCGCTCTGCTCGCCTCCGGGCAATGCAAGTTTGCTGTGCTTGCTGAGCCAAAATTGCTGGCTGCTCGCGCTAGGCGATCGCAGCTCGTACAATCCAGGCTGAATCCATCATTGTCGTCAAAGCCACTGGCGAGGCGGTATCACTTCAGTGCTCGCGATCATCGCGATCGTCGCCGCACACATGACACCTCATTCAGCACTCTTTGGGTGACGTGTCACTTTTCTCTCTCAGGAGAGAAAAACCCAGTCAACCCACAGGCCCACAGGCCCACAGCCTTCTCATTCTGTTTCCAACACTTCACCCTCAGCAGCCGTTCTTCTTTCTTCGTTCTCTTCCCGTCTCTTCTTTCTCTGGTCCTCAACCACAATATTCTGCGTCTTCACTACCTTTTCCATTATCTCTGTGCTCGTTTCTTCCTTCCCTCGATCATATCGTCTAACCACGTCATTTCCTTGCCGCAACATGTCCAACCACCCGTTCCACACCATCCTCGGGCGTGACGTCCACATCCACTCTACGACAGCGAGCGCGAGCGCTGCGGTCCCGCCCGGTCCGGCTGCACCAACCATGGCCGACCTGATGGCGAGGTGCCGCATCGGTATTCCGGGCCCCATGCTGGCTCTTTTCAACGTAAGGATAGCACAATTGTGAGCTGGAGTTGCTAACCTCTCAGTTCCCCCACCCACGCCTATTCCCAAGCGACGACGCACTCGTCGCCGACATCGACGCCGAAAATCTGCAAGCCCCTCCATCCGCCTCCGCAAGCGCCGAATCGGATATTTTCGCCGAGCAGCAGCCCCCGGCCGATCTCATCGAGATCGCCGACTCCTTCGCGCCGCTCACCGCCGAAGAGCAGGAAGACTTCCTCACCCTGTGCCCCGTCGCACGGGATCTCGACTGGCTTGGCCTGCAGTGGCTTCGGACACTGTACAAGTACGCCGAGACCGTCTTCGAAGACCCGGAGTTCCCATCTTTTGTCGCCCGTTATCGGGCCAGCATCACAAGGTGCCTGGTCAACATGGGGACGGTCACTAGGTCGCACAAAGACGGCCAACTGGCTCCGCTCTACGCCGGCGGCGGCGACGAGGCGCTCATGACGACCGACGTCAAGAGGCTGCTGCCCACTCTGCTCGTCATCACCGTGCGCCATTGGTGCGGGTACGTCGAGCTCGTGGTCCCGGTGCTGTACAAGGCGTCAAAGAGCTACGACAAGATCACGGATATTCTCAACATGTAAGCACAAGAACAAACTTGGAGTTCAGGACTGATTTCCTAGGTTGTGCGAACTCGGCCCAGACCTTTCGGAGTACCGCGCCACCCTCGCGACTCCAAAGCCCATGGCCAACTTTGACCGCCCTTGTTTCTACGTCCGTGCGCCGGTGATTCCCTGGGAGAGGATCAACCAATTTCACACCACGCGAGACTGGAACACTCTCAAGGAGACGATCCGGATGTACGGCGGCGTCACCTTTGACGCCCCAGGCCGCGACGGGCAGCACCTTAAGAAGCCCGTCAACAGCAAGGTGTCCGCGGCGATGGACGAGTTCGACGCTCCGTGGCACAATTGTGTCTCAGTTCCCTTCCCCAAGGATATCCCGATGCCAGTCGCCTACACCGTCGAGCATTTCATAAACTCGGCGTTTGGCATGAACCAGAACCTGGGTCTCAACGGTGGGTGATTACATCGACGCACGCTGATTCTCAGTTGACACCGTTGACTCCTGGGTTCAGTCCTACATTAAATTTCTGGCTACCGACCTCCGCCGCCTCCTCCTCACCATGGATATCATGGTGAAGGAGCGTGAGGCCATCAAGTTCCCGAGCGCTGTGGATGCCACCTCGTGGCACTACCTCTTCAAGCACGGCCTCGGCGTCGACTTGCCGATCAGCCCCCTAAACCTGCGGAAGATTATCAAGGGCAAGATTCACCGGACCGTCGGACGCGGCTTGGATATCACCCGCCTGCAACAGGCCTTGGAGCCGTGGGAAGAGGAGGACGAACTGGTCCGCGGGTGCTTCCCCCGCTGCGCTGACGCCATGGATCAGCTGGATATCAAGACCTTCGCACCTTACGCTCACCACAATCCTGAGCGAGAGATGGACGAGCTTATCCAGTTCATGAAGGACGTCGCGTCTCGCGCTCCGCAGGGGGAGTAGATAAGCATGTTAATAATAGTTGTAAATATCATACAATTGATGCAGATAACGACGGCTATGACTGACGGCTCATCGTTTGTGTGTCCAACTGCGTTTCGTTATTGAATTATTGAATAACTGCGAGGGAACTCGTGAAGTTTAACCTTACCTAGAGGTTTAATGCTGCCAAATGCCACAGTCTGACGAACTCGACACACGCAAGCGGAGAGGATGAAATGGCGAGAGGCTGGAGGTGTGAAAACTGTTGCTGGGTGAAAGGAACCAATAAGATATACTACTGACTATATGTCGCAGCAGCCACGAGCCCTCGCTAAACTGTCTCGCATGTGTGTTCTGTACCGATCTTGTCGACCGTGTCGTCCCATACAATGTGGCGATGCCGTACTACAGCTAACCAGCACTCAATTGTCAGCTAAATCTCTCATCCTGTACCTACACGCAATATTCAATGCCATCGTCCGTCGAACCTGTCTTGCCATTCTGGAGGCTTTCGTCCGCTGAGGATGTCGCAACGCCGACAGCGCCTCAGCATCCAGTACAGGTGCCATCCCGGCCAAGCTCACAGCTCCGGAAGCCGACCCGGGGACCCGCCGAAGCAAACGTCGCATCGACAAGCCAGTGGACTCGTACAGCAAGTACTTCGCGGGAGCGGCGGATTACTCGGGGTCCCAATGGGAGATGGACACCGACTAGACCGATACCGACTTGGAGAGAGGAGGATATCACTTCACACACGCGCAGCACCCTGCCTCTCACGCATATCCGGAGTAGATCCACCAGCCACACCATGGATGCCATTTCGAAGGAGTGCCCGACGATGAAGTTCTCCAGGGCTGTAGATGCCGTCTCGTCGCGTGGCACTACTTGTTCAAGCACAGCATGGAACCCTACCTCCCTATCGCCCCTGATAGCTTCCAAAGCTCACTACTCCCAACATACACCGATGGCCGGGAGAGGTCTGCACATCCCATACTGCGACAGGCTCTCACGACCCTCGGCGTCTGTAGGTGCCACATTGCCTGTCTTCCCCTTCCATGATGTGCCGGCCATAACTCAGCCATAGGTGCTGCTCGCGCCCGATGCATAACTCTATAGGCAAAAAGCTGGGGCTCATGTGGTCGTCAGAGTAGTCTTCGAGGAGGAAAGTATGATTTTGTGACGAGAAATCATAATTTGGGAGAATGTCACCCAAAAATCGAAAGTTTGATACTTGAAATCGACACTTTGATACTCAAAATCGACACTTTGCGACCCAAATTCGCCACACCGGCTGATACGTCCGTCGCCCATCATATCCGTCGCAGGCATGTTAGCCAGACAGTCCGCACGACCACATCGTCGAGCTGGTAGTGTGGTGGTGCATGTGGCTTGACGCGTGGTGTGTCATAAATGGCCAGGAGAACTATGTAAGTGATCTTCGCTGGGAGTCATGGCACACTCCCTCGACATCGCAGTCACCGCACCTCACTGCCACCGACCATGACTGTGCGGAGATGTTCCCGGCTACAACTACACGCAGCTCCTCCACTCTCCACGCTCCGCTCTCCGTTACCCTTCCCGCCCATCACCGCTCGTCGATCTCGCCTCTCCGATTTTTATTTTCCGTCCGACGCGACCAAAAAGGACTCGCCATCGCTCACGATCACTCGTTCGCCGCTGCGCGCTATCTCCCAACCCTGATTCGAACAGGGGACCTGCGGATGAAGAGGAAACCATTACAGTCCGACGCTCTACCAACTGAGCTATTGAGAGGACGGTG
>Ga0160505_101167_pt1 | contig 12848 bp, 6 predicted proteins | sample DIDeMG_FD_108225 | JGI IMG/M metagenome (GOLD analysis project Ga0160505, IMG submission 108225) | Enriched chicken feces microbial communities from UW Madison campus, WI, USA - DID2874_E49_Stillage MG | ecosystem: Host-associated > Birds > Digestive system > Large intestine > Fecal ... | reverse complement strand
TATTATTATTATTATTATTATTATTATTATTATTATTATTATTATTATTATTATTATTATTATTATTATTATTATTATTATTATTATTATTATTATTATTTCTCGATTCACCTCATTAATGCCCTTGGAAGTACCGATGGAGACCCTTGTTTTTTTTTGTTTTTGTTTTTTTTGCAAAGCCGTTAACAAATGCCGACCCTGAGCCAAGTCTACCATTTTTTTTGAACTGGAAAATGCAATCACAATAACAGTAAATCAAGTATCCAAAGTTCTCTTAATCAGATACCGTTTGATATCCCTCATTCCCTTTCGACAGCACCACATATAAATTTACTTCTTACATTGCTACTTCTATAAATTGTCTGAAGTTTACTTGATTTTTTCGTGTAAAAAAAAAACCATACCGATATCTCGATTAATGAATAATGAACTTATAAAAAAACTTTTTTTTCTTATCCCCGTAAATATAAACAAATTAATATTAAGAATGTATTTACTCCTCGTCCTCAGCGGCCTCGTCACCACCGGCAGCAGCGGCAGCGGCGTGCTTTCTCTTAACACGGCCAGGGCGGCCACCACCGTAGGGAGAAGTGGCAGCAAAGTCAATGTGCTTCTGGGAGTCAAGACGGACGGTGAAAGAAGGAACGTTGACAATCTGCTTACCAACACGGATGTGTCTCTGCTTGATGAGAACACGGGCGTGGTGAACAGACTTGGCAAGGCCAAGCTTGAAGACCTGGGTCTGGAGTCTTCTCTCCAAGAAGTCCTCGACACGGAGAGCAAGGACGTAATCGAGCTTCATCTTGTCCTCGGAAAGAACACCGATGCGGACGAGACGTCTGATCAGGGCGTTACCCTCGAAAAGACGCTTGGGGTCCTTCTCATCACGGGTCAAAAGATCACGAGCAGCACGTCTGATCTTGGAGAGCTGGAGACCAATTCTGTAGATTTCTCTCTTGTTTCTCAAGCCGTACTCACCGGCAAGCTTGAGCTCAGCGTCGAGACGAGAAAGATCGTAAGCCTGTCTGGGGACAGTGTAAGTCTTAGAGTACGTTCTAGGGGCGCCTATAAAATTATTATTAGTAACTGAATCTGTAATACGCGTCTTGCTTCTGTCATAATGATTTACGAAAAGATATATTCGCTGTCGAAAAATAAGTCGTGTATGTTTTCGTGTTTTCTTAGCGGCATCGTACAGCGCTCTAACAATGAAAAACAAATAACGTCGAGTCAAAGTATTTCTATCTTAAACGTTGAATCTTTTGGCGTATCTCTTGTCTTCAAATATCGAAATCCAAGCTTTAAAAAAAATAGCATTATTCGCCTCCTTTTCGCTCAAATAGCCTTCTATAATTCCATTCTTCGTATTCCTTGTCAATCTTGTCCAGTATAATCTCGTCAAGCAAAACAAAAAAAAAAACCACGTCGCAGAAACACGTAAAATCATAGTACAAATATCGAGTGCTGCCAAACGAAACAGCGCAACAAGCAAATTTTCTCTTTCCGTAAAAACATAATGACAATAGCAGTGACGGTATCTATGCTGTTAGTAGTACTTACGGGGCATTTTGTGATGATGGACCTTTCGACAGTGCTAGGGCTTTAAATCCAAAAAGAGAGAGGGAGGAATTTTTTATCAAAAAATTGGGAAAACCTCTCCCTCAGGTTTCTCACTCACAAAAAGCGTCTCCTCTATCATGTAAGACATTATGTAATCCATTTCTTGCAATATTTGGGTTCTCCAGAAAAATCGGCTTTCTCAACTTTGCAAGTCGGGATTTAAGGTTCAGGTTATGTTTGGGACTTGAAAATCTTATTTAGGAAGGATTCAATATTAGGGCTATTTAGCCCTAACAACTTTTATTATTATATTATGTGAAATTGAAATGCATACATCTCGAGAGCAGAGTCTGGGGAAGCTCACCATTCATTGATTTTCTCAACCAACTTCATATCAGTATTGCATGAGTTTTCATAAAATATTGACGCTCGCTTTCTCGAGTAATAAATAGGACAGTCTCCCGAAATGCACTCGACTGTTGTTGACGGATTGATCCCCGCGCAGTTTTGGCAGATCCGGTTCAGCTCTGACACCCGCTTTTCGTGACTCCGGAATCTCTGCATTAGGGTGTACACTACTTGGAAGGGATTTTTGATACAATCGGTACAGATAGCAGTGCCATCTTCGTCCAGGACTATCTTATTGCCCTGTTTTTGTTGTTGATTATGGGTTTTGCGGCATACTTGGCAGCTGGAGTCTTTCAGATAGTTTCGTAGGTTGTAGCCATGTTGGCCCTTGATCTGGTGCGAAGGCTGGTGGAATTTAACGGCCTTGGGCATTTCATCATACCACTGGCGAATGTTGGCCCCTAGTAGCTTGAAGATACGTTCGAGTGGTGGTATTAGGTTCTTTGTAATGTAGTATTCAGAATCAAGGTTGATCCCTGGGTTGTTGATGAGCACTTCGGGAGATACACATCGATCAATAAGTCTATCGTTTGGCATACCAGCAATGACAACGTATGGAACACGCTCTCTATATTGAGGACCGCCATATTCATCCTCTTTGATCTTCTCAATTGCGACCTTGGCGCCTGGAGGACCAAGTCCTTTGTAAGTTCCAAGTTTGACCTCTTTGGCAAAACAAAAATCCTGGATTGACACTTTACCTGTCATGATTTTCATCCACTGCTTCTCAAAATATTTTTTAATTTGAGAAAGGTCACAAGTGTCAAAGAGTAAGCGCAATGACTTTTCCTCCATCTTCTGCTGAGCTGGGGTGCCGTCGCGACGGATTGTCTCCATACCTTTGGCATCAAATACAGGTATCTTTTGGGCCTTGCTTTCGTACATGTAGCCAACGTAACGTTTCTTAGTCTGAAGAATACATGGATAGTATACTTTCTCGAATTTCAACTTGACAGGTTCAGGATTCATGTTAGTAACTGTCTTTGCAATTTCTTGCCCAATGTCAAAAGCCTGATCTTTGGTTTTGCCCGGGAAATGAACAAATAAACTGTCAGTATCTCCGTAAACTACCTCAGCTCCCCACTCCTTTGTGGTCTTGATGAGCTCAATAGCGGATTCTAGGGTTTCCCGTGCAGATTGGACAATGCTATCAGCAATTTCGACGCAAGGCATGCGGCCAGAATAAGACGCCGACGTGTAGCCGTACGTGACGTTTGCAATGAGTTTAAGCGCAAGCTGCCGGTTATTCATCAGTTTTTGAAAAGAAGCATTGTCTTTATTGTGCTTCATGCCATCCTTGACCATTACACGCGTGTCAAGAATCTCAGAAAGCATTTTAGCCAACAACGACTTGCGGCGACTGGATTTGACATAGATCATACCATTAGGCGCAATATTAATATCAGTCTCCAAGAGTTTTAACAAGCCCTCTGGCAGATCCAAGTCGATAAACCCCAGCTTGTTTCTTCCCCTCCATTTATTTATTCGCCCGAGGCAGGTTGAGTAACAGTAGTTATATGCAATCATGATAGAAGGATAGAGAGATTGAAAGTCGAGCACAACAACCGGTGAAGTGTAAAATCGGGTTTCGGGCTCCATGATCAAAGGCAGGCACTCTAAAGCATTTTGTTCGCCTACTTGCTTGCGGCTAGGCGAAACCATAACATAGTTTTCGCATTTTGTCAATCTAGACATTATTGCTTCAACCTTGTACTGGGAACCACGATAAAACACAGAGTAGAAATCAATTCCTACAATGCGTGCCTGTTCGCATGTTCTAGAGATAAGTTCTTGGGTATTGATAATTTTGATGGTATAGAAGACCCGATCAAAATGGTACTTGATAGCATAAGAACATTCAGTGGCAGAGACGCTCTTGAACCACCTTGTGAGTGTTTTATGTTTGTATAATGGTAGTCGATGGTGAATTGTATGATAGACAACGTTCTCCAAAGAGTAGTTGAGCAGGTTGACTTCGTTGCGCAGAATTCTCCAGATGTTGAAGACGTGTCGTCCAGTTACTGTGAGAGCAGACGTGTGTGTTAGAGCCCATTTATTTTCGCCCGTTGTATTCTTCGAGGTAGTCTGGATTCTAGCAAGCATTTCGCTAAGATTATAGTCGTACTTTTTTTTACTCCTCTCAATGGCGTATCCCCAGGACGAGCTGTTGACCTCATAACCAGCGAGAATGTCCGGGTCGTACATTCTCACAACGTCTACTAAAGCATTGATGAGGTCTAGCTCGTTCGAGCATATTTCGGTATCAAATTTACAAGCTGTTTGCAACTTTCTTTTCTCATCAGGATCGCTGCATACAAAAATAGCACCACATTTTAGAGCTTCTTCGTCGTTCCATTCGTCACTGTACGCTGATTGAAAGGCCCAAAAGATGCCAGCAATTTCGTCCTCATTAGGATTAGGGTGCAAATCACCTCTCGTATTGATATGGACTTCTAAGTCCATAACTGACAAGTATTTAAGGCCTTCAGTTTTCTTAGAAGTAAGTTGACGCTGTGTGGCATACTTGTAGTTGTATTTAGACTTGGGTGTTGCACCGGCAATCTGTGAAAACTCAATGGTTTTTTTCACTGGCTGGTCAGCGGCATTTCTTTTTTTACACCAATTTGCAACCTCCCTGAAAGAAGGTGGTGGAGTCTCTGGAGCATAGCGAAGCTGTCGACCCTTAATAGTAGGTGGATGCAAGAGAAGCATATGCGTGATTCCGGCAAAATCGTATTCAAAGTTAAAGAGTGGGAGATCTTGAATGCGGTTGGATTTAAGTCTAAACTCTAGTCCCGCAAATACAACTGGTCGCGCCGGAACATCGACGGGATTTGAATAAAATGGCTGTGGTGGCTCCTTTCTAGGGAGTCCATAAGACTCTAAGCTGTTAATCACTTCTGCAGCTCTAGGCGGTGGACTTTTTGGCCCTAGTAGCTTGTATCCCTCTTTCGGAGGGAATATATTAGAGATGTTAATGATCTGTTCCTTCTGCTTGATGACCTCACTCGAAACGATGTCTTGGGAAAATGTTACAAAGTTGCTTTGGGAACTCGAGAAGCCCGTGTCATTTTTAGATAACTTGGTAGAAGGTTGGTTGTAATTTGATTCCTGAGACAATGTTCGCTTGATACTAGTTTCATTCTGTGACATGATTAGCTCCTCAGCAACCGAATTAGACTTCATTACTGAGAGGATTGATTTTTGTAGGCTGAGTTCGTCTAAAATCATAGAATCAGTGATACCGTCATCAAAAAAATCGTCATCTTCATTTTTCTCTTTATTGGTCGTTGATTCGCCTTTTTCAACTTCTTGGGATAAAGGGTCCAGTGCCCCCTCTGAATCAGAGGAGGTTGTGGAGCTTAGATCGTCGAAATCAATGTCTTTGAAATCGATATCATCAAAAAAAGACACTGTTTTAACTAATTTATTATCGGATAAAGATTTACCAGTTGATGCCTCAGGTTCTTGATTAAATTCCAAAATTGTTTCATTAGGTTCGATTTCCTCTGAATCATTAGGCTTGTCATCTTCCGAAGGCGAAGCATGCGCTATCTCAGATTCATTTAACTTTAAATCAAACATTTTGGATCTCACCTCAATCTCGACGAACGGCTTAAACATGCAGCCAACCGTTTCAAATACCGTCGGTATTCCATCATCAATTTTGTTGTTAACATGCTCTGCTACAAACGTTTCGTAATGAATATCGGTTTTGCTATTCTCATTCATCACGCGTGATAATGCATGTTTCAACTCGTCTAGTCGACGCCAGGGCATGCCTTTAACAACTCGTTGAGTTAATTCCACTGGCGGCTGGAAACTTGCAAAGCCTTCATAGTGCCGGCGCCGAGACTCATCGTTCCAAAGACCGCTAAGTGTCGGAATCCATTTGTCGACCGAGTCTGTCCATGTCTCGTTTAACTCATGATGTACTTGTTTCTCCTGTAAGGAATTTCGATTCATTATTGCACCTGCATCAATGTCGATTTCAATCTCACTGTGCGAGGTGCGCGGGAAGCGTTGGGAGTCTAATATCGTACTATCAGTAACCCAGCTAAAATCGCTGTCATTTGGCACAGGATTACGAAAAAGCACTTTTGAAAGACTTATTTCGCCACACCCAGTCACGTTGAAATCAGTAAAAAATTGAAGAAGATATGGAATATGCGATTCGTATGGTTGGATAGGGGTATCGAGAACGCTGCCTCGAAGCAGAAGGTCGGCGCATTTGGTAAGATAAAAGGGACTGAGAAGATAGATTTTAAGAAAGTAAGACCAGCCTACCGAATAGCCATAAAAAGGAACACCTTTGCAAAGAACTATATTGGCAACAAATATATTTCGAGGATTTTCTGGATCACGTCTGTAGGCCTGGTTCATGGCGAGATTTATGGCTTTCGTCAAAGTGGAGATATATTTTTTGACTAAAGCACGCCGTAGAGGCTGTTAGAAACTTGATCCAAGCGTGTATACCTGAAAAATGTAAACATACCATTATTTGTATCCCCTTTATACTCAATGTAAAAGTATGGGTAAACACCGTGAACATGGATCAACACGTTGCGGCCGGTCGGCGTAGATGAGTAGAGCCTAATTATCGGTAGGTTCAAAAACTTTTGGCCCGTGGACGGATTAAAAGCACGGTCTAGTGTCGTTGGAAATGACTGGTAAGTGTCAATATTGTTGACCTGCACATGGAACACCCCGTCATCATCGAACGTCTTGTCATATTCCATGATTTTTCAGTGCTAGTGAACGGGTTTGTAATTGGGAGATTTTCAAACGTGTCGCGCGCGTGGGAGTAGACAATGATGGTTTAAAAAAAAGCGCTGAGATTTGAAAGGGATTTCGAGTTTCAAAAATTCCCGTTTTGTCGCGCTTGGACTCTTTTTCTATTTTTTTTAATTTACGCCCACTTAGGAAAACCATCTGTTCACTATCCTTTTTCATTTTTAGTCTTCCCCATCATTATAAAGGCTTTATTCATACAATTTTAGCATCCGCATTCAGCACCAACGATGAACGCAATTGATAGTCGGGGTCTACATTCAGAATTGGATGAGGAAAGGTTTACCGTATATTTACGATTTCCGTTTCCAAGAAACGGGTTTGAGGATCCAATCTCTGTATGAATTATCTTGCTTTGTTTTCTGCAATCTAGTTATTTTCTTAGATCACCTCTAACCAGTTTGATTGAAACAGTGCGAATGGAACGAAGATAAGGAGTTACAACTAAGAGATTATATATCCAGCAGAACATTACAACGAGATGATATCGACTGGGTGTCTTTGTGAGTATTGTCATAAGCTCCAACAATCCATGTCTGGATGCTAATTCTTTTTGTTTTTGACTCTTTGCAGAGCTCAAAGGTTCGATGTGACAGTACCCTTCATTCTTCAGCAGGCAGTCTGGCTTTACGAAAAGGAGCTTGATCATGTCCGAGATCAAATGCTTCGACTAAACCGCAATTCCCATTCCATCAAGCAACCAGATATAGGTAAAGTAGACCTTCTTGCAAGTACATTTATTCTGTTATCTAACCGTTGGATTTTTTGATTCATGTAGCCCGGATTGCCGCACAAGAAAAAATACGTGTGTCAGGGCAGAGCAGATCATCTCGAAGCCGCGCCAGTTCGTCATTTTCGCCACGGCGGCGGCGGAAATCAAGCAATGCGACTGAAGATGGTCGCTACCAAAGCCCTGGAAAGTATTCAACTCCCCGGAACTACGAGGCAATGGCATCCTCAAATCAATCAGTTTCATGCGAGGATCCCGAGGGGGAAGCTGATGTGAGTAGGAGATTGCTTTCCCAGTCACGAATGCTACGATTCCAAAACAAGGGGTCGTCAGAGGATGAAACTGATCAGACGGAGGAAGATGAGCTTGAAAACGAACTCTACGAGGCGTTTCTCCCCATGAATGTATCAAGCAAGGGCAAAAGCAACGATGGCGATTCGACCTCGTTTAGCGATCTGTCCGACCTGAGTGTCAGCAAATCTGCCCTGGAAGAGGCACTTCTGTCAGGCTACGGGGGATCGATTTCTTAAGCAAATGTCATAGTGATATCAAGTTTACTTCTTTTTTTTATTTATTTATATGTACTATGCTAACAAGAAGAAAAGACTAAGCGATCTCCTTGAGTTGTCTTTCACACTTGGGACATCCACACTTGAAATGCCATTGCTCAAATAACATCTTTTGACGCTCATGGACCTCGAGGTCCTCAAACATGCCGTAGGAGATGTAAAGCTCTTGGTCAGCGTCGATATCCCGGGTGGTGACAAACTCCATCTTACGACCCTTGCGGCGCTTTTCAATGTTGTGCTCACACGCGTGGTTGAAAAACGATGGCGCAGGATAAATGGAAGATCCGAGACACTCAGACTCAATAAATACAGGGTATTGCCAAATACCAAATGCGTTGCCCGCCTCCTTGCCAAGGGCTTGACGGAACAGAGAGGGGGTTAAATACGATGCAAACGGGGTGCGGTCAAACACAGCCGCAAGGAACTTGTACACAGTGATGTGTGAGTCAAGCAGCGCTGGAAACGACTGAATCAGCTGCTGCTCGTTAGACTGAAGGTCGTCAAAAGTCTCAAAGTCATCAGTATAAGCGGCAAGGATTGAGCGGGCATTGTCTTCGAGCTCGTTCTCATGGGCCTTTAGTTGCGCAAGCACGTAGGTCTTGACCACAATGCCAGCAACAATTCGAGCGTTGTCGTGCTCAGCGCTGTCAATGTACGGTATCTCAAGTTTTGCCTTTTTTGATTTTTTGCTTGGAGTGGCTGGCGACACTGAGTCGGTAGCAGGTGCCGTTGATAATGCATTCTCCCAAGCCAAATCCAAATAAACTTTGTTAATGTCATCTTTAGTGCGTTGCACAGATGCGTCGTCAACGTCGTTGGGCAAATTTTTTGGGCGATTTGGGACTGATTGATCAATCAGATTCAACACCACGGTCAGAGCACCAAACGGGTCTTCGAGGGCAGCCCAGTCATCCCGACACTGTTCGGAGCAGAAAAAGAGGCCAGCGTATGCGGTCTTATTTGAGACCTTGAGGGCGTTGGCGATTTTTTTATTTTTTTCAAGTTCGGCCGAAAATACCGAGGGTAACAGCGCTGTTTCGGCTATCCGCACTTTACAAGGCTTGTGGAAATCGCACTTGAAGCAATACGCGCAAGTATCCTTTTTATACTGGCGAAAGACGGCTGATGTGATGGGACTATCGCAGGAAAGGACAGTTGTGTTTGCGGGGATGCGAACAGAAGAAAAGTAGCCACGGCCACCATACTTGGTCGTCTCGACGTGAATTAAGGGTTTATTCAAATCAAAGTTGGCAAGATTGGCCGATATCGTTTCGACAATGTCGAGGGGCAAAGTGATATTAGCTGTGGGCTTAAGTTGTGCAGTAGTCGACATTATTGGTCAAAAAAAAAAAAATAAGTAATATATGTCGAACAAAAGATGAACGATATGCAATATGGGAAAGAGTGTTGATACCGAGATCGGTGGTGCTTATATTTGACAAAATACTTTTATATTATTTAGAATTTTTTCTAAAAGAAATAGAATAAATTTCCAAAAGATTTCTAGAATATAAGTGAAATAGAAATGGAAAATTTTGCAGATTTATATGGAGAATGGATATATGTATGTGAAAAAAAAAAAAAAAAAAATTTAAAAAAAAAATTGATCCGGCAAACAAGGCACAGACTACAAAGCCTGGTGAGAAATTTGTGCGTTCCATAGTCCCGCTGTCCTCTTTCCGCCTGGCTCTCTTCTTTCCCTCCAAAAAAAAGGCGCTTTGAACCCTTTAATCCCGCCCCGATAGATGGCAAAGTCAGGACTATACCACGTGCTTTTTCTATCCTTTTTTTTTTTCATTTTCATTTTTCTGATAAGAGTAAAACATTACCTTGATAGGTATACGTTTATTTTTATTTTTTTGTTCTTGGGTGTGTGAGTTCTTTTTTTTTTTAAGTTGTGGAATAATGTGTACCAACCCCCCCTGTTACTCCCACGTTCCCAGAGCTTTGGTCTAGAAATCAAGCAACCTTTTGATCGACTGAAAGAAGGGAGGCGCAACCAAGGACCAAAGATAAAGGGGACTTGCAAGAAAACAAACAAAAAAACAAAGGGAAAAGCAAGCAAAGACTTTTAGGAATCAATAAAATTGACACGATACCTGTAGTGGACAAGAAACGGGGACGGAAGGTAGGATCTGAGATAGTTTATTCTGATTAACAGACAACTAATACGGACAAGTGTTGGTGAGTTCCAGGATCTCAGCTATTTTCATGGTAGCAAGTTATGATAGCGCAGGTTGATTATGTAAATCGGGAAACAATAAGGTAGCTAATCACATGCCCTAGTTATGGAAAGATCCCAAATATGAGTCGGGTATTCATTCCGTTTTTTTTTTATTTTTTATTTTTATTTTTTGCCATCTAAGTAAATGTATTTTATAGAGAACCCAAAAGATAATAGACAGAATGATCTTTAGGTTATCCTTCTTTTCATACCACTCTTGTGGATCAAACTCCGTTCAAACAAGGGTGTTACACTGGATTCAAAGGGCTAAATCGCTGATGGTTTGTAAAGGTAATTAGTTAGGGCCATTAAATCACAAGGCTGTACAAAATATCAACCAAAAAGGCCTGACTTTTTTTTGGCATTTAATAAAAACAACTTGGAGAAGAAAACAACCATTTCTCAGCGCAAGTTGTGAGGTCTTGTAATAATTTGCAAGTATTATTAGATATTGTACAAAGATATTGACAGCTTTGATCACCTTGGTCTAGCTCGGTCCCTGTCCATATCAAACCTTCAGTTATCATAATAGTGGATATACATAGAAACATCATGAAATATACTTTAACAGAATCTACTTAGTCACCTTTTCACAGTCTCAACAAAAACATTGACATCTTTGTCCATCATCAAGACTCTGTCCGGTCTTGCTCTCTGCCTTTATTTTTTATTTTTTTTTGGTTTTGCTACATAGCGGTGGTGTTACGCTCTGCCCTTGCCCAGGTCGGGAGTCTGCTCGTTTCGGATCGTCCCCCCGAGACATCCAACTTGTCGTTCGTAGGGTTGATGCTGTTGTTGATACCGCGCTTATTCTATGTTGAGCCAATATTGTTTGGTTTATTTGAATTATCATCAACTTCAAACGTCAGAACGTAATCTTACGCTAGGTAACAGCGTGGGAATATGCCGTATGCTAAAAATTGCTATTTGCTTTGTGTCTTATGATGGCTGAATCCCTGACGCTAGCTTCTTTTCTTTTTTCTTTAATTTTTTTTTATCTAGTTCAAGGTTGCTTGTTTGCTGCAAACGTACACTTTTATTGCTAAGCTGTTTTATTTGTTACTTTTTTGAATTTATTTTAATTTTTTTGCTATTGATTGGCATAATGTACTTCCAGATTTAAGCTCTTAAAAACTCAGTACTCATGGTCAACATATGTACGTATACAGTATACAGACACAAAGTTCTAGACCCCCAACGTTGAGAACTCGTTTAATTTTGGGAGTTGAGAGAAAAGGGACCTATTGACACACACAAGATGGGAAGGGGAGTACTGGCTTGTGAGAAAGAATTCCCCTCGTATTCACGTTAGTAGAGCCTGAAAGGTCCTTGAGAAAGTAAAGTCCGTGGCTCTGACTCTGTTAACAAGTGTTTGCGATAGGTTTCTCCCCTCACTACGTTTAAGCTGTAGATCTCAGGTCTTTCACAACCCTCCCAGGACCATTAACATGGAAACCAGTTCAAGAGCCTTTACGAATGGGCCAGAAGGAAATCTACTTCTGACCTTATCAGACGACAACTCCAGCCTTCAGCTGAGACCAAAAAGCGCCAAAAACAGAATAATATCAATAATAGCAATATTAGCTAATCGGCAAGGTGCTCTTGCAGCCCTGGGGGAAGCCCACCTATTTAATTACCTCGAGGATGTCTCTATTTCTACATCCGTTCCTACAAAGCACAAAAAAAAAAAGAAACTGAGGACGATAAGCATTGTCAGATATGGAAAGCCTTGGGTAATGCAACGAAGCGCGCCGAACAGCTCGGTCGTTTTCATCCAGGTTTCTCGTCTAATTTTGCCTGAAAAAAAAAAAAGTCATTTGATTTATCAGTGGCAATGTTTACCTTTTACCTAGATGATTGCAAAGCCCAATGTAACATTACTTGGAGCAGGTTTTACCTACGCGCCCCTGAGGATGAGTTATCAAAAGTGATGGCTGTCTGGTGCCTTGTCTCATGTCTAGAAAGTTCGCTACATGAATCGCATACCCGGGCAACAGCATTCCCTTTATTATTTTTAATATTTTTATTATTATTGTTGTTGTTTATTTTCATCATGTTGAAATGCCCATGTTAAAATGCTTACCAATAAACTTTACGGGGGGAACGAATAGATCTAGATTTATCAAAGAATTTTGTCACCAACTTGCAAGACCAGTTGCCAATACAACAGTCTCTAACAAAACGTAGGAATACATGTATTATTATCAATACTAGAAATATCTCAAAATCATGTGAGGCACCTTAGCCCTGTTTAGTTTGCTACTAAATGCTGGTTCCGTCTTTATGATAATTTACTTTGCATTATATAGATCTGGTTGACTCAGTGCGTCTTTTACAATCGCAGCTTAAAAGTTTATGTAGGGTAAGGGTATATATAAGAAAAATTAGGAAATTCAATCAATTATTCAAGGTTTGGCTTGATTGGTTGATTGAAGCTGCTCCTAACCCTATTTTACTACCATCTTAGTACATCAAGATTTTCAATTTTTTTTTTTTTTTTTTTTTATTTTTTTTTTTTTTTTTTTTTTTTTTTTTTTTTTTTTTTTTTTTTTTTTTTTTTTTTTTT
>Ga0160505_101166_pt1 | contig 12850 bp, 9 predicted proteins | sample DIDeMG_FD_108225 | JGI IMG/M metagenome (GOLD analysis project Ga0160505, IMG submission 108225) | Enriched chicken feces microbial communities from UW Madison campus, WI, USA - DID2874_E49_Stillage MG | ecosystem: Host-associated > Birds > Digestive system > Large intestine > Fecal ... | reverse complement strand
TCTCGGCGGGAAGGTCGAGGAGGGACATGGTAGAAGTTGACAGAGGCAGGTGAGGAATGCCCATTGAGGCGGAACGCGAGCGCTAGAGGGTAGTGGCCGCACTATGAGGGTGATTGAGGAGAGCGGTAGAGCGAGAAAGCACTTGGGTTACAAGCTGGCAGTGGATGCTATCGATCAGACGGAGGTTGAGAGTACCGGTAGGTAGTGGGAAACCAATTGAAGGGGAGAAGTAGGTAACGAGGAGGTTAAAGACAAGCAAGGAGAAGGAGGGACTGGGAACGAGATGTGGCGAAGGGGTAGTTTGCTGAAGGAAGGACAAGCGAAGTGGTGTGCAGTCTGGGCCCCAATAGAGGACCACAAGACAAGTACACAGGAAGAAAGGATGAGGAACAAACAATCGAAGATGACCGTCTCCTGTCCAAAATTTATACCTTTGTGCTCTTGACGTTGACCCACATTGTGAATAGAGACGCGACACGATAAGTAGAGATGAGACATGAACAATGATTTGGAACGAGCCGCGCCTCGCTTTCATTCCGTGTTCGAGGCGACGCGGGGCGAAACAGAATAACACTATAATGCACTTATTGTCTGTTGTCTTACTGTTGCAGTGCCACAAAAGGCGATATCCAAACGAACGATCGCGATTGTGTGTGTGAGACACACAAGACAACGGAGGCGAGAGCAAAAAAAAAAAACATTTCGGCAACAGTGAGCTGAACTGTGCTGTTCCGAGTTTCTCGTTCGGTCACTCCTTCGAGGACGCAACAGCGGATTCCACCGCCGCGGAGATCTCCATGATTGGTGACACTGCCTAGCAGTGTAATGCTCTGTGTCAGGGAGCACTCGCTGCTCCCCAACCTGCGGATGTGTGCGTGTGCCACACGGCGGCACATCTTAACGTTAAGAAAATCAGGGCACCCCCAAGTCTCACCTAGAAGTGGCAACGTTCTGCAACTCTGCTATGTACCTAGGTACTGCATTCATACGGACATAACAGACTATGAAATGAAAACTGGGGGCGGAAACTGCACCTCGCCAGCGATTTACATAAGCCGTCTACCACCACTCAACGCAAAGCAGAGCAAACAACCGGAAGGAGCGACACCTCGAGTACCACTGGTCACGCGACTAGAGCGATCAACATGCAGGCGACAAACAAGGCCTTAAGTGTCCGCCGAAGGCCCTGGGAGGCCCTTCAAGGCCTAGGCGAGGCCCCGATAGTTTTGACTTTGTCACAGTCGGTGGGCTCGGCAAGAAGGACAGCAGCGTCTCCCGGCCGGAGAGGGTGGCACCGAACCGCGATGGTTTCCCGGACATGAACTTTCTCATCCCCCTTCCCCTTTCCCTTCCCCGTCTTCCACTTGACTACCGCCTTTGTCCGCCAGATACGCCACTTGTGGTCCGGTCCAAAGCAGACAATGCGAAGCGACCCGTTCTTGGCGGCCATGTCCCTAACGGCATCCTCAGTAGACTGCTGCCCCTCAACAGAATGCGGGGGCAATACGTTCAGGAATTGCAGATGCGAGAGGCGATAAATATCAGGTGGCAGCCACCAACCGTGTGGCTGTGAAGAAGCATTAGTCAAGAGAGATCCAACGGGGTCACTCACTGTAAAAGCGTCAAGCTTGTAGAGTGCGGGGGCTACAAGTGTCTTGAGGTTACTCTTATGATCCTTGATGGAACGCACGAGCGAGGATGCGTAACAGGTAACTCGACCGTGAAGGACCAGCGAGTCGAGCTGGGACGACACGCGAGTAACAATATGGCACGCGCAAAGCTCTGAGTGCCGGCTCCGGAGGCTGAAGATGAGGTTCTTCAGGCCGGCATCTTCCGCACGGCAGTGATAGCAACCCCCCATGAGCAGGAAAAGGCATGTTGGCAGCCCGGTGTAATACAGTCGCGCGTGGTAATGCGGAAACTCTTGAGGTGCGGGATAAACGTGACAAGCGGCACTGGCTCCTTTGGTGGCCGCAGAGCCTCCTCGGGTAGGTCGACGGCCCCCAGGGGTCCGTTGGCCAGGTCAGACAAGGCGCGGAAGACGGGGTAGCCATGACTACCGACGTGCACGGAGAGGTGTTCGAGTTGAGGGAGACTCTCGTCAGATGAGGATTAGGTTCCTCTGCCTTCTCTTTTGCTGGTCGGGGAGAAGGGAGAAGGGGAGGCAGAGGCAGAGGCGGGGGGCCCGGTGGAGGCAGGGAAGGAAGTGGAGAGGGGCGGAGAGGTCGCCGTTGCCGTGGGTCGACGTCGTGGGATGTTGCCATCTCTGGCGGTTCTTGTGTCTCTGATGTTCAGTATCGTGCACCGCGGTCAATCTCTTGTGTGTGAATATTTAGTGCACTCGCGGTTGCTTGGTTATGTTCGACATGCGGTGAGGTTCAGGTGCAAGTACGTTGGAGGTTGTGCAACTTGTCTTGTGACAGGTGTCGTATCAATGACAGGTGCACGCTGCGGCAGTATCAAAAGAGATTCGTGGTATGGATCACAGTAAGATAGAGCGATGGACTGGAGAACACATTCGCTAGAGAGAAGAGAATGGGAAGACTGGATACCGGCTGGCCCTTTTACCTCGAGGTAGGGAGTGCTTGGTGAGAAAAATCTCACGCAGGTCGTATACACCGGCGTAGGCGTTACCACAGTCAGCAGCCGCCCGCGCATAGGACACCTGGGAGTAGCTAGCATCCAGCTGGAGCGGTTATCGCTGAGGTCCACTGCTAAGCTTCTCTGGCCGTGCGCACTTCGTCGCTTGTTCGTAAACATGAGCCACGGAAGCCGGAAGCAAGAAGCAACCTCACGACGACATCCTTGCTTCTCAGCTTGCGATAATAAAATGCACATGCATACAGAGGGTACTAACAACTGGAGATGTGATAGAAAAAGCGAGGACGAGAGGGACAGGGTAAGGAGGGAGATGAGAGCGATAGCGATCTGTCCTGCGATCTTCATGGGTTCATTCATGTTCTTGCTTCTCGCGTCGTGCTTCGCTTCGCGAACTATTTTGTGGCTTCGGGCTCGGGCACGCAATATCTGTTGTGGTTCTGGTTTGTCATCGAGATCGGCGCCGCAGTCGGTCAACGATATCGGGGCTTAGATCTTGGGAATCGCACGACGACCCGTCTCCCCGCCGCCGCCAACCTTTGCGGCGGGGGCGCGGTCGGCGAGTACGGGGAGCGGGCGGTGGCCCCAGCTGATGGGCGTGCCGTGCATCATGGGCGGGCACGCGGGTCCGAGTCCCGGTACACCTCCCATGCCCATGCCCATGCCTCCCATGCCTCCGTGGCCCATGCCGTGCATGCAGCCCATACCTCCCATGCCCATGCCCATACCGCCTCCCATACCCGGCAGCATGCCCATACCACCACTCGCAGCACCAATCATAGGCGCATCGTACCCGGGCACGCCCCCGAATCCGCCGAGTCCCATACCGGGCATGCAGCCCGTCGCCGTGGCCTTGTAGCAGATGTCCTGCATCTCCTTCTTCCAGTCGTCCTTCCACGAGGTCGCGTACACGTAGACCTCGGTGCAGGGCGGGCGGGGGACGCAGTGGATTCCGCAGAAGGTGGCTGATGTTAGCGAGGGGAGCGAGATCTAGAGCTCTCAAGAAGGGTGGATAGGGGGTATAGCACTCTGGCATGGCTAGATGATGGGAACATGAGGGTACAATTCGACCTGAACTACTCCAAGCCACCGCCGTGATCTAGCGCCACAGATCTGAGAACCATCGACTCACACTTCTTGCCCTGCAGATACGCTGCGAGCTGCTGCTGGAGCACGGCGAGCGAGTAGGCGTTGAGTTCCCAGGGGATGAGGAAGCCGCGGGCCTGGGGTTAGGTTAATGCTGCCAGTCACGAGGTGGGAGCGGTATCGTGGGCGGGAACCAGTGGGAAGAGCCACGGTGTTGGCGACTGGTGCGTGCCCTTGGGAGGAGGTGGGAGTAGGGGAGGGGGGAGGGAGACGTACGGTGGGAGGAACCTGGAGCTGCATCGTACGGGGTCTCTACGTCGATTGGTGTCGGGGTCGCGGTCGAGGACCGAAAGGGGGTACGTCTCTTCGTGAATGGAGACTCGAGGACGTTCGAGAGTAGAGACAAAGAACCGAGGTGATAGGTGATGTGGTGATGTGGTGAGACGAAAGTGGAATCAATGCTCGAGTGGGGAGACCCGACGGGGGGCAACAACAATGAGAGTAAGAAAGGCAATGGAAAAGTGATGAGGTGACGAGAGTGACGGAACGCAGAGGTCTGGGCAATATATACCCCGAGAGCGTTGCTCAGCAACGACGGCGCGGATCAACAGACTCGATACGACGCCGATGAGTCGTGATAGCAGATCGTGAGAATTGGCGGTGTATAATATGGGAATGGGAGGTGCAGGAATGGAACGAGCTTGAGAATATATGAGAATATGAGAAACTCAGTATGAGTATGACAGATAACACGATCCACAAACACACAACATTCATGCACTGCGCGCACGGAATGTTTGTCTCTATCCTCCTCGCGCCGGCTCCCTTTGAGCTCGGATTCTCTGTTTGCCCGAATTGCAGTTTTGCCTGGTGACTTTTATCAATATCGCACAGACCGCCTGGCCGCCACCTCCAGGTTCGGGTTGCCAGCCACTCGGCGGTCCGAGCGCCTCGTGCGGTGTACCTTTTGTGTTCATTATGACAAGTGGAAAGGTTAGGAGCGGAAAATATTGGTGGGGAGGTATCTAGAGCACGTTGATTGTGGGAACGAAGCACGCGCGATGAGGTGAGGTGCTCGTCGCTACTGTCGAGTGTGCAGTGCCCGAAGCTTCGACTGTCTTGACATATGAACCAGCTCGACCTCCTTTGCTTCTTTGGCTCCCTTTCCCTTGTCAGTTGCTTTCGATACGACTGCGGCGAATGGCTCCGCAAGGGTGACACTGTAATGGTCCTTCTCGCCCTTGCCAAAAGCACACTACCGACCGCCACTGATTGCCACCACATGCCTCCGCTTCCAGATGCTCGGTACAGGTATCAATGCAATGCCTATGCAAGTCAAAGTCAAAAAGCAACGCTCTATCTAGAAAATAACCGGGAGTGAGGAGAGGGTTGAGCTGCTTGGATGGTTGGGTTGGCGGGGGTTGGTTGTTTCTTGGATTTGATATGATTAACTGGCGAGAAGGGGGTACCGTGGATTGTCGAGAAAAAAAGAAAGAAAATAGAAACGAAATCTCTCCCAAAGGTTTAAAAAGCAGGCACTCGATCCAGAGTGGTTTTTATGATGAGATGTTCAACTTTCTTCTTGGGGTTTACTGCCCCGGCCAGCTCTCCTTGCGCCTTGCTGCTGCGCTTGTCGGAGACGTCTTGGTCACGCCTGGAGAGACGGACCCATTTCGCTCGGCCTTGGCGGACGCGTTCAACAATGTGCCCTTGATGAGCTTCTCCTCGCGGAACGGAGTCATGCCGGCAGGGAAGGGCGCGGGCGTCATGCTGCCGGGAGTAGCGGGCACCGAGCGGTTGTGCTTCATGTGCGCCTGGATGAGGTGGCCAGCAGCGAGCGCAGACATAAGCGAGAGTTCGCCAGCCATGACGGCCGCACAGATGACGCGGGCGAGACGCTGGGCGTTGGCGCCAGGAGTCGTGGGGTGGGCACCGGCAATACCGAGCATGTCGAGCATGGCGCGCTGGGGCGAAAGGATGGTACCACCGCCGACGGTTCCGACCTCGATCGAGGGCATCGAGCAGGTAATGAGGAGGTCCTCGCCGTTGTTGATGGGCTCCATGAGAGTCATGCACATCGACGACTCGACGTTCTGCGCGGGGTCCTGGCCGGTGGCGATGTACATGGCGGTGAGAATGTTGGCAGCGTGGGCGTTGAAACCACCGACCGAACCGGCCATGGCCGAGCCGATGAGGTTCTTCTTCGTGTTGAGGTTGACGAGCTCCTTGACGGTGGTCTTGAGAACGGTCTTAACAACGTGTCCCGGAACGATACCCTCGGCAACGACAGACTTGCCACGGCCCTCAATCCAGTTGATGGCGGCAGGCTTCTTGTCGGTGCAGTAGTTGCCCGAGAGAGCGAGGACGTCCATCTCGGGGAACTGGTGCTGGAGACGCTCAAGAGCCTTCTCGGTACCCTTGGAGATCATGTTCATGCCCATGGCGTCACCGGTCGAGGTAGCAAAGCGGACGTAAAGGGTGCGGCCAGCAATCGCGCACTCGAGACGCTGGAGACGGGCGAAGCGGGAGGTCGAGTTGAAGGCGTCGCGGAGAATGCCGAAACCGTCCTCGGACTCGATCCAGGCACGGGCGTCGGCAGCCATGCGAACACTGGGGAAGTCGATGGCGGGGCCACGGGTCATGGCGTCCTGGGTAATAACGGTAGTAACACCGCCACCAGCGTTGAGAGCCTTGCAACCACGCGAAGTCGAAGCGACAAGAGTACCCTCGGTAGTAGCCATGGGAATGTGGAGGAGCTGGCCGTCGACGTTGAGGGGACCGGCGATACCGACGGGAATAGGCATGTAACCAATAACGTTCTCGCAGCAGGCACCGATAATCTGCTTGTAGTCGTAGTCGTTCATGGGCAGGAGCGACGACTCGAGAGTCTTGGTCATGGACGAACGCGAGACAACAGCGCGACGGACGCGGACGGCACGGTCGAGGTTCTTGAGCGACTTCTCCAGAGCGTAAGGGGCAACCTTACCCTTCTGGACAAGAAGAATAACCTCCTCGTCCGAAAGGTTGTTGGCTCCGACGCCACCGGCGAAAATCTCAACACATTCCTCAAGCGAACGAACAATGGTCGACTCGTAGATGGGCTCCGAGACAGGCGGGGGAAGCGCGACATCGCGAGGAACAGGGGGCAGAGGCGCTGTCGGACCCATGGGAGTGGAAGACGAGAGGTCGCCGTTTGCCTTTGCGTGACCGTTGACATAACCGTTGGCGTGGCCGTTCATGTGACCATTGGCCTTGGCGCCAGTGGGTGTCTTGTCGCCCTCAGTCGAGGACGAGGCACCAAGCTGGAACCGGCCCTCCTTTGTGCGCTCAACACGGCGACGCTCAAGAGCCGAGGGGGAACGCTGGCGACGGCGGGGCTGGTCGGCAGCCTCAAAGACTGAGACAAGGGCCTGGGCAGCGGCAGCGACAGGGCCCTTGCCGCCGATCGAGTTGGAGGCAATACCCTTGAGGAGGTAACCGTTGAGGAGGATGCTGATGCCAAGAGCGACAACGATCCACTTGGAGAGAATAGGGTCGCCAACAACAGTGCTCCACTCGGACATAAAGTTGTCGATGCGCTCGATACGAGACGACGAGATGGTATCAAGCGTCATGACAATGTGGGTGGGGTTGATGATCTGAACGACCATGTCAGTGTCCGGGGGCTGGGCGTTATAGAGGGCCTCAAGGATGGGAGCAAGGTTGGTCGAGCGGGTGTCGGCGCGGGTGGTAGGAGCCGAGTGGACGCGGTGGCGCTTGAGCGCAGTCTGCTCGGTAAGAGTGGTGCAAAGGTTGAGCACATGGAGGACGACAAAAGCGATGATAAGGACGAGCTTGAGACGCGCGACGGAGTTACCCGGCTGGCCCTCAATCTCGGGAGCCTTTCCGCCCTCGCCATTGAACGTAGCCTTGGTGGGAGAAGGCGAGTCAGTGGGGCTCATGGCAGACAGGGACATTGACGAGGCAGAGCGCTTCAGAGCAGCCTTTGCGAGGCGGTTGCCGCGGATCAGCTTGATGCGGTGAACCTCGACCATGACGCTGAGGATAGCGACGAAGAAGGTGAAGAGGAAGAGGCAGTCGGCCGCCATGAGGATCGCAGCGAGGTAGCAGAACTCGCGGAGTCCGCCAATACCAGAAGCGGCGCCCATCGAAAGGACGGTGATCTCGAGCGCGTAGTCACGAACAATTCCGACACCAGCCTGGCTAACCGCGTCAACGACGATCTGCTTGGCAGCGACAGGCGCGACCCAGCGGATTCCCTTGCCGTCGGCAAGCTTCTGGAGACGCTCAAGGGGGGCGAGCTCGCGGTGGAGGGCGCCGAGGTCGAGGTGAGCCACGTTGGGCTCGTCTTCAAAGTCGTCGATGGGAGCCAGCTCGGGCGAGGCGGGGACAGGCGAAATGTCAGGGTGCTCAAAGACTGCACGGGCCAGGCGGAAGGGCTTGTCAAAGCCAACGGTGATCACAAGGAAAGGGACAGCCTCGGAAAGGATGATGGGGTCGATCGGCACGTTGAGCAAGTATGCGCAGAGGAGAGCAACAAGGAAGGCAAATGTGGAAGAAACGAGTGTAGCCAGAGCTGGTTATGGTCAGCAAGAGGAACAATAAAAAAACAAGGGATACTGGTGTGCGCGATGGGATGTGTGGCTTGCCCACACAAGATTTAAGACACTTACCCAGCCAAAAGTTGGATCCGAGCTTGCGCATGTTGATGAAGAGCTGCACGAACGAGTAGTGCATGAGAACGTAGCCGAGAAGAACGACAAAGATGTCGGCAGAGTCGGCGTTCTTGGCAAGCGTGTAGAAGCGGACGACCAGGACACGGAGAGCGTACGCAAACCAGCGAACGTGACGGACCGCGGGGTTGGACTCGGCCTCGGCGGCAGCCTGGACCTCGTCAAGACCGGCAAAGAGCTCAGTGTCGAGCGAAGGGAGGAGGTTCCAGCTGGGGGTCTCATCCGCAGTGGACGACTGGACACGGAGAGTGGTGTTGGTGCCGGGGGCGGTGAACGAGGGAAGACGTGCGAGCTGGTTCAGGTAGCTGAGCGAGGGCGTGTCGGGGGACGGGGCGCGGAGAATGAGAGTGATCGTCTCCTGGCCGGGGTGAAGCGCGTGCGCGACGAGCTTGGGAGCCGCCGACGACGCGCAGTTGGCACCGTAGCAGAGGTTCGAGTAGGTGAACGTCTTGTCGCCAAAAGTGACACCAACATCCTGGAGGAGCCACTCGCGCCACGCGTCACGAGCGCTCTCGTCACCATCCTCGCGTGAGACCGTGAGCTGCTTGACGAGGACAATGGTCGCCTTGTTGCCCTTCTTGTTACCGCCGAGGTCGGCAGGAACAATGTAGCCTCCCTCAAGGGCGTTGGCCTCGAGAGCGGCCTTGAAGTCGGACGCCGAGAGGGGGATCCAGTTGTCGTTGGTAGGGGTAAACAGAGGGGTGTGCGCATACGAGGCGTGGGCAACGTGCGACTCGGCAGGGGAGTTGGACACGCCGTCGGCAAGACGGATCAGCTGCACGGGCTTGGAAGGAGGAGCGGGCGACGGAAGGGTAGAAAAGCTGGGCCGTGTGAGTAACGGTCAAGGCGAAGAAATTGTCAACAGAACACGGTAAAATGTTGCCAAAGCAGACCAAGCGCCAGGGGGGACATTGCGCGCCAGTGTTGGGGTCGTACCATACCCAGACCCACACACACGGCAAGCACAAACGCGACAACAAAGTGTGCGTAATAAAGACGGGGGGAAACGGCATCCTCCGATCAAGCTTTCAGTGGGGATGGAGGAAGACGCTGGGGAAACGGCGCAGCTGCTGCTCAAAACTCACAACTCAGATCCCTTGATAGCGTGGAGGAGCTGGAAGTAGACGAGAGTAACAATGACAAAGGTGGCCGTGATGACCTCGATGGGAGCGCTCGAACTCAAGCCCGAGAGCGCCTTGAGCGCCGACCGGGCGGATGATCGGAACATGATGAATGTGACGCCGGGGACCGCAAACCGTGTGGATTCGCGTATCCGATAGAAGTAGAGAGGTGCTCAGACTCGACCTCGTACGTGTCGACGCGGAGGAGTGCTGGCTGGAATGCCGAGATCGCTATCGCTGTCGCTATCGGTGGTGGCCGTTGAAGGCCAAAAAAGTCGGGTCGGGAGAAGGAAGCGGGGGGAAAGGGGGGGTAAAAGAATGAGGGAGGGAGGGAAAAGGGGGAGGATTAGAGCGTTTGTCTACTGTACAGCGTGCACACGTCGAATAGTCGAATTAAAGAAAAAAAAGTCCTCTCGAGAAAGAAGAAGAGAAAAAGACAAGAACGAGAAAAATAAAGCGCTGGTGGATCGGACCGTCGACGAGACGGTGGTCGGCGGCGATGGGACGTGGTACGCTAGGAATCTGCCCTGGTACGATCTCAAGTGTGTGGTGTGGTGTGTGGGCGGGTTGGGGGGGCCGTGGGCGAGGGGCGGAGATAGACTTTTTCGCCGTCGCGTGGTATCCTTCCTGGGCGGGGCGCCTGGGCTGGGGGCGGCGTGCTGGCGGGGCCTGGCTGGGTGCTAGCTGGCCTGGCTGGCTGGGGTCGATCGATCACACGTAGCAAGGACAGAGAAAAAAATTGGAGGAACGAAAAATTCGGCGTTGATCGCTGCCGCGTCTACTCGGCGCGCGCAAGGTCTCCTCGCAACGTCAATCGGGGAACAGGTGTCGCGGTGCGTCGTCGTCGACGAGAATGACAGAACAAGTTGAGCAATGAAGCAAAAGGATGGGCCGGGGGCCAGCTGGAGGGGGGTATGTGTTATTGATATTCCACGAGGAAGCGCTCGATATGATTTGTGCCGGATTGGCTGCCGCGTGAACGGAATAGGATCAGAGAGTTACAGTAGCAGCCTCAAGCGCCCAGAACGCCACGGCCTAGAGGTCCCACCAGGAGCACCTGCTCTGCTGCTACACGCTGTGGCTGCCTGGACCTCGCTGGATCACTGGGCTGTCTACTGTCTGATGCTGCCCCCCACCCCAAAAAATGCCAGGCGTCGCGCGGCGCGTTGAGCGAGCCACGAGCTTTCCGGAGAGTGCGTATGGCGTATGGCGCAGAGCAGGATCGCAGGATCGCAGGACAGCCCGAATGCCCGAGTAAGTTTGAATTTTTTATTCGATTTTATTTTCGATTTTATTTTCGATTTCGGTTGGGTTGGCTCTGCGTGTAATCAACCCTGAATTCTGTGGGCGTGTCGAAACGTTGTGGGTGGGCGCTTATCGCAGCCAGATCGTTGGTGTCGTTGATGGTGGTGGTGGTGATGGTGATGGTGATGAGGTGAGTGACAAGAGCAGAAGATATCAGGGGGAAGGGGACATGGTATGCATAGGTTCTGTTATTATCAACAGCGATGGCATGTCACCACGTTTGAAGCTGTGGTGTGGTCAGTCGTCAGACTCTTTTTCTGTTGTGGATGATGAGATTCATGAGACTGGGGGCTAGCCGTAGCTAGTGCTAGTGCTGGGCCGAGACATGGCACGATAATCATTTATTTTCTATTTCTATTTTGTATTTTTATTGATGGAAGGTTCAAAGCTCGGCTACACTGCAAAAGGTAAGGTACGGTATTTACGCCTGGGTGGGTTGCGTGAGGCAGGGCCCTACAAAGGCAAGGGGAAGGGATCAAACGGAGTTGGTTGGGGAGAATCGTACGACGGCAGGCACCACTGGCACAAACTGCCTGCTGTTTGGGAAAACGCCTTGCCGCCTTTCTACAGCGTCAGTTCCAGGGTAAAGGACTGCAGCAAAGCAGCCACAAGCTCGGGTCCAGGGTCACCCGTCCTGCCAGTTACCAGAAACCTCGAGCGAGCACCACCACCACCATGCGATCATGGCTCGATGCTTCCCTCACACTACCCAGCAGCTCCACACGCAGCACGCGGAGCACCTGCTTGCTGTTTACGTACCCGTACCGGCCCTACCTTCCTAGTCTAGGTGCATGAGACGTGACACCAGGGATCCGGAGCGAGCGTCACCGTCTGTCCCGCGAACAAGCGATTGCACGATGCGCTATGATTCGATGACCGCGGACTGCAGTATGCCTGGAGTCTCAGAATGTGGGTGTGGGTGTGGGTGTGGGTGTGACGTCTGGCTGATGGCATGCCGAGTGCCACCTGCGCACCTGCGCGTCTGCACTTCGGCACTGATCCCGAGCGAGGCCACGGCCCGAGTGCGATTGCATCACAGCCTACCCTGCGAGTCACGAGCAGCGGACCGCAGCCGGGACCAATGTGGAATTGGATTGGGTTGCCTCGTCTGTGATCCTCGAGCCTCGAGCCGCTGCGACGTCAGATGATCACTCCCACTGCCACCTGCGAATTACAGTATCCCCACAAAAGCAAAATGCAAACGAATATGGGGCCCATGTCTCGGATGTTCGAGGCTGGAGTTGGGAGTCCTCGAGTCTCGTATCCTGCGTGCAGTCCTCGAGGTCCCAAGCTTGAGGCTGAGACTCGTCGCTGCGGCTGTGGCTGCGGCTACCCTACCGCTGTTGTTCAGGACCTCGAAATGGCTGTCTGAAGGCTCCAGACCTCGAAAGTTCGGATATCGGCATCATGTCTTTCGGCAGTGGGCGGGTCTTAATCTCGCTCTCCATAGGCTTTCGGCAGTCTCCTGTGGCTTCATGCTTCAGACATCACCCATTGGCAGTATCGTCCCTTGCTTGGTCCTGTAGTCAGTGCTTGATACAGCTTCGACACTCTTCAAAGCGCAGGTTCCCGACTTGATTGCAGGTCGCGGTCGACAGTGCCGAGTCCACCACCAACTCGATGCACCGCGACGTCGGGATCCAACTTCGGGAGTATGTAGCCCCAGGTCAGGTCCGGATTCCCGACTGCCGAATACAGCGCTCATGTCCGAGGTACGATTTCCATACCCCACAAGCCCGATCGACGAGCCACGGAGCATGCCTTGTCACTTCCAGACAATGACACTCACACTCGCAGTCAAGCTACTGATATACATAATATGGCCGCACTAGACGCCGGACGTCACTGAGGAGCGTGTCTCACGACGTCATGCTGGTACTGGCCACTCGTCAAGCGTTCGCTGGAGCTCTCCAAACCGGCTGATATCGTCGCTCTCAAGAACATACCGTCTGCGCAAAGGTGAACAGCAGTGGACCTGGTTGAGGTGTCATAGAACCTGGCAGAGGC
>Ga0160505_101164_pt1 | contig 12877 bp, 5 predicted proteins | sample DIDeMG_FD_108225 | JGI IMG/M metagenome (GOLD analysis project Ga0160505, IMG submission 108225) | Enriched chicken feces microbial communities from UW Madison campus, WI, USA - DID2874_E49_Stillage MG | ecosystem: Host-associated > Birds > Digestive system > Large intestine > Fecal ... | reverse complement strand
CCTCACCCAAAAAAAACAAGGCTCAAAGAAACAATAAGCAAAAAAAGAACGAGAATAGAGACTGTTGTAAAAGGAAGTTAATTTTTTTTTGTTTGTTTTTGTTTTAAAACAAGTTCCTTTTTTTTAAAAAAAAAAAAAAAGCATTTTAAATATAATTTCATATACTCGACAATATCTAAATATAATGATGATATTAAAACAACTAAAATCTAACCTATAAACGCACACACTATAAAGGTTCAAGACCGATAGCAGACCACTTGTAATCCGCTAGATGACGGTACACATAGATACCAGAAATATCAAATAAGAAAAGTATCAAAAAAAAAAAAAAACACATTCACAATCTTTTTCAAACATATATACAAAGAAAACACAAAAAACAAACAAAAAGACAGACTATTAAGTAGTTATATGTACAACAAACCTCCCCTTCCTTTTTTTTTTACGCCTTGGAAGTGTAGATTAGGTCGACTCTCTCCTTAGAGTAGTTCCACTTCTTAACAACGAAGCCCTTCTTCTTGTCAACCAGAGTCAGCAACTCGGTGTTCTTGAGAGGCTTACCGTCCTTGTTGGTTGGTCTCTCGGGATTCTTGCTTTGGTATTTTCTAATGTACATTTTTCTCAAGGTAGCACGAGTTGAAAGTGGGAAGCAAGGCGAGTCTATTAATGACTCAATCTGCGTGTAGGTCTCGATGTTAATGCCGTTGGTGATTTGGGACGCCAGGGCCTTGATAGCCTCAATTCTCTCCTTGGCAAGAGTATCGAGTTCAGCAGGTGAAAGGTACTTCACCAGGGTCAGCTTGGGGTCAAAAGCAACGACAGCATCAACCTGAGCGGTCAGTTGTGTGTAGGCCTCCAGCTTAGCAGCACCCTCCTCAGCGGTGATTCTGTTGGCACGGACATCAATCTCGTTATCAATCTTGAACTGGCGATCAGCAAGCTTGTGTGCCTCCTCGTTAGAGCGGCCACCAGAAAGGAAACCCTTGATTGTCAGCAGTCTCTCAACCACAATCGACTTCTTCTCGGCCTCAAGACCCGGCACAAAGGACTCCAGCTCCTCACCCAGCTTGGCAAGAATCTCAGAGCGCTTTTGCTCACGCTGCTGCTTGACCTCAGCAATCTTGGGCTGAGCCAAGTACTCCTTACGACTCATAGCGTCCTTCTCCTTGTTGGCGTATTTCGGAATAACCAGCTCCTCTTTACCGAATCTTCTGCTCGTTGGCGCAAAATGAGGAGCAGGCAATCTATCTTCCTTGTTCAAAACAACACCGGCAAACTTGCGATTAGGGTGGAAGGGATCAAGGTAGAATCTGACAAAACCAGGCTCGAGCGCAAAAAGAGTATGATCCTTACCGATTCCCACATTGTCACCAGGGTAAATCTTGGTACCGCGCTGTCTGTAAATAATATCGCCAACCTTGACAGTCTGTCCATCTGACTTCTTGGATCCTAATCGTCGACCTCTCGAATCCTTGTTACTGGTCTTGGAACCGGCGGCTTTCTTGGTAGCGTTTCTGATGCCAATCAAGGCACCATCATTACTGACGGGGAGAATAGGTCTGTGTAAAAGGGTCGAGTTACCTAATTGCAAAGCAGGTCTAAAAACCTGCGATCTCAACTGATTCAATGATGGCAATCTGGACATCGTGTGCTACTGCGTGCTGCTGATGAAACCGACAGAGTTAAGTTGGGGTTTGGTGATGATGGTGGTGATGACTACTGTATGAAAAAAAAGGGAAAAAAAAATTGTGCTGAAAAAAAATCAGATTGAAAAAAATTTCGCCAATCACCATGGCTCAAAATGAAGGACTCGGGCTTACCAGCAGTGGTTAGGGGAAAACACACCATATTAATAAAAACGAGAAAGGTGCGTAGTAGGGTAATAAAAGTCATGTGATCCATTACACTTGTAAAAAAACAAACAGTTGGCATACAAAAAGATCTGTAATTTCATAACTACAGATGTCATAACTTTGGTGTCTCTTTGAGACAACTGCCCTGTCGCAGATGATTGATCGCATATAACATTTGATAAGGACTTGAGTAAAATATTACACTTATAAGTAAAATCTCAATATTGGCTTTGGAGGTTGAGTATGGTATAATACAAATGCCATCAGTATGCAAGACAAGTTTAATTTAAAATTGGGCCAGGCGTAACCTGATCAACAGAACCTCATAACTGATAGTATTGGTTACATGAAGATATGCTTTGGCCACTAAACTGGCCAAGGTGTGTGATAATAGCGTCCAAATTATGTTTCTGCACAAAAGATCTAGCTACATAGGACCTCTGGATATAGATATTGACACCCAGATTAGTAGTAAATCAGCTATTGTCCAGGGCCATAACTTCTACTCTAGTAGAAAGTAGCTGAGGTGCTAGGTATTTTGTGCGGGCTACTTTTTTCTTTGACCATATGAAAAACTACTGGGTAGTTGCATTGTGGAATGGGTCAACAGTTTAGTCGTGATTGAGTCTAGTCTACTCAAGAAAAAAACAAAACTCGAAAGAGCGGGCACCTTCGCAGCGGCTGTTATTTTCTGGGGGTCAACGTCGAGAATGCCTCTATTATCAAGTCGCACATCCCCGTATGGGGGATGTAAAGTACAGGCAGTTTCATTGTTTATCTTATGATTACCGCATTTACGACGGAGACCCTTGCCAAAGCGGAATTCTCGTTCTTGACTCGTGAGGAGTAGGGGCCTACCATTGGACGGAAATTTAAAAGGCTGGAAGTGTCTTGCCTCAATACCACTATTTCAACGACTGTTCACTAGGTCCCGTAGAGGTCTAGAGCTGACCCACTTACCATAGCTTCTGAAGGCTACAAGATATTTTTTTTGGTGCGACATAATTGTTTCTGAGCTAGACGAGATGAGTATTGATCCGCGATCTTTCTTTGCTTTAGTCTCCGGTCACTAATTTTTACGGAAACATTGCACGATCTCTTCCGACGAAGGTTTCTTTCGTAAACTATTTTCGCCGTCTGTTTCACGGCATTTGTAACAGTCTGATTCGTGAATTTTTTATAGATCGGAGCACCAAATTGATTAAGGCAATTTTTTCTTGCAAAAAGTTCCTATCGCTTCTCCGGTGTTTACCGCTTGACGATAACTAAGAGTCTGTAGAAATAACAAAAAAAAAAACAAAAAAAAATCTGAGTTCCTGATACTCTTTTCTAGGCTTTTAAATTTTTTGTGTGAATCACAAAATATTTTAAGGATTTTTTGGGGGCTCGTCTTTTTTAAATCTCAGATTCTGGCTTCCATAGAGTAGCATGTCAGGGTGTATTGGTAAAGAATTGCTTTGCACAATTCTACTCTCTGTGTGGATCCGGTGTAGACTTGCGCCATGTAGCAGTAAATGCGTACCCATTATTTTCCAGTAAAATGGGATTCAAGAGTAATCTCATATTGAACCGGTGATATTCCTTGAAAACCAAATGGTGCTAGGTGTTCCCACATCTCATTCACAAAGATGATCCAATCTTCACTTGGGGATATGGTCGGCTCAAAAGATCCTATTTTGAGGTTCATGGCCTTGTATTATTACTAATTGGGCTCCAAAGCAAAGGGAAACAAAAATGTCTTGTCCTGCTCGAGAAGAAAAGAGACCAACGTCGAAAATTGTGTAATGGGGGTTCTGTACCATGGCGTTTGGGTATAAGTTTTCCAACCGCATGGCTTTCTTATATGAAACCTCTTCTTTGAATACTTCAGCAGCTTTTATTAGTTTGTTCACCTGATCAATATTGCATAGATATAGAATTAGTATTGTCACGTTCAGATTATATCAAATGCAACCAAATATGTTTGGCGACACTTTTCTGCTTGTGTATTTTTCATCCAACAGAGTTTGCTTATGAAAATTATGGGACTGTGTGGTCCAGAAATCACGGAGGTGCAACGCTAAAGCTTTAAATCGTCTGGATAAAGACTCAATTTTTTTTTAAATGAGTTATTTCAATGTATAATATATTCTTGCGACAATAGATGTCTATATGACATGCGGTGTAGAGTTTTATTTGCATCACCAGTTCTGAAGGCCAGCTTACCAGTAGCTGTTACGGTATTGACCTTAAGGTACTGCATAAAAAATATCTCATGCTTTCTTAAAATTGGCGCTACAAACATTATACGTAAATATCACTTTTATTTTTCTGGATGATAGCGGTCAAACACATGAAATAAGACAGATACCGACAATACCAATAATCATCGCACTATCTAAGTTAGTTTTGCTTTCTACCATCAAAAGCAATGAAAGTGATTCCTAAAGAGTCCAAGCAAGACTGGCTACACAGTTAGGGTATATCACCATCTTGAACAATCCATAACTCAATGGATATTAAATAGAAATACCAGAAATATAAATCAAATAATTATCTAGTATATTGGCGGCAAGCATCAAACAGCACAATTCTTACAGTTTTATGCGTAGAGTGATTATGTAGGATCTCCTGGAAATTATGCTCGATCAAAAAAGTAAATGGAGCATTTGAAATGGACAGTTAATGCGAGATAATATTCAAAGTTATTAGACCTGCATCTAGCTATGGTTTGAATATAGGAGAGTTATCTGACCAGGGTTTTAATTATGGACCGTCTTTTTTAATTTCATAAGATAGTCTTTTATCACACAGAGATAATATGATTAAGAATATATAAACTCCTCAAAACAACAATACTAATTGACATATATTCCTAGGAAGATCCATCTGATAGGGGAGAAAGGGATTATTTGGAACATGTATTTTATGAAATGAGATGCCAGTTTTGTTAACAAAGCTTATTGTTATGACTAAGAGCTTACCTGTATAACATTGGAAACTCTGCTGGACAAGACGGTTATAAACAAATTTCGTATTTCAGCTACCCCTCCCGAATCAGATAGAAAAAGAACTATCGAGTTAACATATATCGCGAAGTTAAATTCAGACTCATCACAATCGTTTCATTAACCGGAGCTAACAATTCCATCGATTGCCCCCTCAAAAAGTTTTATAATGCAGCCATTGAAGACGAGCACTTCGTCGCAACAAAAGGGGGACTCTGAGCCGCGCCAACAGTCCTTCGACCACATGGACTACAAGGAGGCTAATAGCAGTACAGATATTCTGGTTGCCATTTTCAAGGACATGTATGAAAATGGTAGACCATCTCCTACTCTCAGCCCGTTAATGTCTTCTTATGCTAGTATGAGGCTGGGTGTTTACGCCGATTCAACAAATTCAGTTCCAGTGGTACAAACCAGCGATGATTACTATGGATCAACCCATGACAATGGATACTTTCTTAGAGGCGCCAACAATGCATCAAATTTTGAGAGTGATAAATACCAGCGTCTCAGTAGATCCAACACGTGGGTCACTGCTTTGACCTGGGGTCCGCGTGAAGCCGGCATGCTTGCACTGACTCCTAGGTCTCAGGGGTATATTGAAGATACGGAAACAACTGTTGAATATCTCACTGCACTTGCCCATGAATGGCAACAGTATAGTTTTGACACATCCCTGACTCCGGGTGCACTTGACTATGAATCCCGCTACATCCGAAGCGGATCGGATGCTATATTCCGAATCACATCGCACACGTCACAAAGATTTATTTCCAAATCTAGCAAAACAACTGCCTTGGATAACATTATGGGGGATAACCACCTTCACGTTGCATCAATATGGGATGTTGCAGTTGGAAAATGGTTACTGCTAGGCATTTTTCTTTGCCCACAGGGTCTTGCGTTTGACCATTCTTGGAGCAAGGATCCCAAACTTGCTGATACCACATATGCCAACTTGCTAGCCAAGAAGATACCGAGTGACAAAGTTATCAACGTTAACCCATTGCCTGATATTATTGTAACAGCGGCTTCTTCTCGTTCTAGTACTGCTTCGTTAGAAAAAGCAATCGCTGAAACCGAAAAAAGTAATCAAAACCCAGCAGCCACCATTGAAGAGGGTGAGGGTGATGATGAAGATGATGACGACAGTGATTATTGGAATCAGTATGACGATAATCTAGGATCTGAAGACGAAGGAGATGATACTGAAAAAGAAGAGGAAGCTGAAGGGGTTTCGGACGCTGTGCGACAAATGAAAGGCTTTTCTGTTCAGAACGACAACTCAGATGACGAGAGTTACTACAATAGCTATGCTGATGTGGAACATATGATTCATGGGGACGATGTCGATCGATCTGAGGCGCCGCAAGTAGATATGGTTGAGTCTTTAACGGATTCTGAGCCTGGTCACACGATGAAAAGAGCTGGTACTCCAGTTTGGCCAGGTGCATTCCCCAAGGCCCGTCATACCTCTCCTAAGGTGGAATCATCAGTGGATACAAAATCTCCTGAACTAGAAAAGGAAAGTCCCAAAGCCCCTCTTGTCAGTTCTGTCAAGACACATGTGTCTGAATCCATTGCGTCGCTGTACAAATTGGCTCATTCACAAGGAATATCTATGCATGAGTTCATGGATTTGACTTTAGACGCCGTTAAATCGGTTGATGTATAACGACTTGAAAATTGAATACTTTACCTTCTTGTATAAACTAGTTTATATTCGTATGCAATTTTCATTTTTGAACTATTTTCCTGATCTTTTTTTGTTGTTTTTAGGTCTCGTAGTTTCATGATTCCAAATCCCAGTTCTGCAACTCTTGTAGATTGATTTAGATGGGTAAAATTTATAGATTTAAGCCAAGTTGCTTTCGGGATTTCAAGAGTTTTGACCGTTTCACAGTGAAATTCTGAAAACATGCACAACATGAGTTATTGCACTCAAGTCAAATAGAAGTAAAATCAACACTAGCATCATTCAAACTTCATAGCCTAGCAAGCATATTTGTCATTTTTAAGCTAGCCCACATTAATTTGGGTTTCAAAAAGCTGATCCCTTCATTAGCAATGACACTGTCGGGCAACAGAATAAAAACTGGCGTAATTTGGAATTTTCAAATCAAGTACTCAGTAACAAGTCTAAGTAATAAAAAAACCGCACTGTGGATACTTTGACTACCTTTTTATTAATACTAAAGAAAACTATCTTAAATGCATATTACCAGAGAGATTTTAGCAGAGAGTGAAAAGCTAAGACTGCAAGCTACCTTATGTTTTCAACAAGAATTGGAAATTCTTTAGATTCACAATTCCCTAGATAGCACAGTATATGACTAAAAGTGGCCTTCATAGGATTTCCTTCTACTTCAGAAACTGGTTCTACGGTCAGCGATGCTGTAAATACTGAAACTGCTGATTGTCTCTTTAATATTTTTTCAGGTTTCGAATACCCTAAACATGAGCGGTCTTTAAACCCTGAAGTTTCAAAATTTCAAGTATATAATGATATTGTCTTTATTGCCAAAAACCTGGGTACCATTCTACCTAGCCAGACAACTTAATTATAACTGTCTTGTATTGGACTAGTGTTAGATCTAAAACTGAAAAAGATTTTGGTATTTCTTGTTATGGACAAAGATATTTAGTAAAAATTGAAGATGATTTTGCATTAAAGACGGCAGGTTAAGAAACATTACTAGCTAGCGGTGAGAAAAAGAACAAATATTCTTTTTGGTGACCGTAAGAGAAGCGATCTGTTTTTAAATCGCGACTGGATTTATTTCAGTAACAACTTTTAAGAAGACAGAGAATAACAAGAGCAGATACTATTTATTCGATCAAACAAACAAAATATAGCGTTAATTGACAAGCATGGTGCTGATATCAAGATGAAATTTATTTATCTTTCTTTGACCAAAAAAAAAAAAACAATAACAATCTATTCTGAGAGAAGAATATTTCATAAAATAAACAGAATTGACACAATACATCAGGCGAATCATCATTGAACAGGCCGAGGAGAAAGCACTAGTATTCCCCAAGAATTGCATTGGCAGCAGCCAAATTATCTGGTGTAGCCTTTTTCTCACTTACAATGTATAACAGCTTACGTTCTGCAAACTCTGCCAGCTCGGTATATTTCTTTTTATCATCAGCCTGCAATTTCGAAGACGATTCTGATAATGTCAGAATTTTTTGCGACACAATTTGAACGCCAGCCCAACCACGTACATAAACGGGACATAGCTCAACAGCCCTGAGATAATGCTGGACTGAAAGCCGAAGGTATTCCAGCTTATCGACAAAGTTGTAGTTGGGATTGCGGACAACCAGCGTATGATAGATTTCAGCTATCCTGGCAAAGATATTGTATGCATGTGGAGTGAGCAGAATAACTTCTTGATAAGCATGAATGGCCTGCAGAAACTGACCGCTCGCAAAATAGGCCTCGCCCAGCTCAGCCCACAGCTCGCTATCGGTTGGGATAATGTCAGCGATTTCCAACAGCTTATCGATATACTCCTTGAAGTTTCCGTTAAATTTTGAAAATGATGCCTTTCGTTTCAGAGATAGCTAATAGAAAGTAAAATTGTTAGCAAGAAGAATTATTGAAAAAAAAAAAAAAAACAGTCAACCGCGCTGGGGACAATTGAAGCATACCAAATCGTTATCGGGCCGGCTCTCCAAATATTTGATTGCAGCCTGAGGTCCCTCAGTAGCCTCAATGTACTGTGATTTCATCAGTGCCACCCGTCCAGTTTTCTCGCTAAATCTGTCGGTAATTCTACCCAGCATAAGACTGGCATCATTGTCGTGACTTGAAAGCAATGACAAGTAAAAATGCTGTTGTAGAAGGCCAAACCACGTTTCGTCGTCAATTGACCCCTGGTACTGGGTCAAAAACTGCCGCGACTGCTTGTAAAGAGTGGCAAGCTCAGAGGGAGAGGCAGTAAAAGCCTTCTCCTGCTGCATAGCAGAAATTAAAAACTGAGGAACTGCGACCATTGCGGCGATTGTTATTGTTGTCGGGCAGAGAAGGAGAGCGAGATCACGGTGTACTGACGGCGTGTTGGGAAGAAGCGTGGCTTCTGCGCGACGGGCTGAAATCTACGGCAAGGTCTGAACAATCTAGAATGAGCCGCAGTATCATACAGAGTAATTCTGTTGATATGACAACTGAGTATTACCACATTCGGAGCATAACGAAAATAAACAACAAGCAGCAGAAATTTCTTGTTTGTTCACAGGGTTGATTCATTCACTACTGCTATTTCTACCACCCTCCCCAGAGACAACAACCGCCATCTGCTGGCCATCGACAGACACACAGACATTCTAGCTGTGGACCAAACACACGCTACCACTAATTTTTAATATACAATATCCACAACTTCAGGCATGGTAAAGCCAATTAGAAAGAAAACATACCACGGCTACGAGACTCGTCTCGAGACATTCAGCGGTGCCAGACTCCAAGGCGCCAAAGCACGGAGTCGCCGGGTAACGTGGCCTCATGCACAACCCAGCGCCAATGAAGTTGCAAAGGCTGGCTTTTATTTTACCCCTGCTCCAGGCAAGTATGGCGGTGACCAGGTGACCTGTTATATGTGCGGGTCCGGCATTGATGGCTGGGAGCCCGAAGATGATCCGCTCCAGGTTCACATTACCAATTGCAAGAATTGCCCCCTGGCGATATTGCAAGCACGTGCTTGGGAGGAGGAAGAAGATGGCGTACACGACCCGCGCAATGAGGAGACGTTGTCAATCCGGCTGCAGACGTACTACCAACCGCTGACAAACGAGGAGTTGGAGCAAGCCCTTGTTCAGGAAAACGAAGAAGGTGACGAGGAGACACCACGCAAGAATAAACTGACGTCTTCATCGTTGATGCTAATGGGAACTTCTGTTTGGCCACACGACAGCAAACGTGGTTGGCTGCCGACAAGTGAAAATATGGCCAAGGCCGGATTTTACTATTTCCCCAACCATACCGGTGAGGATTTTGGTCTGTGTCCTTACTGCAACCTAGGACTTGATGGGTGGGAACCGAACGATGATCCGGTGCTGGAGCACAAGCAAAGAAGCCCCGACTGTCTTTATTTTACAGCTAACTCGACAGTGCCACTGCCCAAGTCGGCGCGTAAGGGCCAGCGCCTGGTGGAAGAAAAATTTGTTATTTCGGATGATGAAGACGACCTCGTGCGTACTCAGGATTACAACTCAGATAGTGACGCTACTGCCAGCAGTACGTCATCCAACAAACGAAAGAAACAACCCAAAAAGCCCACCGCGCGGAAAAAGCGGAATTCACAGGGCAGCCAGGGCTCCAACAGCGTGGGGATTTCGGATAGCGATGGTTCGTCAACCGCGTCAGCATCATCAGCAACGGGGAAGAAGCGCCGTGGCCGCCCGCGAAAGAACCCCGTGGCCGGGGTTGGCACCAGTTCTGATTTTCTTGATTCAGTAATGGAAAGCGCGCGAAAGAAGCCGACCATGGTGGTTGGCCCTTCGAAAATCTCGCCAAACTCAAAGTCGTTCTCAGAGGAAGGCGAGGACGAACTGGGGGCTCTGTCCTCGGTACTTCGAGGTGCCAACATTCTTTCCAAGGGTTCGGTCTCGGCCAGGATTTCGCGGTTTGAAGTCATGTCTGGGTCGCCTACCCGATCGCCAGAGCGATCTCCGGAACGCAAAATCGATAGAAGCAAGTCGGCAACGACGGCGCGACCCGCAGCCCACACATCTCCTATTTTGGCATATCTCACACCACAACTAAGCAAGCCCAGCAAATTTTTGGACGGAGACGAATCTGCTCAATCGATGGGTAGTATACCCCCTGCGTCGCCCGGAAAGTTAGATCTGACCCCGGGTGAGTCGTCCCGGACAAGGCTAGATCCCTATGCAGACGCAATCGAGATTTCCTCATCGCCCATGAAAGCTGCACCCAGCATGCCGAGCAAGTCGGATCCATTCAAGATGCCATCGTCGACGCCAATCAAGCTAAACTACACTGAGCACGATACCCCCGCTAATGCCGGCAGTGACAAAAAAACCAACTTAAAAGCAGAAATGCCCCCCTTACTGCCAGAGTCGCCGATTGTGATGGTTGAGTCATCACCGGTAGCTAGCATTCATGCCTCATCACCAATTCCAGGCTCATCACCGATTCACGCGTCATCACCCATACGTTCATCCACACCCGTGCGCAGTGCGCGCAAGAACAAGCCAGCTATGGCGGAGTCCTCTCGCATCTTGTCGCCCAAGATGATATCGCCTACCAGCAGCCGGGCCAAGTCACCACCCAAGTCACCACCCAAGTCACCGCCCAAGTCGTGGGCATCTACTTCTGCGGCGGCAGCGGCTGGCGGTCTCGAGAGCCGGCCTGACTCTCCGGGCTTGTCGGTGGTCTCAATCCCGCCGCCATCAATCTACGAGGACTACGACCTGGTCCCGCCGGCAGCATCAGCTAGTGCTGCCAAGATCCTCAAGTCTGAGAACTGGGAAACCTTTTCCAACAGCTCCGTGGAATCGCTTGTCCCCACACACCCGGTGACGGGCGCGGCTATGCCGCTGCCGCTTTCGGAACCATCGCCTGAGACAGAGCTTCCATCTGTCATGCCGCTGCGCGATGCGTCACCACACCGCAGCAACACGCCGCCGCCAGCGGTGTTTGCTGAAAAGCTCAAGACGCCGGCGCGTCAGGCCTCGGCACAGAACCATCCCGTACTTCACGTGCCGTCACAAAACTGGGCGCAGTCGGACCCCGACGTGGTTTTCGACCTGCTCGCGGCCGTGCCCCACGGCAGCAGCACCGCTGGCACGAGCGCCGGAAGCGCCCGGGCCAAGCTCACGGCGCTGGACCAGCACATGCACAAGACTGTGCGCGAGTATTTTGCCTACCTGGCGGACGAAAGCGAGGCGCGTTCCCGCAGGAACTTTAGCCAGCTAGTTGGTCTCATTGAAACCGAAGCGCAACGTGCTATTGCCGTGCTCGAGAACCTGCCCGTTCGTAACTAAACTCTTTTTTTATTTTTGGGGTGGTGCATCTTTGGGTATACGCCACGGATCAGCTTCTACTGATACTTGTGAGCTGGAAAAAAAAAACAACAGAAAGAAACTACAGTAGTAATAACTTGGAAAAAAATAGCATTATAACAATATATCAATCCATTGTTCCAATATGAGAAGAAGAAAAAGACCCGAAAGAATCCGATATTATTACATGTATAACTAATAGAGACATGGTTAATTTTTGAGAGGTCCTGGTCCCCCGCGATGGCTAAGCTTGTAAACAACATGCCATCAATGACTGATAAAAAAAAAAAAAATAGGAGAGGCCTATTACAATTGCTGACGAAAATTTCGGTGTGTTGGTAAAAAAAACATTATCAATTATAAAGGACATTTCATCAAGTCTTGCTGTAGTAACAAGTGGTGCTGCTTGTTGGTTAGTTGGTTATTGTCCTTACGACACGCACATAATTATAGTGTCTTTTTTTTTTTTTTTTTTTAATAAACTACAATGAAATAAAAAAAAAACTTGTTTTTTTAAAAAAAAATTAATTTAATAAATTTTTTGTTTGTTTTTTTTTTTTTTTTTTTTTTCCTTTCGCTCGTCTATTTTTTTTTTTTTTTTTTTTTTTTTTTTTTTTAATAAACCACAATGACATACAAAGAAGACTTGGGTTTCCAACAAACAATATTTGTCTCTGTGAGATTGGCAAGGTAGTGGTGTCGTCAGCGCGTGTTAGTTTAGGTGTTTAATGGTGTGGTCTCCAAGGATAGTTCCCATGTATTAGGAAAACCCTGCGATATTATACTTCTAGTTATTTAAATTTTCATTCATTCTACATCATAACCTGATACATTTTAAAATAAAAAATAATTTGATTAGCGGTTTCATATATATAGATATACAGATATATAAATACAATTCATATAACAAAAGCTTTTGGTTTTTTTTTTTTTTTTTTTTTTTTTTTTTTTTTTTTTTTTTTTTTTTTTATTTTTTTTTTTAATTTTTTTTTTTTTTTTTTT
>Ga0160505_101163_pt1 | contig 12878 bp, 18 predicted proteins | sample DIDeMG_FD_108225 | JGI IMG/M metagenome (GOLD analysis project Ga0160505, IMG submission 108225) | Enriched chicken feces microbial communities from UW Madison campus, WI, USA - DID2874_E49_Stillage MG | ecosystem: Host-associated > Birds > Digestive system > Large intestine > Fecal ... | reverse complement strand
CCGCCTGGATACGTGCCCTGAGGTTGGCGAGGCGCTCCGGCGTGATCTTGAACACTTCCGGAACAGTGGGATCCCACTCGCCGCCGAGCATAATGTCCGCAAGGCAAGGTGCGCAGTGGAAGATGCGGGCCATGCCTGTGGTTAGCGATGACTACGGAGAGAACTCACCATGACCGTTAAAGCCTGCAATAACATACTGTCCCTCTTTACCTGGAACCGGACCGACAAAAGGCACCGCATCGGGGGTCTGCGGTCAGCTTCGCCCAAGGTCCTGCACTCACCCAGCAGATGATACCCGACCAGAAGGACTCGAGGCCCTTACCCAGCTCTGGAACCCACTCTCCCGCTGGAATGGTTTTGGATACTGCCGTAGCAGTGTCCTCAGCCTGCGCGAGAGTGCTCTCCCCGTCGTTCATGTTGTTCCACAGGGCCTCAAATTCACGCTCGGTCTGTCCCGCCCTACAATCATCAGTTGTTTAGACGACGCTTTGTATCTCACCATGTGCGAGCACACGAGAGAATGACGGTGTCGTCTGGTTGCGGTGCCCTGTCATCAGCAGCATCCTATACGGGCACATACACGCTGTAAAAGAGGTGCAGGTTGCGGCGGAGAGACATCGTCGGCTTGAGCTTGAGGTCGAGGGGACGTGCGATCTTTGCCGCCTGTGCTTCAAACGTCAGAGGAGGAGCTCGGCGGCTGGAACCTTACCCCGGAACGGCGTAACTAGTCCTTGGAGCTCGGGAAGGAGGAGGTGCGAGTAGGCATTCGTTGCGTGCACGACCTTAGCGGCGTTGATCTGTCCCCGTGAGGTGACCACTGTCCACGGGTACGCTGGGTCACCGCTGGCTACAACCGTTGTCACTGGGGCATACGAGTAGAGGCTGAAGCCTCCCAGGTTGAAGCAGGCGCGGTACACGCCATACGCGAGCTTGAGGGGGTTGATCGATGCCGCGGGCCATTCCCAGCCCGCCTTTGCGCCTGGCGCCGAACAAAGCTGGAGACAATCAGAATCTATCACACCCGTCTATACATACCTTTGACACCTGGTCGGCAGTGAGAGTCTTCACGCCACTCACATCCACACCAGCGGCTTTGGCACGAGCGAGCGCGTTGGCGTTGTACTCCGCAAACTCGTTGGTGAGCGCCACGTCCACTGTAGGACGTAATTTGAGCTCGCACTCGACCTTGTTGTTTTCCACAAACTCGGCGACTTTCCCAAGGGTGATCGCCTCGGACTTGAGAATCTTCTTGGCCTGCTCGCTACCATGCAGCTCGCTGAACTGGGTGTACCCCCTAAACGCGTCAGGACGACAGTGACCGCCGTTCCGGCCCGAGGCTCCCGAGCACACTGCGCGAGCTTCGAGAACGACCACGGTAGTAGGGCGGGACGGAGCTGAAAGGAGGCTGTGGGCAGTTACAGCGCCTAGAGTCAGCCAGCTCACCCCTAACGAAGACACATACCCGAGAGCCCACTGCCGATAATCACCACATCCGCAGTAGCCGGCAGAGGCGCATTCTTTCCTGCCGTGGCTAGCGGATCACCAGCAACTGTGCGCTGCCAGTGCGATGTAGTCGACGGGATGGGCAAAATTCCGGGGCCGAAAGGTAATGCTGTCATGATGAGCAAGTGGACAGAGGTGAGCGCTGTGGTGTCGTTACCAAGCACTTTATCTCTCAATCCCTTGTCGGATAAATCCGAGAACTCATCGGTGTCTTGTTGGGTGTGACTCACCAGCCAAACTAGTCCGTGGGATCTGGCCGGGTCAGATTGCCCACCATGTCATTTCAGCATTCCGCTACTCCACACTGAGCACTCTGCAAGTAGTTTTGGAGCACGAATCCGCGGGTGTCTGATGAAGAATGTCAAGTAGTGGGATTCCGTGACTCACAATGACAAACCAATCGGCGGCAACTTCGACTTGGCCTGAACACGGCAGATCGGCAACCAAACTAGGTGGAACGTACGGTGCCGGAGCCCCACACGTTTTCTCCCAACAGTCCGTGGCCATGTTCCACACCGCAGACACACCTAACTTTCTGGAATTCTGGATACAATGCCGCACTCACAGCCTCTCATATGCATGATACATGCGAAAATCACACTCAGAAGCCAGCGAAAAAGCTGGGACTGACACAACTGGGCAGGCAGGGTATCCAGTTTCGTGATTAACCCGTCAATGGTCGAGACTAACTGGGGGTGATGATTAAACCCCAGCGTAACCGAACAATGAAAGTCATGGGACCAAGACGTTGCCAACGAGCACAAAAGACCCCTCACTCCACACCTGACTTGCATGTCCCCATTCATCGTTCCCAGCATCGTCGAGCAAGAACGCCAACATGCGGCGCGTGTGCGAAGACAGGCCGGAGCGAATGGCCGGAGGCGAGACGTCGGGAACGCGGACACGACCATGAGGCTGCCGAAGTGTACTCGACTTCCCTTTCCTTCCGTGTGGATCATGTCTCCTGATCGCCGTGATGGACGCTCATGTCAAGCCGATCGGAACATTCTATGGATTTGATCGATATGGTGGCAGTGAATGTCGCTGACTATTAGCAGAGAACAGCCGGAGCCTCACTTACGTCCAGACGAAACAAGAACTTACAAGCCCGACGTGCCGCTCGCGCACGGGGCAAGGCACATTTGGGGGGACCTTCGTTCGTGGACCGAGTACGAGTCATCGGGGCTCGCGGGGCCGGTGGCCTCCCCTGCATTCATGGCAGTGGAACCGTACGCATGGATCTGCACGCCTCTGCCTCCCCTGTCTGTTGGCGCAGCAGCGAGTCACGAAGCACAGCAGGACCTCACACATCTTATCTATTGATGTAAGGGAATCAGCATGATCGAAAGGCGGCCGTCACTTTACATGTCCTGGCGCACACAGGCCGGTCGAGCACGACACCGCACTCGACCCCCGTGCATGCACTGCAGCAGGGTACATGATCTCCATGACGCCCCTTGCCCCCCATCCTCCGACTTGGCCATCCGCCTCGCGCACTCCCGCGCCCCCCACACACCCGCGGCCCTCCTTTGTCTGCTCTCTGCTCCCCTCAGCTGCTTCGCCTTGCTTCTCGCGGACAGTTTTAGCAGGGAAGCGCGAGGGCGCGACCGTACGCACTCGACACGCGGCGTGCGAACTGAGAACACCAGGGCGAACCAGAGGAGCGCACTGGGGGCGGTGAGAATGCTACATGCCTTTGGTTATGTATAACCATTGTTGTTGATCCTCTCCTTCTCTTTCTCAACATCAACCATTGCTTTAGGTTGAACCATTTTATTCCCCTTCCACCCCGTCCCGCGAACGCTCTTCCGATTGAGCTTGCCTCTAGCCACCGTCTAAGCGTTCACGATGAGCCTGTGCCGGCAGTTTGCCGCTACAGGCCGTTGCGAGTGAGTCCGACGCGCACCTTCACTGCTGACGCCAGCTTCGGCGACCGCTGTAGGTTTGTCCACCGCAAGCCTACTGCGAGCCAGTCCACCGGCCCCAAGCGCAGCATTTACAAGCCGACCCCTGCGGCCGAGCCGCGCGCGACCGCTGCGAAGACCGGCATGATCGACCTCGTCATTGACTCCACTTTCCCGTCGTCGGAGGCAGTTGCAGGCCGGTACTCGGACGGCCTCCTCTTTCCCCAGTTGGCGCAAGCATACAAGCAGGCCAACAGCACGGTCTTCTACTTTACCAAACCAACACCAGCATCAAGGATGTCGCCCAGGCGGAATCGCTGATCCAAGCCCTCGCGCAGAGCAACACGCACAACACGGGATGGGTGAGTGGCGGCAGAGGGCGCGGTTGCTGATGACAGACCTTTGAGCAGCGACAGCAGATGCTGATCGACGTTGGCAAAGTGAGTCCAGGTCCCTGAGGCAATCTTCTGACCGCAGGTCGACGGCAACGCTATCGTCCGCCTCGCCGAGGTGCTTTGCTTTCCCCGCGTCCAGGCCACCGCAAACGACAAGACCCTCCTGTCGTTCAGCAAGTCGTACATGGCCCTCATTGGGGTAGGTGTGCATAGGGCTCAACTGCTGATGCTCAGTACCTTACCTCCGAGACCGTTCTGAAGACCGCGGCGTTAACGCGCTCCAAGTGAGTCACCAGGAAACGATCGTGACTGACATCAGTGCGCTCTTTGGTGTGGTCCAAGTCAACCTGGACGCCATCCTCGCGACTCTAACTAGGAACATTGCACAGTGCATGCAAAACAACACGTTCACGGACACCGCCCCCCGGCGCTATGGCGAGATCAAGCGCGAGATCATCAAGGTTGTCTCCGGCGCACAGGTGTTTAGGCCTGTCGCCACCATGCTCATTGAGTGAGAGTGCGATTCCCGACACTTGCTTATTCTAGGCTCTGCCAGCGGTACCCCGACACGCCCACCGCGCACCCCAAGCTGCAAGAGTTTCTTCCCTTCCTCGTTGAGCAGTTTAAGAAGTGGGCCCGCGCCGTCGAGGCAGGGACGTTCACGGACCACGTTTCGAAGCACGCCCCTGCCACCAAGAAGCTCGTGCTCGCTGCGATCCGCGACGAGCTCGGGATCCTCGAGCAGGTCATGGCCTCGGCCCTGCCGATCCAGCCCCAGGCGATTGCGGCTTCCCGCCCCGGCCCTTCCGTCGGTCTCCTCGCTGCGATCAACCGCGAGTACGACGGACCCGGCGACCTCTCCGTCGAGGGACCCCGACACAGCAACGGTATGAACTTCTACAGTGTGCAATGACTGATCGCAGACCACATGATGATCGCCGACATCACTGTACCTCCTACGGCTGACGAAATGATCGCCGTGCGCGACTGCTATCTGCCTATCAACATTCCTGGCGCCCGTCACCACCACCCGGACGACTCCATTGAGAAGATGTGAGTTGAGAGGGTCCCATCGGAGTTCTTCTGACCTCCAGCTTGGACATTCAGTTCCGCCTTCTTCGTGCAGACTCCATCAGCGGGCTCCAGCAGGGAATCAAGGCCGTCCGCACCGACATGGCCTCGAAGGACATTAACACTCAGCGTAAGTTTCCAGTGCGGTTCATTGCTGACAAGAGTTCACGACTGCATTCGCTCCGGCGGCGGGTGGTACATCGAACGGGCGGCGGACCGCGACTGGGTGTAGGTCCCCGTTGTGTAGCGAACGACTGACAATGTAGCCGACTCCCCATTCTTACCGATCTCACCTTCACAAGCCTCACCCTCGAGAAACAGTTTGGTCTCGTCGTGCAGGTGCAGGCAGACGCGCCTCCCGGTCCGTACCGTGCTCCTAGGCACGATCAGCGCAAGGCTGCCTGGGAGCAGTCCAAGCGCATGCCTAAGGGTGGCCTAGTCGCCATTATCACCAAGAGGAAGCGCGGTGTGTCGGAGGTGGCCATTGGGATCCTCACAACTTGTGCGTTTATCTCCATGGGGGAGCTAGCTGACCACTCAGTACCGAAAAACTTCACGCACACGGACTCCAGCGATGGAGAGGGGCGCGCTCGCTTCAACTTTGGAATCAGCTTCATCGATGCGCAGTCGGGTGTGAAAGCTGCATACGTCGTCCAGAAGGGTGAGGAGCGTGACTTTGACCAGCGTATCCTCCTCAAGAGCCCCGTACTGTACGAGGCTGTCCGCCCGTTCCTCCAGACGCTTCAGACACTCGATACGGTCCGTTTCCCGCTTCGCAAGTACCTGGTCCACACCGACCTTGAGCGTGTTGAGATCGATCTTCCAGCCTGCACGCGCCCGGATTCATTCACTTGGGATCTCTCCGTCCTCCTGCGCGACGGTTCCGACGTGCCTGAGGGCTGTTCCTTTGACCCCAAGAACCCCCTCTCCGTTCAAAATGCCCGCGAAGTCATGCACGACCATGGAAAGCTCGACCTCAGGTAGGTTGCGATTGCGGCCGTTGCTGACTTTTCAGCCAGAGCGACGCCGTCATCGACTCGCTCACTCGCGAGATCGCTCTTATCCACGGTCCTCCTGGTACCGGCAAGACCTTCACTGGAGTAGAGCTTCTTCGCGTCCTGTTTGCCAACAAGATTGGACCCATCCTCCTCCTCGCGTTCACGAACCACGCGTTGGACCACATCCTGCGCGCCGTTCACGATGCCAAGCTGACCGAGGGCATTGTCCGCCTCGGTACGCGAAGCAAAGACGAGGTCATCTCGGGGTACAACCTTGATACCATCAGCCGCGTCCGAGGCCCGACCGAGCTCAACCATGTCGTTAATCGCGCCTACTATGTGGTGAAGACCATTGAATCGGTAAGCTTGAATGCAAAACCATGCCCTCGCTGACATTACAGGACATGGACCGTGTCATCTCTGATCTCACTACCGTTCGCCTCAACCACGAACGCATGCAGCTGTACCTGATGGTCCACTACCCAGAGATCATGGCCAAGATCTTCCAGCTGCCACCGCACATCCAGGCTTGGTTCGAGCTGGAAGAAGGTGGCGGTTGGCAGCGGGTGACGAAAGACAAGAAGCCGCTCAAGAACACGCTGTGGCACTTTTGGAAGGACGGGGTGGACATCTACCGCCTCCAGGGTCTCCACAAGCAGGGAGTCACCCCCGAGGTAGAGACGAAGAAACGCCTCGGCCGCTTTGACATGGCTGCTGCGCCCGTCAAGAAGAACAAGAAGCAGGACGAACAGGCCGACGAGGAGCGCGAGCTTCTGGCCTCCATCGGCTTTGACTTCCTGGTCGACATGCAGAACGATATTGACAACATAAGCGACAGTGAGGATTCTGCTTCCCAGGCTGGCGAGGGCTTGGATGGGCCTGCTGAAGAGCCTTCGGACGACACCAGCAGTCCTCAACAGCCATCTCCTGAGATCTTGGACGATAAGGACGAGTTCATGGCATTCTTCGACTTTGACGCCCTCCCGCCTGTCCCAAACATGAAGCGTCCCACCGACGCTATCCTCGACTCTGGCGACGTGTGGAACTTTTCGGCTGACGAGCGCCGCCGCGTGGTCCGCTTGCTCGAGGACGAGGCCAAGCGCCACCTTGACGAAGACGCGATGGCTCATTTCGAGGCCTTGGCGGATCGTCATGCCCAGGCTCGTAAGGAGCTCAATGAAGCTAGTGACAACGTGAGTGTGCACTCGACAACTGGGCTAATGTTTAGCTTCGGATCTCTCTTCTGGACAAGATTGATCTAGTTGGAGCCACCACCACTGGCGCGGCCAAGCTCGGCGGCGTCATGAAAGGCTTTTCACCCAAGGTACTCGTCATCGAGGAGGCGGGCCAGGTTCTCGAGGCCCACGCCCTTTCTACTCTGTTCCCTTCGATTCAGCACATGATCGTCATCGGCGACCCTCTCCAGCTGCGTCCAAGCGTCAACACTTCTGGTGGGTCGCCGTCAGTCGTTCCCTACTAATGCCCAGAGTTCTCAATGGACAACCGCCGCGGAAGGGACTTGTTCCGCTTCGACATGTCCATGATGGAACGTCTGGCCAGCGGTGGCCTTCCTATGAGCCAGCTCCTTGTGCAGCGTCGTATGGCCCCTCCCATTTCCTCCCTCATCCGGTGAGTACATGTGCTCGGCATGGCTGACCGCAGGAACACGCTGTACCCCAACCTCATCGACCACGACCTCGTCAAGAAGTACCCTGACGTCGTCGGCATGGCTAAGAACATCTTCTTCCTGTGCGTATTCCAAGCAAGCCACACTGACACACAGTGACCACTCGCACCGCGAGAAGGGCGGAGGCGAGAGCGGTAGCTCCAAGAGCAACGCATACGAAGCAGCCATGGCCTGTGATCTGGCGCTCTACCTCCTCAAGCAGGGCTGCTACAACAAGGAAGGCGACATTGTTATCCTTGTAAGTTCCAGGTTGATTCGTAGCTGACACACAGTGTGCCTACCTTGGGTGCGTCCAGGCCACATGATTGATCTGACCCGCAGTTAAATGATCGAGATCCGCAACCGTCTCAAGGGCAAGGCAATGGTAGTCATCGACGAGCGCGACCAGACGCAGCTGGTCAAGAAGATCGGCGAGGAAGACGTGTCAGAGGTCCCTGAGACCCGCACCGTCGCGAAAGAGATCCAAGTTGGAAAGCAGGTATGTCTGCCGGCCATTCCAAGCTCACACCTAGATCTTCCTGCGCACAGTCGACAACTTCCAAGGCGAGGAGGCCGACATCATCATTCTCTCCCTGGTTCGCAACGCCGGTTCGGACGAGAACCTCGACAACAGTCTTGCAACCACGATCGGCTTCCTTCGGGTGAGTTCAGCCGTCCTGTGATCTAATCTAACATGTCAGTCAAACAACCGCACCAACGTCGCGATCTCGCGCGCCAAGCACGGCCTGTACATCCTCGGCAACGCTAACCAGATGGCGGCACGCAGCGAGATGTGGAGCTCGGTCATCAATGAGCTCGCCGACCTCGACGCAGTTGGTCCCGGCTTCCCTATTGCATGCGCTCGGCACAAGGAAGTCATCATTGTCGACCAGCCCGGAAGGCTCGAGCTGGTGTCTCCTGACGGTACGTACGTCCTGAGCTTTCTATGAGCTGACATTAGGCGACTGTCACCTTCCCTGTGACGGCAAGCTCGTCAAGTGCGGTCACCGCTGCAAGCGGAAGGTAAAACTCTTTGGCTGATCCAGCTGACGCCAGTGCCACGCCGATGACCCCAACCATGAGCACGGCCGGTGCCAGGAGAAGTGTGTCCGCCTGCACCCCTGCGGCCACCCTTGCGAGCGGCTGTGTGCCGACGACTGCGGTGTCTGCTTGGTCGTCCACGAGGACGTTGAGTTGCCCTGTGGCCACCGCGCTGCTGTCCACTGGTACGTGCACTGCAGAACAGGATCTGTACTGACATGTAGCCACAAGCTGGACAAGCTGGGCACTGTCGACTGTGAGACACTGGTCTCCAAGCCTCTTCCCACGTGCGAGCACTCGGCCATGGTCAAGTGCCACGAGGAGGACCTGTCCGACATCCTCTGCACGGAGCCATGCAAGAGCACCATGCGCTGCTGCACCAGGGTCTGCACTGGCCGTTGCTCGGACTGCCAGCGTCGCACGCGCGAGAAGATGACTGGCAAGAATGCTTGGGACGCAGCCTCAACCACCAAGCTCGTCCGCACCGTGCACAAGGAGCACTGCGGCAAACCCATCGCTGACTGCGGGCGACTGTGTTCGCGACTGTGGTACTGCCCACGCGCACAGCACTGTCACCTGCCTTGGTGACTGCCTGCGTACCTGCTCTCACGGCGCTAGCGAGCAGCCGTGCAATGTCGCCTGTGCCCCATGTAAGTGTTCTCGAGATTATGGGACTGACAATGCAGGCCCCGAACGGTGCACCTGGTCATGCGAGCACAAGAAATGCGAGCTTCCCTGTGGAATGGTGAGTTCGTTGGGAGTTCATCGACTAACTCACAGCCCTGTGACCGTCTTCCATGCGACGAGCCGTGCCGCCGCCGCCTCTCGTGCGGCCACCTGTGCAGCTCCATCTGTGGTGAGCAGTGTGGAAATCAGGTGTGCACCATGTGCGCTACGCCAGCGCAGCTCAACCAGGTGGTGGACATCATCCTCCAGGCGACACTCCGCGACACCCTTGTGGACTACCCCGACACACGCCTCATCACCCTCGAGTGCGGCCACATCTTCACGGTCGAGACACTTGACGGCGTTCTCGAGCTCCACAACTACTACGAGAAGAACGAGCGCGAGCAGTGGGTCGGACTCAAGACTGTCACCGACTTCCACCCCGCAAGACGTGCCCCACGTGCCGCGGCCCCATCACCTCGCCGCGATACAACCGCTCTACCAAGCGCGCGCTCCTCGACTTGCAGGAGAAGGTCGCCATCCGCCGCTATACCGCCATTATCGAGGCTGCCGTCAAGCAGTCGAACGCGCTCGACCCTTCCGAGTCCAACAAGCAGGCCCAGTCGGCCTTCAAGGCCCTGCTTCCCGGCCGCACTGGCAAGTTCAACCCCAAGGCCATGATCGAGCACCTCGGCCAGTACAACCCCAAGGACACCAAGTGCATTTCTCCAGGTTACTTCACGTGCAAGACGAATGGGTTCTTCGGTATTGCGGGAGCCGCGGGAGAGGCGTGGCGCAAGGTCGTCGGCCAGCACCTCGGCATTTACGGCCGCCTCGTGGACATCGTGAACTCGCACCGCATGCCGCACGCCGTCGCATTCGAGAACGCCGTGTCGACGATCTACTGGCACGAGGTGGAAATTGCGCGCACGTCCACCGTCGCCCGCGTTCGTGACCCCAAGCAGGCGGCTCTCCTTGCCGCCAAGCGCCGCATTGGCGCTCCTCCCCCGGCGGCCCAGGCACGCTACACTGTCGAGGCCCTGGAGCAGACGATCGACATCCGCTTCAAGATGGTCCCCATCGCCCTCACTATCAGCGACTACCTCTGGGATGGATCGGGACTGCCCAAGAAGAAGAAGAAGCACGGAGCTCAGGCCAAAGGCGCCGATGCCAAGCGCCTCTCGCGCGAGACGGCGCAGCGTTTCAAGGCTCTCGCTACCGGCCTCATCATGTCGTGTACCCGCGACGCCAAGCTCGCCGTCGCCCTCGCGACGAAGAGCGGCCTCCCGCGCCTCATCCTTCGCGCGCACTTCCTCACGCTCAAGGCTGCGTTCGAGGACCAGAAGCTCAAGGTCCAGTCGGGCGTTCCCCCGGTCGACCTCAACGACGACAACGTCACCCGCGCCGCGCGCTCTGCTCGCGAGAAGGAGCTCCTCGCCGCGTCTGCCAAGGCGTACGACTCGGCAGTCAACGGGTGGCGCACGGCCCTCAACCACGTCTTCCGCCAGAACAAGGACAACACGATGCTCGAGGACATTGCCGCGCCTGTCCGCAAGGCCGCGAACGCTCTCATCGCCCAGTGGGACAAGTTCAACGAGGGCCCTAGCACCTGGTACGACATTGTGTCCCTCAAGGAGCAGGAGGAGATTGTGCGCGCCGTCCTTGCTGTCGAGTATGGTAAGTCCGGAGCCCTAAGCGATGACTGACGGACCCAGGTACCGCTGGTCGTTTCTACCAGTGCCCCAACGGCCACCCCTACGTGATTGGAGACGTGAGTGTGACTGTTCTCGCCGAGAAGCTGACATCAGTGCGGCCAAGCCATGGTCGAAAACTTCTGCGAGTGCGGCGCCCGTATTGGCGGCGGCAGCCACCGCATCCGCGACGACAACTCGCGCAACACCGAACTCGAGGAGATTGCCCGTCGCGTTGGCGGCCGTGCCAACCCCTTCGTTGGCATGTTTGGAAACTAGGTCACGATCCACCCTCTGATTCGCGCTACGCAACCTAGTGGCCAGCGAGAATCAACCTGTATTATAGCAAATCATATCATATATCATCTACGCGTTAGCCGACACGAGCGACAGAAGACAGCGACATTGTGTCTAGATCAACAGTAGGCAGATGCAAATCGCTTGTGCATACTTCCGTGCAGACAGAATCTCGCGCACTTACCGAGCCATGGAGCACCAGGTGGACGGGCAGTGGAGGTGAGGGCATCCCTGACTGCAAGCCACCCATCCCACCTTCACATTTCAGGCGCACAGGATGGACCGCATGGTCTTCATGACCATGAGATGCTTCTCCATGACCACGCACATGCTAATGATGGCAACGTCGGCAAAGGTTTTAGCGGAGTAGTAGGCATCAGCACAGCAACTTCATGTTGCAACCTTCAGTGTGCAAGACTTGAACTTGAGAGCGCTGTTATCGTGCTAACCAATGTTGGTCTGACCCATTCGAGATCCTCACGTTCCAAAGTTGGGTGCATAATGCGCCAATGGCACCAGATCAAGCATGTGGGACCCCGCCAAGCGACCGCCTCATGTCTTGCATTGGGCAGAGAGCTGAGTGGCGTAAGAAGCATCCTTAGAGTACGTCACGCACATCCCTGTACCCCTGTCCCATGCATACCAGCTCGCGCAAACGTGCAACGCGTCCACGAGCACGATGGCTCTGCCGCGCTGCCGCTCTGCTCTGCTGTCTTGCAGTTCGGCTCGACACGATCCTGACCCGACGATGGTCACGTGATGCACGGTGGCGCTAATCTCGGGCCCCGCATCTCATCTGCCCTGAAGCTAACACTCGGCCCATCACGGCGAACACAGCCGAGCGCCAAGCGCGTTCCCCCGGATGCCCTTGGCTCATCACCTTTGTCGTCGTCTCCTCCCCTTCACTCGCCCACCGCGGCTCTGTGCTTCTTGGCTGCCCTTGCGATGGAATGAAAGACATAAAAGGCATACACTAACTTTGGTGATCCCCCGCATCACCCACTAACCAACTCGTCACTCACTAGATTATCCACCCATGGCGGCAGCGGCAACCCCGTCCGTCATCGGCTTCAAGCCCGTCGCATGGGCCGGGCAGGCGGCCAACATTTCGATCACGGGCCTTCCCACAGCGAACGTGACCTACTACTTTGACGGACCCATGCCCGGCGTCCCGCTCGCAGCACCCCCAGAGTGGGACCGGAACGGGACCGCGATGCTCTCCGTCTTCGTCGGTAACACCACGAATGAGACGGCGACCATGAAGCCGTTCACGGTCGACATGGGCGAGGCAGGCAAGTACACTTTCAATGTAACCGTCATGCCGCAGGTCGAAGCGCCCAAGTTTGCCGAGGACCCCGCGTGGCTCGAAATGTTCGAGAGCGCCAGCGGTAGCGCTGCCCCTGCAGGCTGGAACGCCACAGGCTGGACGTTCGACACTATCAAGGGCGTCTGGACGGCGCACGGTATCACGGCAGGCAAGCACCGGTTTACGCGCGGGAGCGGCGTTGTGGCTGCGGCGATTGGAGAGGGTCCGCACACGCTCGTCTCGCCGCCCGTCACACTTGATGGACAGGGCAACTACGAGCTCCGGTTTGCGTCGCACTACAACGTCTCTGGCGGAACGGAGGAGCAGCGCGCACGCGTGT
>Ga0160505_101162_pt1 | contig 12887 bp, 15 predicted proteins | sample DIDeMG_FD_108225 | JGI IMG/M metagenome (GOLD analysis project Ga0160505, IMG submission 108225) | Enriched chicken feces microbial communities from UW Madison campus, WI, USA - DID2874_E49_Stillage MG | ecosystem: Host-associated > Birds > Digestive system > Large intestine > Fecal ... | reverse complement strand
TCCTGACATAGACGGGCAGTTGCGGCGACCGAGACCGAAGTTTCGAGGCCAAGCAACCCACATCGATGGCACGACACCTTCCTCAGCGGCCAAGCTCTTTGACTGGGGTTCGGCAATATCCATATCACGGCGACATCGACAGCGCGAGAGACGGAAATCGCAGGAACACACGGAGATCATGATACGGAGCACAGACACGACGAAGTTGAGGCTGAATTTGATGAATTTGATTGTCGACGTCACCACCCAGGGTGAATTTGATGATGATAACGTGAATTTGATGTTCGACTCCCCGTACAAAAAGAGTGGCCACCTGGAGCTTCTGCGAACACTTCACATTGCCTCATACCTCATTCTCTCGCTGCACTACACAAAATCACAATGGGTACGCCTCTTACTTGCCATTGACTCAAACTGATGGCCAGGCTGCTGCGGACCGAACACCAAGACCTGCGCGCCGGCCACCGGCGCCGACGACTCGACGCGCGACATTGTGCGTGAGAAGTACGGCACCGCCGTCTCGGCCGTCCTCGCCGACTCGACGGGCGCGACCAAGTCGTCGTGCTGCGGAGCCAAGGCCACTGTCCTCTCCGGCGTCGACCCCATCACCAAGGACCTGTACTCTGCCGACGAGGCCGCCTCGGTCCCCGCCGACGCGCTCCTCGCCTCGTTTGGCTGCGGCAACCCCACCGCTCTCGCGCAGCTTGCTCCCGGCGAGGTTGTGCTTGACCTCGGCTCGGGGGGCGGCATCGACGTCATTCTCTCCGCTAAGCGCGTCGGCCCCACCGGCAAGGCGTACGGCCTCGACATGACGGACGAGATGCTCGACCTCGCGCGCCGCAACGCCGTAACTGCCAAGGTCGACAATGTCGAGTTCCTCAAGGGCCACATTGAGAACATTCCCCTCCCCGACAACTCGATCGACGTGATCATCTCCAACTGCGTCATCAACCTCTCGCCCAACAAGGACAAGACGCTCGCTGAGGCGTTCCGCGTCCTCCGCCCCGGTGGCCGCTTTGCCGTCTCGGACATCGTGCTGTCTCGCCAGCTGCCCGCCGAGACGCAGCGTAACCTCGAGTTGTGGGCCGGCTGCATCGCTGGCGCCCTCGTCAAGGACGACTACGAGGCCAAGCTTGCCAAGGCCGGATTCACCGGTATCGACATTGAGGCTACGAGGGTCTACTCGGCCGAGGACGCCAAGGAGATTGTGTCCGGCGCCGAGCCCGAGGATGCCGAGGCGCAGTTCAAGGCCATCGACGGCGCCGCGATGAGCTGCTTCATTCGTGCCACCAAGCCTCAGTAGATCAAAACGAGAATAGTAGTGATATAGTCGTGTACATGTGATACTACAAATAGCAAAGTGCAGATACCAGAAACTAGATCAAACCTCAAACTGCGCGCCCAATCCCGTGTTCCTCAGTGTCATTGACGGGGAGCCCAAACATGACCGGGGGCAGACGCATGTGAGTCGGGTTCAGGCCGGCATATGGCTCGGGCGTGGGCGACTGGGCCCGACTCACACTCTCGGGCTCATCGTGCGTCGCTGTCGCATACGCTCCTGTCTGCTCATGTAGAGGCAGGGGCGGTGCGTGGGTGTCCGGGACCGGTGCATGCGCTGGTGTCGGCGTCGCAGTGTTCCTAGCGCCCACTAGCAGGCTGTCGGCATAGCCCTGCGCAGTCAGGCGGGGCGTTTCCATCGATGGGCGCGGCGACGGGTCGGGATTCGTGACCGACAGATGCGTCGCGTACGGGTGCGGTGGGGCGTCGCGCACAGTTCCGGACGGCGAGGGGCTGGCGTGCGCGCGGTCAAAGACGTGCGGTGGCGGAGCGTACAACAAACCGTTGTGAGGCTGGGGCGGGGACCCTCCGTACCCGGGGTCGAGGTGGATGGTCGAAATAGACGCGTGTGGCGCGGTCGCGCCCGTGGCTGCAGGCGCAGCATTGTGCCCATGCGCGAGCACTTCGGTGCCCATGAGCGGCTGCGGCTGTGCGTCAAACCCGTGCAGGCCCTCCATCATCAGCGGACGCGGGTGCAGTGCCGGATCCTCGAGCGACAGCCGCGGCGCGAACGGCGGCGAGTGGTGCGGCGGCTGGGGGAACGGTGCGTACTTGTCTGCATACCACTGCGGCGAGTGGGGTTCTGTTCGAGTTAGCACGGGCTTGGATGAATGGCGAGAACTTACCGGGTCCCACGGCACCCTGCTCGTCTGAAGCAGCTGGCGTCGTGTCCAGCGATCCCGGTTTGTGCGCCCGCTCGGATGAACGCCGTCTGTAGCAGAAGCAAAAGAAGAGGAGGAGCGCCAGCAGGAGGAGTAGACCGACACCGCCGCCCACAGCCGCGCCGATGATCGTGTTCTTGCTCACGCCGCTCGACGACTTGGCTTCGCGCTTGACGGTCCTGTAACCCAGTCAACAACATATGACGTCTTAGCACTCACGAAAAGGCAGAGTAGAACGTCACATCGTGCAACCCTGCGCCGGTATGCCCCGCCCCGTTACTCGTCGCGAGCTTGGCAGTGTACAACTCGTCAGGCTTGAGCTGCACGAATGCCAGGCGGCCAGTGGACCGGAACGGCCGGCTGGCATTAACGGTGTTCTCGAATGAATAGCCTGCGCGATCCAGCTGCGGGGACATAGTGATCGTGATGGGGCCGTGCTCGGGACCCGTCGTTCCGTTGATGACGATATAGGACGTGTTGGCCGGAACAGCAAATGTCACCTGCGCGCCTGCGTTGCCGCTCGCGTGCACGAAGGAGGATTGGGCATCTGGATGTCAGACTAGTCTGGAACACTGCTTGAAGAGCTTGAAATGGTACTGGCACTAACCGGATCCCGGCAACGCGTCCAGAGTCGTCCAGTTGCCCGTCCAGTTGAACCACCTGTTCAGCTGGTCGTCAACCGCGAACGGGACGCCCGTGATAGTCACGTCCTCGAATGTTGGCCTAGCGGCGTCAGCTCGGACTTGTGTGTACACTTACGCCTGAGTCACCATTCCGGTCGTGAGGACGGCGCGGTCGACCATCCAGTCGCCGTTGAGGGCCGAGAAGACGGCCGTGTGCGCCGTCCAGTTAAGGTCTGGAGCGGATGCGAGAAGCGACCCAGCTGGAGCGTTGCCGCTCACGTCCGAGCCATCAAGGACAAGCCGCAGGTCACTCGCAGTCGCGCCGTCATGCGCCTTGCCGTAGAGGTAGTAGCTCTCTCCCTGGAACGAGATGGCCACCTGGGGCGGGGCGTTGCTCGACCCTGGCCCATACACGGTCGCGCTGCTGACCGGCTTGCCCGACGCGTCCGCGTCGCTCGTGTTGCTGCTTGCTGCGGTGAACGACCATGTCGAGTGGTCGTCGCCCGTCGGGTTGGGGTCGAACGCGGGGTCGAGCGGCGTCAGCGTAATGTTGAACTTGACCCCCGTCGCCGTGGTCATGGACGCGGTAGCTGCGCGCGCGAGCGCCGCGGCAGCCAGGAATCGAAACAGTCGTGGTGGTATTGCTGTCGGCATCGTGCGGCGACCGACAGTCGTCTCATGAAGATGAACAAAAAGCAAAAGATGGAATGGCGGCGAGATCCCTCTCCGCTACTAGTTTTATGTATATCGCGATCAATCACAGCCATCCACACAACACAACACGTCCTTCTTTTCCTTGCCAGTCCCTTTGTTCCGTTCGCCATAATGCAAAATGGTCAGGTACGCGAATGGTGTTGCTGTGTCGCATGTTGAACTTTGATGTGGGCCAACGGCAGGCAGAGTGAGGTCATTAGGGTTAGGGATGCAAAGGTCAGTTTCCTTTGGCTCATATGCATGTTCCTGTATATTGAATGTGGGTGTGCGTGGGGTCTACCGCCTCAACATTGCTTTGGGGGGTGGGGAGGCAGTAAGGCACGGCAGGTGGGCGCGGGACGCATTCAGAAGAGGGAGAGAGAACAACACGTAATGAAGTCCTGAACAGCACAAAAGCACGACAGTGTTTGGGTTCCGGCTTCCAAAGGCATTGCCTGTGAGGCGCGGGGAGAAAGGCTCCGGGAGGCGGAGCGGGCGGAAGCGGTCCTGCTGTTCGGCTGCATCTTGTTATGACGCCCTGTTACTGGCTGCTGGCATGTGCGCAGTCTGCAATGATGCCTGAAGCATGACTAGTGTGCGCAACACATGGCTGCACAGCACCTCCTGATGCGATCACATTCCATCCTCCACAGCTTCACTTGACTACTGACGTCCGCAAACGCGTCCAGATGCTAGACTATGGGTGGCAAAGATGAGCATGCATCACGTATCAAACTCAAACTTGCTCTGGATCTCTGGTCTAGAAGCTATGATGCTCATGTGCTCATGGACTCCATCACAGTGGCATGTGTGCGTCTTCAGGATGACGATAGCGTGACCAGTTTATCTTCTGGACGGAATGCTCCATTGCTTCACTTCTTTATACATCCCACAACAAACACCGTTACATGTTTCTTCTGCTTAGAGCTTGGCGGCCTTGGGCTTCATCCTGCGCGCAGAGTCCGCGCCGATAAATTGGCCCGTGGCGTCCATGCGCCAAACACCGTGCTTGTCCGGGATGAGGTAGCATCCAAAGTTGGTCTTCTCGTTCGGGTCCGTGATGGCCGTCACAAAGGCGGCGACAACGTCCTCGACGGCGGCGTAGCCCAGCTTGGGGTTCGGGTGGACAAAGTCGGCGGTGAGAATGTTCGTCTCTACAGTGTGTGTCAGCGGGGGCAAGTACAGGGAGTGCTGAGTGCGTACTGGAGAAGTAGGGGCAGACGGTGCCGACGCGCACGCCGATATCCTTGCAGACGGCCTCGATGCCCTTCTGGATACCGAGGATGGCCGCCTTTGCCGCGCCGTACATGACGCCGTGCGAGCCGTAAAACGTGCTCATCGACCCCGTGAACACGATCGCACGCAGGCCAATCTCCGAGGCGGGGCGCTTGTCGTTGGTCCAGTGGAAGAGAGCGATGCGCGTAGTGTACAGCACGCCCGTGAGGTCAATGTCGAGCGTGACGAGGTTCGGGGGCGTCAGCTTGGTCGGGTCCGCCTCCTTGCGCGGGTCAAAGCTGCCGACCTCGGTGACGCCCGCGTTTGGGAGCACAATGTCGATGCGGCCGTACGCCTTGATGCCGAGCTCGAAGAGCTTCACCTGGTCCTCCCACTTGGTCACGTCGCAGCGCGCGTGGACCGAGACGCCGCTGCGGGGTTAGTGTAAGAACGGTGGGGTATGTGGGGTACGACCCAAGATGGTGCGGGGTAACATTACCTGAACCCCGAACACCGCAACGCCGGTGGTCATGACAACAACCCTTGCGGGCACTGGAAAGCACACCGCACGACAACTCACAAGCCGCTAACAGTCTGTACCGCCGCCGCCGTCTCGACTAGCGCCTCCTCGTTGATGTCGCCGAGCACGAGGAGCGCGCCGTGCTTTGCAAACTCGACGGCGGTCGCGCGACCGAATCCAGATCCGGCGCCGGTGATGAGCACGACGCGCTCGTCAAAGCGCGAGGCGTGGGCGTAGCATTGGTCAGTGGTGAGGGCGGGCATGGCTGTGGTTTGCACGTTAATGAGAAAGTGAGAAACAGGAAGAAATGCAGATGGGTTAGTTGCATGGTGTCTGAAATGAGACTATCCTTGAGAACTTGTCGCGGTCGGTCAGTGATCAGGTGGGCAGCCGGGTACACCATCAATCCGAGCTATCCGGGCACGGACATGACCGTGCCCGGTAGTCGCTGGAATCATCCAACATTTCGTCCTCCGTGGAGAGCATGCAGCAAGTATAGTTTGTAAACAGTCATTGGAAACAGGTACCTGCGAACCATTGTACATGCGATGTGACAGTCTATTAATCCAGCTACTTCTGATCTATAAAGATTTCAAGGTCTTCTACTTGAGACCGCCCAACCGCCCACTGATTGCCTTCTTGCTCCACACTGAGAACAACGCACCGACAGCACACACTGCGCCGCTAAACGCGCCTGCGTACTTGTACCCCAAGGCAGAGTCGACGCCTCCGCCGTGGGACAGGAGCGCGCCAGAGATAGGCGGGCCCGTGAGTGCAAAGACAGCAACGAAAGTCCACACCAAGCCGACGCGGATACCAATCTCGGACGGGGGACCCGTGTGCGCGACGCACGCCGGGATGATGGAGATATACCCGCCCACGAAGAAGCCGTACATGACCGAACAGCCGATGAGGGCCGACACGGTCGAGAGCGGAATCCAGAACGCGAGCAGCATGAGCGCGATGCCGACACTCGTGACGATCAGGACGTTGAACGTGCCCCAGTGGTCGCCTACTGCGGCTGCAAGACGGCCGATCGTGGACCCGGCGTTGATGAAGCAGACGCAGTAGAAGGCCAAAGAGCTCGAGGCGCCCATGCGCACCGCGTTGGTCGAGACGTAGAAGAAGGGCGTGTACAATCTGATAAGGCGTCAGTTACTAACCTGTGCAATGCATGTGCTGGCGCCCGCGACAAGAGTGTGCGCCGCGCACAGGGACATGGTACTCACCCCCAGAAGATAAAGCACACGCAGAGGGTGACGAGCGCATACGGGAGCTCCTTGATGTGGCGGAAACTCTCGCGCCACGGCGTCGCACGCTTGCGGGGGAGACGCGTGCGGATCATGAGGTTGCCGATACCCATCAGGAAGAGGGAGATGAAACCGAGAGTGCGGAGAGCCCACGGGAAGCCTGGTCGTGTTAGCAGTCTGCTCGCCACAATCCTACCCGGTACGCACCAATCTGCTTGATCATGCGGTCGATGGCAATAGGCCACAGCGTGCCGCCCAGTCCGGAGCTGCTTCCGACGACGCCCATGGCGAGTGCGCGGTGACGCTTGAACCATTGGCCCGGAATCGCGACAGTTGGGTAAAAGGCGAGTGCGGAGCCGATGCCGAAGAGAATGCCCTGCGCCAACGCGAACTGGTAGTACTCCTTGCAAACTGATTGTCAGCACATGTTATAGAAGTTGCACTCACGAGAAGTGAACATCAAGCTGAGAGTGATGGCAAAAGTGGCAGGCCAGAGAAGAACCGATGCTCCGTGCGCGTCAAACCATCGTCCAACGGGAAGACCCTGGGTTGTCAGTCACCTTGTTCGCAGCGACGAGGTTGGTGAGTAACCAAGATCTTCGATACGTACTCCAAAGAACAGCAGAAACTGCTGGAGACCTCCAATCCACGCAATGTCACTCGATGTGTACTCCGAGAGGTAGTGCTCCTCGTAGTATCCCTGGAACACGCCGAACGAGTTTGCTGCGGCGGTTAGTCACTCCCAAAATGCAAGATGAAGGACACTCACTGAAGCCGAACTGCACAAACATGACGAGGAACGCGCCAGCAACGGTCATCCACGCCGCCAGGCCGCCATCGGGCGGTTCGTCGATAGCCACCACCACGGGACCTCCAGCCTCCGTGTCATACTGCGTGACGACCTTTTCGTTGTCGGGCCCCACTGTGACCGTTGCTGCTGTAGCCATCGTTGGTGTCGTTCGCTCTGTCGAGTCGGTGCCGACCGATCCCGGCATGGTGCTCTCCTTGTGGTGCGATATGGTGTTCAGAAGAAAATGTTACAATGCAGCGAGAAAAGGATGCACTTGGGGGATGTAGAGAGACGGGGACTGCCAAGAAGATCTCCATCCCCACTGTGTGGTGTTGCCGTTTTTAAACATGTGCTGCGGCAACTTACGACCGGACCCCGCGGGGTGAGTGGGGCTCAGTGCTGGGACTGAATAAGCAAACCATAAACAGTTTCAGCGTTTGCTCGTTCCAGGCTGGTTTCGCGGCGCCAGCGGCGCCAAAGAGCGTTTTCGGCCGCGGTGCTAGTTGGACGGTGCCGAGATGCCGCTGTCGGGATCGGCATGGCCAGGCACCGCCCAGCAAGAATAAATGCCGAGACCGACATTCGAAAACAGTGGCAGGGTGGAGTCGCATGATCATGTCACCGAATCCAGGATCTTTCGACATGGCGACATGCACGAACAGCGCTTGTTTTATCTGATATACGCGACGCGTATCTGTGCGGGAATCGGCCCGCTGGCGTGCGCACGACCAGATGTGTGTGAAAGCCTCACCCTGCTCCTCTGCGCCAAGCGAGGTGGAGGAGCTCGTGCGCAAGCTGGCTTGAGCCGTGAAGATCAGGCGGATCAGGCTTGTAGCAGCCTGGGGTGCTTTCTAGCCTATGTCCCAACGACGAGAACCGCAACAAGCGCGTCCTTATGGTACTAACAGCCGGTGCATTCTGCCGTGGTATCACAGAGACTCGCGGTGAGAGATCAGGGCAAAATAGGAAGAATACATTCGCTAGGAAGAGGAAAAAGGGGAGTTTGATACCAGCGAGTACTTGCACCTTCAGAACCTCGAGATAACGGATGTATGGCCTGCCTATTATCACGTGACCAGGGCATAGCGAAGGTAAGAGAGGTCGTTTATGACCGCCCTACCACAGCGAACGCCCAAGTTGCGGACTTCTCGCAGAGAACGATATGTCCCCCGACATCGACCGCGTGCGGTTCTCCGGTTGGGAGGAAGAGACGGTGGAGGCTGGCGATCAAAAACTGACTGTGGACGAGAACAACAGGAGAGAGCGCCGCATCCGTCAAGCGGTCAGAGTCGCTCGCCGCCGCGCGGCCGCTCTGCGAGTAGAAAAAGCGTTGCAGATCCTCGACGGGGCTCTTACGCGTCTTCCTGTCGGAGAATCGAACTCCGATCTCCCGCGTTCTCCATGACAAGCGAGCATACTAGCCGTTATACGAACAGGAAGGCTGTGGATTATGATCGGCGGCGCCGATCGCCGGGCGGCGATCATTGCCGGGGATCGGTCTTCTATTCCTCGGAGAGCAGAGGAAGAAAGAGGTCCCCGGGGGCGGAGGATGTCCGGACACGGTGTGTGGGTTAGTTGGACAATGGGTGCGTATATTGGTATTATACGGGCTGGTATCTGAATATGTCAGGAGGAAGATACCTAGGTGGTCGACTGTTGTGTCTACCGTTAAGCAACTATGCAGTGCCCAGGCCGAGTTCCCTGCCACTTCCAAGACGAATTGCAGCGCTCGCATTTGATGCATACATAGACACCTTTTCACTCTTTACATTACGGTCCGGACCTGCGAGCTCTGACAGCGCGACCTTACTCGTCCTGGCTGAAATCGAAAGCGTTGCCAAACGGCTGGTCGAGGTGGTCGATAGCCCCGTCGACCCATTCCGCCGCGACCGCGAGGCGGCTGTCCCCGTCAAGCACTGTGCGGAGTGTGCGGGGCAGACGCAGCGTCATGCGCTGCCGGTACCATGGCGCAAAGTGGATCATTGCGAGCATGATGCGCTGAGGTCAGTTGTAGCCACTCAGAATGCAACGACATTTGTGAGTGGTTCAGTGGCAGGGCGCACTCACAATCTGGTCTGTGCGATTGGGCATGCCTGCGTGCCAGAGACGAAGGTCGCGCACGACGACGGAGCCTGAATTCAGTTACTGTATCTGACGTCGTGACAACGCGGATGTTGCCGGGCAGCAATCGCGTCGACCTACCCTTCTTGATTGTCGGCTGGAACGGCGGTGATACCTTGGCACGCGCATCGAGAAGGTCCTGTCTGATACGGCCCGAAGCCCGCTCGCCGTGCGCGCCTTCCTGCGCGTCGACAGTGTTATTCTGTGTCCCGAGCCACAATTCTGCGTGTCAGTCGACCCGACCCCAGTCAACATGTGCGCTTACGAGTTGACCCGTTCTCCGGCATCATATCCACGAGCCCCACATTAACCACAGCCGCGAACGGAATCTGCCATCAGCCACACCCGACGCACATCTCACAGAGGGGTGATCAAAGTCCGCGTCCGAGTGTACCGGCTGGCTTTGGTCGCCCCTCACCGCCGAGTTGGCCGACAGGAAGCTGAGCGTCGGTCGCGAGCCAAGCCACGCGTTGGTGAGCTGGCTCGCGAGGGGGTTGGCGAATATGCTCCCGGCAAACACTTCGGGGTCGAGCGGCGGGCACTGCTGCAGGTTGCCAAGGTTGTAGTTGAAGGGACCGTCCTTACCGCGGGCCATGAGCACGCGCGTGTCCCGCTCCATCACGGCGTTGAGCTTGTCGATAGCCGCCAGGTCGACCGCGTCTTCCACCACGACGAGGCCGTCGTGGTGCAGTGCCTCGAGGGCTGTCTGGATGGACCGCTGCGACAGGCGTGCGGACGCGAGCTCAGATGCGGTGGGCTTGATGGACACGGGGGCTGGCGAGGACGGTGTCGCAAATCCGCGCGCCAGGTGCAGCGCACTGCTCTGGCAGCTCCGCAGGGATCGGGTGAGCATCGTGAGTCAGAAAACGTTGTGAGTGAGGTGAATGAGCACGGCAGGCTTAGAGGAAAGGCAATCGGTGTTTGCGTCGTGTGTGATTGTCACCTGTCCGCGGTCGTCTCTCGGACACCTCGGACCGCTGTCCGCCTATGCATGTGACGTTCGTGTGGTGGAGGCCCGTTTGTCTACGACATTGGTGTACCAGAACCGGAGCAGTAAATAGATCAAACGTCATCATTGTTGGAAGGTGGGCAACGCCCCGCGCTTATGAGCTTATCGCCCGAGCTTCACCGTCTCGTAAGGGCGGCCCACATCTGGTTTGGAAGCGGGGCACGAAGCGGTAGGCACCTAGCGTTGAAAGAGTGCATTCTTCTGATTTGCCTTCTAATCTTGCTTTCTTTCTACCAACTGCAAGTTGCTTTACTTGGGCATCTCCTTGCCCTTGAGCCAGGCGTTGACCATGGCCGAGGCACGCTCAGGCTGGTCCATGGGCACCATGTGGCCGGCACCGTAGACGGTCATGAAGGTGAGGTCACCGGCCGACTTGGTCCAGCCAGCGACCTTTCCGTCAACGTGCCAATCACGCTTCTTGGCGGCGTTGTAGTCGGCCTTGCCAGTCCACTCGAGCCTCTCCATCCAGTTCTCGTTGCCAATGTAGTTGCAGATGTAGTCGAGGGTGCCGACGTACTGTTCAAGTCAGCGAGTTGTCTTCTGAGTCTACTCACGTTGAGAACACGGACACCGCGCTCAAGGAGCTGGGCGACGTAGAGCCAGGTGGGCTCCTGGTTGTCGAGATTCATGTGGAACGCCTGGTTGACGCGCCAGTTGCAGCTCTCCCACTTGCCGACCTTCTTGTCGTTGATGCCGAGGAAGCGGCGCACCTCGGGGTTGTTGAGGTAGTCGCCCATCTTGACAGTGGCGGGGTAGCAGAGGCTGTCGGCGTACTCCTGCGGCGTGCACGACTGCGAGACATCGTAAGGGTTGACGCCGGCCCAGGAGTACGAGGAACCGAGAGTCATCTGGCAGTAACCCGCGGCAATGGCGCACTGGGTGGTGTCCTTGCTCTGGACGCAGAACTTGTCGGTCAGCTCGTGGCACTTGGGGACGGCCTCGGCGAGCGCAACGCAGGCGTCGATCGGGAGGACGCTGTGGTTGAGGTCGGGGTGGCGCTGGCACAGCTGCGAGAGTCAGTATAAAATCACCACTAATCACGTACGAAGGGGAAGTAGGACTCCACGGTAGCGTAAAAGTCGGTGATACCGTTTCCGATAAGGACACTCTGGAGGTTGATCGGCGTGCGGCCAGCCTGGGCGAGGACAGCGTTGTTGTCGTAGACGGCGCTGGCAAAAACGGGAAGGTAGCGGCCCTAGTACAGTAAGTACGGGATGCTGAAGCTCAGAATCAACTTACACCGTAGCTCTCGCCCGACATGTGGAACGCACGGCCCTCAAACTCCTTGAAGGTCTCAAAGAAGATGTGCACAAAGGCGGCAACGTCGTTGGCGGCCTCCTCAGCAGTGGAGACGAGCTGGCCGTGGTTGGCGTGCGAGTATCCGACGCCAACGGGCTCGTCAAGGAAGAAGACGTTGGCGTGGTTGTTCCACGAGTGGGGGTTGGGAGTCGTGTCGTTGACACCCTTGGGGTTGTCATTGATCGTGCACGGGCCGAGCTCCATGAAGAGGCCCATCTCGGACGAGCAGCCGGGTCCGCCTGTCTGTTAGCTGGCAGCTCACACAACAACCGTTGTCCTGCACTCACCGTTGATCCACATCACGACGGGGTCCTCGGCGGGCTTGTCCCTCGACTCGAAGAAGTAGAAAAAGAGCTCCTTGCCGTTGCCCGCGTCAATGTATCTGGCGTGTCAGACCGAGGTTCGTTTACAACCTAAACAATAAGCTACTCACCCGGTGTACGACTTGGCGTGGGGGTCGCACCATCCGTCCGTCGACTTGATGCGCACCTTGTGCTTGGGGTGGAGGGGCGACGTGAGGACGGCATACTCGTCGCTGCGGACTGACGACAGCTTAATGTCCGAAGCCGGGGTGAGGATGTTCTCAGCCGGGACCGAGGCGGACGGGTTGGTCCACGCGAGCTGCGGCAGCTGCACGTTGCCGAGCAGAGCCGAGACGTCTTCGGGAACAGGCAGGTGGAATGCCGTCACCGCCGACAGCGATGCGAGGAGTGCGAGTGAGCGCATGAGGGTCAGAAATGTAAGTGGATGGAAGGCCAAGATGCAAAGAAGAACGCAGATAGCGACAAGATATACAATCGCCAGAAGCTCTTAAGGTGGCTTGTGGAGTGGTGCGTCATGGACGGGCAATCGACAAATGAACGCGCGTACTCGCCCATCTCCGATAATGACCATGCGGATCACGTCTGTGGCTGGTGGGCTGCGGGTCGCTTAATTGCAGGATATAGGGGACGGTGCGGTTCGGGATGCTTGCCGCAATCAGTTGACCGATAGCTTGCAGCATGATGTGAGCGCTAAGCTGGTCGTGGAGTGAGTCAAATGACACCGAGTGAATGCATGCAAGCTCCGAACGGCTGAGCTTCTGGCAGTATAACGGGCAGCAAGACACATTACAAGGGATGGCTGGAGGGGGCCGACCGGCAAGCAAG
>Ga0160505_101161_pt1 | contig 12906 bp, 8 predicted proteins | sample DIDeMG_FD_108225 | JGI IMG/M metagenome (GOLD analysis project Ga0160505, IMG submission 108225) | Enriched chicken feces microbial communities from UW Madison campus, WI, USA - DID2874_E49_Stillage MG | ecosystem: Host-associated > Birds > Digestive system > Large intestine > Fecal ... | reverse complement strand
CCCGGAGCCTTCACTTGAGCAGCCAAAAGAGTGCTTTGGAATTGGAAGCCAACACTTACACCAGCCGGGATCAACACACCAATCTTTGTAGACGTGCTAGTATGGCGACCAAGCAAAAGGAGCAATCCCACTCCGACTGGGCCAAGAATTGCCGAAGTCATCATGGTCAACTTAATGAAACGAGTAAATCTCATGAAAATGCCGTTGAATGTGGCGGTCAAAGAAACGGTGATGACAAATGGTAACAAGTCAACACCAGACTGCCAGGCGGAAGCACGGTGAATGACCTGGAAGTAAATAGCTAAGTAGTTCATGAGACCCATGAAGAACATGAATGAGAAGCAGGCAGAGAGACAAGCAGCCATAATTTGAGGTACAGCAACAACTCTACCATCTATGAGCGGATTCTTAGACAACATGAAGTTCCAACCCATGAAGAGAACTAACACTACACCCCCCAATACAAAAAGGACAATGACAGCAGCTGAATTCCATGCGTACTCGTTTCCTCCAAAAGTAAGAGCCAAGAGCACCAAAACCAAGCCGGCTGTAATAAGAAATGTACCAAGAAAATCAATCTTGGCCAATTTCTCCCGCACACTTCCCTCCGGAGGAGGAGGATGAAGTGCAATAAGAAGTATGATTAGTGCGAGTGCTCCGATGGGCAAATTAATGTAGAAACACCATCTCCAGGTGACATGTGTAGTGAAGGCTCCTCCAATGAAAGGTCCACAAACAGAGGCTACTGAAAATGTTATGCCAATGAGTGCCATTGCAAGTGGTCTCTTGTGGATTGGAACAGATTCTGAGATAATCACAATCACCATAGCTTGAATGGCTCCTCCACCTATACCTTGAATGACTCTTCCTCCTATGAGCATGTCCATGTTCTGGGCCAATGCAGCAATAAGAGAGCCAATCTCAAAAATGATAATGGCTGCAGCCAATGTGTTCTTTCTTCCAAATGCAATGGACACTTTTCCATACGAAGGGGCCAAACATGCCATAGGAAGCATGAATCCAGATGTCAACCAGCCCACTTTAGTAAACGAGCCAAAGTCGCTACTGACATCCGTCAACAATGTCAGAACAATAGTCTGATCTAGAGCCAGAATGAACAATGTGGTGACTAAACTCGCTAGCGTAAGCACCAACTGGTAGCCATGAAGATATTGTTGCGATGCCCTAGTTCCATCTCCAGCATCACTTTGAAGAAACTTCTTGGGGATCTTAATGACACTTTTCCCTTGGCTGTCTGTCAGTGAGCGGGCAATCATTTGTGAGAAGAAGAAGTGATGGAAAGTACTTTTAGTGAACACCGTTGGCAAACGGTTTAAAATTATGTAGAAGTGTTGACCTCAAGATTGTAGGGTTTTGAGCTCAGTTATATAGCTATGGATATATCGCAGGTCACTAATGACGCATGCTAGATCCAGGATCTGGAGTGGAGAGAAATTCTAAGATTGCTTATTAGTAATTTATTAATGCTGAGTTCAGAAGCGAATATTCCGCTCGAGTGCGCTTGTAGATAATATTTTTATGTTCAAATGGGGCCCTTGCGCAAGAAATCTAAAATGTCTAGCTCGGTGTCTTCTCCATGAGTGGAACGATCACTGTGGTTAAGGGACGAGCGTTTTTGAGATACACTGGCGCGGTTGCTTGACATGTTAGTGTAGGAATAGGCATTGTCCTCAGGAATTGCGGTGCGTCCAGTGTCGAAGGCTGAGAATCGACGAGACCGGTTGGATTTGTTAGAGAGCGATACCACACTCGGTCTCCTACCTCCGGAATGCTGCGCCGAATGTGACGCCGAACCTCCAGATGTTCGACGACCCGAGAACGAGAACCGGTCCAAATTCAGACGGAAGTCGCCTTCAAAGATCTCACCACTCAAAAGATTAGAGAAATCATGCTTGCCCAGCAAGGCAGAAAACTCTGCATCCAAACCTGTGCCCGATCCGGAACCTGATCCCGAACTATTTTCCCCAAACTGTGAAATGCGACATTTGTCTATGCGGTTAGCGATGTAGGACTTCAGGAACTTGGCAACGTTATCTTCTGTTGGAAGGTGCATCAACGGAAGGCGCAAAGCACTGAAACACCTCCTCCACCATGAATATTCTTCAACGTCAACATGCATACTGGCAGCCAAAGAAGTCTTTTTCATCTGGGTGTCAATAGTGCTCAGGTCTCCATTACTATGATTGCGCAACACGTAATGATCAAGCTTGCCAGAATGCTCCCGTTCAAAGTGTTTCATGACGGTGTACTCCCAAGGCGTTTCTCTGTAAAAGAACACTAAGGAATCTACAACTCCATTGAACGGTTGCATGAACGCACCCATACAATTGAGCCAGTATATTGGCCCATGCGTGCGTTCGTAATTGAATTGAGTGCACTGCAAGATGAAAGGGAAGAGCCAGATCAAAAAGTATGCAAAAGGATAGATGAAAATCGACTTCATTTGCTTCTCAATGACCTTTTGCCTTTTGCGGAAACTTTCGAGGTTGGCAGCTTGGATTTCAGGGTCGCCAATGACTGCTTCTGTGTCAAGAGGACCTCCAGGGTTATCTCTTGCAGCAGAAGTTGTAGTCGGGCCCACAGCTATCGGATCTACGCTGGAGCTTGTTGTGGAGTGAGGAGAGAGCGTCTTCTCTTGAGGTATGACCAACTGGGGCAATGCAAAGTCCTTGATAGAGGCCCAGAAGTAAGCCAAAGCCGAGAAGAACGAAGGTTTTTGGTTCAGCACGCTTGGATGAAGGCCATTCTTTTGTCTCAGCTTGTGCATGGTGGTGAACACACCGCCCAAGGTTCTAAACTCGCGGAGCACATAGAAGTAGATCAAGCAGTAGACAGAGACAATAATGATCATGATACAGTATCTGGGTACCCAACTGAGCACCAACCGGTACCAAACAGGATGCTGAGGTAGGTAGCACCAGCAAACAAACGAGATGTAGCCCTTTTCCACATAGGGTAAGCTGGCAAGCACCAAAGGAATAAGGAAGGAAAGGCCGTACACATAGTATCTGTACAAGTAGAGGCCACCTTCCACTCGATCAGTTCCGGGAACCTTAACAGTGAGCGTCGGCCTGAAAATTAGGAGAAAGGTATGTAAAGCAAAGGCGAGGATGGCTATGTCTGCGCCCTCGATGGCGGTGGCGGTGAAAAAGCCCACCACCTGGCAGAAGCGGTTGTTGTAGTATGATTGCGCATTGGTGAAGACGCGGGTTGGGAATATGAGAAGAATCACGGCCTTTAGGAGATCAAAGAAGATCAAGAAGGTGATTAGTTGGTGGCGAAACACCAAGCGTCGAGGATCTATCGCCAAAAATAGGTAGATGGCTATTAGGCACATGACGATGGAAGTGGTGGAGGATACAATGGCTAAAGTGCGCTGGGTCTCATTCTGTGATAAAGTGAAGCGGTTGGATTGGTCCTCGGCGGCATTCAAGGCTTCTAGTCGTTTGACAACGGGAGCAGCCCATTCTTGCCACAGAGTCGTCATTTTGCAAGGAAGAAGACGCTAGCAATGGCCAGTCATGAAAAGAAGTCCAACCAGTGGAGACGAATGCAACGCGAAGAATACAGCCCAAAGACAAACGCAGCGACTAAAAGGGAGTCACAAGTAGGTCGAAGCGTAAGTGTAGTAAGATTTGAAACACAACAGGCTTCTCTCAGATAGCGAAAGAGAATTTCTGTGGTAGCGAATGAGGAATCTGTAATATTAGCGGTCCTCCAGTTTTTTTTTTCTTGAAGGTCTTTGCACAGGCTACTGACCACGAACAAAGGGGCGAGGCGCGGAATTTCGGATGGTTGCCAGATTGGGATGGAACTTTGGCACCATTCTAAAATTGCCGGGAAAATATCGGACTTCTTTGATCATGCATTTCTAATCGATTTTTATTTTTTATGGTTCGAATTTTTTGACATGCTCATCTTCGGTACCCTTTGATGGGTTACCTATTGTTTCCTGCAGATAAACATGACTCTAGGGTCACCATGTGAGTGATTTGGGTGCAATCCGAATTAGATAAGCAGTGAGGCATGACTTGGAGATGACCGGATAGGATGCAAAAGCGACGGAATGGACGGGAAGAGAAAAGTATGGTCAAAGTTGTGTATTTGGTGGGAAATTGATGACAGAGAGTGGCACACAGGAATGAAAAAGATTACTGCCTGGACTTTTGGAAAGGACTTCCGATGGATTAATGTTTGAGAGTCGATTGTTACGAACTCTGTTGCGAATTCCGCGACTACTGAGAATCCGAGCGAGGAACATAAACGACACTTCTATCTTAAAGAAATACGACAATTATATAACTTTTGGTTTGAATGGTTTTCAAGAAATTGATACATTTAGTGGCAATAGTGGTTTTGGCAAGTTGAAGAAGTTTTATGATTTTTTTTTCTTTTCTTAGGTTTTGTTTTAGGTTTAGTGATGGCCAGTAGCATGTCAGACACTCTGATTGCCTTATCCATAACAGAATCAACCAATGATAGGGTCGGATAAGAATCAAGCGAGAGTGTAAGCAATAAGCCAGCTGAAGCTCAAATCAGCTGGAGTTGTAAACAGCTGGAGTTGTAAACAACTGAAGTTACAAACAACATCATCCTATGGTCTTACTTCCCCCAAATGTCATCTAGAACTCACTTCCGAAAAGCACCGTGGAGATCCGCTGCCATAATGTCCTACGAATCTGACCCTCTTCATCCATTTTGCCCTCGGCAGCAAGCTTCTGGTAGAGCCACAGTTCGTGCTCCTCTACCTCCTTCAATCCCGTCACCAAGTCTACCTCGTTGGCCTTCTGCCACTTTGTTCTTCTAATCACCTTGTAAATGACGAAGATGGCAATGTCAACGAAAATCATCAAGTACGAAAACAAAAACGATTTGTAGTCCCAGCCCCCAGGCACAAACAACGTATAGGTGCCTACGAAAATCATAACGAAAGCCAGACCTCCACCAATAATGGCGAGCCACGGTTGGAACCAGCCAACAAACGGCAAGGACTTGCGGTCGATTCCTTGTGCCTTCAATGCCCGATAGAAGAAAAGATACGTAAAACACAAAATAGCGAAGTTGATCAATTGACACGAGGTGATCAAGTTGATAATCCAGTCCAACACAACTGCTGTTTGCTCACCCATTTGCAAAAACGAAATCAACGACCAGCACAAAGAAATTATCACACAGTAGATAGGAATACCTGTCTTTGTAGTGGCTGCAAGGAAGCGAGGAGCATGTCCGTCCAATGCAAATCCGTATAATGTTCTGGACGAGCAGAACGTATAGGAGTTTCCAGCAGAGAATGCAGAGGTGACCAACAACACATTGACAATATGGGGCAATACCTTAATTTTCAAGTTCGTCATGGCAATGACATAAGGTGAGCTGCCAGCACCAGGCTTAGCGGCAGTCAAGCTGGCCACTAATAATGGATCGTTGTATGCTACCAAGATACCCACACAGAGGGCACCACCAATGAAAAAGATGGACAAGCGGACAAACACCTGTTTGTAGGCGGAAGGTAATGTCTTTCTAGGGTTGATGGTTTCACTAGCCACAAGTGAAACATATTCGGGTCCAGCAAAGGTGAAGGTAGCTCTAATGAGACATTGCAAGAAACCTTGAAAGCGACCCAAGTCGCCAGTATGCATAAACACAGACATGGGGCCTGGGTCTTTCCAGTAGCGGAAGCCAAATGCATCGTGTTGGGGATTTCCTCCCACCATAGTTACGAATGTGAAGATGATAAGTCCCGTAGCCAACAACACTTTTCCAGAACATAACCAAAATTCCACCTCACCGTAAATGGCTACACCAAACACATTGATAAAAAAGTATAACACTACTTGGATAGCCAATGGGATGGCAGGAGAATAGTCGTTCCTCCAAAAGTGAAGAACAGAGTTGACAGTGACCACCTCAAAAGGAATCTGCGCACAACATAAGAACCAGAAATTCCACGCCGTCATCACCTCAAGTGCACTGTCACAGCATCTTCCGGCCAAGCGGACAAATGGCGAAGGAATTGGCAAGTAGGTGACCATTTCTGCGGTGGAGATGGTAATAAACAAAATTGGAAATGACCAAATGATGAACCCAAGCAAAAGATTTAAAGGGCCATAGCTCAAACCTTTTCCAATGGCAACGAAAAGGGCCGAACCAATAGTGGCTCCAATACCAAGTAATTGAACATGACGGCCTTTCAATTTTCTGTGAAGGTGGTTAGAACCTTCCAAGGTCGATGCCGAGGAAAACGAAGAAATTGAGATCTTGTCTTTTTCTTCGTCTGCTATTTGCTCTTCCGTCACCAGAATTCTACTTTGCGCTTTGGGAGGCACATGGGGGATAAAGTTGTCTTTTAGAAACGTAGCAAAACCCATTTCAGCGTGAAATTAAATTTTCAGGCATTTTATGGTGCATTTTTTTTCGTCTATATATATTTACAGTGGTACAGGAAAATCTGGGGGTGGGGAGTGCATCTACATCATACTCTCTCCTTCGACTGTTCTATATTTGGTGGTCGCTGCGCATGATACAAGTCACATGCTCGAGGAATATATCAAGGGAGAGCGAGTGAACAGAATAGAAGAATGGAAAGCAATAAAAGGAAAGAGAAAAGGACAAAAGAATCCTTATACCACGACCTATCACAGAGAAAATTTAACGCACCATACTTCAAAGAAACATTGGCAGACCAATCAAATCCTGTATGTGTATGCACTCAAGGTTATTATCACAGTACTATGCAAGGAACATACACTCATCCATGTGGATCGCCATACTATAGGCTCGCCGTATTTTAGGATCTTCATGATATATGATCGCCAGACCTTAAGGTTCTTTTTAATATTTCGAGTTTTCTTATATTTCAAGTCGTCTAAATCGAGGATTATAATGCTCAGAGCCGGGGCAATATAATGTGAAATTGTTCCCAATTAAAGCAACTCCACAATTACTTGAAGAATAATATGTTTTCGATACACAGATTTCACGCTAATCGCCATGTTTCACAGTAGATGTTGGAAATGGGTGCGCAGGCCACCGCATGTATGTCTTGGGTTTCTATCTAGTTTTCTTCCTTGGGTCGTGGAACCTCCCGGATTATTGTTGCAATGGAGCATACAACACCTGAGTTACATACTTTCTCTTGTATCTCACAACCGATGCCACCGCTAACGTATTATGCTTGATGCTAGTGGTAGCCAAGTGGTTGAGCACCACATGGTTTGGAATGGGCAAAGCTCCCGAATTGTTGTCTCTGTCTTGTGAGTTGAAGTTGTTCAAGATGACGTTCTCCAAGTGAGGAGGTAATTGTGGTGGATGCAACCATGCCTGCTGCTGACCATTCTTTGACTTGGCCTGCTCATCAATAGCAAGGTAGTATTGTTCCATCACTTTAGGGTCAACGAAAATGGGAGGAATATCGTTGATATAGTTGAATCTCTTGTTGTTGAAGCTCTGATCTCCATCCTCATCATGGTATCTCGAGTATCCATTGCCCATGTCATCGTCGTCGTTGATGAGGCCAAACATAGAATTGTTTCGGCCCTTGTTCAACGACATAGACCGGCCCCGCGGCTGTGATTTCTGCTTCTCTTGTTCTTCTTGCTCGTGACGCTCCTCATCTAATTCCTGCTGCCTCTTCAAGTGCAGACGTATATGCTCAGGGGTCACTTCTATGTAGTTGACGAAATTGCCCATTTGGTCTGTTGCTGTTGGCAAGAAGTCTGAGAATCTCAACTCGTTATCCACAACGAACCGGAATCGATGTGTTCCAACTGGCAATCCGAGCGTCACCAACATGGTTCCATCTTGCTGCTTTTGCAAGCCAATCATTTTTCTCCATCCGGTAAAAGATCCGGTGACGTACACCTTCTCTCCTCCTTGGACCCATTTGATATCAACAGGAACAGTGACATTAGGGTCAGGATCAGATTGCGATTGCGATTGCGATTGTTGTTGTGGTTGCAGCAGCTGCTGCAGTTGCTGCAGCGCTTCAGCTTGAGAATGTTGGCTCTGTGGAGACTGGTGTTCAGTAGTGGAAGCGTGAGCCTGGGATTGCTCTACGTTCATTTTGTCTACATCGTTCTCATCGGTGAAAATCAACGTGGACTTTCTACGCACAGGAGGCGCCGGATTCTCGTGATTGTTCTCTTCAGTATCTCTGGATATGCTATCGAGGGCGTCGGAAACGTCCACCATGGAAATATCCTTCTGTTCGGACATGACGGGATGATGTGCGATGTTTAGCGATTGAGCAGAGGGAAATTGGGGATTGGGGACCACAAGCAGAGAATGGAAAAATCAAAATCTCAATGGATAACTGTAGATGGATCTGCGATGCAAGCAATCAAATGGTGTTTTGAATTGCCAAGTTCAGGCCAAACTGATGGTGGAAGGATTTTTCCGTCGCAGAAGTGGGGGGCACTGGCGGAGTTGAGACGATACAGCAGGAGGCTGTTCAATACCGAAACGCTGAAGATAATAAGAAAAAATAACACTAGCAAACTGGCGGGCTTGTAGTGTAAGAAAAGGTGATTTGTGGGATTTCAAAACTTGCACTGCGACGTTATCATGACTTGTGTCCAATTCTGGGCCACCTCGGCCACCATTAAAGTATCACGTGACAAAGTGCCTCAATTTTTAAGAGAAATGGTGGATTTAAAATGGAAATTTTCTGGTCGATTTCGGTAAAATTTTCATTGTTAACTATTAAGTGAGTCCCTTCAAGAGTGGGAGTATCAACTTTGAGAGAACATTCAGAAAGATAACGATGGTTATTTGGCAAGACTTGTACCTTATGTTATGAGCGCGCGCACACTTTCTGACTCACTGTGAGAATATGAAACAGGCTAATGAAAGCGAGGTGAAACTAAGAAATAGATAAAGATATGAAGGCTGAACCAAAAGCAAAACAAAACAAAAGAAAAGAAAAAAGGGTTTTTCTAAAATGTTTTCATTAATTGACTACTGTTGGAACTCATCATTAATTTCATCTCCATCTCCTATTGTTATGTTTAATACCTACCCACGATTCCTATCCCTCTGTCTCCTGTCAAGAGTACGAACACTGAGTCTCATCAAGAGGGGCAGGACGTATTGTATGATTGCTCATCATGAAACAAAGAATATTGTTTAAGGGTCCTTTGAATTGTCCGTAGATCTCAAAGCATTGTGTTGTACCTCCGTTCAACGTTGTCATGGCCTAAAATGGTAAGTGGTTGAAACTCCAAACACATTTTGCAACCAATGGACCTCCCACGTTAGCACTATATAAGTTGGTAACCAACTCCGTATAAATCATCAAACAATGGCTGAATATTTCGATCCCCTGGCTCTCGTCTTGAATTACACTTTAGGAGACTATCCCTTGCTGGTGACATTTGGCCAGCTTGAACATTCCACTCAGACATTCATGAAGTTTGCAATCATCCACGGCGTGGCTGCGGGCGTGGGACTTCTCTTGCTAATGATGTCGTGGATCATTGTCATCAATAAGAAAACACCAATTTTTATTCTAAACCAGGTGACTTTACTACTCTTGGTGCTCAGATCTACTCTTTATCTTGTATACTTGAGAGGTCCGCTCACTCAATTATCATACATTTACACTGGTATTTTTAATGGGTCTTGGAGAGCATATCATGTCTCTGTCGCAGCAAATGTTCTCTTCTGCTTCTTAGTCGCTTCGGTTGAAGCTACCATGGTTTTTCAAGTCTATGTGATGTTCAAGCCCAATAAGAAGAAGGTATGGGGCCACACTTTGGTTCTTGTATGTGGTGCTTTGGGAGTTGGAGTCGTTGGACTTTACATTAATTCTTCAGTTCATGCCACAAAGGTTTTAACAGCACAGTTGGCAAACAAGGAGTTCACCCAGTATGCGAGTTGGATTGGCAATCTTCCAATTATCATGTTCTCAGCAACTGTTAACATTCTCAGTGTAATATTGATCTTGAAACTTGCTAATGCTGTTCGGACGAGATGGACACTCGGGCTAAAGCAGTTCGGTAGTTTCCATATTCTTATTATCATGATCTCACAAACCTTCATCATTCCTTCGGCATTGGTGATCGCCAATTACAAAAACACTTCTTCAAATTTCTTATCTTCTCTTAGTTTTATTATTGCCGTGTTCAATTTACCTTTGGGTTCTTTGTGGGCCATTTCGTCGAACAATGGTACACATCCCACTTCAGCACCCAATACTCTTTTGAGTAGAACTGACACTTCAATATCTTCCCAAAATACGCTTGCTACCAAAGAGAAGTATTTGGGTAAATTTATTACACCACCAGTGACGGACATCGAAAAGAGCGCAGGTTCTGTCAATCATTTCGATGGCCATGAATTGGAGTCACTTGAGGAAATTTTCCAGAATTTTGAAGATAGAGGAAAAGTGTCGGTGATTACTAGCGGCTTTAAGTAGTGGGTAATATTTGGTTTGAGACTTTGTTAATTAATTCTGTTCTTATACTATTGTTGATGTTTCAGAACCTCCAAAGAATTGGAGCCATCGTGCATTTACAGTAAGTAACTCAATTGACTGTACTCTTGTATAGTTTGCTTTTGAGAGAAGTATGCTTGCTTTTGAGAGACACTTCTAGGTAATTACATAATTGAAGACTTGTCATAGTATGAAAGTCAGTTTATATGGTTCTTTCATGTCAATCTCTCCGGCCCCTATAATGCTCAATATAGTCATGTCTGAAACACACCCACAGGCACCACATATTTAGAATGTAAACAGAAAAATCAAGACCGAAATCATCCTATAATTTACTCCGACAATCAATTCGTCAAATTTTTCATTCTTTCGATGATTCCATCAACCACCGCCGGTCATCTCCATCTAATGTACTGCACATAGATCTTAATCAGACCAATAGTTGAAGCTCACCAAACCTGGAAACTCAACTAGATAATCACAAATAAAAAAATGACAGACTATATTGATGATCCCTTCCAGATGGATGAGGATATAGGAACGAAACTGGAGATGCTGCCGTCTCCTCAACCCGAGGCGGTCGTAATAGCGAATGTTGACGTCGATATTACTCCTCGGTACACTGATCCAGCAATGATCTTAGACCAGAACATAATGTATAAGGATTCGAAACTTCTACGAACTCGACTCCAACATATCAAGTTAGAGGAAGGTGCGGGAACCACCACTGAAGAGGATGAGATGACATACGAGGAAGATGCCGACGACAAATTCGATGCTGAAGCAGCGGCCCGAATTGAGGCGGATTTCATGTCCAATGATGCCAAAATCATGCGGTCACTCACTCCTCCAGAAAACTTTGGACCAGTTATCAATAAAATTTATAGGTCGTCGTTCCCACAGCCACCGAATTTTTCCTTTCTCAAGACGCTTAAGCTCAAGTCAGTGCTCTGTCTCATTCCAGAGGAGTATCCTAAGACACACGAAGAGTTTTTCGAAAAGGAGGGCATTCAGCTATTTCAGTTGGGAATGTCGGGAAATAAGGAGCCATTTGTGAAGATCAGCAGCGATTTAATCACTGAGGCTGTTAAGATCGTCATGAATCCAGACAACCAGCCAATTCTCATCCACTGCAATCGAGGCAAGCACAGAACAGGATGCTTGGTGGGAGTCTTGCGAAGACTTCAGGGGTGGTCACTAACCATCATCTTTGATGAGTATAGAAAGTTTGCTGCGCCAAAGGAAAGACCTATGGACCAGCAATTTATTGAGTTATATGATGTGACTGAAGCATCACGATATGCAAATGAGAACGGGCTACTTCCTATGAAATGGGACTAATATGTCAATTGACATGCTGGCTACAACATTGAAAAAGAATGCATTGTCATGAATCCACCACCAGTCATACCTCTTAGCGACTTCTAATTCGAGTATTCTACTATTGCTAAAACTGTTTATTCAGCTAAACTTTTCTTATTGAGGAAGCAACTTTGACGATGGCCAAAAGAATTGCTTACCATAGATAGTGGCATTGCCTAAAGCGAGCGTGCCCAAGGCAATCGGCGAGACCCTTCCTGAGAACAAACTGCGTACTGCTGGTCTTCCATTGACTAGCAAGTAAAGCACTGACCACGCAAAAGAGAAACCAGAACCATTTGCAACATCACCATCAAAGATTATCCAGCCTCCCAAAGCGTTTGCTGCACCAAAGGCGAAACACGAAGTTCTGGAAGGTTTGGCCAGGGCCAATTGCTTGCTAAAGTGCGACGACCCACCCGTAGAGCCCAACTTGGCGTCTACAGCGGAATGTGCATTGAGGCCCTGAAGAAGTAATGATGCAGAAAGTGCCCAAGCAGGTAATGGCGACTTGCCTGCTTCATTAACGTACAGTTCAGCAGATTTGGTAAATTCTTCCATGATAGTAAAGAGCAATCAAGATGTGCACACAAATTGTGCGACTCCACATTTCGATGAAGACAGACACATGACTACATACACTCCAATTGTGACAATATATAACATATAGATGGGATTCTGAACAATGATCCATTTCATCAGATTATTCGCCTATTTTCTACACGTTGTTTCAACAAACTGTTTCTCCACTTCTGTGTATTGTACACTAATTTACAACCAAATATTTCATAAAGAACTAAACTTAAGATCTCTCGCCTCTCAATCTTCTGGCCAACTGGATGTCCTTCTTCTGGATGGTGACTCTCTTGGCGTGGATGGCACACAAGTTGGTGTCCTCGAACAAGGAAACCAAGTAAGCCTCAACGGATTCCTGCAATGCACCAATAGCAGAGGACTGGAATCTCAAGTCGGTCTTGAAGTCCTGGGCGATTTCTCTAACCAATCTCTGGAATGGCAACTTTCTGATCAAAAGTTCAGTAGACTTCTGGAATCTTCTGATTTCTCTCAAGGCAACGGTACCTGGCTTATATCTG
>Ga0160505_101160_pt1 | contig 12916 bp, 8 predicted proteins | sample DIDeMG_FD_108225 | JGI IMG/M metagenome (GOLD analysis project Ga0160505, IMG submission 108225) | Enriched chicken feces microbial communities from UW Madison campus, WI, USA - DID2874_E49_Stillage MG | ecosystem: Host-associated > Birds > Digestive system > Large intestine > Fecal ... | reverse complement strand
TTTTTTTAATTATTTATATTTTTTATTCTGTCTGTTTTACTTTTTTGTTTTTTTTTTTTTTTTTTTTTTTTTTTTTTTTTTTTTTTTATTAGTGTATGCCCGAGCGCAATCTTGGCTGCCTCAAAAAAAGAGCTAATCTTAAATAAACCCCTTGAAAAGAAAACCAGTTTTGATAATAACTTGCTATATAACAACTTTACTCAAGCGCCGTTTGTAAACTTGTTGTGAGCACATGGCAATCTTATAATAGGTCTCAATAATCTTTGGGCAATTGACTATTTATAAATGAGTAATAAATAATAATAATGATAAAACTGTGTTTGTACACGGTTTTGGCCACACATAACTACCACACTTCATAGGCTTTTCAGGTTACATTAACTGTTGCATCAAAGCTCTCTGAGATTTAGCTGCCCGCCGTCCTTGTCACTGCTGTAACCTTTCTCATAGCAAATATCATCACTATCGGGGTTGTGATCATCGCTCGATACGAGCAATCTTTTGAAGTTTCGTTCCCGTGGCGGTGGTGTCTGCGTCCCCGGTTGATCATGATCAGTACTGTTGCTATCTCCGTGACTACTGCTACGAGCATAGCATGGGTGTGGTCGGGGAAGAGTATACGCAAAATCAGAATTAATTAGAGTAGATTCTGTGTTGTTGTAAAACTCTTTCTCGCCATCACGGTAATCGCCGGTGTGAACCGAGTCATGTTGATTTTGAGAGTTATCAACATTATGTTTGTAGTCGTCTGGTTCAGCGCTGTCTCGAAGCTGGTAGGTAATAGCAGTTTCAGAGACTGGCACAATCAAAGAACCAGTACTGTCATCAAGAACAGTATTGCTGGTTTTGATATCATTTCCTATAGCATCGTTATTTTCCTGGTTTGCCGGGCTACGAGGATTCTTATGACTGCATCTTTCTTCGTCGAATCCTGTAGTTTCAAAGGAGACCTGATCGTTTTTCTTTTTCGTATGTTCAATACAAATAAATTCTGCCTGAGATTCTGCAGATGAGAATGGAGTTAAGCCACTGCTTCGCCGTCGTAGCAGCTCGGCCTGTCCCTCTATCACTTGCCGTAAAACCTCCTGCTGCTCGAGCTGAGTGCGATATACGCCCTCTAACAACGCTGCAACGCCATCTAGTCGCGCATCCACCGTGCTTGCCGTTGCAGCAAACGATGCTAGCGTTTGGCTTGCAGTTTCAATAAAATTCTATTGTCATAGTTAGTATGTTTTGATGACAAAATTCTCATTTTTCTTAGAGCAGCATGTGTGAACTCTGTCAGAAGATAAGCCTAAGGTCTGAAAAAAAAAATACTCTGAACACAAAAGAGAGAGCTGAGGCCTTATCAAACATCTGCAGCTGTCAGCTGGAATGAGTAGTTTTCTGCTGTTTAATGTCATTGCTTTATTGATGATCCACCATTATTCAGAAAACTTCTTTCATCACAGTACCAAAAGAAAAAAATCGCTCTCATATTCACATTAATGAACTCCCGAGACGTTTTTGATAAGGTAAAACTTACTTTGATAACAGCCATAAGGTCTTCCTGTCCACGCAAACCTTCTTCCTTGAGTTCTGCATCACGGCGCACCCACTTTTCAACTACGTCCTGGAACCGCGCACAGCGTCCGTCAAACTCAGTCATTACTCGAAGAGCCTCCTTACGAAGCGCTTGTGCGCTGCCATACAAGTTTCGTACTAACTCTGTTGCAGCAACTGTTTCCTCTACTGGAACTGATTTTGCTGCTACCGCTTTAGTACCGCTTTTATATTTAGACGTCTGTCTGGTTTCGGGCTCCAGTGCTGACGTGCGGGCACGTTTTTGTCCCCATTTGCTGTGCGGTACCGGCGACGAGTCTAATGTGCTTTGAATAGGACGTGATTTTGGCGGTGGCGACGATGGAGCGGAAGTTGAAGTACTGTCGTTTAACGCGTTCCACCAAAGTGAGTTCATTTTTTCTTTTTGCTTTTATTGCTTTTGTTGTAGTGATACAACCCGCGTTCTTATAACTTTGGCTTAAAGTGCTTCTTTACGTTTGTTATCGTTGTTTGCTGGTTTACGTAGACTGTGATTGCAACAAAGCACTACTAGATGGGTATTTTAAAAAGAAAAAGTGAAGTCAAACCAATAGGCAGATATATATATTATATTGCTACGAAAGATAGTTAATTGATGTATAGTCTTCTTTTTTTTCATGACATTTACTCTGTTGTGTTTTTGTGATTTGTGTGTCACCACTGTGAAGTAGTTAATGTTTAACACTTGAGATATGGGATAATGTATTTGACACTAAAAAATTGAGTCTTATCGTTCAACGGTCGGATAAATGCTAATTTTGGAACCAGTGACAGTGACGTCTGTAAATCCTCATTTTTAAGAACTGGCCTGTGTTATAGTATAAGCGCTACTTTATGTCTGGTATTTACATTGCATTGCTCTATAAACCCTCAATTGTTAATTATTTCTTGTTATTGCCGTTATTTGCTCTTTTAATGTTTGTTTGTTTACTTTTTGTTTGTTTACTTTGCAATAGATGGGGGTTAGGGAGAAAAGCGTTGTCATGGATATGAGAGATGAACTATGGTGAACAATATCTAACGTATCTCAGCGCAGTAATTTAAAAGATTATATGTATAAAATTTGGATGGAAACTGGAGATGATGGTTTTTAGTGTTGCTAGATATTACTTTTAAAGTACTTCACTGGTGGTGCTGCTGCTAATGTCATTGTCTTCAATCATCTTTGTTGTCTTGGTTAATTTTTTATTTCGTTTTCAATTACTTTTTTTTTTCCTTCAATTTTTTCCTCTCTTTTTTCATCCCATCAACAACGGCATCAACAGCATCAATCATCAATCATTGATTACGCTCCTTTTTATCAATCAAGTTACTGTTTTGAAGGCTCTATCTAAGGGACTCATATTGCATCAATAACACAGTTGTTCACTTTTGAAACGCTTACTTCAGTGTCACTACAGCTCTGCATACCTCCTTGTGCGGAAAGTTTCAAATTATTTTTCTGAATACAACATCAATTTAGCTTCCATAAAAGCTACTTACACAACACAAAGACTGGCAAACTCCAGTGACATTTCCCCCCTTTTTAACTTCTTTCTTTGACTTGAATGAACCTCGTGTAATTCATTGAGATCACAAGTTCTAGTTAAATACACATAGATAGACCGGGCTTTCACTCATTGCGAAACCCGTTTGTAGACCCTCATTCATCCCCTTCACGACGTATTCTTCAAAAATTCAGAAGCAGGCAAGTACCAAACCACCAATCATCATCATTCCCCTCTACTAACACGTCAGTGCAGACCCGTCTGCTAAGGCGAAAGGCAGGGGTTGACGAGAACTCCTCCACTTTGCTCTCAAATAAACAGACCACAGCTGCGCATAGACAAAAAACGCTGAAAAACTCAACAGCTCTTTCCAATGGCCGCAGAAGGCTGGTTTTAGGTACCGTCACCAATACTAGCACTTCTGCGACTACCGCGGCTAATGGAATGGGTGGCAGTGCGGGTAGCTCGATTCTGGGTCCTAAAAAGTCCAATGTCAAGCCGTTAAGAAGCTTGGTTGCGAAGAACAATAGAACTGATCTCACTGTTAAGCGCAAACAACAGCAACAACTTCATCACCAGCCAGATAAGCACCAGTACCAGCAGCAACAGCTTCATACCCAGCCAGATAGACACCAACATCAGCAGCAAAAACATCCGCTACGCCCCACCATTGTTAACAATGAAAACGTTAATACTATCAACGACATTCAAAATACAGCCAATCATGTTAACAACCCCTCAGCGACTGCGACCATCAACCCGCTGTCGACGGTGATCCATCCGCCAGTGGTGCCGGCTGCAGCTCTCCCTGAAGAGCCTGAGATGTTCGTGGACCCCGCTAGTCTCGGATTTCGTGTGACTATTGACTGCAGCTGTCCCAGCAATCCATATGCTATTGGTCCAAAATGGTCTCCTGAGGCCATTGAAGAACAGGCATACTTGCATGAAGTTTTCTCGACCATGCCTGGCGTCTTTGACGATGAAGACGAGGACACATTCGACATTGCCATGGCAACTGAATACAGTAATGAGATCTTCAATTACATGCGTGAGCTTGAGTACCGGTACTTGCCCGACTCTGACTACATGGAGCATCAACCCGAGATCAATTGGGAAAAGCGTGCGCGGCTCGTGGACTGGCTGGTGCGTATCCACGAATACTGCAACATGCTTCCGGAGACGCTTTTTCTTACTGTGCACTACATTGACCGTTTTCTTACTCTCAAGGGTATCACGCAAGACAAATTCCAGCTTGTGGGCCTTGTCGCCTTGTTTGTGGCCGCCAAGTATGAGGAGATCACATTCCCGACGGTCGATGAGGTTGCCGCCATGGCACAAAACGAGTACTCAGTAGACGAGATTCTGCGTGCGGAGCGCTATCTCATCAATTTGCTCGACTTTAACCTAGGTTGGCCGGGGCCCATGTCGTTTCTGCGCCGCTCAAGCAAGGCAGATAACTATGACAGTGACACGCGCACGCTTGCCAAATACTTGCTTGAGACAACAGTCATGGACCAGCGATTTGTCAGTGCCCCTCCCTCGTGGACTGCTGCTGCTGCACATTACCTTTCGCGCCGCATTCTTGATCGCGGAAAATGGTCGTCGGCGCATGTATACTTCTCGGGCTACAATGAGGAACAGCTCAAGCCTGCTGTCGAAGTCATGATACAGTGTTGCGCCGATGCTTCCAAATCTCACCGTGCTATCTATAACAAGTATGCCGATGCACGCTTCAAAAAGGCCTCTGTTCACGTACGCGAATGGATGACCTTTATGGGCTACAGAAACTAAGCCTTGAGATGCTTTTTTTTTCTTCCAAACTTTTTGACGACTTTATTTTTTTTTACTCCTCTCTCGTTTATTATTTTATTATTATTTTTTTCCCTCGCTCCCTCTCTCTATGATATGGTTCTACTCACATCATGCAAAGGTAAACCTTGCCATCCTAATGGTTTCTCTCCTCCCCAATTTATTTTTTATTTTCATTGAAAATTTTCTTCAAACACTGGCCTGGGTACCAGGCCTGTTTTCGTTGCGTGTTTGTGTGTGTGTGTGTACCCTTTTATTTTATTATTATTTTAAATCCAAGTATTCTGCGGTAATGTTTATAAATATGAATACAAAACAGGCTTCAAAAAAAAAAAAAAAAAATGCCAACAGCTATCAGACGTATAAAATACTTGTAAAGTTTTACTTGGAGATCGTAAAGATTTTACATTAGATGCGCAGAATCTAGCCTCGTTTTCCTTTTCTCATTATTATTTCTGTATTAATATTGCTCAATTATGTTGTATGACCTCAATCGCTAACTTATATTACTCTTGCGCAATGTTTTCTTATTATTTTTATTTTACTTTTTTAAAACCGATTTATTTTTCTCAAGTTACCATGAGCCTGTTAGAACAAAAACACACACAGACAGACACTCATACGATATATCTAGATAGCTTCTCCCAGCGCCTTATTTTGGCGTGCTTTCATGGCTTCTATCCGGGCCTTGAGCTGGACCGTCACCTCGGCCGCACGCTTCCAGTTCGAGCCCCGGCTGTTTGGCGAGCCAGATCCCGGGCTACCACCATTGTGGTCTAGGCTGCTGCCACTGCCCGTGAACCCGCCTGGGAACGACGGGATGCCGCTGCCAAGCGCGCCCAACCCCATAGGAGACGAGTCCGGGTGATAGCTCATAGGCCGCGCGCGTTTGGGAAGTTCGGACTCTGACACAAGCGGCGAGTGATGGCCTGGGTGGTCCAAAACACTATCGTCATTAAAGTAATGCTGCTGCTGCGGGATTGCCTGTTGCTGCTGCTGTTGTGGCGGCTGGGGTCTTGGCACCACTACGGGGGGTAGTGGGGGTGATTGGATTGAAGACTGCGAGCTTGAATTTGTGAACATGAGGTTCTTGCGTTTTTCAACCTCCAACTCGAGCTGTAGCTTCACAACTTCAAGATCGGACTGTGCACGCACCAGTTGCGTCTCCTTCGACTTGATCTGCAAAACGTCGCGAGTGTGTGCTTCAAGCAGGCCAGTGACCTTGTTTTGTATAGCGTGCAGGTCTTCCAGCAACTTTGTACGCGAAGAACCTGTAGACTGGAGCTCAGCCTTGAGCGCCTCATTCTCGCTTCGAAGCTGGGCAATAAGGGCCTGATCTTCAGCACTGGTAGTATTAACTGGCGGCTGTGTCTGGTATGAAAATTGTTGCTGCTGCAGTTGCTGAGACTGTGGCTGCTGAAATGGCTGCGGTGACTGCGATGGAGATGAAGAAGTCTGTTGAAAAGAAATTGGTTGGCGAGGCTGTACAGGTTGTTCAGGTGTAGAAGATGAAGGAAGAAGCATTGAAGTCGGCCTGGGTCTTAGTACCGGTTTTTGAGATGTAGGTGAGGCAGCAGCAGTAACTGGTGGCTCGGGACTAGCAGAAGTGCCAAATGATGACCTCTTGGCTAACGACTGCTTTGATTGAAGAGCCTGCTTCAATGGGCTCAGCATCTTTTTGAGTCCGGTTTTCTCGCCAGACTTGGAAGCAGTTGACGATTTGCGAGCAAGCCCCGATTCAGGAGCAGCAGCAGGCTTCTTTTTGATTGCAGATCCGGCAGGTGCATTAGCCTTAGGTGGTTTCGCTTTCACTTCAGCCGTCTTGTAAAATTCTTGGATTTTGCCCTTCTTGATATCATCAACAGAGTCCAAATAAGGGCCCATAGTGCGCTCGCCGAGCAGCTTCATCATAACACCCAGAACTTCCATACCCCCAATACGGACCAACTCCTGAGTATCACCCAGTAACTTTAAACTGGCATTGATGATAGCCTTGCCCTCCGGTACAGCTTTTGGGGTTGTTTTGATCAGTTTCAGAATGAATACCAGAAATGCAGCACTCTCAATCTTCACTTGTGGAGTCTTGTGCTTAAAAGCCTCAAGAATGGGGTCGAGGAAAGAGTCTTCCAAAGTGGTTGTAGATGCAGTAACCTTGTAAACCATGTGTAAAGCTGCTCTGAGAGCTTCTGCCACTGCAGCCTTCTTCTCCTTTAGTCGCTCTAGAAGCGGACTGAGAACGATTGGCAGGTATCGAGTAAAGTCACCACGGAGTCCCTTGGCAAAAGATTCAATGCAGTTGGCTGCCAACATCACGACTTGAATATTGGCATCCTTAACCACACTCTTTGCAAACAATCTCATAATCTCGGTGTAATCGTCAGGTCTGATCCGAGGAGCACCTGTTAGAACAGGAAGCAACTCTTCCAAAACCTCTTTTCTATCTTTCCATTTGGTGGACGAGAGACGTGCTGAGAACTGATCTGGAATCTTACTTAAAATCTCCACAGGCTCACCAGCGTCCAACAGACCACCACCAGTACCACCAAACGCCTCCTCCTCATCTTCATCACTATCTGCGTTCTCCTGATCCAGCTCCAATTGCTGTGATCTTAGCAGGCGCTTTTGCTCAGGCGCGGGTTCAGCGCTCACACGCGCAAACTCACTTTCCAATTCCTTTTGTTGCACAGGCTTGAGAAAGTCCTGCTGCACCATTACCAGCTCCCGCACAGGATCACCCATCCAACGGAACAGCTCTACCACCAGCTGCTGCGCACCTGCACGCACATTTTTGTCGGCGTGTGCAAAGAGTTTTGGCACATTAGTCTTTAGAATCTTGACAATTAGCGCGGGGGCAATCTTTTTAGTGCCAAAGTTGGCGATAATCTCCGTGATGGTCGTCACGGACCCAGCAACAAGCTTGGGAATGCGGTGCCCCAGAAACGGTAGAATATCCTCAATGACGGGGTCGGGAATGTCAAGCTCGACAAAAAATAAAAGCGCTTCAACAGCTTTTTGTCGCGTGCCTTGGCGGGATGATCCCAATGATTTCTCCACCAGTGGGCCCACGATCTGTGATCTCAACCTACCAACCACCCGTATTATTAGCAAATCTTCAAAACCTCTACTATCAGTGTCAAGATACTACCACTTACCGATTGCCAGCGTCAACACCGCCAAATTCCAGAAATGCGGCTAATGATGCGATACCCGCTTCCTGTGCAACAACATTTGAATCTGTCACAATCTTTTTATAAATCTGTGGATTGTCCAAAAACGGTCTGAAACATGGGTCGCTTTCACTAGCAGACCTTGAAAATTGTGATTTCATGTCCTCGTAGGCTGCCAATCTCACCTTCCATAGCTATTGCGAAAAAAAACAAAAAAAAAATTAATAAAAACAAAAAAACACACGCACGTTAGTCAATGACTAGGTAAAATATTGGGCTTGATGGCAATGGTATAATTTACCTTGTGAGTGGCTCTCTCAGTAATTGGCAAAGACGTGTAGTCTTCATCCTGATCTGCCATTTTTAGTCGTTTAATTCAATTCGAAAAAAAAAAAGTTGTCGTTTGGATACAATAAATAGCACTGTATCTTGTATTAGACCAATTGTAGTGTGGAAAACGAAAAAAAAGGGTGGTTCTGGGCGATTTCGTCGGGAAAGTCGTTAGATAAGAGTAGATAGCCACAGAGTCGTCTACTGGTTATTGTTTGGTCTTTAGAGAAGAATGTTTAGGAGGAAAAAAAAGTGGTGATGTTTATTGTGTACGCTACAATAAAAATATGCGAAACTACGTGTATTGTTTTGTTGTTCCTTTTTCGTATAAACTGGCTTATGTAACCATTCAAGATATATGTTATAGGTCTTAAAACATATGAAGTTTACCAAAATAAAATATAGAGAATTCAATGCATTAACTTCTATGCTTTACAATTTTTTACTGAGTGCTTACTTTTTTATCACTGCCGAACTTGCTTCGGACCTTGAACGTGACCGCATGGAAAACCCCCCGTAGCTTTTTCCCACTTCCATTATCACTCTTCGTAATCTCGACCGCCTTGTCAGTACTGTCAGTGGAAGGCGACGTCTTCTTTCTGGTTTTTGTAGTATGAATGCTATCATCAGTGTTATCAAGAGAACTTTTGCTGGAAGCTTCCATGCTGCTCTTGTTGGAATGTGACGAAATCCGATTGTTTTCCTCAGACTTGAGTGTACCAATTTCTTGAGACAGTTCTTCAATTGCATCGTCATAGGAGGTGATAGACTTGCTGCGTTTTGTGGTTTCGTTTTTAGCTGAAGAAGATTCTGATACAGGCTGCAAGGGCTTGATAGATCCAAACTCTTTTGATTGCTGGGTCTTCAGCTTCCGCGCGTCCTTGCTGAATGAGCGCTTGAGATCAGAAATGGTACTAAACTTTTTTTCTATTGTGATGCTCTGATCTGTAGAAGAAGAGGTAATAGTTGGTTTGACTCTTAATCCAGCAGACGAATCATTCTTGAAGCTTGAAAATGTACTAATGTCATCCTCTGAGAAAGCAGGTGTTGTGTTGGCGGAGATCACAGCAGCGGCGGCAGCAGCAGCCGCTGCAGCAGTAGCATTGTTGACAATATCTTTTGTTCTGGCGTCAAATTCCTGTACAAACTCATCAATCTCTTCAAAGCACCCAGCAAAATTGTGCTCCACTTGTTGAGTGTACTTCCTTTTCCAATCAACAGTAGATGACTTCATGCTATCCATGGACCCGATGTGCTTTTTCTCAATTATCTCTTCTCCATCTTCTTTTAAAAACTTAGAAGCCGTTACCTCGAGATGTTCATCTACCAACTCACCGGTGCCAACCTTTGGAGCTAGAGGCTCGGTTTCTCTGTCAACATAGAAATAAATACTGGACACAGGCATGCCACCGGCTGACTTGGTTGCAAACAAAGCGGTATCAAGGAGTGGATCGGTTATATTGGTAGACATCCCAGAGATTGCCGTATTTTGGTGACTATGAGGTGTAATATACCAGCTGGGTTTGGAAGGTATGTGGGACTCTTCTCGTACACTCATCGTAAACATGGGACTATTACGAGCCCTGTTGGTCATATTTGCAGACTGTTCATCTTCAAGGGCAGAATCAAAAGGAACCTCTCTTAAGTTTCCAGTATTCTGACTAACAGGATTTGAAAACTCAATGCAAGTGTTGGCAGGGCCCATGAGAGTTTCTTCAGTCTGAGATGGTATATCAGAAAACATAGGGGGTTCGGGTGCGCTGGTCTTCTCGGTATGGTCGAAAGCTCCAAGGGTAATGTTATCAAGACCGCCATCGACCCGAAGAGTTGACGTATCAGTAATATTCTTATCCTGTTCTTTCTCTCTACCTCCGTTTTTCAAAAGATCCCTTGAGTGAACCGAAGAAGCGCTCTTAACAAAAACATTTGACACGGGATCGTTGACCTTGTTGTCTATCCCAGGGCTTGTGTCTAGAGCACTTTCGTTGAGCTTGTTGTTAACAGCTTTGGCAGCCCCATCATTGGCAAATGATGTTCCAAGAACAGACAGGCCAGGGGTATGTACAGGGGGGAATCCATCAGACAGAGACTTACCGGCATGGGAGTCATCTTTTGATCTGGGAACATCCGGCCCATACTGCAAAGCAGGGGTGTCAACACTTTTCACAGAAGATTCAAAGTGCTTTTCAATGTCTTCAAAATGAGACTTTTGAAGCTTCAAAGACGTTGTGGATTCGTTTGTGTTTGCCATGGATCTGAACAAGTCTTTTTCATCGTTCTTTGAATCTGAAGGATTCATACCTAGGTTAACGTACAACTCGTTTAGGAAAGAGTTATAAGAGTCAGTATTGAGCGAGGAGTCTTTGCTGGGAGAGTAATCAGTTCTGGGGCGCTTGGAAGATGTATGGAAGTAAGAGCTTTTTCTGTTGGCAATCACCGACATTTCGCGCCTTCTACCTTTGGGCTGGGCTGGTACATCTACTTCATCTACGTCACAATTTACCTGAGGGCTTTTTTTGTTAAACCCTTTGAGCTCTTGTGGTGACAAGTGGTTAAACAATTCCTCAGGGGAGTAGTCCATAAAACCTTGGAATAGGTTATTGGAGTGTGTGTTTGTGTGTGGTATCGGGGCGCTGCGCGAAAGGGATCTGTCAATGCTTAACCGGAGTGCAGAGAGCCGCTTAGCCTGGGCAGGATTGCTGACTTTTAGGCTGGACTCGAAAATATCTTCGTAAAAGTCTTCTTCATCACTATGAAATTTAAGCTCTGTCATATTATTATTTTCAGTGCCATCTGGAGTGACAGGTAGAATGCGGTTCTTCTTAGAGCTGTAGTAAAATCCTTCACTAGCTAGAATGTAACTGAGGTTGGCGTTCAATATCTCTTGATGGGTACGTTCTTCTTGACATGCAACAAGATCGTTTTTGGAACCATTCAATTTGTTTATAACCTCATGTAGATTAGGGTTGGTGGCCGTAGTTTTGCTCTGCAGCTGTCTTTTATTAGAAGAATTATGCGACTCTGTAATAACCTGCTGTGTAGTCTCATTGATATTGCAAATGTCTTGTGAACCTTCGATCAGGCCATAATCCGTGTGGATAACTGGAGCCGAAGAAACTCTAGAATTTTTGATACTCTTGCCTGTGATTACAGCCATATCGTGCGTAAGACCAAACTGTTCTGGAGTAGTTGGGGTTACACTATTCTGTGCTGCATCCTTTTCACTTAGGGAGCTTGTCCTTGTACTGGCCGAAGAAGGGAATTCATACTTCCTGTAGGCTTCATCTAGACTTTTTGTGGAAGAAAATCCAAGCATGCGTTGACTGGCCTTTGCATGGTGCATAGTGTTCCTCTGCCTTATTCTCAATTGCTGTTAAATGGTGGTTATTAAAATTGGTTCTCTTCATGTTAATAAAAAAAAAGTGTACTTACCGTAAATTCAGCACCGGGTAGCTGATATTTAACATGACTATGAGGGTCACTTGGTAACATCGGCGAGCCACTGGATAGTCCTGGTGAGGATTTATCTAAAGTGTTTTGTGGCACTTCTGGAGTCCGTATGGCTCGAGATGCTTCTGCTTCCCGCGGCACATTTGCATAGAATTCTGTAATGTGATGGGTAGCAGAATGGTTTGCAGACATCTTTGGACAAGTTAAATGGAATAGATCTGTATTGTGTAGTATGAATGAGTCGAAAGAATCAATACTGAAGCTAATGATGTTCTGTAATTGCTCTTGCCACTTTTTTTTTTAAAAAAAATTTGCCTTGAGAAGAAAAAAGAATTACTATTAAGTGCCGTCGACCACCAGTAATATATACTAGCTAGTACGATGGACTGCCTGCCTCTGATAGAGAACTCAAAGGAGGGGAGAGAGCGTAAAAAAAAAAAAAGGAGAACCTGTAAATAGTATCTTTTGTCCAAAAATAAAGCCCGATTTTACTAAAAGTTCAGAATAAATAAATAAAAATAAAAAAAGGAAGAAGATAAAAGAGGAGGGAAAGAAGAATTAAAAATAGGAACAGTCAGGACGGCCAAGATGATTGAGTGACTTATGAATAGAAGCACATTTAGAGTGATGGCTGTGTATATACGTAAGATTGAGATCTTTTTTTGGCCATACATAAGCGCTGGGGTAATTGGGATTGGCATTGACATGCATGGTGTCGTCGTAGACAAAACTTGTGTCACGGCTCGGGATGAAAAATCACCATGTAGCGGCAGACTAGAAGTAACAGAGGCCAATTCAGTAACTCAATTGTTAAGATTAGGTTAGTTAAATGCAGCGTAATCTGTAGGATCTATTAGACGTCATATATACTTGATTTTCAACGAAAATTGAAGTCCATTTTGAATATCAAGGGGATTTCTTTTTTTTTTTTTTTTTTTTTTCAAATAAAAATAAAAAAATTTTCTGTTCTTTTTTTTTTTTTTTTTTAATAAATTTTTTTTGTTTTTTTTATTTGATAAATTTTTAATTTTTTTTTTTTAAATTTTTTTTTTTTTAAAAAAAGAAATAAAAATATTATTTTTTGTTTTATTT